>Ga0209379_10000019_pt1 | contig 360843 bp, 278 predicted proteins | sample tdDd001_FD_187124 | JGI IMG/M metagenome (GOLD analysis project Ga0209379, IMG submission 187124) | Marine sediment microbial communities from the Atlantic coast under amendment with organic carbon and nitrate - tdDd00.1 (SPAdes)... | ecosystem: Environmental > Aquatic > Marine > Coastal >... | reverse complement strand
TATTTCATTTGGTATTTTATGTGTCGGATTTGTCTTGGAATTTGTATTACCCAAGACACAATCGACTCTTGCTTTTCCAATAAATCTCATACTGGGGGCTAGTCTTTTTATTCTATTAGTACTTTCGCATTTCCTATTAAGGAAGACCAAAATTCATGCATTTTTATCGGGTATTCCATTGACCATTGCTTTGGTGGCTGCACTAAGTGTACTCGTTATTCTAATGGGTATTTTGCCACAAGTTCCCAGCAGCCAGAACGGCTTGATTCAGCAATTAGGACTAAACCAGATGACAGGTTCATATCCTTTTCTGATGATCAACCTTCTTTTGTTGATTGTACTAGGTTTTGTGAGCTTGAGAAAGACTTTCCCTTTTAAGCTAAAAAACTGGGGTTTTGTATGTAGCCATTGGGGATTATGGATTGTGATTTTTGCTGCGGGCCTCGGATCTGGTGATTTGCTCCGATTGAAAATGGATGTATATGAGAATAAGGTCGAATTGCGTTCATACGATGACAATAAAAAGTATTACGAAATGCCTTTAGCCATTAAGCTGAAGGATTTTTTAATTGATGAATTTAATCCAAAGCTGGCAGTTGTAGAAAATGAAACGGGTTCTTTATATGAAGCTCAGAAGCCATCTATGATCATGATAGAAAAAGATTTGCATTGTAATCTGCAAAGCTGGAAAATACATGTTGAAGAATTTTATATGACATCAGGAAGGGCAGGAGATCGATATTATCAATTAGCCGATTTTGGAGCTGCACCCGCAGCTAAAGTCCAGGTTATATCTCCACAAACTGATACATTACAAGGTTGGATCTCATGTGGTAGCTTCAATCGACCTCATGAGTCACTAAAACTAAACGATAAGTTTTCATTAGTGATGACTGTGCCCGAACCCAAACGATTTTCTTCTGAAGTCACTTTTTTTACTCCTGATGGTAATAAACAAGATGCCATATTGGAAGTGAATAAGCCGGTGACTGTAAACGGCTGGAAAGTATATCAACTGAGTTACGATGATAAAATGGGGCGCTATTCCGATAAATCGATACTGGAAGTGGTGAGAGATCCTTGGCAACCCTACGTTTATCTTGGTATTTTCATGATGATGATTGGTGCCATTTATATGTTCTGGAAAGGACGAGAAAGCATCAGTGACTAAATACAGATGCAGTTTTTATTTATTATCATCACATCACATTTCGACTCCGCTCAATGCAAGTCACATTAACACATCACACCATGATTTGGTCCAACTTTATACTCGTCTTACTTAGCAGCAGTTTACTGTGGTTATTGGCATTTCTCTTTTATAAAAAGGAATTCTTAAAACGACTCTTTATCCTTATAGGTATTGTTTGTATTGGTTCATTTATTGCCTTTTTATGGGTGAAATTGGAACGACCACCTCTGCGTACCCTGGGTGAAACTCGCTTGTGGTATGCCTTTTTTCTACCGGTAATTGGACTGATTACCTATTGGCGATGGCGTTTCAATTGGATGATTTTCTACAGTTTGGGCTTATCACTTTTGTTTTTGGGGATCAATTACATGCATCCAGAGAACTTTTCTAAAACCCTTATGCCAGCTCTTCAGAGCCCTTGGTTTGTTCCGCATGTGGTTGTGTATATTTTTGCCTATGCCTTTTTGGCTGCATCCTCATTGGTTGCCGTACGAGGTTTGTATCAGCACCATTATAAAACCTTAGACCGTAAAGTCATGCTCATGGCTGATAATCTGGTATATCTTGGTTTTGCTTTTCTGAGCTTAGGTCTGCTCTTTGGGGCCTTATGGGCTAAGGAAGCCTGGGGCCATTACTGGACCTGGGATCCTAAGGAAACCTGGGCTTTTATCACCTGGTTAGGCTACCTGATTTATATTCACCGCCGTCATCACATGCCGGGCAAGTTTCAATCTTCACTTTGGATTCTGGCTCTTGCCTTTGTTATTCTTTTGGTGTGCTGGTTTGGCGTAAACTATCTGCCATCTGCTCAGTTTAGCGTGCATACTTACAGCCAGGCCCCCTAAGTTGGTGATTGGTGATTTCGCAGATCTTTGAATACAGTTTTTTGTGAGCATAGTCTGTTTTAGTCCGATAATTGCTCATGTCAGTCGGTCAACATCGTTTTGAGACTAAAAATTACTCTCGTCAGTTGGTAATCGTTGTTTTTTGACTTCAAAATGCTCTCTATATGTTGTGATGCCAATATTGTGACATGAACTTTTATAAATCATATTTAGTCTGCGAAAATCAGCGTCAATATCAAGAAAAACAAAAGCGACCACCATTCGGTAGTCGCTTTTTATATGTCTAAAATTTAAAGCTTGGTTTAGCTTTCAATTTTGTGTAGAATCATTTTCTTAGCCATATCGATAGCTGCATCAATACCCTGAGGATCTTTTCCACCTGCAGAAGCAAAGAATGCCTGGCCACCACCACCACCTTTGATTTCTTTGGCCGCTTCGCGAACAATAGCTCCGGCATTTAAATCATATTCTTTCACAAGGTTATCTGAGAACATGATGGTCAGATTGGCTTTTCCTGCCAAATCAGCACCTGCTACAAACACAAGGTTCTCGACCTCAGTCTTAAGAAGGTAAGCGATGTCCTTAATGTCACCTGCAGATTTTACATTCATCTTTTTACTGATGAAATTTACACCCTTGGTTACAGAAATTTCCGATTTCAAAGCGTTCTTTACCACCTTAAGTTGTTCCTTCTCGAAAGCTTCAAGACCTTTTTTCATGTCTGAGTTTTCAGAAATAAGCGCTTCAATATTCTTAAGCAGGTTTTGGCTTGATTTAAACGTGCGCTCGATCTCCTTAAGTGTATTCAACTTGTCGTTGATGTACTTTTCAGCTTTTCCTGCAGTAATCGCTTCGATACGGCGAACGCCTGCTGAGATGGCTCCTTCTGCAGTAATCTTGAACATGCCTATCTGACCTGTGGCTTTAACGTGAGTACCACCACAAAGTTCAACCGATTCGTTCAACTTCACTACGCGAACCAGGTCGCCATATTTCTCTCCAAATAGAGCCATGGCACCCAAATCAACAGCTTCCTGCATAGGAATGTTGTTTTTGATTTCAGAGATTGCATTTTCACGAATTTTGTGGCTTACAATCTCTTCAACCTTTGCCATTTCCTCTTCGGTCAATTTTTGGAAGTGAGAGAAGTCGAAACGTAAATGATCTGAGTTTACCAATGAACCCTTTTGCTCAACATGGTCGCCCAATACTTCGCGAAGTGCTGCATGCAACAAGTGGGTTGCAGTGTGGTTGTTTGCGATTAGCTCACGTTTCCCAGCATTGACAACTGCCTTAAAAGTCAAAGTTGGATCTGCTGGTAATTCGTTGGTGATATGGATAATCAGTCCTGTTTCCTTTTTGGTGTCAACAATTGAAATCTTTTCACCATTAGCTTCGATATAACCTGTATCGCCAGCCTGTCCACCACTTTCGCCATAGAAAGGTGTAAAGTTGAATACCAATTGGTATAAATCTTTCCCCTTAATATTCATTTTGCGGTAACGCGTGATTTTCACATCAGTCGTTAGGTAATCGTAGCCAACAAACTCTTCTTTGTCGTCTTTCAGGATCTCAATCCAGTCGCCGGTTTCCATAGCCGTAGCTGAACGTGATCTGTTTTTCTGGGCTTCCATAGCCTCGTTAAACTCTCTGCGGTTTACGACTAAATCGTTTTCCTTAAGAATCAATTCAGTTAGGTCTAATGGGAAACCGTATGTATCGTAAAGTTCAAAAGCAACTTTACCTTGAACCACCTTGAAGTCGTCAGCCTTAGTTTTAACGATAATCTGATCGAGCAATTTAATTCCGTTTGCTAAAGTTCTTAAGAATGAATTCTCCTCTTCCTTAACCACTTTTTCAATCAGGTCTCTTTGCTTTATTAGTTCAGGGAAATGCTTACCCATTACCTCAATCAATACCTCAACTAAGCGGTACATGAAAGGATCTTTCAAATCGAGGAAAGTGTAACCGTAACGCACGGCACGTCGAAGAATTCGACGAATCACGTATCCGGCTTTATTATTCGAAGGTAACTGACCATCAGTGATTGCAAAAGAAATGGTTCTGATATGGTCGGCAATCACGCGCAAAGCGATATCAGCTTCTTCGTTCTCACCATAAGTTTTGCCACACATTTTAGCAATAGCCTGAATAATTGGCTGGAATACGTCGGTATCGTAATTCGATTGCTTTTTCTGCATAGCCATGCAAAGACGCTCGAATCCCATTCCTGTATCCACATGTTGATGAGGCAATGCATCAAGTGAACCATCCGCCTTGCGGTTGAATTGCATGAATACCAAGTTCCAGATTTCTACAACCTGAGGGTGATCCATATTAATAAGATCTCTACCGTCAACCAGTTTTCTTTCTTCTTCAGTACGAAGGTCGATATGTATTTCGGAGCAAGGGCCACAAGGTCCTACATCACCCATCTCCCAAAAGTTGTCTTTTTTATTTCCGTTGATGATATGATTAACAGGCAGGTATTTCTCCCAGTAGCCTGCAGCCTCATTGTCACGGTCCATTTTGTCTTCTTCGCTACCTTCAAACACACTGGCGTATAGGCGATCAGTAGGTAGTTTTAGCACATCTACTAATAATTCCCAGGCCCAATCGATAGCTTCTTTTTTAAAGTAGTCACCAAAAGACCAGTTGCCTAGCATCTCGAACATGGTGTGATGGTAGGTGTCATGTCCAACCTCTTCAAGGTCGTTGTGTTTACCCGATACTCTCAAACATTTTTGTGAGTTGGCAATACGATTATGTTTAATCGGTGAATTGCCCAGGAAAACATCTTTAAACTGGTTCATCCCAGCATTGGTAAACATCAATGTTGGATCGTCTTTAATCACCATTGCTGCTGATGACTCGATTTTATGTTGTTTGGATTCGAAGAAATCCAAAAAGGTTTGTCTTATCTCGCTAGAATTCATATCGTATTATGTTTTAAATCAATGAGATTTTGGTACTTAGCTTGCAAAGTTAGATTATTTCCTTAATTTTGCTCACATGGGCGTAGAAAAATGTGTATTTTTCTTAAAAAAATATAGAGAATAAACCTATGGCAAAAACCAAATATCAGTTTAATCCTGAGTCTATTAGTTACGAAGAGGTTGAGATTAACTTAAAGACTAGGGCATTAAATTTCTTAAAGCATGTGGCTTCCAGTTTGGTACTAGCTGTTCTTATGGTTGTAGTTCTATTTAATTACTTTGGCTCTCCCAAAGAACGTTCCCTTATACGTGAAAATCAAGAATTGTTGGTTCATTACGAAAGATTAAACAACGAGTTTAATCAAATGCGTGTTGTTTTAGGCGATCTTGAGCAAAGAGATGACAACATCTACCGTGTTATTTTTGAAGCTGAACCCATTCATAATAATATCAGAAAAGCTGGATTTGGTGGTGTAAATCGCTACGAGAATTTAGAGAACTTAAAAAATGCGGATCTGGTTATTTCAACAAAGAAGAAACTCGATCAGCTTTCTAAATCCATTTACGTTCAAACTAAATCGTACGATGATGTTGAGACGATGGTCAATAATAAGTTCAAACTTTTGGCAGCGATTCCCGCTATTATGCCGATTGCAATAAAAGATTTTAATCGAATCTCTGCGGGCTACGGCTGGCGTGTTCACCCCATATACAAAACGCGTAAATTCCATGATGGCATGGACTTCACCGGAAAGCTTGGGACACCTCTTTATGCTACTGGTGATGCAGTCGTTAAGAAGGTAAGAACTCTTAGAGGATATGGTAAGACGGTAGTATTGGATCATGGCTATGGTTATACGACACTTTATGCACATTTAAATGGCTACAATGTAAAACGAGGTCAGAAAGTGAAACGTGGTGAGGTGATTGCTTTTTTAGGGAATACCGGTAAGTCTACTGGTCCTCATTTGCATTATGAAATAAGAAAATCAGGAAAACCCTTAAATCCAATTAATTATTATTTTAACGACTTAACAGCTGATGAATACGATCGAATGGTTGCTTTTGCTGCGAACACCGGTCAAACAATGGATTAGTTTAACCAAAAAGATTCTGGGAAACATAAAAAAGTGGCATGAAAAATTTAACTTCGTGCCACTTTTTTGTTAGTTTAGTAATGGCTTAGTTAAAAGCTCTTGTAAATCAGTTTAAAAACCAGTTTTTTTGTGCCCTATCGAGATACTAAAATAGAAAAACTCTACTATTCCATTGGAGAGGTTGCCGCAATGTTTTCGGTAAACACTTCTCTTATCAGGTATTGGGAGAAGGAATTTGATGTCATCAAACCCAAAAAGAATAAGAAGGGGAATCGCTTTTTTACTAAAGCAGACATCGATAACTTTCATATGATTTATCATTTAGTCAAAGAAAGAGGTATGACTCTTAGTGGTGCCAAGTTGAAACTGAAAGAAAATAAAGAGGATACACAAAATAATTTTGAAGTGGTATCACGACTAAAGGAAATAAAAGATCTTCTTATTGAAATGAAAGAATTGATATAGATTTTCAAAATCCGATATTCAAATTCAGGAAAATAACCCTAAAACATTTTAGAATTGGAAGTAAAAGATATAGTCGCTGCGATAGAAGAAATGGCACCCTTATCTTATCAGGAGTCCTATGATAATGCAGGTTTAATTGTCGGTGGATACGACTGGGAGGTTACAAGTGCTTTAATTTGCCTCGATGTAATCGAGTCAGTGGTGGAAGAAGCGATTGAAAAAGGAGCGAACTTAATTATATCACACCATCCTATTGTTTTTAAAGGACTGAAACGGTTTAACGGGAACAACTATGTGGAACGCACAGTGATGCTGGCCATCCAAAATAATATTGCCATTTATTCAGCTCATACTAACCTGGATTCTGTAAAGGGTGGGGTGAGTGACAGGATGTGTGATATTCTTGGCTTGAAAAACAGAAGAATATTAGATCCCGTAAGTGAGGATTTGAAGAAATTGGTGACCTATGTGCCTTCTGATAAGGCAGAACATGTTCGGAAGGCTTTATTTGAATCAGGAGCCGGTCAGATTGGAAACTACGATTCATGTAGTTTTAACACAAAAGGAGAAGGTACTTTTAAAGCCAATGAAATTGCCAAACCCTATGTGGGTAAGCAAGGTGAGTTGCACTACGAGCAAGAAACCCGTATCGAGACCATTTTCCCTAAGCATTTGCAAGGGAAGGTGATGAATGCATTGCATCAGTCCCATCCTTATGAGGAAATTGCTTTCGATATTTATAGTCTTGACAACAAAAACGCTCAAGTTGGCCTGGGGATGCTTGGTGAATTGGATACACCAATGGATAGTTTAAGTTTTTTGAAAAAATTGAAAGACCTGTTCCATTGTGGCGTTATCCGACATACACCTATTATAAAGAAAGAAATTAAAAAAGTTGCTCTTTGTGGTGGAAGTGGAAGTTCATTGCTCAGAAAAGCGATGGCTTCAAAAGCTGATATCTATATCACAGGAGATTTTAAATATCATGAGTTTTTCGACGCCGAAGGAAAGATTATCATTGCTGATATCGGACATTATGAAAGCGAACAGTTTACAAGAGAAATTTTTTATGAGATAGTTACAAAAAAATTCCCTAACTTTGCAGTTCGTATCTCAGAGATAAATTCGAATCCAATAAATTATTTGTAAACATATGACTACACAAAATCCAAAAGCTGCAGATTTAAAGGATATTTCAGTTGAAGAAAAGCTGCGTGCACTGTACGAAATGCAAAGTATTGATGCTGAGGTTGACAGAATTAAAACGCTAAGAGGAGAACTTCCGTTAGAAGTTCAGGATTTGGAAGATGAAATTGTGGGGCTTGACACCAGGATTAGTAATCTTAACACAGAAGTGAGTGGCCTTGGCGATACCGTTACTAAGAAGAAACAAGAGATAAAAGAAGCTGATTTATTGATTAAGAAATACGAAGCTCAACAATCGAACGTTCGTAATAATCGTGAATTTGATTCTATTTCTAAAGAAATTGAATTTCAAAAACTTGAAATTGAATTGTGCGAGAAGCGTATTAAGGAATTCTCAGCAGAGGCCGCTAATAAGAAAACTCTAATAGAAAAATCGGACGCTGTCTTAGCTGATAAGAAAGTTGACCTTGATGCTAAAAAAGGTGAATTGGATGCTATCGTATCTGAAACTCAACTTGAAGAAGATAAGTTGACTGAGAAATCAGCTGACTATAGAACTAAGATTGAGGATCGCTTAATTAATGCTTATACCAGAATTCGTAGCAATGCTCGAAATGGTTTGGCAGTTGTTACTGTAGAACGTGATGCTTGTGGCGGTTGTTTCAACAAAATTCCACCTCAACGTCAAATGGATATTCGTACTCGTAAGAAGATTATCGTTTGTGAATATTGTGGACGTATTTTGGTTGACCGTTATATCTGTGATTACGATAACAGTTTAGAAAAAGCTGATATTGAAGCAGCAGAGGCTAAACCAAAAAGAAGAACTCGTAAGACTAAAGCTTAATAAGTCTATACTTTTAAACATACAAAAGGCCGTCGATATTCGACGGCCTTTTTTGTTTTACAAGCTAATCATCAATTGATGATTAGTACGAGTCGATTGAATTATTAATCTTTAACTAATGGTGTAATAAAGCCTGTTTCACTGATATTCAGTTTGGCTTCAGGTATATCATTTAAGGTTAACTCTTTTATTTTTAAAATAGCCTTCTCTTGTTCATCAAGACGCGTACCTAATCCTTTGATTTGTTTGCATGAGATAACTCTCGCTTTTTTAAATTCACCTTTTTTATTCGTAAAAACTTTCAGGATAGGGGCAAGACCATTTATACCTGAAATCTTCATACGGCTGTAGGTGCAAAAGTTCCCTAAACTGTAGATGATAAAACGGTCTTTATAAAGATCAACAGCCCTCAAAACGTGCGGCCCATGACCAAAAATTACATCAGCGCCAGCATCAATCATCTTACGAGCAAATTCGTATACATTACCTCTGTTCTCACCCAGAAACATTTCAGTCTCTCTGGTTAGGTGTTCATATTTTGAGCCTTCTGCACCCCCATGAAAGGAAACAACCGTAATGTCACATCTCTCATTTAATGATTTTACAATGCGTTCTGCTTCGACTAAATCGTTCAAATCGCATGTGCCGACAATAGGTGAAAAGGCACAAAAGCCAAATTTAACACCATCTTTCTCGATAACAATACTTGGGTATTCCAGTAAACCAACATGACTCAAATCAGCATTCTCGATTTGTTTTATGGTATTTAATCTCCCGGGAACACCTAAGTCACCTGAGTGATTATTAGCCATGCTCAAGATATCGAAACCGGCATTAGCTATGTGTTTAAAAAGATAATCAGGGCTTCTGAAAGCATAGCAATTTGCCGTATCCTGGCATCTCTTTGTCACTGATAATGTATCTGAGAAAGCCCCTTCCAAGTTCCCAAAACTAATGGTAGCATCATTAAGAATAGGGTAGAGCGGTTTCATCAGGTTTTCACCCTCGTGAGGAGGTAAATACTTTGGATCAGGAAAATTAGTTCCCAACATGATGTCTCCTACGCCGATAATGCTAACCAGGTCTTCAGTCACCGCTTTATGAATTGTGTCAGCAGATATACTGATACTATCTAGTTTGATGATTGTATCATTAGTCAGTTGTGCAAAAGAGACTGAGTAAGTCGTAAAAAGAAGAAAGATACTCTGAAATATAAATTTTATCATAGATGAATGCGTATTGGATATTAGTAATTGTGCTTCAGTTAAGCTAAGATCTACCAGGATCCTCCGGCACCACCGCCACCAAAGCTGCCACCACCGAAACCTCCGAAGTCACCAAAGCTTCCGCCACCTCCAAATCCACCGCTACCTGATGAAAAATCGCTGAAAGAACCACCATGCGATCGAGAACCTGAGCCCATCATGCCTAAAAGCATCCAGAATGGCAGGCTGCTCCTGCTGCTACCCATTGTATGATGTCCACGACTTCGGGAACGGCCAATGAAAGAGAAGATGAGGATGATGAATAGAGGGATCAGAAACCCAAATGCGCCCCCTTTACCTGAACGCGAACGCTGTTTCGCATATTGTTGATGGTTGAATTCACCCTTTGCCAAGCCCATTAATACAGAGCTTGCCTGGTTAATTCCCTCATATATTTGCCCTTGTTTGAAATAAGGTATCATCTCATTGCTAACAATTTCCTTGGCTGTTGCGTCAGGTATAGCACCCTCTAGTCCATAACCTGTTGCAATAAAGACCTGTCCTCTGCTTCCAGCAGTTTTGGGTTTAAAGAGAATCACGATGCCGTTATCGAAGTCTTTTTTTCCGACTTTCCATTTTTCTCCAATTTCATAAGCAAAGCTTGATACATCAGATCCATTTAAGCTTTTAACGGTTACTACAGTAATTTGATTCCCCGTATTAGCATAAAATTGGAGGAGTTTTGCCTCCAAAGCTCCCTCTTCAGATTTTGAAAGAACCTGGGCAAAATCGTTTACCAAAACCTGTTTCTCTGGTCGTGCCGGTATGTCCTGCGCTTGTGATAAACTAGAAAAAGCCAGAGCTATTACTAATAGTATGTGTTTAAAATATCTCATTGCTTTTTATTTTAGTTTTCTCCAAAAGAGATGTCGTCACTTAACTCATTGACATCATCTGCTTGATAAGGGAAATGTGTTTTTAATTGTTGTCCTGCCATCTTGATACCTTCAGAAAGGCCCAATGCAAATTCACCTTGTTTAAAATAGCCAAGGATCTCTTCTTTTGTATGATTCCAAAATGACTCCGGAACTTTCGAATTGATTCCTGCATCACCCAAAATTGCGAATTTGTGATCTTGAATTGCCAAATAAAACAGGACCCCATTTCTCAATTGAGTTTTGTGCATTTCTAATTTTGCAAAAAGAAAAGCAGACCGATCCATCACATCATCAGGACAGGCATTTTCAATATGTACACGAATTTCACCAGAAGTATTGGTTTCGGCTTCGGCAATCGCTTGTTTAATTTGTTCTTGCTCTTCTTTACTAAAAAAGGCGGCAGCTGATTTCATCTGTTATATGTATTAGTATCAGGATATAAATATCAAGACAGAAAATTAATAATTCTAAGATCTACATTTTACGATTTTAAAGTATCAAGTACAAGTTCATTTGTGCCTGATACTTTTAAACGTATTGATATCTGCATTTAGAATTTCACTTCCGGAGCTTTTTCTGAACCCTTAGTTGCTTCGAAATAGCCTTTCTTTTCGTAACCGTAGAAACCTGCGAATATTGAGTTAGGAAATTTTTTAATGTAAATGTTGTACTGTTTTGAAGATTCATTAAACTTCTTACGTTCTACAGTAATACGATTTTCAGTGCCTTCCAGTTGAGCTTGCAGGTTCATGAAGTTTTGATTGGCCTTCAATTCCGGGTAACGTTCTACGCTAACCATCAAACGGGATAGAGCTGAACTTAAACCATCCTGAGCAGCCTGAAACTGTTTCATACCTGCAGCATTTAAATTACCCGGCGTGATGTTTACGGAAGTTGCTTTTGCACGGGCTTCAATAACACCAGTTAGGGTTTCTTTTTCGTGTTCAGCATAGCCTTTTACGGTATTCACCAGGTTTGGAATCAAATCGGCACGACGTTGGTATACATTCTCAACCTGTGCCCATTTTTCGTTTACATTTTCGTCCATGGTAACCATGTTGTTTTTAAAACCAACTGAGCTACTGATTCCCCAAATAGCAAGTACGGCTATTACGATTAAGATAATGACTGATTTTTTCATGTGTAATTTGTGTTTCTATGTTTTTACTTTATTAAAAAGTGTTCTCCCAAGATTAATTGCTTTCCCGTTCGAAGAAAGTATTTCGGGGTTTTATAAAAGCAATGTGAATAAAAGTAATGTTTGAATCTACATTTTTTCTATGAAATAGCTTTAAAACTGTGAGATATTCGGCAAAATGTATGCCTATCAAGATAAGTGGACAAAAAACGTAGACGGAATGACAGGCTGGCAGAAGTTGCTTGTATGATGTGCTGATGCCGATCGTCATTTAAAGAATATGTTATTTTGGGATGTTAATAATGGAATTTTTAGATGCTCATGGGCTCTTAACTAAGTAGACGTTTCGCTATCAAACGTGCTATGGAAGTTGAACCGAACTTAAAGGTGACGCTTCCTAATTTTGCCGATGATGATTTAATCAACAAGGCTTTTTAGTTTAAATTTTTTCAATCTTAATGGAAACTAAATATGAAAGGGAGACGATGTGTCTCCCTTTGTTTATATCTTGCAATATGCAAATCAACTCATTAAAATATATCGAAGTTTTAAAAGAGCAGGAAGCGTCTTTTTATATCTATTTTTCTTCACCAAATTGTAGTGTCTGCCGGGTTCTTAAGCCTAAGCTTATGAATTTTATGCAGGCAAGTTATGTCAATTTACAATCTTACGAGGTTGATACAGCCAGTCAGCCTGAAATAGTGGCTCAATTGGGATTCTATGCAAATCCTAGTTTTATTGTATTCTTAAATGGAAAGGAATTCTTCCGTAGGTCTCGTTCCATCAGTCTTCAGGAAATCGATGAGAGTTTGTCTCGTCCTTATGGCTTGATGTTTGGAGATCAGTAAAGCGTAATTTAACAACTGAAGAATTCACTTATTAATAAGTTCCCACGTTTAGCATGACTAAAGGACAGGCTTGTTCGGTAATGATACCGTTGGCCCGAGCCTTTATTTCAAACTCATGGTTCTCAGTTCCCGGAGGGAAAAGAATGCGTTGTGGTTTCAGGCTAATCAAATAATCGTAATATATTTCCTGATTTTTAGCTGATAAATAAACTGCTACAGTATTGATGTCGGTGTAATGTGGAAAGCCGGTTTCGATTTTAACTTGGTTAATAGTACCTTCTTTATTGCCAATTGCATAAGTTCTAATCTTATGCTCCTGAAGGAGTTTAATGCATTTGTACGAGTAGCGATCAGCATTCGTGCTTGCGCCAATAACTAAAGTTGTTTTCATTTTTTAGTGCTTAAGGATTTGTATTTTGTTATATGAATATACAAAACAAATATCATAAGTCGAAAAAATGCTCTTGTGATTTATTTGAATATCAGAAAATTACTTTTTAACTATCGCTAAAGCTTACTTCTTTTCTATCAAAACGGTTGCATAAGCTGAAACACCTGCCTCCGTACCTACAAAGCCCAGTTTCTCGGTTGTTGTTGCTTTTATGGCTAAATCTTCAATGTCAATATCCATCACATCAGCGAGTGTTTTTTGCATTTCCATAATATGAGGATTTATTTTTGGTTTTTGTAAAGCGATAGTTGAATCAATATTACCAATAGTAAAGCCTTTTGTTGCGATTATTTCGACAGTTTTCTTCAGTAATATTTTACTATCTATCCCTTTTAATTCAGCTGATGTGTCAGGGAAATGATAGCCAATATCTCTCATGTTAGCAGCGCCTAATAAAGCATCACATATAGCATGAATTAGTACATCACCATCAGAATGTCCTACACTCCCTTTATGATGATCTAATTGAATGCCTCCTAACCAAAACTCTTCACCTTCTGCTAGCTGGTGAACATCGTAACCGAAACCTACTCTGATTTTCATTGTTTATTTATTTTATTTCTAAGACATAAGATAAATATTAATATTGGATTACCTGATGTCTTGAGATGTGTTAAATCAAAAAATCCCCATAAAAAATGAGGATTTTAAGCTGTAATTTTTTTTGAGATTATCTTCTGTCAGACTTTAAGTCAAGATTTGCAGAGATAGACACTCTTAATGTATTTTGTAAGGGATTGTTTTGATTGGATGGAATCAGATAAGAAAAGTCAAGGTCAAACATGCTTAATTTAACACCTACACCAGCAGTATAGAATTTACGATTCCCTTTATCTTCATGCTCGTAAAAGTAACCCGTACGAATTGCGAATTGATTTTGATACCAGTATTCTAAACCTAAACCCAAAGTAATTTCTTTGAACTCTTCGCCCATGCCACCTGGTGCATCTGAAAAAGAACTGAAAATACCGTTAATGACACTTTTGTCATTAATATTTGATCCGATAGTATCATCTCCTTCATCAATAGTTCTTCCGGATGAACTTGGAACAAGCAATTTGTTCATATCAGCTGAAACAGTTATCGAGTTGTATTGATCGATTTGATGTTTGTAGGCTGTTCCAATTCTTAGATTCGTTGGGATAAATTCCTTTTCACTATCATCAGAGTAACTGATTTTAGATCCAATGTTTGAGACATTTACACCCCATGACCAAACCGAAGGGTTGTATGAAGATCCATATTCTTTTCGATGATAGATAGATATGTCAGCAGCGAATGCATTGGCAGCTTTTGATACACCATCATATGAGCCTTGTGAAATATCAGAGAATATATATCGAAATGTTATTGCTCCAGATAAGTTATCGCTTAAACGACGAGAATAAGCAACATCGAAAGCCAGTTCGTAAGGATTTTTTTTGATTCCGATATCGTCTTGATTTTCCTGAAATAAAATTTCCCCAAGAGAGAAATACCTGAATGAAGCAGCTATAGTTTGATATTTATCTAAACTATAATAACCCGTTAGGTAGGCTAAGCTCATATCATCAATAACTTCTCTTAGCCAGGGAGTATATGAAGCACCTATACCTGCTTCACTTTCTGTGAAACTATATTTTGCCGCATTCCAGAACATAGAGTTGTGATCAGGGCTCGTTGCAGCACCGGTATCACCCATTGCACCGGCACGAGAGTCGGGAGTTATAGAAAGAAAAGGAACTGCAGTTGAAATATAGTTAGCTCCGGTCACAGATGTTTCCTGAGCATTGGTATGTTTTGTGAATGCAAATAGAGCCAAGCAACATAATGCTTTGGTTAGGGTTTTCTGAATTTTCATGAAATTTAAGTAAGATTAGATTTGCAAATATATTAATTAACTTAAATTTGAGATTATTATTATTTAAGAATGACTAATTTTTGAAATTTATTTGCAGTCTTTCCATCTTCAGTCCTCAATTTAACCCGATAAAAGTAAACCCCGCGACCTATATTGTCACCAAAATCGTCTTTCCCATCCCAATCAATTGGCCCCACTCTGTAGCCTGTGGAGTTAATTGAGGTTTCTATAGTTTTTACAAGTTTTCCTGAAACGGTCAAAATTTGAATTAAGACTTCTATTTCGCCACTTGGTTGATTGTGTTCGAAATAAAAACCGGTATTAGTGGTAAATGGATTGGGGTAATTGAGCAGGTGTTTGATTGCTAATTTTGCATCCTGGGCAACAATAAAGTCGATTTGGCTTTCAGATGAATTGTTTACATTATCCCAAAGTTTTAGAGTCAGTTCATGCTCTCCTTCCTCTATGTTAGAAAATTGATAGGTAATCTGACCTTTTTGATAGCTGTCTAAATTTGCCTGGTAATGATCGTTCAATTCTATACTCTCATCATTGTTTTGGTCCAGTGTGGCAACAATGTTGTGACCTATTGCAGTACCAAGGGTGTTAATGCCGCTCGAATCCTGAACAACGGCTAGGAGCATAGGAGACTTATTTGTTATTCCACCAGTCACAAATTGCTCGTCATTCATATATAGCTCAATTTCAGGTCCAATTTTATCATTTATATTTTCAGCGTTCGATCCACCTACAATAATATTAGTACTATATCCGGCAGCATTGTCTGCATTATTTTTGGCGTAATATTGAATCTTCCCGTTTCCATATTGATAATTGATATCTTTTGGAACCAGAAAGCTGAAACTGAATTCGCCATTTTTTATGCTCGCCTTGCCTGAATAAAGCGCATTGACCTGTTCGCGATATTCAAAGGGATTTCCGTCGTTCCCCAAGGTGGTTTTGTCAACAAATTTATCAAAAACTGTAGGGTATAGAATTCCATTAAACTGATTCATTATTCCTGAATTTCTATCTTCCAGTTGGCCAGATATTGTGATTTTACTTAGAGCTTTAAGACTGTCTGTGGCTTGATTGATGTCAATATTGTTGAGTTTAAGTGAGGTAACCTTTCCTTTAGGGTAATTAAGTTTCAGAGCAGGATCCCCCAGTAGGGTGAAATTTCGTTTGTTTAGGCTTGTTCCACTTCCATTCTTGGTGAGTCGCATGACATCACCTAAACGGAGGTTCTCATTGTTGCTGTTAGTCGTAAAGACATAATTGTAGAAATTTTGATTCAAATAAAAGTTGGGTGTTGAAAAAACCAAACGGGTTGTTGTGAAGAGTCCAATCCCACCACCATTGTCTCGCAGTAGAATTCTTTCACCAGCAGATAATTTCTGGTAATTGTCAAATCGGCTGAATTCACAGGTTGCTGTCATAAAAAGAGGTAAGCGGCTGTCATTTTTCCAGGAATCGATGTCTTCAAGCATCATTATTCTTTCGTGAGCCAAACCGTTTTCGTTCCCATGACCTGTATAATTGACTATTAAACAGCCCTTATTAATTTTATCTTCGATTCTTCTATTTACTTCGGGGTAGCGTTCACCTGCCGAATTTGTTTCTTGTTGAAAGGCATCTAAAAATATTCGATGAATTCTGTATTCGGGATTGCTGCTTTCGAGCTGCACGGCCAATCGGTTGGCATCACGCATATGCGTATTATTGTCTTCGTCGTCTCCAATGAAGCAGACAGAAGTCTGCCAGCTTCCATAGTTGTCACTTTTATTGTAGTTCAGTATTTTGGAAGTGACGATTAGAGCTTCTTCTATCGAATTTACTGGTAAGCGTCCTATACCTATATCAACTAAGCCAGAGGCTTCACCTTCGTCATCATCAAGTAATCCAAAGAAATCATCGGTAACGAATGATTGAGTTGGAATGAGTGAATTGACTGATTGGTAAGTTGGTATTTTATTGGTGTTGCTTTCACTATCTAATTTATTGTGATAGGAACCATCGCCAAAAAGTAAGAGGTATTTAGGTGCCTCTATTTCGCTGGATGCTCTATCGTAAAACATTTTTACGAAATTACGAATTGCTGCAACATCGGGTGTCCCTGAAGAAAATTCATTGTAAATGCTTTCTGTACTGGCCAAAACAACATTGAGCTGATCTTGATTTTTGTGGAAATCTGCAATTTGACTCGCAACGCTTAAGAAATCAGGGTGACTCACGATAATCAGGTCGCTTGCTGAAAGTCCATGTAAATTTTGATTTTGAATTTCTTTGACAAATTTTGGACTTGGGAATTTTGAATCGAGATTGAAAGCAATTAGTTCTCTTAATTCATCTTGAGCGATGGTAATATTGGCAGTATTCCCTTCTATTTCAAATGCAATTTGTTTTGTATGAGAAGCATCGGTAACATCCCAAATAAGGGTGTTCGATTCAGCATTTTCCAGTCTGAAATTGGCAATATTTCCTGTTCCTACAGATCTCCTATCCCTAAAAGCCATTTGTTCTCCATCGAAAATAAGCTGACAACGGGCATTTAATCTCATATAGTCTAACCAACCAATAGATGAGGCTGATCCTTTTTCATATTCAATATTTATATCGAAGTTGTCTTTTGTGGCCTTAAAATCGGTAAACCGAAGCTTGATGTCAGATGCGTATTTTGATGTGTAACTCCCTGTGTTTACTGAAGGAATATTGATTTGTCCTATTTGATTATCATTGGAACTTAAAATGAATTTGGTGTCAGAAGAAGAACGAGCGACCACCTGTGTGCTGATGCTGATGTTTTCGTTTGTATTTAAATTTTTAAAGTGAAAGGGCAACGTATAGGAAGTTGTGATATCGAAAACTTGTCCCAACCAAAGTCTTCCTGATTTAAGCAGATTTTTTTCGTCTTTATCGACTAATCTGTAAGCATCAAATTCACGAACAGTATGATTTGGATTTGCCTCTTCTTTTTCTGTTTTTATTATTGGAGAAGCCGTTTTATCCGACGATATAAAATAATGAGCTTTGTCGCTGTAAAGATGATTTTCGTGGACGAATTCATCATTGATGGCATCGTATTCCCAGGAACGAGGTCCTTTGGCATAAAATAGGATGTAGTCACCCGCATTAAATATGCCATCACTCCCTTTTTCCATATAAATGGTGTTTAGTACAAGGTCGTCAGATTGAACTGCGCCGTTCATTTTAGAAAGCATGCCTCCACCGATACCATATATACTCACATTTTCAGGTTTCGAGATCCCCATATCGATGAGTTGCTGGTAGCTAATTTTATGTATAGCCGTGGTGTCGACACTAATTTTGACCCATTTCCCGGAAGCTAAAACAGAACTCGTTGCATAATTAGTTTTGACTTGTTTTTTAGTCTTTAAATTCGAAGTGCCTTCAAGAATCTTAATTTTGAATTTTATCAACTTTTCAAGAACCCCATTTGAGGGATTTTTTCTGATAGGCACAAATCCGATTTGCAGGTATTTTTGCTTGCGAATACCTGCTTTATGTATTTCGTATGTTATACTATCAGGAAAACTTAGATGTTTTATCAGTTCCAGTTCATTTTGAGTAAGTGATTGGTATTCTGTTTCTCTTAAACTAAAAGAATCGCTATTACTGCCACTCTCAATTTTTAAGTTTGTAGAAAAATAGGGGAGGAAGTTATGATCTGTTTCAATTGTTGCGCCATCAAAACTGAGCGTTTGGATGTGTTCTCCTTCCGGACCGAAAATTTCGATTATAGACCATTTAAGTTCAATCTGTTGTTCGTTTTGAGCTAAACAGATTTGTGTCGTAAGGAGCAATATGAAAAAAAATAGCTGACGCATTTCAGAAACTTTATGAAAATCAAAATTGTTATTGATAATAATTTAAACCAAACAGATTCGACTGTGAATATATTCATTATTTATGCGAAGATATAATTAAGTCGAGGACGGAAGAAGATATTACATACTTCCTTAAGATATTTTAGCCTCGTTTAGGTAAATAATAGATTGAATACTGAATATATAATAAAAAATTAAATGCCAGAGACATAAAAAATATATAAAAAGTAAAATTCTATACAATAAGTTCTCTTTAGTTTTAGTTATATTTGTTGGGTGAATTGTGCCTTTTAGATGATTAAACTTCAATTTTTAGTCATTGTCGGAGTAAATGAAACTAATTGAAACTTCCTGTTGTCAATTTGTTATTAATAAAAAAAAAACGGTAAATTAGAGCTTTTTACAGATACATTGTTCAATAGAGGTTATTGTATAATTATCTGGTTTTTTGATTTCAATAAATTATTATATGTCTTAATTGAACTAAAAAGAGTATTCATGACTATTAGTTTGGTGATCAGATTATTTATTGAAATAAAGTTCTTATTAGAAAAATATTAAGTCGTGTTTAATCCCATGGTTTTCGGGAACAAATGATAAGTAAAAAGAAAAATTAATCATATGAAATCGAATCTATTATTTTCCGCTTTCGCAATTACATTATTGCTTTTTTCATCTTGTTCGAAGATGAAGAGTGTTATGGGTAAGGAAGAGCGTTCGTCTGTCACCGGTTGGGCTTATAATGAGCCTGAAAACGGGGGATTTGAATACAAAAAAGGTTATACGCAAAAGACAGGTCCTGGTTTAGTATTTATTGAAGGAGGAACTTTTGTGTTGGGACGTACTCAGGACGATGTGATGTTCGAATGGAATAATTCACCACGTCGAGTTACTATACCTTCTTTTTACATTGATAAAACAGAGGTCAGGAATGTAGACTATAGAGAATATCTGCATTGGACAAAACGTGTTTTTGTTGATTATCCAGAAGTTTATAAAAAAGCCTTGCCTGATACTCTGGTTTGGAGATCAGAGCTTGCTTATAATGAGCCATACGTGAATAATTACCTGCGTCACAAAGCTTACTCAGAATATCCTGTTGTTGGAGTTTCATGGGAACAGGCATCTGATTTTTGTGAGTGGCGAACCGATCGCGTAAACGAGAGAATTCTTATTGATAAGGGAATCCTAAAAGAGAATCCTGATCAAAGAAATGAGAATAACTTCAATACTCAGGCTTATTTAATGGGACAATACGAAGGTGTTGTGGGTACGAATTTGAAGGATTTAAATCCTGACAATGAAGAGCGTCGTGTACGCTGGTCTGATGGCATTTTATTACCTAAATATCGTTTGCCTTCAGAGGCTGAGTGGGAATATGCTGCTTTAGCAACTATTGGTAATTCAACTGATGAACGTATTGCTGACAAGAAAATGTACCCATGGAATGGTCACTGGGTAAGAAACGAAGATAAAAAATACAGAGGTCAGATGATGGCTAACTTCTCTCGTGGTAAAGGTGACTTTATGGGATCAGCCGGGGCACTTAACGATGCCGGAGATGTTACAGTTCCTGTAGATTCATATTGGCCAAATGATTTTGGTTTGTATTGTATGGCAGGAAATGTAAACGAGTGGGTAGCAGATGTGTATCGTCCTTTATCATCGTATGATATTTCTGAGTTTAATCCTTACAGAGGGAATGTATTTAAAACGCCTTTAGTTGATGAGGAAGGTAATGTTGCAGAGAAAGATAGTTTGGGACGTATACGTTACCGTTTACAAAAAGATGAGGAATTAGTTAATCGTGTAAACTATAGAACTGCAGATAATCGTAATAGCAGAGATGGGGATGTTGCTTCAAGTGTTGTTTCTGATGCTCAGTGGACAAATGCAGAACATCAGAGTAAGGGCTCATCTCTCATGTATGAAAATGCACAAGGAGCAGATCATAATACTTACAGTACGCTGATAAACGATGAATCTCGTGTTTTTAAAGGAGGATCATGGAAAGATAGAGTCTTTTGGTTATCTCCTGGATCACGTCGATTCCTGGATCAGAAAAGTTCCAGAGATGACATCGGTTTCCGTTGTGCTATGACTCATGTTGGGTCACCTGTAGAAGGCAAATAGACACTAAATGCTATTATAATATTTGCCCCATCGTTTAAAACGATGGGGTTTTTTCTTGGAATTTTTTAATTTCGCTAGTTCAATAATATCATCATCTTTATGAAAATATCAGAAGTCTATTCCTTATTTAAGAAATATCCAATCCCTGTTACTGATAGTCGCAATATCGTAGCTGATTCAATTTTCTTTGCATTGAAAGGAGCAAGTTTTAATGGGAATAAATTTGCTCTTGGTGCCCTGGAGAAAGGGAGTCGATACGCTGTAGTTGATGAGGAAGACTATGCGATTGATGAGAGATTTATTTTGGTAGATGATGTGTTGACATGCCTTCAGAATTTGGCGAAAGAACATCGTAGAAATCTTGGGATTCCAATTCTGGCAATTACAGGAACCAATGGGAAAACCACAAGTAAAGAATTGATTAATGAAGTTCTGAAACAAAAATTTAAAACTTCAGCCACTCAGGGGAATTTTAATAATCATATTGGAGTTCCCTTAACTTTGTTAGGCATGACTGCTGAAACTGAATTTGGGATTGTTGAGATGGGAGCTAATCACCCTGGTGAAATTAAAGCTTTGTGTGAAATTGCTGAACCCAATTTTGGTCTGATTACAAATGTGGGTAAGGCACATCTCGAAGGATTTGGCTCATTTGAAGGTGTAAAAGCTACAAAAAAGGAATTATACGACTATTTGGCTGATCATGATGGTGAAGTTTTTGTGAATTGCGAAAATCAGCATCTGCTGGGCATGCTTAATCAGCAAAAGAAGATATTGTATGGAAATTCAGATGATGCATTTTCCAAAGCTCGCTTTCTTCAGGCCGAACCTTTGCTTATTCTTGAGCTACGATCACCCATAGGGAAATTGTATATTAAAACGCATTTGGTGGGAGCTTATAATTTTGAAAATGCATTAGCAGCAGTAACCCTTGGGCGCTATTTTAACATAGATGAAATCGCAATAAAACAAGCATTGGAAGCCTATGTTCCTAGTAATAATCGTTCTCAGCTAATGAGAACTGAGAACAATGTTCTGTTTTTGGATGCTTACAATGCCAATCCGACTAGTATGCAGGCAGCGATAGAGAATTTTGCATCCATGAAAATGCAAAACAAATTTCTCATTTTGGGAGATATGTTAGAGCTTGGAGCGGAGTCCGAAAAAGAGCATTTGGCTCTTTTAGAATTACTTGTTAAAAAACAATTGTTGAATACTGTTTTAGTAGGTGAGGAGTTCGCTAATTTATCAACGACAGATGAGTTTAAAACCTTTAATACTGTCGATGATCTACTTTTACATTTGGATGTTTTACAATTGAAAAATATGTACATCTTGATAAAAGGCTCTAGAGGAATCAAACTAGAGACGGTTGTTGAAAAATTGTAAGATATGAATATAGCCTGGGTTTATTTATTAATTGCAGGATTGTTCGAAGCTGTTTGGGCTATCGGTTTAAAATACACACAGGGATTTACGCGTTTGTGGCCTAGTGTCATTACTGTTTTGGCAATGGGAGTGAGCCTTTATTTTTTGGCTATGGCTCTTAAGAATTTACCAGTTGGAACTGCCTATGCTGTATGGACAGGTATAGGGGCTTTTGCGACAGCTATTTTAGGAATTGTATTGTTTGGTGAAAGCATTCATTTCTCTCGAATATTCTTTCTCTTTCTTCTCCTGGTTGCTATTGTAGGATTGAAATTCACTGCAAATTAGATATCTAAATCTAGGAGTTGTTGTTTAGAAATTGAGATCTGAGAATTTCTTCTTGTTCTGAATAAAATAATCTGCAATAATGCTTCCCTTATAAATTTCGTCATGATGTTCTTTTGTAACCAATGGGGTAAGGACTTGACGCTTTTCGTGCATTTTATTCAGATTTCTATAGAACGAATAATGTGCTTTTAAGAGTGCTCCGAAATTTTCAAATTCAAAGCTCACTAGAAATTTCAAGCCTGCAACTCCATCCAGTATCATTCTTAACACTAATGTGGTAATCAGTTTCTCGGTAGGAAGATTTTTGTACAGCATGAAAAGGTTGTTCCTGAAATTTAAGTGCAATTTACGAGAACTGTGATTTGGGAGTGTTGCGCCACCAACATGAAAAACGGTGCTTCCCGGATGACAGACGATGCGAAGTCCCCGGTTTTTAATTCTCCAGCAAAGGTCAATTTCTTCCATGTGAGCAAAGAAATCAGCATCAAGGCCACCTAGATTTTTGTATACCTCTGATCGAATGAAAAGAGCAGCACCACTTGCCCACATAATATCCGCAATTTGATTATATTGGCCTGTATCAGCCTCTATACTATCAATAATTCGACCTCGGCAAAAAGGGTATCCCAAATGATCAATATAGCCTCCTGCAGCTCCTGCGTATTCAAAATCAGTTTTTTTATTAAAAGCTTTTATTTTAGGTTGAGCGGCAGCAATATCTTCTTCTTTTTCGAATAATTCGTAGATTGGGTCAAGCCAGTTCTCACAGACTTCAACATCGGAGTTAAGCAGTACGAAATATTTATGATCCAATTGATCTAAGGCTCTGTTGTATCCTTCAGCGAAACCAAAATTCTTCTCAAGAACGATAGTTTTCAGATTGGGGTAATGGCTTTTTAAAAAGTCAATGGAATCATCGGTGGAGTCATTGTCAGCAACAATAACGTCGGCCCATTCTTTGTTCGAAAATTTGGTTACTGAAGGAAGGAATTGTTCTAACAATGTCTTACCATTCCAATTTAGGATAACCACCGCAATTTTATTCATGACTATGTAATACTTACTGTTAATAGAGTGCTAAATATAAGCTTTTATGTTCTGATTATGCATTTCTTTTATGTTTCCAACGTTTATGCGACCATAACCAGTAAGCTGGATTCTCTTTTATGATACTTTCTAATATTTGGGTATGCCGTTCTGTAATTTCATTTTCACCGGTTTTCTTAGGTTCATCGGTGATTGGAATAAATTCATACTCGTAATAGCCTCGTTTAAGCTTAGTCATTTTGCAATACACCACAGCTTGATCAAGCTTTTTAGCAATACGTTCAGCTCCTTGGAGAATAGGTGTATCTTGATTCAGGAAATTGGTCCAATAATGCAGGTTTCTTTTGTTGGGCGTTTGATCACCAATAAAAGCTGTAATGGTAAAATGACCTTGATTCTTGTGTCTGATCATTGTTCGAAGCGTATCATTCTTTGCAAGGGTTTTAGAGCCAAGTTTTTCACGAATTTTAATATACATTTTATCAAAAACCTTATTGTGTAAAGGTTTATATATGGGAAGGAAATCCCCAATATTATAAATTGCAAAAGAACTAAGCCATTCCCAGTTGCCGTAATGACCTGTAACGGCAATAACACTTTTGCCCTGAGCCTTGTAGTTATCAAAAATATCAGGATTTTTGCATACGCAACGTTTCATTATTTCTTCTTTTCTAATACCCCATAGTTTTATCGTTTCTACGAAGGTATCGCAAAAATGGTGATAGAACTCTTTTTTTATTTTTCTGATTTCTTCGTGTGATTTTTCCGGGAAAGCATTTTTTAGATTCTGATTTACGGTAAATTTTCGGTAGCCTAACAGTCGATACACGACAAAGAAAACAACATCGGAAAAAATATATAATGCGCTAAGAGGAAAAATACTCAAAAAGCGAAAAAAGGTATAAGCTAAATACGAGAAAAACTGAGTCATGAAAAAAATCAAAGTTATGGATTAATCTTAGGTGTTAATTTAGCATAAATTTTTGAACACAGGCTTTAAATTCCTGATAATTTAGAGAATTTCCAGCAATAATTTCCTGTCCAAAAATATAGTTGGTGCCTCCCTTGAAATCACAAACTTGGCCTCCTGCCTGTTGAACTAAAAAGGCTCCTGCAGCAACATCCCATGCTTGAAGTCCGTATTCGTAAAAAGCATCAAAACGACCACAAGCCACATAGGCAAGATCGGTAGCTGCGGAGCCAGGACGGCGAATGCCCTGAGAGTTGATACATAAATGTTGAAGGAGTTGCATGTAGCTGTTTAGTTGTTTAAAATCCCGGTATGGAAACCCGGTTCCAATTAAACTCGCTTCGATAGAGTCAGCTTTCGAGACTTGTATTGTTTTCCCATTGAGATAGGCAGGAGCTCCTTCCCAGGAGTAGAAACATTCCTGTAAACTAATTTCATATACCACACCCAGAACAATGGTGTCATTCTCTTTGAGGGCTATACTTACAGCAAAAGGAGAAAAGCCGTGGATGTAATTGGTTGTGCCATCTAAAGGATCTATAATCCAATTGTATTTTTCTCCGACTTGGGTCTCAGTTCCTTCTTCGGCGATAAAACCTGCTTCAGGAATAATCGGCTTCAAAGCATCTACAATCTTAAGTTCTGCTGTTTTATCAACGTAAGTAACAAAGTCGTGTTTACCTTTACTTTCAATAACTTCAGATGTTATTTTATTTTGTTGTTCTTTTATAAAACGGCCAACTTCAATGGCAATCTCCCGGGTTTGTTTGCAAACTGATTCCAGATTTATCATGAGGTGTATAGCTTTGTATGCTGTTATAATTTAAGCAAGTTTAAATTTAAAACTTTTTTCGTCGATAAGCTTAACTTTTACATTTCCATTATCATTAATCTCCAGTAAGTTTACTTCGGCTATTCTATTGCTTAAATTCGGATTGTATTTTATCTCAACTTTGATATAATTTTCAGTAAAGCCATACATGATACCATTATTGTTATGGTCTTCGAACAAAACTTTAGCATTCGTCCCTAAAAAACTCTCATAAAAGGCCCTTAGTTTCTTTTCAGATAGAATTTGAAACATTTTGGCCCTTTTCTTTTTGTCTTCATGACTTACAACTTCTTTTATTTCCAATGCTTTTGTACCCTGGCGTTCAGAATATGGGAAAACATGCAGTTGTGAAATAGGTAATTCGTTGATGAAGTTATAGGCATCTATAAAGTCTTCTTCTCTTTCTCCACGGCTTCCTGCAATCACGTCAACTCCGATAAATGCATCGGGTGTAAGTTCTTTGATTTTGGCTATGCGCTGGGCAAATAATTCCCGGTTGTATCGACGTTTCATTAGTTTTAAGACATGATTCGACCCAGCTTGAAGTGGAATATGAAAGTGGTTGACAAACTTTTTAGATTGCGCAACAAACTCAATTATTTCATTACTGAGCAAATTGGGTTCAATAGAAGAGATACGGAAACGTTCAATACCATTAACCTTCTCAAGGGCTTTAATCAGATCGAAAAAGTTTTCCTGAGTACTCTGTCCAAAATCACCAATATTTACACCTGTCAGAATAATTTCTTTGGCACCCTGTGCAGCTACTTTTTCTGCTTCAATAACTGTATCAGAAATGCTCATGTTTCGGCTGCCTCCACGTGCAAAAGGGATGGTGCAATAGGTGCAGAAATAGTCGCAACCATCCTGAATTTTCAGAAAGCAACGTGTGCGATCGCCCATAGAGTATGAGGCTTGAAAATCTTTTACTGATTCCACTTCGCAGGGATGCATTTCACCACTAGCTTTTTTCTCTAAATGATCGATATATTTATGGATATTGAATTTTTCGTTGGTACCTAAAACCAAATCTACCCCGGGGATTTCTGCAATCTCTTTCGGTTTAAGCTGTGCATAGCATCCAATAACGACAACAAAAGCATTGGGACTTGTCTTGATAATTTTCTTAATGGCTTGTCGGCATTTTTTATCAGCCTGATCGGTAACCGAACAAGTATTTATGACATAAATATCAGCCTTTTCAGTTGTTTTAACCGTTTCGAAGCCCATTTCTTTAAACGACCGACCGATGGTTGATGTTTCTGAAAAATTTAATTTGCAGCCCAATGTGTAAAAGGCTACTTTCTTCCCTTGCAACATGATTTCTTCTCCTTTGCTGATAAAATTAGATGTGAGATCAGAATTGTATGATCCAACGCGAGATGTTGAATTTGATGCTCTGACTCGAGTATTAATCCCATACCATTTGTGATCTGTTTGAAAATCAGTTGATGTGAGACGATTCTATAAATAAAATGAACCATCTCAAAATATGAAATAGTTCATTGTTTATGAATCTGTTGCAAAATTAGAAAAAAGAATCTAGTCTGCCATAACTTTTGGACTTGAGTACTCCTGGTAGAGCTGATGAATAATGCCATCGGAAACTCCAATTTTAGGGATGTGAATAATATTTGCATTGGCCCATTCCAAAATGCTTAAGAAAATGGTTGCAGCTGGAATAATCACATCGGCACGATCGGGATTCATATCGTGTTTTATCATTAAATCATCGTAAGTTAAACTATTAAAGGTAGAGTGAATTTCTTTTAATTCGTGATAGTTTAGTTTTCGTTCACTTCTTGGACTGGCATATTTAAATAGCTTGTTAATATTACCACCAGAACCAATTAATTCAATATTGTCGCAGCATGAACGGATATCAATAAGGCATTCTTTTATGCGAATGAATTCATTTTGAGGTACGCAGTTTTTAAGAATTTTGATTGTTCCCACATCAAAAGAGCATGAAAAGTGAGAGATTCCGCCGGAAAAAAGAGTGATTTCAGTACTACCACCACCAACATCCACATAAAGATATGTCTTGGTAGGGTCGAGAATGCTTGTAAGTTTATTTGAAAAGATAATATCAGCTTCTTCTTTTCCTGAAATGATATCAATCTGAATATCAGCCTCTTTTTTTATGCGTTGAATAAGCTTTTTTCCGTTAGTTGCTTCTCGCATGGCTGATGTTGCACAGGCTCGATAGGCTACCACTTCATGAACATCCATGAGTTTGCGGAAAGCAATCATGGCATCCACCATCTTGTTTTCTTTTTCAGGAGAAATAATCTTTCCTATAAAGGTGTCTGCTCCAAGACGAATGGGAACCCTGATGAGAGAAGATTTTTTTAAATATGACTCGCCATTTTGCTCAATGACATTCGAGAACAGGAGTCGAATAGCATTGGAACCGATATCTATGGCTGCAAATTTTAAAATCTTCATAGGTTAAGGCTTGAAGAAACAGTTTAAAGCCATCGTTTTAAACTGTTCCTGATTGCCTAATCAAATTAAAGTTTTTTTTTAAACTTTGCAATATTTATTTCTACAGTAATTTACTCGCCAATTCAGCAAGATAACTTCGTTCCCCTTTTATCAGATTTATATGAGCAAAAATCTCCTGATCCTTCATTTTGTCTGAAAGGTAAGCGAGTCCATTCGATTTTTTATCCAAATAAGGTGAATCGATCTGCTCAATATCTCCGGTAAAAATCATTTTTGTTCCCTCTCCGGCACGGGTAATAATGGTTTTAATTTCGTGAGGGGTCAAATTCTGAGCTTCGTCTACAATAAAGAAAGCATTGGACAAACTTCGGCCTCTGATATAAGCCAAGGGCGTAATTTGCAATTTCTCATCCTTTAAGAGCTCATCGATATAAAGGTATTGCTTACTGTGAACGTTGAACTTTTTCTTGATAACAGCTAAATTGTCAAACAGGGGCTGCATGTAAGGGCTGATTTTTTCTTTAGCATCACCTGGGAGATAACCCAAATCTTTGTCAGCCAGGGCTACAATTGGACGAGCTAAATAAATCTGATCGAATTGTTCTGATTGTTGGAGCGCAGATGCTAATGCCAAAAGTGTTTTCCCAGTTCCAGCCGTCCCGGTTAATGCCACCAAATTGATGTTGGGGTCGAGTAGGGCATCAAATGAAAATGTTTGCTCTGCATTGCGAGGGTATATACCATAAGCATTTGGCTTTTCGACCCTTGATATTTTTTTGTCCAAAGGATTAAAATGAGCCAGAGCACTTGAATTATTATTTTTCAGAATAAAATAGCGGTGACCTTTAAGTTCAAAATCAAGCTTGAGATCAGATTCCGGTAGACCTTCGTTGGTTTGGTAGAGTTCAGCAATTTTCTCATCGGAGAAATTGTCGATGGTTTTAATTCCCAAACTCAACATGTCATCAACATCCTTGACTTGATCATTTTTGAAATTTTCAGCTGGAATACCTAAAGATTTAGCCTTCATCCTGAGATTGATATCTTTTGATACTAAGACAACTGTTCTATTTGGATTTTCATTGAAAATGTATTCAGTTATGGCTAATATCCTATGATCTGGAATATTATCATGGAAAGATTGTTTCATTTTTGTTGAGAACTCTTTACCGGTTTCAATAAATAAACGACCTCTGCCATTGCCAAGTGCAACACCATCACTAAAAAGAAGATCTCCTGATAATTTATCCAGTTCGCGACTGAATTCGCGGGCATGAAAATTAATCAAGTCGTTTCCTTTCTTAAATTTATCGAGTTCTTCAAGAACGGTAATAGGAATAAGGACATCATGTTCGGCGAATTTAAAAATGGAGTTAAAATCGTGGAGAATAACATTGGTGTCCAATACGAATAACTTTTTCTCTTCATTAGTCATACTTATGGGCTTTAGAGGGTTAGTATGCCGACCATACATTTCAGATATCAGTGCTAAGATTTTATGAAACGAATGAGTCGTTTAGAGTACTGAATTTAAAATCCTATATGTTGTTAAATGTTAGTAATGAAATTAACAAAAAAGAGAGGAAAATCAAGCTGATGTCTCATTTTTAAGTAAATTTTTTTTTGCTTTGCAAAATCAAAAATAGATGACTTATGAATTATCAGGAAACTTTAAACTACTTGTTCAATCAGTTACCCATGTTTCAACGAACCGGGAAGGCTGCATATAAGGCAAATTTAGATACAACTTTGGCTTTGGATGCCTATTTTGATCATCCACACCAAAATTTTAAATGCATTCATGTAGCAGGAACAAATGGGAAAGGTTCCGTTTCGCATACTTTGGCTTCTGTTTTGCAATCTGCCGGATATAAAGTTGGTCTTTATACTTCTCCACATTTGAGAGACTTTCGAGAGCGTGTCAAAATAAATGGGGAGATGATATCTGAAGATGAGGTCGTTGATTTTGTCGCTTCTCACAAACTGAAGTTTGAAGAACTTTCACCATCATTTTTTGAAATGACTGTGGCCTTGGCATTCGATTATTTTTCAAAAGAAAAAGTTGATGTTGCTATTATTGAAGTTGGCCTGGGCGGTCGTTTGGATTCTACAAATATTATAGATCCACTGCTGAGTGTGATAACTAATATCAGTTTTGATCATACCAGTTTATTAGGGAATTCTATCCCTGTTATTGCAGGTGAAAAAGCTGGTATTATTAAGAAAAATATTCCAGTCGTAATTGGCGAAAAACAGCTTGATTCTCAGTCTGTCTTTATTGAAAAAGCTAAGTCTCTAACTGCTCCACTTGTATTTGCCGAGGATGAATTTGAGCTGGTCAATTCTGAATTGCAGGACATCTACCGTAGTTTGACCTTTAGAAATAAGAAAACAGGAGAAAATGTCTCATTGTTGTCTGATTTACTTGGAATTTATCAAGTGAAAAATATAAGAACAGCTTTAGTTGCGCTTAATCAACTGAGTCATTTAGGCTTTAAACTATCACCTGAAATAATTAAAGATGGAATATCCAAAATTGTTATTCAAACTTCTTTGCTGGGACGATGGCAAAGATTAGGGGATAATCCCTTAATTATTTGTGATACAGGACATAATGTAGCTGGAGTGAGCGAGATTTTAAAGCAGCTTAATTCGCTTCAATACAATAAATTACATTTGGTGATTGGTATGGTTGATGATAAAGATATCGATGAGGTTCTGAATCTGTTACCTAGAAATGCTAATTACTATTTTACAAAGGCATCAATCCCAAGAGCTCTGAATGAGGGAATTCTAAAAGAGAAAGCTTACAGTTTTCAATTAAAAGGAGAAACTTACCCTTGTGTTTCTGAAGCGCTTAGTGCTGCAAAACTGGCAGCTGAGAGTGAGGATTTAATTTTTGTGGGAGGCAGTACTTTTGTTGTGGCTGAAGTGGTTTAAATATGTGGCTTCTCATCTCGATTTGTATTATTCTTAGCCCTTAATTTGAGCGTAACTTATTGAAAATTGATATAAATAGAGGGAAATATATTTATTTGACAATTGGAATTTTAAAAACTTGCAATTATCTAAAAGTCTAGATATCTGACAATTTGACTACAATAGAAATTTGATTATCAGAATTACACTCATCAGTTTTAATTTGTACTGAGACTAAATTAATGAGGATTTTTTTCTTTATTAAAAAATCACCTATTTTTGCTTTGATAGGTGATTTAATAATTGCTTATCGTACTCATATACAAGTAATCTTTTCTGCTTAGTTGCAGGATTCATATATTTATGAATTCTCAGAATTTGGTTAATTCAGATCGTATTAAATCTGTCATTTTATTTCCGAAACCTAAGATGAATTAAAGAAATAGCTATGGTTCAACACTCAAAAAAAGTAATATCTGCAGTACCTGAGCCTTCTCTGAGAAGAATGCCCTCTTATTTGGCTTTTTCTGAAGGATTATTAAGAAAAGGTCAGGAGTTTGTGTCTTCAACTCAGATTGCCAATTATATGAATATTGACCCTACTCAGGTAACTAAAGATTTGTCATATACTACTATTGTAGGTAAAACACGCGTAGGTTACGAGGTAAAGGCTATGGTAGAGATCTTGTCTGAATTTTTGGGTTTTACCGTTATGGATCACGCCTTTTTAGTTGGAGCAGGATCACTAGGCTCTGCACTTTTGCATGATGATGGTTTGGCAAATTTTGGCTTGGATATTGTTGCAGCATTTGATGTGAATACAAGTATTGTTGGAAAAAAAATAAACAATATAGAAGTATACCATATCGATCAGTTTCGTGACCTGGCTCAGGAGATGAAAGCCATAATGGGAATAATTACTGTTCCTGCTGAATATGCTCAATCTGTTGCAGATTTAATGGCTGCCTGGGGGGTGAAAGCTATTTGGAACTTTACACCAGCCAGAATTAAAGTTCCTGATGATATTGTTGTGCAAAACACTTCGCTTTATGCCAACTTGGCTATTATTTTTAATAAAATCCATCACGATCGAAAAAAAGGAATTTAGTATTAATCCTAAGAGATATATAAGAGGCAAATCGCAGGAAGCGTTTTGCCTCTTTTTTATTTAATTTGTTGATCAGATAGCTTTTAATCGTTAAAATTGTTCCCTACTTTATTATAGAATGATGACAGATAGATTTATTGAAGGTCAGGTTTTTGATAAAATTGACTTTAGAAAAGAAGGTATTATTAAAGCCGAATATGAGGATTGCCGTTTTTTAAGTTGTGGTTTTTCGGGCATCGATATGTCAAATATTACATTTGTCGAATGTGAATTTGATCATTGCGATTTCAGTATGGCAAAGTTTGATAATACTGCACTCAAAGGCGTGAAATTTCGAAATTGTAAATTGTTAGGTTTGAATTTTAATGATTGTAACCCCTTTTTACTTTCGCTCAATTTTGAATCCTGTTATTTGAACTTAGCTTCCTTTTATAAGTTAAAATTGAAGGGGACTAAATTCAGAAACTGTAGCATGCAGGAAGTCGATTTTATTGAATCAGATTTATGCAGTGCCGTTTTTGAAGATTGTGATCTTAACGGAGCCATGTTTGAAAATACCATTCTTGAAAAAGCTGATTTTCGTACCGCTCATGCCTATGCTATCGATCCGGAAATAAATCGCATAAAAAAGGCTAAATTCTCCTTGCCCAATGTTGTAGGCTTGTTGGGAAAATATGATATTGAGTTGGGGTAATAATATAATAACAACCCCCAATTCTGTTTATGAGTCGGGGGCTGTTTTATAAAAGTTTGATTGTATTACCATTAAAGGTTTATCAGTTTCTTAAATCTGTATAATCTCTTATTAACTTAAATATCCCTTCGAATTGGGTGTATGGCAGTTTGTCGGCTGTGTCAGTGGTTTCATGATAATCAGCATTATCTCCTTCGGTATAAAAGAAAATAGTTTTTACAGCTTTGTCATGAAAAGGCGCATGGTCTGATGAAGATGATTCACCGGTAGCATGCATCCCGAATACATATTTGTTTTTTTCGTTGATGGCATTCAGTTTTTTAGTTTCTTCAGGTACTTCTTTTCCGTTGATCAAGTATAGGCCTTCAGATCCCGTTCCGACCATGTCGAAATTGAAAAGCATTTTTGTCTTCTCCAGAGGGACTAAAGGGTTTTCTGTATAATATGTTGCACCTTTCAATCCAGCTTCTTCCGCACTAAAAAGGGCGAAAACTAGAGTGTAATGTGGTTTTCTCTTTTTGGACTTAAAATGTTTGGCAAGATTTAGGACCATGGCTACACCACTGGCATTATCGTTGGCTCCCGGATACATTTTGTTACCCATAAAACCAAGGTGATCATAGTGTGCAGAATACATAATACAACTGTCCACTTCTCCGGGTATATATGCAATCAGGTTTTGTGTTTTGTAATCCTCTATAAATTGGCTTTTTACTTCGTAAGAGATTTCTTTCACATCAGGACTTATGACATCCGATTTAAGCATGAACATAGGATAATCAACAGTTTCTGTTCTAGCTGAAAATTTTAATTTTTCCTTAATGATTAACATGCCTTTGGCGTCAAAGACATTCTTTTGCATCATCGTTTGAGCAAAATGGAAGAGTTCTGGATTATTGAGTCCTGTTGTATCTATGGCCAAAAAGACTTTGGAATGGTCTTTATGCATAAATCCACTGAGGGCCCAGGGATTTGTTAAATCATTTTTACTGATCCACTTCACTTTTACTTTCTCTTTGCAACTTGTTGTACTCGGACTCACAATAAAGTCTTTAGCAGGTCTTAATTCTTTGCCGTTGAGATATAATTTTGGCGTTTGGGGAAAGGTGTTAATTGAAATTGAATAGCTTTGGTAGAAGTTAGGTGAAAAGCCTTTTAAACCAATTGTTTTCATTTCTTTTGAAAGATATTTTGCCGCAATACTATCTCCCTTGTTCACATAGCCTCTCCCCATGAATACATCAGAACTTAATTTTTTAACCAATTGTTTTGTGTAATCCATATCTTGGGCAAAGCCGCTTGTTACGAATAGAACAGAACATAGTAGGGCGCAAATTTTTTTCATCATTATCGTTAGTTTTTTTTTTGTCGTGATTAATCTTTTGTTACTCTCCAAACAATCTGATTTTTTGAAGTAAACTGCTTTTAAGGTCATATTAACACCTAACTTATATAGGTGTCCTCATTTTCTTATTCAGGAATTTACCAATAGTAAAGGCCATAATAATAGCTAAATATAATTGCCCGATTAATTCTGAAAAGATACTAAAAGAGTTGGCTATTTGACTTTATGAACGTTTAAATATTGTCTAAATAGACATTTTCAAGCAGGCCTTAAGATCTTTGAATCTTTTTTTTGTCTTACCGGGCTTGAATACAGATATGAAAATAGTGATGATGAGTGTGCCGTTCATGCATATTCCCATGAGGCTTTGCCATTTATCATACCATTGGTATTCTGTATTGTTTAGAGCAGCCATTCCTAATTCTCCTGATATTCTTACCATTTCGCTTATCCAGGGGCCTGAATATATTGTCCCAAGTATGATTATCAGTAAGGTGATAATCCATTTAAAAGTCATCCAGCCATGTTTAAAGTAGCCCCACTTTGTGAATTGTGAATAAAGCCAGCCTGTGAGTAAACAGGAGATTGCTGCAGGAACCAGTATTTTCATATCGATAAAATCAATTATTTGATTCATCATATACAGTTGATCACCAGTTTGTATTTTACTCCGCATAAAGTGCAAAAGAAACATGACTAGTCCTGTTGTTACCCATATTCCGGCTGCTAACAGATGAAGAGACTTTAGCCATTTCTTTTGAGGGATTGATAGTTGCTTCATGTTTATTGATTTAGAAATTCTTCAGTGTTTCTTATGATTTGCTTTAGTTTTTCTACCATTATTTCCCTTGTTTGTTCATCCAATCCTTCAAGGGCTACTGCTGTCGATTCGTGAGCACATTGGTGAAGCTGCGTGTTTAATTCTCTGCCTTTCTCGGTAATGAATAGTTTAAAAACCCGTTTATCTTTTTCATCTCTCCTTTTGACAATAAAGCCTAAAGCCTCAAGTTTTTGAGAAATGCGACTCAGGTTGGCAAAATCTTTGAACGTTACTTCGCTCAATTTACCTAAAGTCATACCATCATTTTCGGACAAATAGTATATGATATTCCACTGTTCAGGTGTTATTTCCAGCTTGTTTTGGCTTAAAATTTTGAAGAATACACGCTTAATCATGATTGCGCCTATTGCTATGTGATGATTAACTGATTTTTCCAGGTCTATTTTGTTCATGGCGATTGTATTTGTCATGACAAATATAATCGTTTGTTTGTCATGACAAGTAATTTTTGTAAAAACAAGTGCTAATTTTGATTAAATAATAGTTTGTTCAAATACCAGATTTCAATGAAAGAATTAAATCAACTATTCGATTTCATAGGGCAGTACATTGTTGTTGATGAGGCTTTGAAATCCCGCATTACAGATTTGGCAAGCTTAAAGTTATATCCTGCAAATTCAATTATAACTCAGGAGGGGCAATCTTTTCGTTATTTCAGATATTTACATTCCGGATGCGTGCGGTTTTATGCCAACTATGATGGTAAAGAGGTTACAACCTGGATAGAAGTAGAGAATCAGGTTTTGCCTCCTTATGATGGTTTCTCATTTAAAAAGCCAGGAGCTGAAACTCTTGAGGCAGTTGCCGACTCCATGCTTATTGAGATTCCTTCGGACGGATTTCTCAAGTTGTTTGATGAATTTCCTCAAATGGATCGCTTTGCCAGATTATGGTTAGAGAAGGAAATGTCTGGTCAGTTAGAGTTTTACAAGTTCTTTATGTTTATGTCTGCCAGAGAAAAATATGCCAGGTTACTTTCTTACGTTCCCGATATCGATTTGAAGGTAAAAGCTATTCATATCGCCTCTTTTCTGGGCATCAGTCCTGAAACCCTTAGTAGATTGCGTGCAGAGGATTTAAAATCAAAATAGATATTTCTTGATATAGATCAATTTTTCTTTTCTATTACAGCCGTTTATTTGTGACAGTAAACTAAATATGGAATGTATGAATTGGATTTTATTATTGATTGCAGGTTTGTTTGAGGTTGGTTTTACCACATGTCTTAAAATGTCGGATGGCTTTACAAAGCTAATACCTTCATTAGGCTTCCTCTTTTTTTCGGCTATAAGCTTTATTCTGCTTAATTGGGTTATTAAAACAATACCATTGGGAACAGCTTATGCTGTGTGGACAGGAATAGGAGCTGTTGGGACCGTATTAATAGGTATTTTCTTCTTTAAAGAACCAGTTGAATTTCTTAAGGTATTCTTCATTTTTTTACTAATTGCCTCTATTGTTGGCTTGAAATTGGTCTCAACACATTAATCGGATTGAAAGATTAAAGCATAAAAAAAAACTCCCCGCTGAGGGGCGGGGAGCAGTGAGTATTTTTTGAATTAGAATTGGGTTTGGGGAATTTTAAGCTTTTTCGAGAATACGGTAAGCACATTCGAGAATAGTTGTGTCATCCAGTTCTACAACGCCACCATCGGGACCTTGTTCAACATGAACGCCAATACTTTTACCTTCTCTGTAATTGACCCCACCAAAATAATTTCGGACAGTTTCTACATTAAGGTTTAATTCTTCCGAGATTCTCCTCATGCTGCCTTCAGGCAAACGATCCTTGATGCTTCTAAGTTCATTAAATGTGATTGTCTTAGTCATATGCTATAAGTTTAATTTATAAGGATTAAAAATTCTCTTAGCTCTCTAAATTTAGCGAAAGTATTTTTTAATTGAAAGTTATCGAAAGCATAATTCTAGCTTACAAGACTTTCCAAAACAAGCCCTGTAACATAAAATTTAGCAATTTGCTTTTATTTTCGAGCGTTCTCGGCTTTGTCGCCGTGTTAAATTATTATTAAAAAAAAATATCGTGAATGTTTTTTATCTTAAAAGGGAGCCATTTATTGTTTAGATGACAAAAGTGAGTCTAGATTTATTCTATTTAATTCAGATGTATCTGCTTTTCTGAATGCTGTTTGTATCTTAGTTCCGTTATGCCTTTTTTGTATTCACATGTCTATGTGAACCCAAAAAAGAATGTAGTGAGCCATTAGGCTTTTTAAAAGGACTAATTTTCCAGATAGAAAAGATATTGTGAAGAAAAAATCATTGTTAGCCCGTTTTTTAATTTGGCGATTGAAGCATATTAGCGACCGTCAGTTTATTTCCTTTCTAGGTATTCTCATTGGAATTACTTCCGGAATTGCAGCTGTTATTATTAAAAATTCCGTTCATTTTATAAGCTCTCTTTTGCAAGGTACATCTGATCTTGAGTTTGCGAATTTTCTTTATATGGTCTATCCGGCCATCGGAATTAGTGTGGCAGTATTGTTTATTAAATTCGTTGTGAAACGTCCGGTGAGGCATGGGATTCCTAATGTGCTTCATAGTATTTCTAAAAATAATGGACAAATCAACAGGCACAACATGTTTTCGTCTATTGTAACCTCAGCCTTTACAGTGGGATTTGGTGGTTCGGTAGGGTTGGAGGGACCAACCGTGGCAACAGGAGCAGCTTTAGGGTCTAATATAGGTCGGCTTTTTCATCTGAACTATAAACAAACCACGCTTTTGTTAGCATGTGCCTGTACGGGGGCTATGGCTGCTATTTTCAAGGCTCCTATTGCAGCTATCGTATTTGCCATGGAAGTGATCATGCTCGATCTGACCATGTGGTCACTCGTTCCTCTATTGTTGGCTTCTTCTACTGCAGTTATGACTTCTTATTTCTTTTTAGGAATGGATGTGCTTTATCCTTTCGATGTGGAGAATGGTTTCGATTTGAAAGATTTACCTTATTACATTGTCTTGGGAATTTTTACAGGTTTGTTGGCGACCTATTTCACTAAGATGTACATGTATATTCAGGCCCTGTTTGATAAGATTGGGAAAGCCTATTTGAAACTACTTGTAGGTGGACTGTTACTGGGAATGATTATTTTCTTTTTTCCTTCACTTTATGGTGAAGGTTATCATGGTATAAATGCCAGTCTCTCTGGCGACTATTCCTATCTTTTCAATAACTCATTGTTCTATTCTTTTAGTGACAATTTAGGGGTTCTACTGATTCTATTGGCTTTGGTTATCTTCTTTAAAGTGATTGCTGCTTCTATCACTTTCGGAGCTGGAGGTATTGGGGGTATTTTTGCACCTACATTGTTTATGGGTGTTAATGCAGGTGTTTTGTTTGCCAAAGTGGTTCATTACTTAGGCTTAAGAGATATTGAGATTAATAATTTTGCTCTTATTGGAATGGGGGGAATGATTGCCGCTGTGCTTCATGCTCCTCTTACTGGCCTCTTTCTGATCGCCGATATATCTGGAGGTTATCAGTTATTCGTACCTTTAATGATTACTGCAACCATATCCTATGCTACAGTTAAGAGTTTTGAAACGCATTCTGTTTATACCATCCAGTTGGCTCGTCGAAAAGAGTTGATGACTCACGATAAGGATCAGAATGTTCTTTTGCTTATGCAAGTAACACGATTGATAGAAAAGAATTTTAACACCATCAATTCTGATGCAACTTTGGGAGACTTGGTTAAAGTGATTGCAAAATCGCAGCGTAATCTGTTTATCGTGGTTGATGAGGAGAATAATTTCGAAGGTATTGTGAAACTTGACGATATACGTGAAATCATGTTTCAACCGGAGAAGTACGATGTGATGTTTGTTCGCGACTTAATGATAATGCCAACAGTAGTCATTCAGCACGACGAATCCATGGCTGATGTGGCCAGAAAATACCAATATTCAGATAAGTTTAATATGGTGGTCTTGAAAGATGGAAAATATTTGGGTTGTGTTTCAAGAGCACAAATCTTTTCAACCTACCGTAGAATGTTGAAGCATTTCTCTGAGGATTGACAAATTTGTATTTAAAACCATAGGGTTTTGATAATAAGCACTTTTATAGGATCTGATTTTAATTGTATTCCCGGATTTTTGTGTCTTAAATCTTTTTTGAAAAAAAAAACGGTTTTAAGACTAGGCTCTGTAATATTCTGCTACATTTGCACTCGATTTTATAAAAATTAAAATAGTATACCCTTTAGTTAATTCTAAAGATTGTCAGCACAATACATGTTGTAAATAAAGACTGCTTGGTCTTTTTTATGTATTGCACTCTACTAAGGTTAGCCTGACTCAAGTAGCCATCCGACCGAACAAAGTTTATTGTAATTTTCAGAATATATTGAGGCCAAATTCATCCTCGAGTAAATAATTGTTAGTGTCATGAAGAATAAGAGTTTATTGTCCCGATTTTTAATTTGGAGAATGAAGCACATTAAAGAAAGACAGTTTGTTCTAATTCTTAGTTTTATAGTGGGGATTATTAGTGGGTTGGCCGCTCTGTTATTGAAAACGACCATCCACCAAACACATCATTTCCTGACTCACAACCTTCATGTTGATTCGGTAAACCTTTTGTATTTAGCATACCCTACGGTTGGTATTTTACTCACTGTTTTGTTTGTGAAATTATTTGTGAAGGATAATATTGGGCATGGAGTGACGCGAATTCTGTATGCCATTTCGAAAAATAACAGTCACATAAAGTCTCATAATAACTATTCTTCGATAATTGCGAGTACATTAACCATCGGCTTTGGAGGATCGGTAGGAGCTGAGGCACCGGTCGTTTTAACAGGTGCTTCGATTGGTTCAAATCTGGGACGTATGTTTCATCTCAACTACAAAACCATTACATTGATGGTAGGTTGCGGTGTTGCCGGTGCAATTGGGGGGATCTTTAAGGCTCCTATGGCTGGTATGGTCTTTACCCTTGAGGTGCTGATGTTGGATCTGACCATGGCATCTTTAATTCCATTGTTGATATCATCGATTACAGGAGCAAGTATCGCCTATTTTTTTATGGGTAAAGATGTTTTGCTTTCTTATACTGTTACCGAATCTTTTGTATTATCTAATTTCCCGTACTACATTCTATTGGGAATTTTCGCTGGTTTAGTTTCCCTGTATTTTACCAGGTTTGGTATGTATCTGGAATCTCAAATGGAACGCATAACGAACTCCTATCGAAAGCTGCTCATCGGAGGTATTACTCTTGGGGTACTGATTTTTCTATTTCCCCCGCTTTATGGTGAAGGTTACACGACTATTCAAGCCCTGCTAAGTGGAAATATTGATGGTTTGGTAAATAATTCAGTCTTCTATTTCCTGAAAGATAATTACTGGTTGCTTTTAGGCTATGTGATTTTGGTTTTGGGTTTTAAAGTGATTGCCTCAACCGTAACCACTGGTAGTGGTGGAGTGGGTGGTATTTTTGCCCCTTCTTTATTTCTGGGTGGTGTTTCCGGATTTTTTGTAGCCCGATTTATTAATGGATTTAATTTTATCAAGCTTTCCGAAAGTAATTTTACCCTTTTAGGGATGGCTGGTATGATGGCAGGTGTGATGCATGCCCCCCTTACTGCGATCTTCCTTATTGTAGAAATTACAGGTGGATACGAACTTTTTGTACCCATTATGGTAACGGCAACCATAGCCTATCTTACCATTATGTATTTTGAGCCTCACTCTATTTATACAAAACGATTGGCTAAGCGTGGTGAGTTGATCACTCATAATAAGGACAAAGCAGTATTGACCCTTATGAAACTGGGTAAGGTGATCGAAACAGATTTGCAAAAAATTGATCCTGATGCCAGTCTCGGCGAATTGGTGAAAATCATTTCTCATTCACATCGTAATATTTTTCCTGTCGTTGATGAGGAAGAAAAACTTTTGGGAATTGTTTTATTGGATGATATTCGTCACATCATGTTTAATCCTGAAATGTACGAAGAGACCTATGTTCGTAATCTGATGACAATGCCTCCTGCGATATTGGATGCTGAAGCACCTATGGAAAAAGTAATGCGACGATTTGAGGAAACTGGTGCCTGGAATTTACCCGTGATAATGGATGGGAAATATCTAGGTTTTGTTTCAAAATCCAAAATCTTTAATGTTTACAGAAGAGTGTTAGTCCATTTCTCAGATGAATAAAATTGATGGGTGATTATCTATTAATAATTCCCCTGGATTTCATGTCTTAAATTGATAATTTGTAACATTGTCTTAGATTTTAAGCTGTTCGTTGATAAGAACAAGTTTAGGTCTGAATTTGCAAGTGAAAATTTTAATACAAACACCATGAAACCTAATCACTACCAATGTACCCCCGAAGATTATTGGAAGGGTAGAATCGACGATCTTGAAGAATACGATGCTTTTCGATGGCATCAAATTATTGAGCCCGTTAATTTATTGGACGACTTTGTGGTTGAGGCAGATGGTTTTGGATTGCTTGGTTTCTGCTGTGACAAAGGCGTTGAGCAAAATTTAGGCCGTGTAGGGACATCTAAAGGTCCCAACAGCATTCGTAAAGAATTGGCTAACCTACCCTGTACTTTCCCTTCATCAACTAAGATTTATGATTGTGGCAATATAATTGCCAACCGTGGAAATTTGGAAGATCTTCAGGAAACATTGGCTCAGGCCGTGTATAGTATGCTTAAAAAGGGTTTATTCCCTATTGTTTTGGGTGGCGGGCACGAAATTGCTTACGGGCATTATAAAGGTATCGAGCGTTTCCTGGAAGAGACAAGCAAGGAAAGTCTTGGGATCTTTAATCTTGATGCCCATTTCGATATGCGCCCCTATGCAAAGGGAGCCAGTTCGGGAACCATGTTTGCTCAAATTGCTGACGATTGTAAGGCAAAAGATAAGCCATTCAATTATATGGTTGCCGGTATTCAGCAATATGGCAACACAGTCAGCCTTTTTAAGAAGGCCAAAATTATGAATGTCAGATACTTGATGGCAAAAGATATAAATTCGGCCAACATGTTTAATGTGGGGCAGGAGCTATTACGTTATTCTAAGAAGCAAGAAAATATCTATTTTACTCTCTGTTCTGATGTCATCTCATCTGCCTATGCGCCAGGAGTCAGTTCACCCCAACCTTTTGGTTTACATCCGGAAAAAGTGCTGAAATTGATTAAAATGATGATACGTTCGGGAAAGGTGATTAGTTTTGATATTGCCGAGATTGCACCTCGATTTGATGAGGACAACCGCAGTTCAAAACTAGCAGGGATTATTGTCTTTGCTGTCATCAATTCAATATTAGAGGAAAAGGAGCTTATTTAATAATTTGAATACGTTAATAAAATCTTAAGCTTTTCAAAAAGCAGAATCATTCTATTGAATCTATCTGAATTATTTTATCTTTGTAAGGATGTAAATTGCAATCGATTAATATAAAGATTGTGATTAACTAATCTAAGTATATCCAAAAATTAATGACACCTCTAATTTTCATTTGATAACAAACTGTTGATTTTTATATTGTAAACGATAGTTTTTTTATCCTCATAAGAATGCTTCAATTGGTAGATTTCAATGAAAATTATTAAAAATAACGTCTATGGTAAATCGACCCGTAACGATTAAAGATATTGCTGAAAAGTTGAGTATTTCTGTTTCTACTGTTTCTCGTGCTTTAAAAAATAACCCTGAAATTAGTTTGCAAACCCGCGAAGCGGTTCAAAAACTTGCAAAAGAATTGAAGTATCGCCCAAATCCTTTGGCGGTTGCTCTTAAAACTCAAAAGTCTAATACAATTGGTGTAGTGGTACCTCAAATTGTAAGTTCTTTTTACGCTTCGGTTGTAAAAGGAATCGAACAGGTAGCAGATGAGCACGGTTACCAGGTTTTTGTGAGTTCTTCGAATGAGAAATTGGAGAAAGAGCAGAAGAATGTTGATGGTTTTTTAAACATGAGAATGGATGGGATTATCCTTTCTTTATCACGTGCGACTAATACTTACGATCATATCCATAAGATTAAAGACATGGGAACACCTATTGTTTTATTCGATAGAACATCGAAAGAACTTGAAGTGTCAAAAGTTGTGGCTGATGATGCTGCTGCTGCTCATGCTGCTGTAACTCACTTAATAGAAGGAGGAGCAAAGCGTGTCGCATTCTTAACCGGACCAGAGTACATGTTGTATGGTAAAAACAGAATGCGTGGTTATAAGCGTGCTCTTGCTGATAAAAATATTCCTTTGGATGAAACCCTGATCTCACGTTGTGATTTCACTGTAGACTCCTCGAAAAAAGCGACTATGGATTTGTTGTCTCGTAGCAATCGTCCCGATGCCTTTTTTGCCATTAACGATGAGTTGGCTATTGGTGCTATTATGGCTACCAAGGAGCTTGGTCTGAAAATTCCAGAGGAAGTGGCCGTGGTTGGTTTCTCTAATAGCCGTCGTTCTCGTTATATGGAACCTTCAATTTCAACTATGGATCAAAATCCTAAGGAAGTTGGCCGTGAAGCTGCTAATCTTTTATTCGAACAAATGGAGGATAAGCCTGATAGCGACAAAGTTAAAGAAGCTGTGGTGCATGCTGATTTAATTATTCGTGCTTCTTCAGAAAAATAAAAATCTAATTATTCCGATATAAAAAAATCCTGCTCATCGAGCAGGATTTTTTTATATCGTATTGTTCTAGAAATTAGAAATCTTTATTCTGTTGTTTAACCAATTCCTTGGTTGACAAGAGACCACATGCTGCAAATATATCCAGACCACGTGATCGGCGAATAGTTGTAGTAATCCCTTTTTTATTCAGCATATCTTTGAATTCTTCTACTGTATTTTCATCTGACCCCAGAAGTGGAGAATTTGGGATTGGATGGAAACGAATGAGGTTTATTCTGCATTTAATCCCATCAAGAATTTTACACAGTTCCTTTACATGACTTGGTGTATCGTTGATCCCTTTGAACATGATGTACTCGAAAGAAACACGACGCTGACGTCCGAAATCAAATTCGCGAATCATTTTCAAAACGTCCTTTACAGGGTACACATTCTGAACAGGCATCAGTTTTTTTCTTTCGTCGTCGAAGGGGGTGTGTAAGCTAACTGCCAAATGACATTCGCTTTCGTTCAGGAATTTTCTCATCCCTGGAATAATCCCAATTGTTGAGACTGTAATTCTACGTGGACTCATGCCCATACCATAATCTGCAGTCAGGATTTCAAGTGATTTCATTACTTCCGGAACATTGTCAAGAGGTTCACCCATACCCATATAAACGATATTGGTTAGTTTGTGCCATTCAGGTAAACTGCGCACCTGATTGATAATGTCGCCCGAGCTGAGTTGTCCTTGAAAACCTTGTTTTCCGGTCATACAAAACAAACAAGCCATTTTACAACCTACCTGAGAGGAAACGCAAAGCGTGCTTCTGTCATCATCGGGGATATATGCCGTTTCGATAAACTGATTGGGCAGATTGGTAGGGTAAAGGTATTTCTTTGTTCCATCAACAGAACATTGCTCTTTGATAGTAGGCGTTAAGCCAATGTCGAAATTGTCTTTTAGGAGAGTTCTCGCTTTTAGAGACAAGTTCAGCATTTCGTCTATACTGGTGATGTCTTTTTTGTAAAGCCAGTCAGCAATTTGTTTCGCTGTGAATTTAGGAAGTTTTAAGTCAAGTACAACCTGAGTCAGTTCTTCCAGTGTTTTTCCTAATAGTATTTCTTTAGCCATCTGGTAAATAGTAATTTACAATTAATCATCAACCTTTGTCAATAATCGAGTTGTATGTTGTTATCTGTTTTGCTGGAGACTTATCTCAAAGATCTATGTGCTTTTGATGATTCACTTCTTAAATCAATCTTAGAAGTAGATCTCGGCAACAATTTTATCGAATGCGACACCTTTGTCAATAAGTAGATCTCTCACTTCAACAACCATTTCAGGGCTGCCACACAAGAAGTATCTGCAATCTTCAGGAAAAGTCTCAATTTCCTGCAAATATCGGGTTAATCTTCCATTATACAAACCCTCTGCACTTTCTTGAGAACAACAACGGATGTAATTGTTTTTAAGAACCGGACGAAATTCTTTTTCGAAATGGAAGGAGTGTGTGAATCGACCACCATGAATTAAGGTTTTATTGCTCTTTAATCCGGAACGAAACATAGATGCAAATGGTGCAATTCCCGTTCCTGAAGCAATCCACCAGGCAGGACTTTCGTCATCGATAAAATCACCATCAGGAGCTGTCATGTATATGATTGATCCAGCTTTATGCTCACTGAGTCTAGGGGTTAACCATCCATCGTCTTTTACATTATACAGTACTTGTATGACATCATTCTTTATCCCACTGGCAATCGTATATAATCTTGGAGCGACATCTTTGTCGGTGGTTATCCCAATATATTGTCCTGATTTGAAATCTAAGATGCGCTTAAATTTAAGAACGAAAACGCCTGGTGCAATCTCTGTATTCGATACTACGGTACTTTCAGATAAAGTATGTGTTGATTTTATATCTGTTTGCATGTGCTTAGTTATAATACGGAACTTATAATGTCTTTTTATTTGTGGCAAAGATAATATAATTTAGAAGATGTCTAAATAAAGGATGGGTTTAATTGAATGTTAAAGTCATATCAAGCATAGTCTATCTCGCAATGAACGATTAACCCAATGCGAATATTTCCCTTAGTGAAATAAAAATTGTATTCCCCTGTAACTATATGTTCAGTTTTGGCGTCATATGTAGAACTGAGCTATCAGAGAATATAAGATGAGTTCAGTTTTTGAATGAATTACAAACTTAAAAACAATAGATATGCAAGTCAGAAAAATCAATTTAAAGTATTTGTTCATCCTTTTAGCTATTCTTTTTGTGCCTTTTTATGGTATTTCTCAAACGATTTATGCCGAGGCAGATGCTAACTACGATGGCATAAAGCGTATTGAAGTTGAAGGTCGTTTCTCGGATGTAAATATCATCGGCACCGATAAGGATGATGTTCAATTTAAAGGAATTATCAAGGGTAAGCTGAGAGGGAATAAGGAATTTGAAATCATGCATCGCCAGGAGGGTTCTGTTTTAAAGGTATGGATAGAAGCTCCAAGATCTATCATAGGTCGTTTCGAAGCTCGTATGAGTTTTACTGCCCCTCATTCAATAGATATCGAAATTACCAATTCATCTGGAGACATCTATATTGAAGATGTTGTGTCAGAAAAGATGAGGTTGAAAACCTCTTCAGGTGACGTGCAATTAAAAAATATTGAGACCAATTTGACTTCGGTATCAACCTCTGGTGATTTACAGATTGATTATCTGAAAGGAAGTATCTCTGTTGCTTCTACTTCAGGAGATCAGGACTTCAATCATGTTAGAGCTGATATCTCAAGTCGAGCTACTTCAGGTGATATGTCGTTTTTTGATGTTGTAGGAGACATTAGTACAAAAACCACTTCAGGCGATTTGCAATTTGAAAATATTGAGGGAAATGTCAGTAATGTTTCAACATCAGGGAATTTGACTATTCGCAATGCCAAAACAATACTCGATCTTTTGGTGACTTCTGGTGATATCCGAGGGGCAGGGATTGAGCTTCTTGGCGACTCTAAATTTACCTCAACTTCTGGTAACGTCTCAATGGACTTTGAGAATAATATTGATGAAATAAGCTTCGATTTACGCGCCTCTTCAGGGGATTTAAGTGCCGGTGATCGTTCTTCTGAGAAGAAGCTTTATTTACGACGAGGCGAAGTTTGGATTTTTGGTCATAGTACTTCAGGCGATCAAACGTATCGATAAATGATACGTCCTGATTCGTGTTCGTTTATGAACAGTTCTTGTGACGAAGCCGAACACTTTAGCGTATCCAGATTAAAGAAATGATTGTCTTGTTCTCTGAAAATTAATGATTTGAGTCTTTTGGTCTGGTTGTTGGGTATAAACGGTCAGAACCATAGCTCATTAGATAGTAATCTTTCTATGACTTTGGGAGTGGTGTCCCAAATGATGGTTTTAATAGTATAATTAATTGGTTTTCTTTGATGCGCCGTGACTCATAGTGAGTTACGGCGTTATCTTTTTGAATTAGACCACAATTAGGCTGCAAATATCGATTTAATTAGAGAGGAACAAAAAATGTTTTTGGGGAACTCATAAATAGAATAATTAATTGGTTTTCTTTGAATGAGGCTATTGATATTGTGTCGACAGCCTCTTCTATTTTAGCCCCGGTGAGGTTTCGGATGCCAGTGCAGGTTTTTTTGCCTCCTGTGGGGTTTGTCCTGTAATAGCTTTGAATTGCTTATTAAAATATGAGGGACTATTAAAACCACACTCGTAAGCAATTTGAGCCATTGTTAGTTTGCCTTCAACCAGGAGTTTTTTTGCGTAATTGATTCTCATCTCGTTCAGAAATTCCGAAAAAGTTTTGTTGGTCTTGTTTTTAATGAACCGACAAAAGGCTGTCTTACTTAGGTTGGCCACCTCTGCTGCGGATTCCAGATCTATTTTTTGTTGAAAATTTTTGCTGACGTATTCATAAATATTGTACAGCTTTTGATTGCTCGAGTGTTTAAAACTTTCAACAAAAGCTTCGGAAGCTAATAAGCTTAGTTCTTCCGATTGTGCTAATATATTTAATGTTTGCAGTAAGTGAATGATGCGATCTGGCCCCTTTGCCTCGTGTAAATATTTAAGGTGTTCGATGATTTTAAATTTGCTTTCTCCATGAATACGAAGCCCTCGTGTAGCATTTTTAAGAAAAAATTTAATTCGATGAAATTCCGGAAGACTCAATAAATTTTCACCTAGAATTTCCTTTTTGAAATGAATTACCCTCGCTTTGACACTGAGCTCGGGGTTCTTTTCGTAATAGGCTTCCTCATTTTTCATCACATGAGGGATATTAGGGCCCAGAAAAACCATATCCCCATCGGTAAACTTATCGATACAATCCCCAACAATTAGAGTGCCCTGACTTTTTTCGATATAAATCAGTTCAAATTCAGGGTGGTAATGCCAGGGTACTACAATATGAGGCAAATTATCGATTTTGCTTCTAAATGAATAAGGGTTGGCCAGTGGAATTTCTTCTAAGAATAGAGACATCGGTACAAATTAAGATACATAATTGTATGATTTTGCTTTTTTTTATCAGCTGAGTGCAAATATAGTGTTATTAAATGGTAAAATAATACCATATTTCCAATCGTATTTGTTGAAGCTTTGTCATGTTGATAATCTAAAACAAACGATATGGTATCTATAAGTGCACAAATGAATCGGGCCAAAAGTCAATCAGAAGGCAAGCCTATGAACTTTAAGGCAGCCCTGGGATTGCTGACTTCTCTGTTTTTCATGTGGGGTTTTTTAACCTGTATGAACGATATTTTAATTCCTCACCTCAAGGGATTATTCAATCTTAATTTCACTCAGGCCATGTTGGTTCAATTTACATTTTTTGGCGCATATTTCCTGATGTCATTACCTGCTGGTCGTATTATTGGTAAAATCGGATACAAGTCCGGAATCGTTTTAGGTTTGACAATAGCAGGTTTGGGAGCTCTTTTATTCTATCCTGCAGCATCATTTTTATCTTATGGATTTTTTCTTTTTGCATTCTTTGTATTAGCCTCTGGAATTGTAATTCTCCAGGTGGCAGCAAATCCATTTGTAGCCGAATTAGGCAGTCCTGAAACCGCATCGAGCCGATTGAATTTGACTCAGGGTTTTAACAGTTTAGGAACAACGGTTGCTCCCATGTTTGGAGCATATTTGATATTAGATAATAATAGTGGCGATTTGATGAACCGAGCCTCTGCAGTCCAAATGCCTTATATTGGTTTGGCTGTGGCATTGGGACTAATAGCTTTGGTATTTGCTTTTGTAAAGCTTCCAAAGATTATGAATGCTGAGGAGCAAAAAGCAGAGGGATCAGCTTGGAATCATTCCCATTTGGTATTGGGTGCACTGGCCATTTTTATGTATGTAGGAGCTGAGGTTTCTATAGGCAGTGCTCTGGTTAGCTATTTGGGCAGTGATGGTTTAAATTTGTTTGGCGAAGCACAAGCGGCTGGTTATGTTTCCATCTTTTGGGGTGGTGCTATGGCCGGACGGTTTATCGGATCAGCTATTATGCATCGGGTTTCTTCAAGCAAGCTTTTGGCTTTTAATGCGATTATGGTTGTACTTTTAGTTGTCCTTAGTATGTTGACTGAGGGGCAAGTGGCTTTGTGGAGTATTGTTTTAGTTGGCTTGTTTAATTCTATCATGTTTCCTACTATCTTTACACTCGCAATTGATGGTTTGGGAAAACACACCAGTCAGGGCTCAGGTATTTTATGTCTGGCTATTGTTGGTGGTGCTATAGTTCCTCTGTTGATGGGCGTTTTGGCCGATAATTTTGGTCTTCAAAACTCATTTATTATTACTGTTTTGTGTTATGCATATATCTTTTACTACGCAGTAAAAGGATACAAACACGCTTAAAATAACTCGAATGAAGGAAATAGCATTAGGGATTGATATTGGTGGAACCAACACGGTTTTTGGTTTTATCGATAGAGAAGGAATTTGTATTTCAGAGGGAAGTCTTCCTACACAGAAACATGCGGATGTAGAGAATTACCTTGATGAATTATTTCAGTTGATTGACACTGCCAAAAGCAATTTGGCTTACGATATTGATATTAAAGGAATCGGAATTGGTGCGCCAAACGCAAGTTATTATACCGGCACCATAGAACAGGCAGCGAATTTACGATGGAAGGGAAGTGTACCTTTAGTTGAGCTAGTGCAAAAACGATTAGATGTGCCTGTTTACATCACTAACGATGCCAATGCTGCTGCAATGGGAGAGAAAGTGTTTGGAGCCGCACGTGATATGAACAATTTTATGGTGATTACCTTAGGCACAGGACTGGGTAGTGGTATTTTTGCTAATGGGGATGTGCTGTATGGTCACGATGGTTTTGCAGGAGAAGTGGGACACATGATTGTACGTAAAAGTGGACGTGAATGTGGGTGTGGACGCAAGGGGTGTTTAGAAACCTACGTATCGGCTACTGGTGTAAAACGATCGGTTTACAAACTTTTGGCTCGACATAATGGTGGTAGCGAATTGCGTGATATTCCCTTTAATCAACTGACTGCAAAAATGGTTGCCGAAGCCGCTAATCGTGGTGATGAGGTAGCTACCGAAACGTTTACTTATACAGCTACAATATTAGGTGAAGTTTTGGCTAATGTGGTTGCAGTAACCAGCCCAGAGGCTATTTTTCTTTTCGGAGGATTGACCAAAGCAGGTGATATTTTATTCGACCCTGTTCGTAAAACCTTAGAGGAGAATCTCTTGACGATATACAAAAACAAAATAAAGGTTCTTCCTTCCGGCTTAACTGATAATGCTGCTGTTTTGGGCTGCGCTGCTTTGGTTTGGAATAAAAAGAAGTAGAAGAGATAAATACAACATGCTTGAGGTATTAGCTTGTTGTGAAATATTTAAAAACTCCGCTTGATTCTGGTGAATAAACCAATAATCAGGCGGAGTTTTTTTTATTGAAATTTTTCTTGATCCACTTGGGTAGTAGATACATGCCAATAAAAAGATAGGGGTAGTATGAAATTAATCGCCATATTAGTGCCAAACCAATGGCGAGTCCGGCTTCGGGAATAAAATCACCCAGGTATTGTGTAAAAACCCACTCGGAGAATCCACTGCCACCAGGTGTGGGGCTGATGAGCATCATGATCCACATCAGGAGCTGACGTGCAAAAATCATAATATGATCCATTGTATTATACTGATAGCACCAAAAGGCCATAAGAATAGAATTGACAACCCAGTAGCGAGCGGTCCATGAACAAAAACTGGCTAAAAATGCTTTCATCCAGAACTTATAATTCTTCTTTTTTAAATCTCTGGAACTTTCTACAATATCCGTTCCTGCCTGGTTGGCTCCTTGCTTCCATTTTCGGAGGATGGGCATTTTAAACAGCCATAACAGGAGCCATTTTAATCCTCTGGGGTTTCGGAAAAGGCCATAACTCAAAAAAATCAAATAGGCAAGTTTTAACAGGTAGGCTCCAAGTACCAATAAAAGTAATGATGACATCAGGGGCGACGAACCATCGGTGTTGAGGAGGAAGAGTTGTTCCCAGTCCAGAAATAGAAGGATTAAAGGAAGCATGATGATAAAATAGAGTTCATCGAGAAACGAGGTCGCCATGACAACAGCCGAACTTCTTCCTAAACTCAAGCCTTCCTTATTGAGGTATAAAATTGCAAATGAAGTTCCGCCAATAGCAGAAGGTGTAAGTGCAGAAGTAAATTCCCAAAGCATGATGATCCGAAAGGTTTTGCGCCATGAAAATTCTTTTTCGGTCAAAATCCTCAATCTGGCCATATAGCCAAAATCACGAAGAGCCATCATCATTAAAGCAATTAGTATCCAGAAAACGGTTAGGATCGAAAATTCGAGGGATGCAAATGTATCCGGCTTGAATTCTTTTGAAAGCAGGAAAATAATTACAGCAAAACCAATAAGAACAGGCCAGATAACACGTTGAGGACGTATCGCTTTGAGCAGTTTCTTTTGACTTGTCGTGTTATTTTGATCCATCGATCTATTTATTTTTCGAACTCTTGTTCATTTTTTATAGAGACTATCAAACTTAATCATTATTTATAAAAGGTCTAAATGCCTTAAGCTTAATTATTATTAAAATTTGATCAAAAATTAAATCCCTTAGATAACTAAGGCTGCTCTGCTCTTTCTCGGAATACTATAAAAAAAATCCTCTGCAACTTCAGTATAGAAGATGCAGAGGATTTTAAATATTATAGAAATCTGGTTAAAGATCCATTTCAAGGGATCAGTTTTTCCAGCTGGTTTTACTTTCTGTTAATCGTTTGTGAACGATTAGGTCCAACAGAAACAACTGTGATAGGTACACCAGTTGCTTTTTCAATGAAATCAACGTAGGCGTTGAAAGCCTCTGGGAATTCATTTTCGTTTGACATAGAAGTCATGTCGGTTTTCCAACCTTTAAATTCGGTGTAAACAGGCTCGATATCCTCAGTCATTTCGTAAGGCACATAGTCCACTTCTTTTCCATCAAGTTTGTAACCGGTACAAATTTTAATGGTGTCGAATCCATCCAGTACATCCGATTTCATCATGGTCAATTGAGTCACCCCATTAATCATGATAGAGTAGTTTAGAGATACCATATCTAACCAACCACAACGTCTCTCACGACCGGTCGTAGAACCGAATTCGTTTCCTTTGTTTCTCAATTCTGTTCCATCCTCGTCGAATAGTTCAGTTGGGAAAGGTCCCATACCCACACGAGTACAATACGCTTTAAAGATACCGATAACTTCGCCAATTCTGTTGGGAGCAATACCTAGTCCGGTACATGCACCAGCACAAACTGTGTTCGATGAAGTAACGAAAGGATATGAACCAAAATCAATATCCAAAAGTGTGCCCTGAGCACCTTCGGCAAGAATTGACTTACCATTCTTTAAGTTATCGTTTAGAAATTGCTCACTATCGATTAGTTGAAATTCCTGAAGTAATTTAATACCTTCGAACCACTCAGCTTCGTACTCAGATAGGTCATATTCGAAAGAATAGAACTTATCTAACATATGGCCGTGCTTTTCAACTAATGCTTTATATTTCTCATCGAAGTTCGATAAAATATCACCTACTCTTAAGCCATTACGACCTGTTTTATCCATATAAGTTGGACCAATACCTTTAAGTGTTGATCCAATTTTAGATTTTCCTTTGGCTGCTTCAGATGCGGCATCTAAAATTCGATGAGAAGGTAAAATTAAGTGAGCCTTTTTAGAGATGAATAGGTTCTTACTTAAATCGATGCCGATTGCTTTGATACCCTCAATTTCTTTTTTGAAAATTACTGGATCAATTACAACGCCATTACCAATCACGTTAAGCTTGTCATCACGGAATATTCCTGATGGAATAGTGTGTAAAACATGCTTGATTTGATTAAATTCAAGTGTGTGACCAGCATTTGGTCCTCCTTGGAATCGCGTGATGATATCATACTTGGGTGTAAGTACATCCACAATTTTTCCTTTTCCTTCATCTCCCCACTGGAGGCCTAAAAGTACATCAACTTTCATAGGGTAATAGTTTGATCTGTTTTATCGAATGGAACTAATAATTCAGGCATATAAAAACCCTAAATAGTATCATTCTTCGACAAATAATTTGAATAAAACGGTTGATTATAACCCAGCTAAGCTTGCCGATTGAAGGAAGGTATTAGCTGAGAATTTTGTTTGTTGTTAACAGCTAATTGTTAACGGTCAAAGGTAATAAATATTTTAGATTACAGAGGAACTTGTTGAAAAATCACGGGTAGAAATAAAAAAAGCCCTTAAAAATAAGGGCTTTAAAAAATATACGGTGTTGATAACTTAGTTGTCTTTTTTTCTACATTCCTGACAAGTGCCATAAATGTAAAGCGAATGGTGAGATACCAGGAAGTCCATATCGTCTGATACGTTATTTCTGACATCTTCTAAACGTGTATCGCAAAATTCTAAAACCTTACCGCACTTGGTACAAATCAAATGATCGTGCTTGTTGCTATCGTAAGCTTTTTCGAATTGTGCTATGTTTTTACCAAACTGGTGTTTGATAACCAACTTACAATCTAAAAGAAGATCGATGGTATTGTATAGTGTTGCTCTACTAACACGATAATTTTTGTTTTTCATGAAAATGTAAAGCGATTCTATATCGAAGTGACCTTCACGCGAATATATTTCGTCAAGTATGGCATATCTTTCAGGTGTTTTTCTGTGCCCCTTCTTTTGAAGGTAATCAGTAAACATCTTCTTTACAATTTCTTTTGTGTCTTCGCTAATCATACTTTAAAGCTATATTACTATCTAATCTAATTTTAAATAACGGGACTAAAATAGTATTTTTTTTTTTGATTACTTACAAGACTGAGAGAAAAAAAATGATTTAACTGTATTCTTCTATATTTTCAATGCGTCTGACATTATCAAGACCTTGAATCTTTATCATTTTCTTCATCAAATTATTTAAGTCTTCGGTATTATGAACATAAAGATGAATTAAGCCTTCAAATATGCCATCGTGACTTTCGAAATGTACCGATCGCATATTCACATGGTGATCTTTTGAGATGACTGAGGTGATGTCGTTGACAATCCCAATCTTATCAATACCCGAGAGTTCAACAATAGCAAGAAAGGACATCAGTCGATGAGTGGTCCAGTTCGCTTCCAGGATTCTGTCACCCTGGCTCGACATAAGCTTAAGGGCATTTGGACATTTTCTTTTGTGGATAGTTACATGATTAACCATATCGACATAACCGACCACTTCGTCGCCCGGGATAGGTTTACAACAGGTTGCAATCTTATATTTTTCCTCAGATATGCTTTCATCTAAAAGGAAAGGCTTCTTTTTATCTATTTCAGGCTTGCTTTCGCTTTTATCTGCATGAATTTGCTTTTCATCACTTCCAAAAAACTGAAGTTTCCAATATTTAATAAACTTGTTCTTCGATTTCTTTTTGACAATATTTTCGATTTCATCGAGTTTGATTTTCGATGAACCAAAATTTAAAAAAAGTTCGTCTTTGTTTGTAAACTGATAGTGCTCCATCAGTTTTTTTGTTGATTTCGAGTTTAAAATCAGACCTATGCTTTGAAGATGATCCTCCAGTTTTTTATTTCCTGTTCGGATCAATTTCTTGCGTTCATCCTTAAATTCTGATTTAATCTTCGACTTTGCTTTAGCCGTTACGACATATTCCAACCACTCAGATTTGGGTTTTTGATTTTCAGAGGTTAAGATCTCGACCTGATCGCCACTCCTTAATATATGGTTTAGAGGCACCAATTTATGGTTGACTTTTGCTCCAATACACTGATTACCGATATCAGTATGTATTTCGTAAGCAAAATCGAGAGCGCTTGCATGTTTAGGTAAGGTTTTAATTAAGCCTTTGGGTGTGAAAACCTGAATTTCCTGAGAGAACAAATTCAAACGGAATTCATCTAAAAATGCTAAAGCATCCGATTCCGGATTTTCTAAAATCTCACGAACATCTCTGAGCCATTTGTCCAATTCCGACTCGCTATCGGTATTATATCTCGAGTGAGCAATAAATCCCCGTTCAGCAATCTCATTCATTCTATTCGAACAAATCTGGATCTCAACCCATTTACCAAGTGGTCCCATAGCAGTCATGTGAAGCGCTTCGTAACCATTTGCTTTAGGCGTACTCATCCAGTCGCGAATACGTTCAGGTTTGGGCTTGTAAATATCAGTAATCAGGGAATAAATATTCCAGCACTGATTCTTTTCAGGGACATTGACTTCGGGCTTGAAAATCACCCTGATTGCAGGGAGATCGTAGATATCCTGAAGCTTTATTTTATGGTTTTCAATTTTGTTCCAGATTGAGAATATCGATCGGGGACGGTTGATAACAGTACAAGTGATGTTATTATCAGTGAGTCGTCCTTTTATTGGGTCAATGATTTGATGCAGAACGGTTTCCTGTTCTTTTTCTTTGTGTTTAATCTTTTCCGCTATGCTTTTGTAATCCTCAGGATGTTCATACATTAAGCTTAAATCCTCAAGCTCGGTTTTTATCTTATAAAGGCCAAGTCGATGTGCCAGAGGAGCAAAAAGGAATAGGGTTTCCCCGGCAATTTTCATTTGCTTACGAAGAGGCATGGAACTCAGGGTTCGCATGTTGTGAAGACGGTCAGCAATTTTTAAAATGATTACCCTGATGTCATCTGAAAGGGTCAGTAACATTTTTCTGAAATTCTCAGCCTGCATGGAGGTTTGCTTATTGAAAGCTCCGGATATTTTTGTCAGGCCGTCAACGATTGCAGCAACTTTATCGCCAAAATGATGGGCAATATCTTCTACGGTATAATCGGTATCTTCAACAACATCGTGTAACAAGGCCGATACAATCGACTTCGTTCCAAGGCCTATTTCTTTTGCTGCAATTTCTGCAACTTCAATTGGATGAATGATATAAGGTTCACCTGATTTTCGACGCACGCCTCTGTGAGCATCCCATGCGAAATGGAAAGCTTTCTCAATCATGGCTTTTGTTTCAGGCGTGTTGCTTCTTTTACAACTCGTCAAAAGCCTCTGATAGGTAGCTAATATTAACTCTTTATCTTGTTGGGTTTCAACACTCATATAGTACTAGTTTATATTAATCCTGATATTTATCGGGAGATTTAGATGAAATACAAATGCGATTCGAAATGAAAAATCGTATTTGAAGCATCCTTTCTCAATCTGGTCGTGTGTAAGTAACATTTAAAATTAGTTAAAACTCCCGATTTACCTGCCTGTTTCACTAAAATATTACAGGACTTAGGCCTCTTTTTTATATGATGTATCGAATAGTCAAAGAAAAATTTAAATAATCATGAGTTTTTACTCTCTTTTAAATCCGATTGAAAATGCAAAAGAGCGATTAACTACTGTTAATCGCTCTTTTATAAAATCTGTGTTTTTTTAGGCTTTGATTTCACCTGCAATCACTTCGAAAAGATCTTCTTCCTGTAAATATTTGTTTGCAAGTTCTCTGATTTGCTCTGAATTTACTCTTTTTAATTCCTGTAGTAAATTCTCGTAATAAGAATTGTCAAAACCGAAAGGCAGGTTGCCTCTCAGACTTTCTGATAATGCAAAAGGGCTATCGAAACTACGAAGCATTTCACCGGAGAAGAAATTTTTCACCAGGTTGAGTTCACTTTCAGGAACCAATTCTTCTCTTAATCGTGCAATCTCCTTGTAGATTTCGCTAATGGCTGCTTGGCAGACATCGGTCCCCACTTCGGTAATAATAGCAAAATGTCCAGAGTTCAGATGTGAAAGAAGAACCGAGTTTATGCCATAAGTATAGCCCTTGTCCTCGCGAATATTTTGCATTAAACGGGAACCGAAGTAACCACCCAAAACCAGATTAAGGAGCATGAAGCCTGCAAAATCGGGGTGTTTTTTATTAAAAAGAGGGCGACCAATTCTTACAGACGATTGCACAGCACCTTTTTTATGAGCAAAAAGCTTTTTAGCAGAAGAGCTTTTCAATTCATGCTTTGGTTGATAATCAGAAACCTTTCCTTCCCAGGCCGTAGCTCCAAATCGATTTTCAAGTTGGGGCAATACACTTTCGTTCATTTTACCAGAAACAATTATGTGGCAATTGTCTGGCGTGTAGAAATCTTTGTAAAAATTTTTGACATCATCCAACTGAAGCTGATCGAAGACTTTGGCATCAAAGACATTGGCGTAAGGGTGCTTTTCTCCATAGATAATCCCATTGAATTTTTCTTTGGCCAATGCATTGGTCTTCTCCCTGTTGACAAGGAAGTTTTGCTTTTTGTTGTTGAGAATAGTCTTGAATTCTTTTTCAGGAAAGGTAGGATGCTTTACAATTTCTTCAAGCAAATCCAGCGTTTCATCGAGGTATTTATTGAGTGTATACAAACATACACTGGCATCGTGCTGACTGTTGTTATAGGTGATATAAGCCCCATAAAAGTCGAATTTTTCAGCCAGTTCAGCAGCTGAGTATTTTTCGGTTCCCTCGTTGAGCATGGAATTACAGGTTCCAGCTATTAAGGGTGCTTTATGGTACCAAAGTCCTGCATTAAAGATTATCTCAATTTTTAAAACGTCCTGACTTCCTCCGGCAATTATATGGACGGGAATCTGGTTGCTCAAAACCTCTTGTTTCGATCTGGGGATATCCACATGCTCAATTGTTTTGAATTGAGGGGGATGGGTGCGATTCAAACTTTCCATTATTGTTTTTTTGCGTAATAATAAAGGGTCGAACAATTCTTTTTAATTAGGATCTTTCTGGCCATTTCCTGTAGGTTCTCTGTGGTTACTTTGTTATATTTTTCAACCTCGAGATTGATGTCGTTTGCATCTCCGTTAACCTCATGTTGAGCCAGAGTCATGGCTTTATTCAGGAAGCTGATTTCGGAGAATACCAGTGTGGATTCGACCTTGTTTTTGACTTTCTGCAGTTCGTAAGCACCCGCTTTGGTTTCCGATACGGCATTCAAGACTTCCCAAATTGCAATTTCAGCATCTTCCATACTCACACCTTCTGTCAGCTTGCCACTAACGATGAATAGACCCGGATCAAAATCACCGGTCAAATAGGCATCAATTGTTGAAAAGAGGTTCTTTTCCTTAACCAGTGTTTGAAAAATTCGAGACGATTGCCCGTTGGATAAAATATCCGAAAGCAAATCGACTTTATAAAAATCCTCATCGCTGCGACTTCCCATATGAAAAGCCATATAAATTGCATCGTAAGGGACATTTCTTTCCAGACGAAGACTACGGAATTCAGTTTGTTTGGGCTCAAGGGGTAAATTCCGTGGAGCAATGCTTCTGCGTTCAATAGGGCCAAACCACTTTTCGGCAAGCTGTTTTACTTCTTCTGTTTCAACATGTCCCGAAACCACTAATACGGCATTGTTTGGCGCATAATGATGAAAGAAAAAATCTTTAACATCCTGTAAAGTGGCCTCTTCGATATGTTCGATACATTTACCAATTGTTGCCCACTGATAAGGGTGCTTTTTATAGGCTAAAGGGCGTAAATGTAACCAAACATCACCATAGGGCTGATTGAAATAGTGCTGCTTAAACTCTTCTATAACGACAGATTTTTGTACTTCAAGACTCTTTTCTGTGAAGTCAAGACTCAACATACGATCGGACTCTAACCAAAAGGCCGTTTCCAGATTTTCTTTGGGTACAGTCAGGTAATAGTTTGTTACATCATTGCTGGTCCAGGCATTATTGTCGCCCCCTACTTGCTGAAGGGGTTCATCGTAGTTGGGAATATTAACCGATCCTCCAAACATGAGATGTTCGAAAAGATGAGCAAAACCAGTTTGATCAGGATTCTCATCCCTGGCGCCAATATTATATAGGATATTAACTGCAGCCAGAGGGGTTGTTGCATCGCGATGCACAATTACCTTAAGACCGTTGTCAAGTGTAAACTTGTCGAATTCAATCATGTTTATATTTTAAGTCATGAGTCTCAGTCCAGACTGGTTTGTATAGGTACCTGTAACTGAGACTCTGATTCTTTTTCAGTAATGTTAAAACTGGTATTTTGAATTTTCTGATTGAAGAATCTCAAGTTCGTGTTTGTATTCTGTCATCATTTCGTCAACAATGGCAGCTACTGGCTGAATGTCTTTAATCATTGAAGCCACCTGGCCAATTTCCAATTCGCCTTCGTCAAGATCTCCTTCGAACATGCCTTTTTTCGATCGGCCTTTGCCTAAAATTTCACGCATTTCTTCAGGAGATGCGCCACGGCATTCGGCTTCATAGACTTGTTCGAAGAATTTGTTTTTAATAAGGCGGGTAGGGGCTAATTTTTTTAGCGCGAGTTTGGTGTCTCCCTCTCCAAGTTTTACGATAGCCTCCTTAAAATTGATATGTGATGACGATTCTTCGGATGCAGCAAATCGTGTTCCAATCTGAACCCCATCGGCACCTAGGCTAAGAGCAGCAAGAATACTTTTACCACAGCCAATTCCACCTGCAGCAATCAAAGGTAAGCTGGTTGCTTTTCTCACAGAAGGTATCAATGTCAAGGTCGTGGTTTCTTCACGTCCGTTGTGTCCTCCGGCTTCGAAACCTTCAGCAACAATGGCATCAACACCTGCATCTTCACATTTTTTTGCGAAGAAAGCACTCGATACCACATGCACCACAGTTATCCCATGCTCCTTTAAAAATGGAGTCCATTTTTTGGGGCTACCAGCCGATGTGAAAACGATTTTAACCTCTTCTTTTACGATAATATCCATGATTTTATCCATTTCTGGATAAAGTAGAGGCACATTAACACCAAAAGGTTTGTTACAGGCTGCTTTGGCTTTTTGAATATGTTCCCTGAATGTATCGGGGTGCATCGACCCGGCACCAATTAAACCTAAACCACCAGCATTACTTACTGCTGTGGCAAGTTTCCATCCTGAACACCACACCATTCCACCTTGAATAATGGGTTTTTCTATTCCAAAAAGTTGAGTGATTCTATTTATCATGATTATTGTATACTAAGTGAATGCAAAAAAAAGACACTAAGAAAAACAATCTTCTTGTGTCTTGTGCGTGATGGCAAAATTAGGAAAAATCTTTCAAAATATCTGACTTCAGGGTGCAAGTTTACTGCTGAGCATATCTTTCGAAAAATTGAGTTTCGAACTGAAATTCAGGGAGTAAATTACACTTATTTCATCATGGGTTGTAATTGCGCCGAACAGAGCTTTGGGGGCTTTAACGCCAAAATCGGACATTCTTAAATCGAGCTTTCCTGAGAGATTAAACTTTGTTTCACTTAAAATTTTTCCTGATAGGGGGAGTCGGACAGTTCTTTTGCTGCCTGCAATTTCTAACTGACCTGTTGCTATGGCACTAAAACTAAACGATTCACTTTCCCTGATTTCAACTTGAGTCAGATAAAAAGTAATGAAGGGATATTCCTTAAGTTTAAGAGCATTGTGAGCAAAACCTTCCATTATATTATTGCTTCCTTTCAAATCAGACGCATTAATGTTAATTTGGATATCCTTTAGTTCTTCAATTGAATTACTGGGCGTTTTGTATTCTATTGACTGAGAACGGAGTTTGACATGCATCTCCCAATCGTGCAAACTGGATGTCCCCTGAACTGTTATTGAACTTGAATCGGGAAGGAGGGTGATTTTGTTTTTTGCAAAAACAGGATTACTGATTATAATCAGTGATATTATTAATATATAGAGCCATTTAAGAGACATAGAGTTGAGTTGAAGTTAGTCATGATTGGATACTTCAAAATACACAAAAATATTCTCTTTTAACAGGGCGTTTTAATATTTCAAAGAACATCCTCCATATGATTTTTCAATCATATGGAGGGAACTGGTGTTTATTATTCTGTTCGTAATGATTCTATTGGATTTTGATTGGCAGCTTTCCAGGTTTGTCCACCTACAACCAGAAAGGCAAAAATTACTGTTACAAGCCCTGCAAAAATAAATGGTAATGGCGTTATTTTAATTTGGTAAGCGAATTGTTCCAGCCAATTTTGCATGATGATCCATGTAATTGGGACACTTATAACAAAGGCTATTGTGATCCATTTCGAAAAAGTTGAAAACAATATGGAGCTTATTTGCCAAACACTGGCCCCAGTTACTTTTCGGATTCCTATTTCCTTGGTTCTTCTTTGTATGATGAATAATGTAAGGGCATACAAGCCCAGTAAGGCAAGAAGAATTGACAGAATCGAAGAGGAAATTGCTAAAGACTCTTCCCGTTCTTCTTTTTGGTAGCGGTCGCGACAAACATCGTCGATTAATTTATGGTTAATGGCTCTTTCCCCATCAAACTGTGCGATTACTTTTTTAATATCAGCCAAAACAATTGAGTATTTATTGTGTTTAGCCTTTATTAAAATGTTATCAACTCTTTTTGAGTAACTAAACATTAAAGGTTTTATTTCCTCAGACATAGAAGCATAATGGAAATTTTTCACAACCCCTTTAATGGTGTATTTCGCATTTTGAAAAATTACATCCTTACCAACAGCATCTTTAATATTGAATAATTCCAAAGTTTTCTCATTAATAATAATGCTTTTTTCATCGGCTTTACTAAAATCATCAAACCCGCTTCCCTCAACAAACTGAATTCCCAGAAGTTCAAAATAACCAGGAGCAACTCGGTATTCATTTATCAGTTTCGTTGCCTCATCACTGCTATTTGCCATTTTTAAACCTTGTCCGCTACAGCCAGCTCCAGGCAAATGTGAACTTGCACTCACGTGTTCAATATTCGTATTTTTTAGCAGTTCCTGTTTTATCGCTTCGTACGATTGAGCTTGTTTTCTACTTAAATTGTTTATGGCCATTACTTTATCAGGCTCAAAACCCAAATCGCTCTCTTTCATGAATTTGATTTGCATTTGTACCATAATGACAGAAGCAATTAATATCATTGATACTGAAAATTGAAACACCACCAATGCCTGTGATAACCTGTTGGTTTTATGATTCGTTTTTGTGGTGCCCTTAATAATAGCAGCAGGTGAGTATTTACTAATGATAAAAGAAGGATACAAACCTGAAAGTATTCCAACCAAGATTGCAAGAACCGGTATTCCCAAGTAAAGCATTGGATTTCCAAAATAATCAATCCTTAGGTTTCTATCCATCAGATCAGAGAAGAAAGGCAGTAAGATTTCTGTAATTATAATTCCGAGTAAAATGGCAAAAAGAACCATTGTTAATGTTTGAACGAATATTCTTTTCATGACACTAAATCGGGTAGCACCAATTGCTTTTTGTAAGCCTATTTCACTTAGTCTACTGTCGTATTGTACTATAATAATGTTAATGAAATTGATTATTGCAATAATCAATATCAAAGCCACCAGAATGATTTGAATATAAATAGAGTTTATTTTACCTTGTGGTTTAAGATGAGTATCGTAATTCGATTTAAGATGGATATCAGTTAGCTTTTGGGTAAGGGATTCCACTTTAAGGTTGTATTGCCCAAAACGATCAATTAATATCTGGCTGTATAGATTATTTGTCTTGCTTAGTGCTTTTTCTGTATCAATTCCCGGTTTTAAGAGAACGTAACAAGAGTATTCGATCGATTTCTGTTCATCCATGTATTTTGATGATGTGAATGGAAGTAAAACATCAAAATCGTAATGTGATGTAAGCGGTATATCTTCTACAACACATGCTATGATGAAAGTTTTTCCCATGGTTTCAAACTCTTTACCAACGGCATTAGTTGTGTTAAATAATTTTTCCGCAGTTCGCTGGTTAATTACAACACTGTTTGGTGAAGAAAATAGTTCATTTGAACTCGCGGCGTGAAGTCTTTTTAAACTAAAAACTTTGTCAAAATTAGTGTCAACATAGAGAGCTTTAATTCCTTTAAACTTTTTATTGGCTATTTTAATGTTGATCGGTCCTATTTTGCGAAACTGTGTAACTCTCTCCATTTCAGGGATCAGATTGGCAAAATCATTATCCTTTAATCGAAGGCAATTCGCTACTATTTCATCCTTGTCTTGCTGTACGACTTTGGTTAATACTTTGTAGATCCTATCATGATTCTCGTTAAATTTATCGTAGCTTAATTCGTGCTGAACATAGATGGAAATTAATAGAACAGCTGCCATGCCAATAGCTAAACCGACTATATTAATCATTGAATTAAGTTTGTCTTTAACTAGTGTTCTAAAAGATAATTTTATATAGTGCCAAATCATATGAAAAGTGTATGGGTTAAATTTATTTAAGATTTACTCGAATATTATGCTTCCTGCTTCTCTTTTTGAGTTTTACTTTTGGCTTTATTGTTTTCTGAAATAATTTTCCCATCAAACAAATGGATAACTCTATGAGCATAGGTAGCATCACTGGGTGAGTGTGTAACCATGACAATGGTAGTGCCTTCCTTATTGAGTTCACTCAATAGCTCCATAACCTCGGTACCGTTTACCGAATCGAGATTACCCGTAGGCTCATCGGCTAATAACAAAGGTGGATTGGTGACTACTGCACGTGCTATGGCAACTCTTTGTTGCTGTCCACCCGATAGTTGCTGTGGAAAGTGTTTGGCTCGATGTGCAATGTTCATGCGTTCAAGTACCTCGTTTACCTTCTTTTTTCGTTCTCCTGAACCTATGCCCATATATAAGAGAGGTAATTCAACATTTTCGAAAACGCTGAGTTCATCAATCAGGTTAAAGCCTTGAAAAATAAAGCCAATATTTCCTTTACGGTATTGAGTTCGTTGTTTTTCACTGTGCTGGCTTACATCGGTGCCATTAAAAATGAAACTTCCTTCACTTGGGTTGTCAAGTAAGCCAATAATGTTGAGTAATGTTGATTTACCACATCCAGAGGGACCCATAATGGCTGCAAATTCACCTTTTTTTATATCGATGTTTACCTTATTCAATGCTGAGGTTTCAACTTCATCGGTTCTGAAAACTTTTATGAGTTCTTTTGCTGATATCATATTCTTCAATTTTATGCTATTTGATATGTGTTGGATTTTTATGTTCTACCCTTAATTAGGCAAGTGTCGTGCCAAAAAATTTCTATTGCTGAAAATCAGGAATATGTGAGATGTTCTTTTTTTTTACTGTCGGTTATTCCAACAGTTGATGTCGAGATTTACAACAATAAATTTACCTTTATCGGCATTCACTTACATCATGTGATTCGTTTTATGACTTAGTACTCAATTATCAGATTTAAACTATTGTGAAAAAAGGAAAATTACTCATCCTCGACGACAACGAAGAGCTTTTATTTGCATTAAAACTCTTTCTAAAACCTTATTTTTGTAAAATAGATACCATTAAAACACCCAACCTGTTGCTTTCGTCAATTGATCAGGAGCAGTACGATGTGTTTTTGTTGGATATGAATTTTAAAGCGGGTGTGAATTCAGGAAACGAAGGCTTGTATTGGATGCAGCGCATTCTCGAAAAAGATGCTCTAGCTTGTGTGGTGCTGATTACGGCATATGCTGATGTCGATTTGGCGGTAAAAGCCATGAAAGAGGGAGCAGTTGATTTCATTCAAAAATCATGGGACGAAAACAAGATTCTTTCCACCCTTTTGAATGCTTACAAACTGCGTTGTTCCAAGCTCGAAATAAAAGGTTTGAAAGAAAAGCAAAAGCACCTCAATACGCAGTTGAATAGCAACCCTAATTTCGTGATTGGGAAATCTGCCGTTATGGCTGAGGTGATGCGAACGGTCGGAAAAGTGGCTGCTACAAATGCCAATGTTTTAATTATTGGTGAGAATGGAACGGGAAAGGAAGTCATTGCCCGTGAACTTCATCTACAATCGGAACGAAACGAACAACTTTTTGTAGGTGTTGATTTGGGATCCATTAGCGAAAGTCTTTTCGAATCGGAACTGTTTGGACACAAAAAGGGCGCTTTTACCGATGCTCGTGAAGATCGGGTAGGGCGCTTCGAAATTGCTTCGGGGGGAAGTTTGTTTCTTGATGAAATAGGAAACATCCCCTTGCATCTGCAAGCCAAATTATTAACCGTTATTCAGAACAAACAGGTGGTACCCCTTGGAGGAAATTACCCCAGCGATGTTGATGTGCGTTTGATAGCGGCAACCAATTGCAATCTTTTCGAGATGGTGAATCGTGGCGAATTTAGGGAAGATTTGCTTTACCGTTTAAATACCATTCTTATTGAAATCCCACCGCTGCGAAATCGCCTTGAGGATATAGATGACCTGGCAAATTTTTACCTGAACAAGTATGCGGAACAGTATGCAAAAGGAAATATGAGTTTGTCTGTATCGGCAATTAAAAAACTGAAACAGCATGCCTGGCCAGGCAATATTCGCGAGTTGCAGCATGTGATCGAGAAATCCATCATCCTTTCGGAACGAAGTCATTTAAGTGAATCGGATATTTTTATTGGTAACTCAGTCTTGCCCAAAGCACAGATGATTACCAGTTTGAATTTATCTGAAAACGAACGATTTTTAATCGAAAAGGCTGTTAGGCATACGGGTGGAAATTTAAGTATGGCAGCAAAAGAATTGGGCATTAATCGCTCAACCCTTTACGATAAACTAAAGAAATATGAACTTAATTGATGGGTTGGTTTTCGCTTATTACTTGTCTTCTTTCGTAAAGGATAACTGATAACAAACGCAATCTATTCAGATCAACTGAGTTGTTTATCCATAGGCATATAACAATTCAGCCATTTAACCCTTTAGCAATTTAATCCATGCTCCATCGCAACTTTTACATCGGTATTATCTTTCAGGTGATTTGTATTGCAATCACCCCCATTTTATTTCTGATTGTACACAGTCGGGAATACATGCTTGTTACAACCTATAGTCTGGTTCTTTTGTGGATTGGGCAAATTGTTTACCTGATCTATTATATCAACGCAATCAATCGTGATTTGGTTAAATTCTTTGGTGCTTTTCAGTATCAGGACGCCACCATTGTTTTCTCTGAGATCAATAAGGATAAATCCTTTCGCAAGTTGCATCAGAGCTTTAATGGCATTATAAATGCCTTTGGTAAGGTTAAAATTGAGAAGGAGAAAGATTTCACTTTTTTTCAGAATACTCTCCAGTTGGTAGGAATTGGTTTGTTGGCTTTCGATAAAAAGGATGAGGTTCGTCTGTGTAATAAGGCTTTTCAGGATCTGTTTCAAATTGGGGAGTTCAGGCAAATCAGTTTCTTGAATGGCGTGAATGAGGATTTTACCCAATTCTTGAAACAATTAATAACGGGGAAAGAAGAATTTAAGAAGTATTTAATATGCAATGAAATTAAGTCGCTTGCTGTAAAGGCGGTTGAGTTTCGTCTGGAAGATGAGACCATTAAACTCGTCGCTTTTCAGGATATCAAGAATGCCATTGATCAAAATGAGATGGAAGCCATGCACAAGTTGATTCGTGTATTTACTCACGAAATTCTCAATTCAGTTAGTCCTATAAGTCTGTTGTCGAGTAGTTTGATTAGTAGTTTCGAGAATTTGAATAATGAACCTTTGGATGAAGAGCTACTGACAACCACTCTTATTGGACTTGAAACCATACGGAAGCGTAGTAAAGGGCTTATGTCTTTTGTCGATGATTACAAAAATCTAAATCGCATACCAAAACCTAATTTCGATTCTTTTCAGGTTAACAGGCTGTTTCAGCATATTCAGGTTTTGTTTGAAGAAGAATGTAGGGCAGAAGGGATCGAGCTTGTTATTAAGCAGACATGTGCTCAGCAGGAGTTAATTGCCGATGAAAAACTGCTATCCCAGGTGTTGATTAACTTACTGCGGAATGCCATACATGCCCTTAAAGATGGAAATGAAAAACTAATTAATCTTAGTTTTGAACAAAAAGAGGGGCATGCTTTTATTAAACTGTCGGATAATGGAGTCGGGATTCCTCAAGACATACTGGAGCATATTTTCACACCATTTTTCACAACAAAGGAAAAAGGTTCTGGTATTGGTCTCAATCTCTCGCGTCAGATCATGCGATTGCATGGGGGAAACATATCGGTCAGCTCTCAAGATGGGAAAGGCAGTGAGTTTGTCATGAGTTTCTAGTCTTTTTTAAATTTATTTAATCTCTCAATCTGGAAGCCTTTCTTTTTTCCTAAAACCATAATAAATTCCTTTATCTCAGTTGAAAAACGATAGTTCATATTGCCCAATGTTATGGGAATTAGGCTTTTGTCGGTCATGGTGAATACAAATTTATGAGGTTCGTATTCAATGCGTTCAATTTCGTTCCAAAACAGGGTTTGCTCTTTATACCAGACTCTTTTTTTCAGACTGATCTGTTCGTCATCGATCAGGACAAATGCTTTTCCCATAAACCGGGTAATCGGAATTCCTCTTCCTTCAAGAAAAAAGAAAATACATAGTACTAACAAGCAAGACAAGTAAAGCCAATCAAAGGTCATTAATTCCTGATCAGTATAATATTTGGATAAGATCCAAAGTATGATAAGGCTGAAAAGCGATAGACCCAAAATCGTTTTGAATTTGGATTTCTGTACCAATAAGTCCCTTTCTAGTTTCATAAGGTGTTTGTTTTATGTTTTCATTTCCGGAGATGAATATAATGATTAGTAGGTGAATATGAATATATAATCGAGCTTTTTTGCATTATTCTTAATCTGATTTGAAAAAAAATATGTTCGGTTAATATTTGTTTTTGGGCCAATAATAAGACTAATTCTCATGGATCAGGATTATTTGTTATTAATCGTCTTCATCCAAAGCTCGCCACAAATCGAGATATACGGGGAGGTGATCGCTAAAGCCTCCATGATATTTAAAGCCAATATAGGTTCTTAAAGGTCGTTTGCCCATATAGGATTCATCGCTTTCCAGAAGATAATTCGGGGCGAACAGATGCATGTCTTTGGGCTGACATTTCAAAATTCCATGGGCATTCATTAAGGCACCCGAAACGATAAACTGGTCGAGCATGCCCCATTTTCCGTGATATTTGTGTGAAGCTATATGACTTCTTTTTTCGAGAAATCCAGCCAGATTATAAAGCTCGTCATCTCGAAAATCAGTTTGGGGAATGTTGGCCCTTAAAACCCCTGCGAGTGACTTGTTATGGGGGTAATCGTTAAAATCACCCATGATAATGATCTTAGCTTTTGGCTCCTCTTTAAAAATAGAGTCGAGCTTGTTTCTTAAGACTTGCGCTGCTGCCATTCTCTTCTGTTCTGATTCCAGTTGTCCACCCCAGCGTGATGGCCAATGGTTGACAAAGAGGTGCAAGTTATCCTCAGTGTGCGTTTTGCCTTTTACATATAATATTTCACGTGTGGTTGATTCGGTAGCGCCTGATTCAATCAATTGCAAGTAGGATGTGTCGATGGGCGTAAAACGTTCGGGCTGATAAATGAGTGCCACATCGATTCCCCGGTGGTCAGGCGAATCACGATGAATAATTTTATAGCCAGCCTTTCGGAGATGGCTCATATGTATTATGCCATAGAGGGTCGAGCGATTTTCAATTTCACATAGGCCAATAATATCGGGTAGTTCCCAGCCACCGGCAGCCATAATAACCTTGGCAATCTTAAAACACTTGTCCTGATATTTCTTCCAGGTCCAATACTTATCGCCACCAGGTAAAAACTCGGCATCATTCGATAAAGAATCATCCTTAATATCGAAGAGGTTCTCGACATTGTAAAACAGAATTCTATAATCTGCTCGCAAGGCATTGATGTCTTTTCCCGAATCTGATTGAGAAAAGGAGCTAAGAGGATAAAGGAAGACCAATAAAAAATAAAGGGTATTTTTCATGGCAATCAGTTGTGGTTTTCTTTATTCTTTAGGGACGCTATATTCAAAACTCCCGATATCAGGAGCCGTATCAGAGGTTCGGGATTTGCCATTAAAATCTAAAGGGAATAATGTGGCAATTCCAGGTTTGGCTTTATCAATTAGTATTGATGTTTCTTTTAACTGGTAATCGTGTTCGTCCCGGTTGACAAATTTGGGATCGGTATTAAAAATACAGTTCTCAAAAATACCAGAGTACCTGTCTTGTATTGCATCGCTCAGTCGAAGCAGTGTGTTCTCGATATGAATGCTACTCGTAGAATTGTATTCGAATTCATTGGACTTAGATCCCCATATAATGCAATTACCAAGTCTCAATTCTCTATCAACATTTTCATTGGCCAGATAGGAGAAGCAGGGATTCATGCGTAAGGCAAGTTGCCAGAAATTGACAAAGTCGGAATGGTAGATTTCAAAATCGCCCTGACCTTCAAGTAAAATGGCTTGTTCACCACAATTCGAAACCAACACGTCATTCATCTTCAGATTGAAGTTGCTGATTCGTATGCCATGAGCGGATAAATTGAAGAAACGGGAATAGTCTATTTGTAAATTGTTGTTAGTATTTACATCGGCCAGGGCAACAATTCCATTAATGGCATTCTCCATTTGCAAATGAGAAATGCGGTTATTTTTACTGTCATCATAAAAATAAAGCCCTTCCCATTGGCCAGGTACATTATCGTATAATTCTTCGAGACGATGGGCACCCATAAAAACGGGTTCTGAAAAACTGCCTTGTATGTTAAGATCGCCATGGATATGCAAACCCGCATTTTTTTGAAAATAGACTTTTGTTCCGGCTTCTATGGTAAGAGTCTGGTTTTGTTGTAAAAACAAATTTTCATCAATAAAATAGGGCCGTTTCCCTGTCCAGGTTTGGCTTAGCAGGTTTTCATTTTCGAAACGAATCACATCCTGTGCCCAGGTTTGCAGTTTGAATTTTTGAACTTTCGAGTTAAAGTTAAAATGAATTTGATCTTCTATTAAACGAGGATCATCCTGATTGTCCGGATGGGCACTGATTTCAATAAAGATATACAAGCTGTCTTTGGCAGAAATAAGAATTTGTTTGGCACTGCTTGCTTCAACCCCATTAATATTTAACCGGTATCCTAAGTCTGAATTTTCAAGTCGGATCTCATCGATTAATACCGATTGTGAAGACCTGTTGTAAACTTTAAGCTGTTTTGTGGTAGAGGGGATACCCGAAAACAGGGTGTCAAAAGAAATGAGCTCCTCGGAAAAGTTCAATTCAAAACCAGGATCATGGTTCAAATCCTCGTCATTGTCGCAAGAAAAAAGGCAGAATAATAAACACCCAATAATTAATGAGCAATAAGAGAACTTCATATTGATTTTATTTTTAGTTGCTCAAAGATATGAAAGACTTCTGCTGTAACAAATGCTGTTAAGCGTTTTGATTTCTTACCAAACAAAAACTTAAAACCGTCTTTTTTTAGAAGAATATAAATTCCTTACTCTGCTTCTGATTAATTTTCCGTCTGGTTTTTGCCGCTTCACTTCTATCGCGTTTCATCAAGTCACGAATCATTTTTCGTGGCACATTGAGATTTACTCCAAAAGTAATTTCATGGGTTCCGTTACTATTGCTGGCCAGTAAATTATTGGAATAATAATCGTAAGAATATCCAAAGTAATAGTGTGCGAAATTCACACCCAGCATGCCCACAATTTGGTCATTCGTACGGTACGAAAGGGCAAGCCAGAAGTTTCTTACATAGAGCTTGGTTGTGAGATCGATGTAGTTTTCTGAATCCATCGTTCTGCGAATAATGGCTGAGGGTTCAACAGAAACCTGATTGTTGATGTTGAAGGTATAGCCTGCGGTGAAATAGTAATGCCTCAACATGATATCATTATTGAATCCTGCATCACCCATTTTTACTGATGACTCAAACAAATGAGCAATGGAGAAGCCAACAAAATACCTGTCGTTGTAAAGGTATACACCAAAATTAGCATCGGGGATATAGGATACAATATCGGCTCCGGTATATAAGGGGTCACCCACAGGAATGTATTGCCCATCGAATTTGTACTGGTAAAATACACCCCCCAAACCAAAGGATAAACGGGTGCCTCGCTTACCGTAATACTGGCGACTGAATTCCAGATGGTAAGCATATGAAAATTCAAAACCCGTTCGAGCAACTGCACCGTAATTATCGTTAAAAACATAAGCTCCTATACCCATGCCTTTTTGAGTACTTCGACGTGCCAGGGGATTCCCAACGGCATCACATGTTGTGCATCTTTCCCCAAAATTTTTACTAATACTTAAAGCCTGTGTTTCGGGGGCACCTTCAATCCCTGCCCATTGCTGACGTAAGGTTAGTCGAACCGGCGTATAAACGCGCGATCCGGCCATGGCAGGATTTAGCAAAAACCCGTTTTCGACGTATTGACTATACATCGGAAGCTGTTGAGCCTTAGCAGAGACAAAAGATAAAAATGTGAATATTATAATTAAAAAATTATTTCTCATTATCGTGTGTAAAGGACTATGGATCGATTAATTAATTATTAACGTGCTATGGTTACCGTACCTACAAGAGGTTTTGAATCGTCAGCTTCAATTGCATAATAATACGAACCAATTGGTAAAGTTTTATTACTGGTGGTACCTGTAAAGGGATCTCCCTTATACTCGTTACCCGTACCTGAAAATTGATAAACAGTTGTTCCGGCACGATCATATATAATAATTGTAAGTCGCTGTATGTATTCGATGCGATGAATATCCCAATAATCATTATACCCATCGTTGTTGGGTGTAAAAGTCAAAGGAATCTCAATAACCCTATCATATAAGTACTCCAGATTAATGATGGTATCCACCTGACAGAAATTGAAATCATTGATGGTTAACTTGTATTTTCCTCTGTCTAAATCGGTAACTTCTAAATCTGTATTATTTAGAAAATCCCATGAGTCAGGAGCAGATTCTATTTCCCATGTTGCTGTATAATCTGCCAATCCACCAATTGGTCTGGAATATATTTCCCCATCGTTAGCGCCTTCAACTGTTGGTCGATTCGCTTCGATTCTTAGTTTTAATTGCTCAGGTTCTTCAATGATGACACTTGTTGTATCCTGACATTCATTTTTATCAGTAACAATAAGTTCATATTTGTTTGGACCTAAATTACTAATTTCTTGTGTTGTTTCACCATTTGACCAATTGAAATTGTAAGGTACCGATCCTCCTCTAACATCTGCAAAAGCTGTTCCATCATCATTATCATAACAAATAACATCATTAAAGATATTAATTTCAGCGATAAGTGAGTCTGGTTGAGTGAGATTTACACTTCCGTTAAAGGAACAATTTTCATCGTCGGTTACGGTATAAGAGTAGGTTCCAAGTTTTAAATTATATATGTTCTGTGAGACACTTCCTGTATTCCAATTTACAATGTAAGGTTTCTTACCTGATGTAATATGCAGTTCAACTTCACCATTGCTATCGCCATAACACAATGGCTCTTTTATAGTATCAATGCCACTGAACAAATCGGGTGTTTTTACCTCCAAAGGAATTAGATCAGAAATACAAGCTTTGGAATCAGTCACCTTAACATAGTAGGTGCCCGGAGCCAAATTAGCCTGATCTTCCTTACCGATATCGGCAGGATCAACACCTGTCCACACATAAGTATAGTTAGGTGTTCCTCCCTTAGGGTAAATATTGATGAAGCCATCTGTTTTTCCAAAACAAGAGATGTGATCTATTCCGTTCTCAACGGTTACAGGATCCGGTTGTGAAAGTTCTTGTTCAAAAACGATCACTTCTTTTGTGATATTATCCGTTACGGTAAGGGTATAATTTCCACCGGCAAGAGATGTAATATTCTGATCTGTGCTCTCAAAATGGTTGTCGGCTTCCCAAAAATAAGAGAAATCACTACTTCCATCTTCTACCATGATTTCGATTGAACCATCAGTATCCCCAAAACAAGTTGGTTCTGTTTTTGAAACCAATGAAACAATCATTTTTTCGGGTTCGAAAATCCTTGTTTCTGTAATGGCTCTACATCCATTGGCATCGAGGATTTCTATAATGTAAATACCCTGTTCCAGACCATCCACTGTAAATGTACCCGAGAAATCGTTGTTTAATCTTCTTGAATATTCATGAGGACCGGAAACAAAGAAAGTGTATGGTTGGGTGCCTCCTGCAGCTGTTGCAGTAATTGACCCGTCACGTTCTCCTGCGATAGTTATGTCGGTTGGCATAGCACTCACTGTAATTGCTGACGGCTCATCAATTGTAACTGTCTGGGTGGGTAATACACATCCCCTGGCATCTGTTATTTTATAATCGTAATCACCCTTTGCCAGATCGTAGATTTTATCGGCATGGGAGAATAAGCCCCTGTCACCTTCCCAAAGAATTGAATAAGGTTTTGTACCACCGGTAATTTCCAGTTCAATACTACCATTGGGTTCATTAAAGCAGGCCACATCACTTGGTGTAGCACTGGCAATTAATATTTCAGGTTCCAGGATTACTGCTTCGTCAGTCGCTGTTTGCCCACCTGATTGAACGGTTAAAGTGTAGGTTCCGGGAGCTAAGCCTGAAATGGATTTCGTACTTGCTGAAAAGCCTGAAGAATTAGACCATGAGTAGCTGTAAGATCCATTGCCTCCAATAGCAGTCGCATTAAGAGCACCATCATTATAGCCGGTACAAGATACATCTTCCTGATCGATAATTTGAGCTATCAGGAGATCACCTTCGGGTAACATGATGTCTTTAGTCACAGTTCCACATGAACTTGCATCGTTTATTGTAACGGTGTAGAGACCTCCGACTAAATCCTCAAAAAGTGCGATGTTTTCGTCAAAGAAAGTCGGGTTGAAAGCTTTAAATGAGTTGGGGCCTGTAACGGTGTATTCATATGGTATGCTTCCCCCAATAATTTCAAGTCTAAAGCTGCCATCAGCCGCTCCGGCTATACTAACTTCCTGTTCGATAATAAGACCTAATTGAAGCGGATCACTTTTATCTAAAGTGACTATATCTTCAAAAGCACAGTCCTTTTTATCTTTTAGTAGAAGGGTGTACTCTCCAAAGTCCAGTCCACTATTATTCTTGGTGTAGGATCTAAAGTCATCAGGACCAGACCAGGCATAATTAAAATCACCATTTCCGCCATAAGCTACAATATTGATAATCCCATCTTTAAGATTATTACATGTAGGGGATATTTCATCTGCAATTACAAAACCCATTTCGATAGGTTCGCTTACAGTAACATCCTGAAGCAGAACACATGCGTTTTTATCGGTAATTTGTAATGAATAGGTTTTGGCTAATAAGTTGGTAAAACGACCATCGGTATTTGGTGTACCATCAATGCTGTATTCGTAAGGCGCACTACCCTTATCTGCTTCAACGAAGATTTCTCCCGTAGATTCACCGAAACATGTTGCCGGTGTTACCAAAAAATTGTTTAAACTGATTGCCTCCGGTTCGAATAAGTCGTAGGTAGAGTCATAAGTACAATTGTTGGCATCGGTGATAACAAGAGAGTAGTTTGCACCTGATAAACCTGAAATGATGTCAGTGTTGGAAGTGAATTCATTGCTTGTTGTCCAATCGTAAAGGTAGGGTGCAACACCGCCACTCACTTGTGGGTTTATTGTTCCATCCTTATCGTTAAAGCATAACAGACCTGATGAAGTGAAATCAAAAGAGATTGGCTCAGGAGATAAAAGTTCAACGGATTTTTCATCTGTTTTACAGTCCTTGCCATCCTGTACATGAACCAGATATTTATCGGCAGAAAGTCCTGTAATATGATTTGATTCAAGATTGCCATTGAGGAAATAAGTTAAGCCGCCTGTTCCACCATTGGCATCTATAGAAATTTCACCATCAGGAATATTAAAACACTTTAGATCTTTTGTTGCAATCTCATTGATGAATATTTCATAAGCATTAAAGATGTCTACAGAGTTTGTTTGTTCACAACCCTTAACATCAATTACTTGGGCGAAATATTTTCCAGGAGCTAGCTTTGAAGCAAAGCTTTCGCCAGTAGATGGAGTTGTTGCGGTTTGTTTTTCTTCATCAAAAGTTACGTCACTCTCTGCTGACCAGTAGAAGGAGTAAGGTGCATTTCCTTTCGAAGCTACGGCCTCAATAAATCCATCTTCATTTCCATAACATTGAACATTGGTAGTCGTGAATACTATTTCAATATTCGAGGTGGCGTTCATGACAATTTCGATCGTCGAATAGAGCAAACATGCTTCACCACTCGGGTCATTGTAATTCAATTCAACCTTATAAAACCCACTTTCTTTGACTTCTATGGTGGCAGAGATTTCTCCCGGAATCAGATTATAGGTTACTCCATCATCCTTACTTAAGAACCACTGGAAAGTTGTTTTATTATTGATCGGGAAATAGGTGATGTGATCGAGTACAGCTGTTTTGCTACACCACTCTTCACGTTTTGGTAAAGTCTCTTGATAAGAAAGACGATCTTTGTCATCATCACTAAGATCAGTATCTTCTATCCAACCCTTGTTGTTGCCAACATCCCAGTAACGACCTTTAACCTTGTGAGGGCCATTAGTATCATCCATTTCAATATATTCCAGAGAGGCGTAAAAAATCTCTTGTGGTTTTGTAGCCTTCATAAAGGCGACTTCACCTGGAACACTGGATTCTAGATAAACGGGCGAGCATTTAACCCCCTCCATGATGAGTTCGTTAAGAATGCTTATCAATCTTCCTGATTGAATAGTATTTTTTCCAAAGCCTAAAGTAAATTCAAGATTAAAGACCGTGTTGTCACCTAATATATTACCTTGTTGGTGGAACAAGAGGTTTTTAAATTCACCTTCCCCGGTCTTTATGCCGTCTCCCTTGAGATTAATCTGGCCATTCCCATCAAAAATGACATCTCCGAATTTGACAAGCTCACTGCTTTCACAATATACACCTCCACCATTGGGGAAATATAATTCTGAGTTGGTTGCTGTAAATTCCAATGGAGTCATTAAAAATATCATGCTCCAGGCCAATTCATCATCAGAATTAATGCTTACTATTGACCCTGATATATCCAGTTTACGAGAACCAACAGGGGTGTCTGCTAAAGAAGAAAAACTGCCAATTGATAGATTCTTGCCATTGGTATTCAGGGCACCATCATCTAAAAATAAATCACCTGTTGTTGATAGCTCGTTTACCAGTAACCAGGATTGGTCTCTTCCATCGAAATAAATATCAGAATCCAATGATTTCCCGGCAAAGTCGATTAATTTATCCTCGCTTAAACCATCTCCTATGAACTTTAAATCACCTGACATCTCTAAGGACATATTCTCACTAAAATCGAGAAATCCGTGAACATCTAACTGATTTTGTGCTTTAAAGACTGAGGCTGCATCAACACCATCTGTCCATGTGATATTGTGACAGCTGGCATCGGAATTTAAGAGCACAGTTTTACTACCTAAAAATGAATTGGAATCGAAAAAAACATTATCGAGTTCAGTAGGAATACAACCTTCTGATGTGCCTCCTGATGTTTTACTCCAGTTTAGATGATTAGACCATTCGTCATTTGAACCATGACCTACCCAGTATAAATTAACAGGTGTGATGGCATTCACAGTCCAGTTAGTAACATTTTCATGTTTTAATGAATTATCTGCCGTGTATGTCACACTGCTTCCTACACCTTTGATATCGGTAAGTTCTATGAAATTGGCATTTATACTAGTACTAATTTCGATGTCAGCTTGCTCGCCACTTTTACTACCTCGAATATCTATAGGGAAATTACAAGACCCAAGTGCCGAGAATTCTTCAATAGGGAATGTAATATTCGATTCAAACTTAAAGGTATTGGGTTTTGTTCCTTTATTAAGTGTTAGTTTGCCAATGTCAAAAGTTACCTCACCTATTGTTCCATTTAATTCTCCACCTTCTTCAAAGCTTAAATCATTGATTCGGGTTAAAAGATTTTCTGATTTTAAACTACTCTCTTTATCAAAACGAATTACATTAAAGGTGGCTTCACTTGAAAATTGTCCTCCTATAAAAAATGCCTTTTCACTTTTTATGATAATTTCACTATCATCTGTTAAAAGTGTTAAAGTTTGATCATTAAAAAATCCAGCAATATCGATATTTACTGAGAAACTATTTTCGTAACCAAGCACCGTAAAGCTTGAATTTCTAATATCCAAAGTTCTGATTTTACCGGCAGTGGTCAAATCAGAAGATTCAAAATAATTACAAGACATATCAAATCCGGCAGAAATAAAATGACCATTATCTAAGATGAAATTACCTTCGATTTTCAGATTATTTTCAAGAGTCCATTCGCCATCAATGCCATCAAAAACAACATCGTTAGGGAAAATAAAATCATGTAACACTAAGGCGTTTCCTTTTTCAGTTGATCTAAAATAAAAATCAACCAAATCCGGCAAGTCAATTGTCAGGTTTTCGTTAAAGTATAAAGAACCATAAATATAGACACTTGATATGTCGACATCACCCGTTTGGAAAATAGGGAATGTGCCTTCTGAACCTCTCCAGTCCATTGTTCTGCATCGGATATCACCACTACCTGTAGATACGATTTGATTTTTGCCTGAGAAAGAGTTAATATCGAAATGGACATTGTCAAGAGAAGTTGGGACACAGGCACCAGGAGCTCCAACAACTCCATCAACTTCTTTGGCCCAGTGATTAGGATCGTCCCAGTTACCTGTTCCTCCTCGCCAGTACAAATTTCTGCCAACCGGTGATGTCGTGAAAGACCAGCCGTCTGTATTTCCCAGATCGATTGATTCGCTTGCGGTAAATTTATCTGCGGGTGTTGCAAAAACGTCAATTAGATTGACTCGACTCACGTTAATTGGATCACCTTTTTTACTGTTGAAAGTCGTTTCAGAACCAGCAGATAAACTTGAAATATCGATGGTTCCTTCGCAAGCACCGTCAGCACTTAGGGTTCCCATATTGTAGGTTTCACTATCTGTGAATTTATAGGTTTTACCTTTGTTAAGAATCAGGTTTTCAACATCGAAACCTTCAAAAAGGAAATTCGCATTCGATTTGACATCTATTTGATTGAAAGAGACTTTTTTGCCTCTTATTTCAAATTGTGCAGCCCCATTTGTTTGATCAAAGGTGATGTTATGAAATTTAATTAGATCAGTGCCATTGGTTACGACGACTTTACCATTCTCATCTAGAATTATTTCAGATGTACCTGAAATGAAATTTAAGTTTTCAGGAGAAAGGATTATTTCATTCAAGTGAAGAATCGAACTCCCTAATTCTAGTTTTCGTGAATCGCTGAAGTTCGAATAGAGTTCATCACAAGTGATGGTGAAATCATGAGAGATAAGATCACCACGTTCCAATTTAATTGCTCCTGAAGTTTCAAAATTACTCTTGAGATTCCAGATGCCCCATTTCCATGAACCATCTTTCTGAATATTCCCTTCAAAGATCACATCATTTGCAAGGATCACCTGGTCAAGCTTTACATCAACTTCATCTTCAGATTTAAAATGAATGACACCATTGTAATCGAAAGATCCAGAAGGTAGGCTTTTGAAATCCAACTCCCCATGAATATTTATATTATTGCTGCCTAAAAAGCGTAATGTTGAGGCATTAGCCCATATCATATCATTACATTCAGCTGCACGGTTTCCATCTACTGAGATTATTGTACTTCCGGTAATACTTCCATCCTCTCCATTGAAGAAGACATTATCAAGACGAGTTGGAACACAACCCTTATCCCAGTTCCCGGATTTAAACCAGTCTGAATCAACAGCTCCGGTCCATTTGAAGTCAGCACCCGCTGTTCCAAGAGTAATGTCCCACCCATCGTAATTGGAGATTCCAAACGAATCAGCTGCTTTTAAGCCTGGTGATAGTATCACATTAGCACCATTTCTGGCTTCTAAATCGGTAATTTGAACGTATCTTATGCGATTGGAGTTGACATCACTGATTATTGTTGAAATGCCACCATCTCCTTCAAGGTAAATAAATTGAGAACAGGTTCCCTCTGCAATAAAGCCATCATTCAGTATGATTTTTTGTTTACTGCCAGCTTTAAAGAGGTAAGTTTTTCCTGCTGAAAGCGTAAATTTATCGTAATTGTGATCCCCTGATATACTTGCTCCTGCCGCAAAATATAGCTCGGTGAAATTCATAGGAGCATCACTGTCGTTAGTTAAATAAGCTTGATCTTTCGTGTAGGAGAACTTTACGATCTTATAGTTTATTGAAGTAGAATGATCGTTATAAAAGCCTGCTGCTGGTTCTGTCAAATTGATTTCATAAATACCAGTGATTGTAAAGTTTGAGCCTTCAACATCCCATGTTTTAATAAAGTTACCGTTTAGGCTTACCGTTGATGCATCTATGCCTAAACTTCGAAGATTATTGCCTGTTGAGACGAATCTATTTAAAAATAAATTATTGCCATCGGAATTGAGAGTTCCCGATTCTAAAAATAAAGTATTAGCGGGGATTTTAAGTTCTGAAGCTAATTGCCAGTTACCATCACCAGAGAAATAAACGTCAGATTTAAAGCTGTCGTTTATTGTGATGGTATAGACATCAGGTTTTTGTCCTTCAAAATGACATGTTCCTGATAAATCCCAGCCTGCATCGCCGGCATCTAAAGAGCCATAAATACTGAGTTGTCCTGAGCCAAAAAGACGTGTGTCATCCGAAAGGGTCAAATTGTTACATTCGGCATCAGCATCGATTTCGACATTAACGTTTCCGTTGATTAATACGTTGTCGATTCGGGAAGGTACACAATTACCGTTCAAAGGACCATTCCAATTACCTGGTGTACTCCATTTCCCATCGCCTCCTATCCAAGTGTAGGTGTCAGCAAGGGGAGTAGTAATAGTCCATCCGCTATTGCCTCCCAGATTAAATGAACCGGGAGCAATAAAAGGTGCTGCATCGCCTGATGCCTGGATATTTTTAATTTTTAGAAAGGATAGGGAGGTTGAATTGGCTTCGATGCTACCAACACCGTCTATGCCCGTAATGCTAATGTAATTACTGCAATTACCATCTGCAAACCAATCACCAAGTACAATTTGTGTAGCACCTCCTGAAATTTGGTAGGCTTTACCCTGTGTAAACGTTAGTGTTTGAAAGCGATTTGCCCCTTTTAAACTACCACTACCAAGAAAATTAAGATGATTGAATTCCAATGATAGGGCATCGTTGAAAACACCAGATCCGTCTTGTTGAAATTCGATATCGAATAAACTAATTGTGGAGCTACCGGAGATATCAATTGTTGCTCCCGTTTCATTTGAAATAATTGAAGAGTTTCCCGGATTCAAAATTAAGTTGTCAGAATTAATTTTTAAAACTGACGCACCCGTTGCAGTTAATGTGACTGTAGAGCTATTCAAACTCCATGTTCTTGAAACGGGGTTATCTGCTATAATTTGAGCACAACTTACATCCGCAGCAAAATTCAAATTACCCTGCTCAAAATAAATGATGTGGTCTTCTACGTTTAAAGGTGACGTGATTGTCCAAGCTCCATTGTTATTGAAATAAATGTCTCCAAGGTAGGGATTACCGGCAAAGTCGATTTCATTATTAAGTGAGGACGATCTGAAATAAAGAGGTTTAATTAAATTCAAATTCATGTTATCACTCAACTTAAGGCTTCCTCTTATCTCAAGATAGTTTTTAGGGTCGTTATCTGATTTTAGAGTTGGTTTGTTGGTCGCTTTAGACCAGTCCATATTGGCACATTTGGCAGGAATATTAATCACAATTTCAGCTCCAGTAGAAGGAAAAGAGTGCTCGTCGAAAAAAACGTTGTCGCCAAAGTTTGGGATCTCTAAACCGAGGGCTTGGCCTCCGGGTTGATCACTCCAGTGTTGAATTTCACTCCAGTTACCGGATCCTCCAATCCAATAAAAATCTTTAGCACTCACAACAGTCGAAAGAGACAGTAAAATGATAATATAAATTAAGCTGATTGCTTTCGTATTCATAGCGAAAATCAATAAAGTTGCATGTTATATAAACATAAAAATAATGAGAGTGGATTCCTTTTTTATAATGAAGAAAAGAGGAATAGCTGTATATCTTGTAAAAATAAGTTTTTTAATTGTAAAAAGCATTAAAATAGTGACTAATGGATTTTGTATTGGTTTGTTTTCTTTGTTGAGATAGTTAACATATGTGGTTTTTGGATGATGATGATTTTAAAAAAATGATGAAATCAGTATCAAAATAACAAAAGATTGTTAAATGTCTTAGCTTTTAATTAGTTTTTATTGTTTCATTAGTTTTTAATATTGAGGAAGATAAGTGTTCTTTTAAGGATTGTAGAGGTAGTTAGTGATTATATTGTTTGTGGTTTTTCTGCAGTAATTGTGTTTTATAAATAAAAATACCACACATGACTTGTTTCATTACAAGCCATGTGTGGTTTAATGTATGATATTTCTCAATTTGTAGATTATTTTCTATAATTGAGTGTCAGGAAAATTCTTTTATAGGAAAACGATTTTATCAAGCTCATCCCATTTAAGAATGTGATATTCTTCTGAGGATGTAAATATGAGAATGCCCGCATTTTTATAAGAAACATCGGCCTGATCACCTAAAAATAATTTTTCACCACTTATTAATTCAACTGAAGCATAATCATTTGCCATTGGTTTTATGGTGGCTATATTTCTGAAAGGGATTGAGAATTTGATATCATCGTTATAGCCATTCAGTAATTCTGAGTCCATGGCTTCATCAAGATCATAGACAATAATACCTTCGAACACCCGGCCTGATTTTGTGTGAACTTTTCCGTAAAGTCTCTCGCTTTCAGGGAAAGAAGTGTCGCATAACTTTTGGGGATCTACATCGTCCAATATTTCAAAAGAAACGAAATGTTTCCAATGGAAATCAGCTCTTCCAATATTTGGAAGGTTCATGATGATGCCCTTATTATTTCTATTTACGTCATTGGTTCCTGATAGTTTTAATTCTCTTCCTGATTTAAGTCGTACAAGACATGCTTGCTCTATTTTTTTAATGCTTTTTATCTTGCCAAAAGGAATTTTTAAATCACCGTCTGATGATTTTCCATCCAGCTTGTCATCTAATAAGCGCTCGTCGTGATCCCACTGTACAAATCCTGTAAACTCACCTTGTGTCGTCAGTAGTTTACCATAAATGCCTTTTCCAAAAGAATCAATACTTTCTCTGTCCGGACGGAAAAAATTAATGAAGTCAATCCTGTTCCAGTCCAGTTTAAGAAGACCTAATTCGTGATCGATGATAGAAACTCTAGTGTTAATATCATTAGAGCCTCCTCTTAGGTTAATGAACTTTTCTGATTTAAGTTCCAGACTCACTCTTTCGCGTCCGGTTACTGTGATGGATTTTATATCACCAAAACGACATTGAAACTTTCTGGAATAGTAATTCGAGTGATCGTTTTGTCTGGAGTGATTAACCGAAATATTGACCCAATTATCTGAATTCGATCGTGAAGATGATTTGTAATTCTCTTTAAAATTGGACTTGTTGAGGTATTTAAGATAGGGATTGCTTATTTTTTCAGAATTAAAAATATCTGACAGAAACACTTCTTCATTACCCCATCTAATAGGACCTTCGTATTTTTGACCCTCAACTGTTGTAATACTTCCGTAAAGCATGCAATTGTTTTGAGCCGATACTGCATGAGTCAGGCTAAGCCATCCTATAAGAAAAGCTGATAATAAAAAAGGTTTGGACCAGATTTGAATTCTCTTATATTTTTTCATTATTCGCAAGCGTTAATATTCATATTGCTTATAGAACGAACAATGAAATCAAAAGTTACACTAGATTATTAATAAATACGATGATTATTTAAATAAAGCGTGGCGTCATATAATTTCTACTGAGAAAAGTACGGTGTTTTTCTAGAGTAGAATTATTCGTTGAGGATATTTAAGAATTTGAAAACCTTTCCTATTTCTTACGAAATAATATCTGTATATATCTGGCATTATCTGCTGGAGTGAAGATCTGTATCAATTCCCAATCCTTGTCGTAATCAGCAATCGTCTTTTTTAACTTATAGATCTTCATTAGGTTATCCGTAATGCCATCTTTGACATCTTCTTCCTGATCTTCAATATCCCAGGGAAATGATTCCAGACGGAATTGGATTTTTAAATTCTTGTTGCCAATTTTCACTTCTACTTCGGCAAGTTCGGCATCGATGCCGACGGGGATTGGGAGGCAAATTTCTCTCATAACGTTGTTATTTATGTTTGATTAAATTGTTCCGTTTTCATATCTAAATAATCAAGCTTTCAGTTTATGAAAAATATCCAATAATCTGATTTTATTCGTATTTTATTGCTGAAGCAGGATTTAAAGTAGCAGTTCGATAAGATTGCCATGACACCGTAAATAAGCCAATGATAAGTGATGTGATTAAGGTTAGGACAAAAATCCAGGCTTGAATATTGATGTGGTATGGGAAATCTTTCAACCAAAGGCTTAGAGCCCAATAAGCAATAGGAATGGCTATAAGATTTGCAATGATGATGAGTTTAAGAAACTCACGAGTTAAAAGATAAACAATACTTTCTGCCGATGCTCCCAAGATTTTTCTGACGCCCAGTTCTTTTGTACGTTGTTCAGCCATAAAAGATGATAAGCCAAACAGTCCCATTGACGCAATTAGTATGCTAATCATTGAGAATATAATGAAAATGAGTGTTAATCGTTCTTCTGCCTGGAATCTCTGTTCCAACCTGTCATCCAAAAAGAAATAATTGAAAGAATGATTGGGACTAAAGGCCTTCCATTTTTCTTGAATAAAGGCCATGCTTTCTTCCTTATTGTTCTGACTGAGTTTTATATGAATGATGTTTCGGGTTTCTTGATCATTAATCATTAATAAACTTAATGGTTCAATCACAGTATTTAATGTCTGATAGTGGAAGTCGCTTATTACACCAACAACTTCTCCTAAACGTACCTCTGTTTGTTCACCAATGGCAACTCCAAACTGTAGCTTTTTACCAATGGCTTTTGCTCCCCAGTTGAATTTCTGGCTGGCCGATTGATTCACTATAAAAGCAGAGCTGGTATCGGAGGCAATTTCTTTTTTGAACTTTCGACCTTGCATGATTTTAAGTTCCATCAGATCGATGTAATCAAAATCGATAATGTTGTAGTTTAGGGCATATTCCTGCATGCCATCATCTCCTTCGTAAAGATGTACCGTTTTTGCTCCTCCAAAACCGATAAGGGTATTCGATGTTGCAACGGCTTTGATATTTGGATTTTTCTTAAGCTCTGTTTTAAAAGCATCCATATTAATACGCATAGTAGAATCACGAACTGCAGCCACTATAATATCTTCTTTATTGAAGCCCATATCTTTATTTTTCAGGAAAAAGAGTTGAGCGATTACAATAATTGTCCCACTGATCATGATTGCTGAAACGGTGAACTGGCAGACAACCAAAATTTGTCTGAAAAATTTATTCCCGCCTTTAGTTCTTCTGGTTCCTTTTAAGATGGTTGCGGGTTGAAATGCAGATAAATAGAAAGCAGGGTAGGTTCCCGAAATCAGACCCAAAAGAATAGCTATAGCAGTAATGAGCAAAAAGACATCCGGAGTTTGAGAGATGCTTAATTCCAAGTCTTTATTGACGATTAAATTAAAGGCTGGCAATATTAATTCTACGGCTATAACTGCGATGATTAAAGCCGAGAAAGTGAGACTTAAACTTTCCAATAAAAATAATCGAATGAGACTTTCTTTTTGAGCACCCACGACCTTACGTATACCAACTTCTTTGGCTCTTTTACTCGAACGGGCAGTGGCCATATTCATATAGTTGATGCCAGCTATGGACAAAATAAATACGGCAATGACAAATAGTATGTAGATATATTTGATATTTCCGGTGGGAGCATCCCATGACAAATCAGATTTAAGGTGAATGTCGGTTAGTTTTTGAAGAATAATTTTATAATCAACACCCATTTGCTCTCCAAAACTTCTCATGTACTTATCGTAATAGATCGGAAATTTTTCTTTTATGGCTGCAATGCTGGTCTTCTTTTGTAGTAAGATGAACGTGTAGTTGCTGAAATTCCAAAAAGCATCTGCTTCAATGGAATTAAATTGATCGGCACCACGACTCAGAACCAAAGTGCTCATGGAATAAAAAAGATTGAACCTGAAATGAGTGTTTGATGGTAAGTCTTTCATAACACCTTTAACTGTGTAATGATCGGTATCGTCAACCAGTATCACTTTCCCAATGGGGTTCTCATCACCAAAATATTTCTTAGCTAAAGTTTCGTTTAGAACAACAGAATAGGGCTCAACTAAAGCCTTTTCAGGATCACCTTTTATCAAAGGGTAGGTGAAAACTTTAAAAACAGAAGAGTCTGTATAACAAACACGTTCCTCATAAAAATCGTTTTCGTTATATTTAATCTGTTGTCTACCCGCGGGTATAAAACGGACAAACTCTTCTACTTCCGGAAATTCTTCTTTAAAGGTTTGCCCCATGGGCATTGCCGATGTGGCAACCCTATCGCGCTTTCCATTCAAAGTAAAATCACTTCCAAGTCTGACAATACGATCGTGCTTTACATTGTATTTGTCGTAGGAGAATTCCTCTCGAATAAACAGTGTAATTAAGATGGTACAAATCAAGCCTATGGATAATCCTATCATGTTTATGGCAGAATAGAATTTATTTCTTGAGATGTTTCGTATGATGGTGATAAAGAAATTTTTCAGCATATAATATTCCTTTAATTTTCAGATTGCTCTTGATGCAGACTTGGCGTTGTGATTTAAACTGAAAAGCATTAATTAAAGCTTTTGTCTCATGTTTTCGGTAACAATGTGCCCATCGAAGAGTTGAATGATACGATGAGAACGGTCGGCATCAGAAGGGGAGTGTGTCACCATAATAATGGTTGTACCTGCTTCGTTGAGTTGGGTGAGTAAGTTCATCACTTCTTCACCATTAGCCGAGTCGAGATTCCCTGTGGGTTCATCGGCAAGAATAAGTTTAGGATTAGTTATAACGGCACGTGCTATGGCAACTCTTTGTTGTTGCCCACCAGATAATTGCTGAGGGAAATGCTTGGCACGATGAGCGATTTTCATGCGCTCCAATGCTTCAGTAACCTTTTTTTTACGTTCCGAACTCGAAACTTTCATATACAATAAAGGAAGTTCAACATTTTCGTAAACAGTAAGTTCTTCGATAAGATTAAAACTTTGAAAAACAAAACCGATGTTGGCTTTACGTAAATTGGTTCGCTGACGTTCATTAAAGCCAGCTACCTGGGTATCATTAAAGAATAATTCTCCATTTGTAGGGTTGTCCAATAAGCCCAGAATATTTAGTAGTGTTGATTTTCCACACCCCGAAGGTCCCATAATGGCAACAAATTCACCTTCATTTATTTCCAGGTTCACATTGTTCAGAGCTGTGGTTTCCACCTCATCTGTTCTGAACATCTTCATTAAGTTATTTGTTTTTATCATGATATGCTTGATTTCTGATTGTAGATATAGTATGAAAAATGTGTTTATTCGTATTTGATTGCCTTAATTGGAGGACTTGACGATACTTTGTAAGTCTGATAGATGACAGTCATTAAAGCTAATAGGATTGAAAGAATGAAAGCACCTGTAAACTCCATCCATGTTATTTTTATACGATAGGCAAAACCAGCCAACCACCATTGCATGAGCAAATAGGCAATAGGCCAGGCAATAAGATTGGCAAATACGATCCAGCGTAAAAACCTGAGTAGGATAGATTGAAACAGGTTCCTAAACTCGGCTCCAAATACTTTTCGAATTCCCATTTCTTTTGACTTCTGTTCAAGAATGTAAGATGATAATCCAAACAGCCCCAAGCAAGATATAATTAAGGCAATGAGTGTGAATGAAATAAAAACGCGACTCATTCTGGATTCAGCCTTGTAGAGGTATGAGAAATCATCTCGTAAAAGACGATATGAAAAGGGTAAATCTGGAAAACATTTGTTCCAGGACTTTCTGATATTATTTATAATGGGATGTTCGTTGCTCTTAGTTTTTATAGCAATGTAACGGAATGCATCCGGTTTTCGCATCATAATCAGAGGTTTGACACCGACTTGTAAGCTGTTAAAGTTAAAATCTTTAACTATACCGATGACTTCACCTTCGTAGTCCCATATTTTCAGTTTTTCTCCAATGGTATATGTCATGTTCATTGCTGCTGCTGCTGTCTCATTTATTATGAAATTTAAGCTGTCAGCACCGTATTGGGATGAAAAAGGGCGTCCCTGTATGACTTCCATCTCGAAAGTTTCTATAAAATCGAAATCGACAAAGCTCAGTTGGAACAGAATATCATCGGCTTCTTTCGATTTGTTTTCCCAAGCCACATCACCTGTTGAATTTGAAAAGTTGATAGGCATTTGATTGGCAGCAGTTACCTTATGGACCCCTTGGATTTTAATCAGATTTTCCTTTAAATGTGAATAGTGTTCGTGGAAATCGTCAATCATCTCGATGTAGATAATATTCTCTTTCTGGTATCCAACATCTTTATCCTTAAGGAAATTTAATTGTTTGTAAATCACACTCGTGCAAATGATCAGGCCAACTGAAATGATAAGTTGGATGATAACCATAATTTTACGAAACATTTCCGAATCGCTGTACAGTTTGCCTTTGAGGATTCTGATAGGTCTGAATGATGATAAATAAAGTGCAGGGTAGCTGCCTGATATCAGTCCCGTAAAAAAAACAATAACGATTAATGCAAGAAGTAATATGGGGTTTGAAAAATCCAGAGAAAGATCTCGTTGAGTTAGATCCTTAAAAAAGGGTAGAAGTAGCTCAGCCATTACTATGGCAACCCCGAAAGCAAGGAGGCTAATGAATACTGATTCAGCCAAAAACAGGGCAACCAATCCTCTTTTATGAGCGCCCACAACTTTTCTTACGGCAACTTCTCTGGCACGCTTTTCAGATCTCGCAGTGGCAAGATTCATGTAGTTGAAACATGCGATTAAAAGAATGATGAAAGCTACCATTGCAAAAACCCTGACATATAGTATCGGGCTGAGTTTGTTACCACTAATTGAATGTAAGTGATAATCTTCGAAAGCTTGCAGAGCTAAGTCAGTATTCGAATTAGGCAAGTTTTGTTTGATGTAAGGCTCAATTTTAGTGGACAGATAGGGAATCTGACTGTTCTTTTTAGTTTGAATAAGCGTTAAGAATGCGTTCGAATCCCAGTTTGACATATCGTATTCCCAGTATTCTTCTATGAAACTAAAGGGTAATATGAAATCAAAAACGAAAGAAGAATTTTTGGGAGGATTTTCAACTACAGCGCTTACCCGATAATTATATCGGGAATTAAGGGTCACAGTTTTACCCAATGGATTGCTTTCACCAAAATATTTTTTCGCAAGTTTTTGAGTTAATATAATTGATTTCTGATTTGGCATGACCAGCTTGAAATCACCAAGCAGGATCGGATAGTTAAACATTTTAAAAAAGTCGGGATCGACACATAAACCTGAGTCCTCTATAAAACTAGAATTGCTGGTAGTAAGAATAAGTTTGCCCCATGTTGAACCTATTCGGGTGGCACTTTCAATCTCGTCAATGTTATTTTTCAATTTTGCTGCTAAAGGAGCTGGAGTTGAATAAACTGAAAAGACATCACCATCAGCATAAGTTTGATTTTCGTAAACACTATAAATCTCACTCTTGTTTTCGTGGAAGGAATCGAAGCTCAGTTCGTACTCTACCCATAATAAAATCAGTAAGCTACAGGTAATACCTGTAGCTAAACCAATAATATTGATGAGGGAATATCCCTTCTGTAGAAAGAGTTTCCTAAAAACAGTATTTAAAAATATCCTGAGCATTTACTGTGTTTTGATTCTACGGATGTTAACAAAAATACTAATTTGCATATTCTTATTTAATGAAAAGAGCTCTAATCAAAAACGTATTTCTATACAATCGTATGCTTCATAGTTTGCGACATTAAATTAGCATTTAAATTTTTTAATAATTGTTTTTTAGTTTGATATATTTTAATTCCAAGTTCTATTTTAAGATCAATTGATCTTTTTCTCCATAGGTTTCATAAGAATTTGTGATTACGATTTCGCCAGCTTCAAGTCCCTCAAGTACTTCGTAATATTTTGGATTCATATTGCCTAGTTTTATCTTGCGTTTTACAGCAAATTCACCAGAGGAGTCGAGAACATAAACCCATTGTCCACCTGAACTTTGAAAAAATCCACCACGAGGAATTAAAATAGCTTGTCGAGGTTCACCTAATTCGATTTTAGTTCTGAAAGTTTGACCTGTTCGAATGTTTTCAGGCAAATTGCCAACAAATTTCATGTCGATTTCGAATTGACCGTTTCTCACATCGGGATAAACTTTATGAACGATTAAACTGTAATTATTACCATTAAAACGGAAACTGGCATTTAAACCCTTTTGCAAACGAGCTATGTAAAGTTCGTCAACCATGGCTTTAATCTTATAATTGTCTAAAACGTTTACTTGTCCCAATCTTTGCCCTCTCGATTTAGATTCTCCTAATTCGGCATTCAGAGTTCCCAGCTGTCCAGTAACAGGAGCTTGCACATTTAGGTTTCCTAGTTTGGCTCTTACCAAATCCAGATTCTGTTCCATTTTTTTTAGGTTAGCTTCCAATCGTTGAATTTGTATCTGTCTGGAAATTGAATCAGTTTTCTGGCGTTCCATTAATAATTCTTTGGTTTGCTCATAATAGATGTAATTTTCTTTTGATTCTTCGTACTCCTCTTTGGAAATTAGATCTTTCTGATAAAATATCTCATTTCGATTATAGGCACGTTTACTTTTAGATAATTGCAGATTAATATCAAGAATGCTTCGTTTCACATTCAACCGATCTTGTTCCATCGATAATTTGGTATCCCGTAAACGGTTCACTTGTTCTGTGAAAGAAGCTTCCGAATTTAAAATTTGTAAATTCAATTCCGAATTGCTTAATCGAAGAATCACATCTCCTTTTTGAACCATACTTCCTTCTTCTATCAGAATTTCCTCAACACGACCTCCTTCTATGGCATCCAGGTAAACTGTTGTAATCGGATTAACAGTACCTGTTCGGGAAATATACTCCTGAAAAAAGTCAGATTTAACAGAATCAAGTGAGAGCTTGTCTCTCTCTACCCGTAAAGACGAAGCTGATGTTCCTAAAAATGCTGTGTAGAGCAAGACAATGCCAACCATGGCGGCCCCCAAATACCAATTTTTCTTTTGTAGATACCAGGCTTTTTTTTCAATTCTTCTATCCATTGTAAGTTTATTTGTTTTTTTTTAGCACACTTGACTAAGTGCCAGTTTTATGCCAAAATGCATTATGTCCTGTATTACAGTGTCTTGCTGGAGCTCGTGGTGTGCTTTTATTATTTATTATTGATCGAAATTAAGACATGTGTTGTACGAAATCGAACATTTAAATTTTGATTTTGAATTTTTAGTTTTACCTTGATGTACGATTTTGAACACAATCAAGACCCAATAATGGATCGAAAGCTCCGGAAAGATTGTATAATCATGGCCGTAGCAATCAAAATATAAAATAAGAACACAATGAATAAAAACGGAAAAATTTTAGCAATTGACGATAATGAGGATATTTTATTTTCATTAAAGTTGCTTTTGAAACAACATGTTGAATTGATCCATACTGAATCGGACCCGGAGTTGATTCCTAAGTTGATGAAACAGGAAACTTATGATGTGATTCTATTGGATATGAATTTCACAAAGGATGCTATAAGTGGGCAGGAAGGTTACCATTGGTTGAATAAAATCATTGAAATTGATCCTCGTGCTGTTGTTCTTTTTATTACGGCTTATGGGGATGTAGAAAAATCGGTTAAAGCCATAAAGGCAGGAGCGACCGATTTTATTTTGAAACCCTGGCAAAACGAAAAATTATTGGCGACTATTTCTTCAGCTATTCAACTCCGAAGATCTAAAGAAGAGGTGACCCAGCTGAAGTGCAAACAGAAAGAACTGAATGCTGTCCTCGATCAACCTTTTAACGATTTTATAGGTGTGTCACCTGAGATGCAAACTGTTTTCTCAACCATCCAAAAAGTAGCCGTAACCGATGCTAATATATTAATATTAGGAGAGAATGGTACTGGGAAAGAGCTTGTAGCCAGGGCTCTTCATCGAAATTCTTCTCGTAAGGATGAGGTTTTTGTAAGTGTTGATTTGGGATCGATAAACGAGAATTTATTCGAAAGTGAGTTGTTTGGACATGTAAAAGGTGCTTTTACTGATGCACGAACTGATCGCCCTGGTCGATTCGAAATTGCATCTGGAGGAACCCTTTTTCTTGATGAAATTGGCAATCTTTCGCTTCCTATGCAGGCAAAACTTCTAACTGTTCTCGAACGACGTGAGGTTATCCGTGTGGGATCGAATAAACCCATTCCTATTGATATTCGTTTGATTTGTGCGACAAACATGCCAATTCTTCAAATGGTGGCTGAAGAGAACTACCGACAGGATTTGCTTTATAGAATTAATACGGTTGAAATTAGCTTGCCCGCGCTTCGTGAACGATACGAAGACATTCCATTATTGGCTGATCATTTTCTACAGATTTATGCAAAAAAATACAAGAAGAGTTTTGGTCCACTTTCAAAAGCTTGTATTAATAAATTGTATGATTATACCTGGCCGGGAAATGTGCGGGAACTTCAGCATTTAATGGAGCGTGCGGTAATTATGGCTGATGATAATGATTTAGACCCAAGTGATTTCCAAATTAGTTCAGGACATTCTCAACAAGGTGATGTCGAGCTGGATAGTTACAATTTGGAAGAGGTTGAGAAAAATATCATACAGAAAGTATTAAAAACCAATCAGGGTAATATTTCGAAAGCAGCCGGAGAACTAGGCTTAACCCGAACATCCTTGTACCGAAGACTTGAGAAATATGGTTTATAAGAGCTTTAGACTAAATTTTATTTTTAGGATAATAGCGCTCTCTGCGACTATTTTTCTACTTGCTTTCGTATTGTCAAAAAACAATTACTATACGACGGCAGGACTTATTTTTCTGATGATTATCTATCAGATATATGAGATGATTAAGTACGTTGAAAAAACCAATCGACTTCTTAAGAATTTTCTGGAATCGATACGATATTCCGATTTTACCAGAAATTTCAAAGTTCAGGGATTGGGGAGTTCTTTCGATAAGTTACAGGAATCGTTTAATGCTGTTATTTCAGATTTTCAGAAGATCAGGGCTGAAAAGGAAGAGCACTATTTCTATTTGCAAACAGTAATTCAGCATATCGGGATTTCATTGATCGCTTTTCATCGGGATGGAACTGTTGAGATGATTAATAATGCTTCCAAAAAGCTATTTCAGGTGAGCAATCTTAATAAGATTCAGGATCTTGAAAGTTTTAGTCCTGAGTTTGTTGAAGCTCTTTTAGAGCTTAAGCATGGTGAAAATACCTTGATTAAAGTAAACGATAATGATGAGATTTTGCAGTTGGCTGTTTATGCCACCGAATTCAAAATAAACGACAGGCAAGTGATCCTGGTTTCAATCAAGAATATTCAGTACGAATTGGAGGAGCAAGAGATTGAATCCTGGCAAAAGCTGATTCGGGTTTTGACTCACGAGATTATGAATTCCATCACGCCAATTTCTTCATTATCCAACACTTTGACGACCATTCTTGATGATTTTGGAAGCAGTAATGTCAGTAAGTTGGATAACAATGATATGGAGACTATATCTGAAGTGAAAATGGCTTTGTCGACTATTCAGAAACGAAGTTCAGGATTGTTGCATTTTGTGGACACATACAGGAATTTAACTAAGATTCCGAATCCAAACTTTAGCATTTTCCAGGTGAAACAGCTTTTCGATAACATTCACATGTTGATGAAAGAAGAAATCAGGAAACGGAATATTGAATGTCATATTCATATTGAACCTGAAACTATTGAGCTTTCTGCTGATGAACTGCTAATTGAGCAGGTGTTAATTAATCTGATTAAGAATTCAATTCACGCCCTTGAGAATACTGAAAATCCTAAGCTTGAACTGAGAGCCTACTTAAACAAACGGGGCCGGATTTCCATACAGCTTACTGATAATGGTCAGGGAATTATAAAAGAGGTGCTTGATAAGGTATTCATTCCTTTCTTTACTACTAAGCCAAAGGGGTCTGGAATTGGACTGGCTCTTTCGAAACAAATCGTACGATTGCATGGTGGTACTATTACAGCACATTCGATACCTGATGAGAAAACAACTTTTACTTTAACATTCTAGTTGTTAAGGCCATTTTTTGAATGCTGTAAATTAGTCTCGTTTACACTGGTAATAACTTAAAAGGCAAGTGGATTTAATTTCACTTGCCTTTTGTTTTTTTAGGGGAATGCTTGTTAATTAAGGATGATGTTATATCAGGAGTGATTGCAATTATTTGTGTATCAGTATAAAAATGGATATATTTAATTGTTCAGAATTGGTGTTCTTTTATTAAAATTGGAATAAGATGGAAAAATGGAACAGATTAATTTATTGGATCTCAACCGGGTTATTATCCCTCATGATGCTTATGTCAGCCTCGATGTACGTTATACAATACGAAATGGTGAGTGAGACTTTTGTCAGATTAGGTTATCCGGTTTATATTATTTATCCTTTGGCAATAGCTAAGACGCTAGGTGTTCTTGCAATTCTGTCCAGGCTATCTAAATTTTTAAAGGAGTGGGCTTTTGCAGGATTCTTTTTTGATTTTGCACTGGCATCTTCAGCTCATGTGTATGCAGGTGACGGGGAGTTTGGTCCCGCTCTTGTAGCGATATTATTGTTGATTGTATCTTACCAATATGATAAAAAAGTTTTTGCTTGAAATAGCTTGCAAAATCTAGATGTCTTTTAAGAGACAGAATGATTCTTTCGGGTAAAGATTTGCCTGATGAGAATGCAATGGTTTATTAATTAATGGAATAAAAAAAAGGTTGGCAATAAGCCAACCTTTTATTTTTTAAGAGAAGAATAATCAAATTTATTTTTGAGTTTCTAATACATCTTCAGGAAATTCCTTCAAATTGTTTTGGTATATTTTCATTCCTGTTTTTGGATCGTGATTAGAGCTTGGGCCAGCAATACAACCGCCTTCGCATGCCATAACTTCAATAAAGTTACCGCTGGTTTTTCCTGTTTTAGCAAATGCTTTCAGCATGTTGATCTTCTTTTTATCTAAACCATTTACTATAACAGGTTTGATGTTAACGTAAGGTTTAACTTCAAGAACCGATTGAGCTACACCGCCACTGGCAGCATAAGCACGACCGTGATTTTTAATGCTTCTATCGAGTTCTATTGGATTGCCATCAATGCTGATATTCCATCCTGTAAATAAACCTGAGAGTTCCTCAAAAGTCATGACGTAATCCACATTAGGATCAGTCATTCCCTCTCGACGTTTAGCTATACAAGGGCCTATGAAAACAAACTTGGCATTTGGGTATTGTTTTTTTGCCAATTCAGCTGAGTAATACATAGGGCTTTTGGTATGAGAAACATACTGTTTCATATTCGGGATATGTTTTTCTACAGCTGAAACATAAGCTGGACAACATGAGGTTGTCATGAATGGAGCCTTGTCTTCGAGGCGCTCCAGAAGTTCGTCTGCCTCATTTTCTGTTGTAACATTAGCTCCTTTGGCAACCTCAATAACATCATGGAAGCCCAATTCTTTGATGGCGCCAATAACATTTTCCGTTTTGTATTTAAATTGTCCATAAAGAGCAGGCGCAACCAAGGCAATTGTTTCTTGTTCCGATTTTAGAGATTTCATCACATCAACAATTTGAGAATTCTCCATAATTGAACCAAATGGACAGGCTGTGATGCATTTTCCACAATCGATACACTTGTCTTCATCAATTTGCTCCTTACCATGTTCGTTTTTAGTAATGGCACCTACCGGGCAGGCATTTTCACATGGAACAGGCATATAGATGATAGAATGATAGGGGCAAACACTCATACAGATGCCACAGTTGATACAACTTTTAGGGTCGATTTGAGCCTGACCGTTTGCATTCCAATTCACTGCATCTTTAGGACAGTTCATCATGCAGGGATGTGCTACACAACCCTTACACAGATTGGTAACAATATATGAATTCTGAACGCATGAGGTACATGCTTCATCAACCACGGTAAGAATTTTTTCTATTGGCTTTTCTCTATGAAGTGCCTCTGAAGCATATTCTGCTAAAGTTTTGAGTTCATCACGATCTTCTTCCAACTCGCAACCTAAAAGTGGAATCAATTTTTCTTTGATGATGACCCTTTCTTTGAAAACGCAGCAACGATCAGAGTTTTCTCTGTTTCGAGGAGCCATTTCAAGAGGTACTCTATCTAGATTTGTAACAAGTTTTTCTTCGTTAAAGAGTTCAGCCATATTAGCTACTAAATCTCTTCGGATTATCATGGTATTGTCAACGTAAGCCATTCTTGTTGTATTAGGATGTTCTATTCGATTGGTTTTGCGGGCGCAAAAATAGATATAATAACTTCATTAGCATGCACGTGTTGATATGTTATTTAATTATGTTGCTTAATGTTTTCAAAAAAATAGCCCGAATTATTCGTTCGGGCTATTTTTTTATTTTTTATCGACGGCTTTTAGACCTAATTCTTCACCTTTTTTAAGCATATACTGATAGGCGTCTTCATGGTTATTTTGAATTTCGCCATCGAGAATGGCATCCTTTATTGCCGTTTTAATATCACCGATAACACGACTTGGTGAAAGATTAAAGGTTCTGATAATTTCTTCTCCACTGATTGGTGGTTGAAAATTTCGAATGGTATCTTTCTCTTCAACCTCTTTCAATTTTCTCCGGACAAGTTGGAAATTATCGAGGAACTTTTTCACTTTAGCCTCGTTTTTCGAAGTGATATCGGCCTCACAAAGCAGCATCAGTTCTTCAATGTCGTCACCAGCATCAAATAACAGACGACGAATGGCTGAATCAGTTACCACTTCCTGTGCTAAAACGATAGGACGCATGTGTAAGGAAACCATCTTTTGAACGAATTTCATTTTTTCGTTCAGGGGTAGCTTCATATTCTTGAATATTTTGGGCACCATCTTCTCGCCAATAAAATTGTGAGCATGAAAGGTCCAACCAATACCTTTTACAAATTTCTTGGTATTCGGTTTTGCAATATCATGAAGTAAAGCTGACCAGCGCAACCATAAATTGTCAGAATGGCAGCATAAATTGTCAAGTACTTCTAAGGTGTGGTAAAAATTATCCTTGTGGCTGATACCATTTCGGGTTTCTCTTCCTTTCAGTTTTTGAAATTCAGGAAAAATAATATTTAGTAAACCCGATTCATCAAGCAATTTAAATCCAATAGAGGGCTTTGGAGACATCACAATTTTGTTCATCTCTTCAATAATTCTTTCCTTAGAAATGATATGAATTCTATCCTTATTGGTCTTAATCGCCTCAAAGGTCACATCTGAGATCTTAAAATCCAGTTGAGTGGCAAAACGAATGGCACGCATCATTCTAAGTGGATCATCCGAAAAGGTAATCAAGGGATCAAGCGGCGTTTTGATGATTTTGCTATGAAGATCTTCAACACCACCAAAAGGATCAAGTAATTCACCGAAGTTGTCTTTGTGTAGGCTTAAAGCCAGTGCGTTAATGGTGAAATCTCTACGTTTCTGATCATCTTCCAGTGTGCCATCTTCGACAATTGGTTTACGGGAATTTCGCTGATAGGATTCTTTACGTGCACCCACGAACTCAATTTCATAATCCTTATATTTAAGCATGGCCGTTCCGAAGTTTTTAAAAATAGAAACCTTTGGATTACCTGCTTTTGCGGCTACTTTCTTAGCCAATTCAATGCCACTTCCTATCACAACCACGTCAATGTCTTTCGATCCTCTTTCAAGAAACAGATCTCTGACAAAACCTCCAATCACGTAGGATTCAAGCTTTTCTTCAGTAACAATTTTTGATAGTATAGGGAATATGGGATGTATTAAAAATCTCTTCACGTTCTTATCTTATTTGAATATCAATGCGGGAGTTCAGTCTGGAGCTGATTCTGCTATTTCATAATTCAGCTTTTATACCTGGTTTCTCCTTGAACCGACAAAATTACAATTATTTAGGATGATTCTAAAATATATGGAATATTTATACATGCAAGGTCTTAACCGACTACATGATTTTGATGTAATTCCGTTTTTAAGGGCATTTTGACATGTTTTTTTACATTTTTTTATTCTGGCATGTTAATTGATATCTAAAAATCGATATATTTATATTCTTAAATTTAGTAATTATGGTAGAACATTTAACATTAGCATCTTTCAAGGAAAAGGTGTTTGATTTCGAAAATAATAAGGATTGGAAGTTTGAAGGCAACAAGCCTTGTTTAATTGACTTTTATGCTGATTGGTGCGGGCCTTGTAAAACAGTTGCCCCTGTTCTGGAAGAATTGAAGAAGGAGTACGGAGATAAACTTGAAATCTATAAGATCAATACTGAAGAGGAAAAAGAGTTGTCTTCAGTTTTTGGTATCCAGAGTATACCTTCTCTATTGTTTGTGCCCCAGGATGGTCAGCCTCAAATGGCTCAGGGAGCTTTGTCGAAAGAATCCTTTAAACAAGCTTTTAAGGAAGTTTTAGGCGTGAGTGAATAGTTATTGGAAAGCTTGGAAAAAAATCTATATTTGAGTTCAAATTCAAAATTCATCATTATGAAAACCCTGATAAAATCAGCCTTCCTTTTAAGTTTTGTTCTCCTGAGCTTTACTAGTTTTTCTCAATCGAAAGTGATTGCTTTAGATGACCAAGGTTTTAAAGACAAAGTTTTCGATTTTGCGAACGAAAAGGAGTGGGTGTTTAAAGGCGATAAACCTGTAATAGTCGATTTTTACGCTACCTGGTGTGGCCCTTGTAAAAGGGTAGCGCCAATATTGGAAGAATTGCAAGAAGAATATGGCGATGCCATTCAAATTTACAAAGTGGATACTGATAAGGCCAGAGCTGTGTCTGCTGCATTTGGTATCACAAGCATTCCCTCTTTCTTGTTTATTCCTGCTAAAGGGCAACCTCAGATGGCCAAAGGTGCTTTTCCTAAAGAAACCTTCGTGAAAGCCTTAACAGAGATTATGGGGGTAAAGGAAGTTATTAAGAACTAAACATATCGAAAAGATATACAATATTAAAACACCCGACTTTGTTGGGTGTTTTTTTTATGCCCTAAGCCTTTTATATTATGTGACTTAATAGCTGTATCTTTGGTAATGAAAATCGATAATGATAAATCTGTTTGCTTCTATATTGAAAGATGTAGGACTTGTATTTTAATGAAATCGAATTACCTTTGCGCACTAATCACAGTGGGGTGCCTTAAATAAACGGGCTGAGATCATACCCTTAGAAACAGATTTAATTCGGTTTCTTACACCTGATCCGGATAATGCCGGCGTAGGGAATTGCGAAATCACTATTCGCCTGATATCTCATCTTAAGAACCTCATTGCAATATTTTTTTATCGATTGCTGATTTTTCAGCTTAAAAAACTTTATTGTAATGTTTACACTAAAATCTAATCTTAGAAGAATAGCATTTCTTCTTATCCTGCAATTCCTAAGTTTTGCAGCTATCTCTCAAATCACTGTTAAGGGAAAAGTTACCGATCAAAAGGGAAATCCACTTCCAGGAGCCGCAGTTGTTATTAAAGGAAGTATGTATGGAGTCTCCACTAATACTAAGGGGGAGTACCAAATTGATAATTTAAAGCCAGGATTTTACGAATTTGTTGCCAGCTTTTTAGCTTTTGAATCTTTAAGTCAGGAAGTTGACCTTAAAGCGGACATGAGTCTTGATTTTGTGCTTGAAAACTCTGCTATCCTTGCTGATGAAGTTATTGTTTCTGCAACCCGTGCCGGTAATAAAGCGCCGGTGGCACTGACTAATATTTCAAAGGATGATTTGAGAAAGCAAAATACAGGGCAGGATATTCCTTATCAGTTAAGTTTGACGCCTTCGTTGGTAGAATCATCTGAAGCCGGAAATGGCGTAGGTTATTCGGCTATGCGAATCCGTGGTACGGATGCGACTCGTATTAATGTCACTGTAAATGGTGTGCCCTTGAATGATTCGGAATCGCAAGGTGTTTTTTGGGTAAATATGCCTGACTTTGCTTCTTCAGTTGATAATATTCAGATTCAACGCGGGGTAGGAACCTCTACTAATGGTGCCGCAGCTTTTGGTGCAAGTATCAATTTTCAAACCGAAACAGTTAATAAAGATCCTTATGCTGAGGTGCAATCTTTAGCAGGTTCGTTCAATACTTTCCGTAATACTTTTAAAGCTGGTACCGGTTTGATCGATGGTAAATACAGTTTTGATGCGCGTTATTCAAGATTAAAGTCAGATGGTTTTGTTGACCGTGCTTTTTCAGATCACGAATCGTTTTTTATGACGGGAGCGTATTATACCGAAAAGAGCTTGTTGAAACTGAATATTATGAGTGGAGATCAGAAAACAGGTATCTCATGGTGGGGAAATCCTCAAATTGAGAATCCTGAATTTGAGAACCCTGATCGTCGATATAATCCCGCTGGTGAATATACCGATGAGGCTGGAACGACACACTACTACGATAATCAGACAGATAATTACAAACAAACCCATTATCAGTTATTTTATTCTCAGGAGTTAACTACAAACCTGAATATGAATGCTGCCCTTCATTATACAAAGGGTAAAGGTTTTTACGAGCAATATAAAGAGGATGCTTCCTATAGCGATTACGGTATTGCCAATCCAGAAATTGGCGATGTTGTACTATCAGAAACTGATTTAACTCGTCAGAAATGGTTGAAAAATGATTTTTATGGTGCCACTTATTCTTTGAATTACCGTAAAAATATAATAAGTACATCGATAGGTGGCGCATGGAACCATTACGATGGGGATCATTTTGGAAACGTGCTGTGGGCTGCTAATGGTGGCTTTGATAACAATTATCAATGGTATTTAAACAATGGTGAAAAGACGGATTACAATACATTTGCGAAAATTAATTACGACTTAAGTTCTCAGTTGAACGCATATGCTGATGTTCAATATCGTCACATTACCTATATAATGGAAGGCCATGATGACGATTTAAGTATATTGGATCAAGAACACAAGTTTGATTTTATTAATCCTAAAGCAGGTTTGTTTTATACGATTGACGACAAAAATACGGCTTACGCATCATTCGGTTTAGCTCATAGAGAACCGACACGTACCAACTTTAAAGATGCAAATGGCGATCCTTTGAGTACGCCAAAGCAGGAGCAGTTGTTCGATTATGAATTTGGCTATACACATACTTCTTCATCGGCTACTTTTGGTCTTAATTTGTACTACATGTACTATCGCGATCAGTTGGTGCCAACAGGTGAAAAATCAGCAGTAGGTTCTGATATCATGACTAATGTTGACAAGAGTTATCGTGCCGGAATCGAATTGATTTGGGGTGTGCAGTTGGCTAAGAACCTGAAATGGGATGCTAATTTGACTCTCAGTCGAAATAGAATTAAAGATTTTGTTGAATTCTCGGCTTATTACGATGAAAACTGGGCTGAGTCTATACAGGGAAAAGAATTGGGAAGTACCCATATATCTTATTCTCCTGAAGTGATTGGAAGCAGTATTATTAGTTATTCTCCATTAAAAGGTATGTCGCTTAATTTTATCAGTAAATATGTAGGCGAACAATTTTTTGATAATACTTCAAGCGAGGATCGTAAGTTAGATGCTTATTTTGTAAATAATTTTAGGTTCGATTATTCATTTACTGCTTTGGGAGTAAAGAATATTGCTTTTCAATTGCAGGTGAATAATGTTTTCGATATTGAATACGAGAACAATGCTTACGGAGGAAACTGGTACGAACAGGGAACTGAGAATACCTGGAAGTATTATTATCCACAGGCTGGCGTTAACTTTATGGCAGGTCTAAGTCTGAGATTTTAATAAGGAATTGACTTTATTGGTGTAATAGGTCATTAATTTTAAAACCAAGCTGATAAAATATTGTCAGCTTGGTATAGCAAATAGATTAGTATGATAAACTGGATCAGTGAAAATATCGTTGAAATAATAGGAACCCTTTCGGGCTTTATTTTTCTGTATTTAGAAATTAAACAAAACAAATGGCTTTGGCCTGTGGGCTTGTTTTCTTCTCTGATGTACATCTATGTCTTTTTTGTGTCGAAGTTTTATGCAGACATGGGGCTACAGTTTTATTATGTCTTCATTAGTATTTACGGTTGGTTTCATTGGTCCAGGGCAAATGGGCAAGGGACAGCAAGTTTACCCATTAGCCATCTGACAAAGAGTCTGTTTTTTAAACTCTTACTGGCAAGTTTATTATTATATATTGGGATTTCCCTTATTCTGATTCATCACACCGATTCACCATTACCCTATTGGGACGCTTTTACAACAGCCCTGAGTATTGTGGCTACATGGATGTTGGCACGTAAAATACTCGAACAGTGGTTGGTTTGGGTCATTGTGGATGCAGTCTCTATGGGCTTATACATCTATAAAGGCTTATACCCGACTTCAGTTCTGTTTCTCGTATATACTGCATTGGCGCTGGTAGGCTACTTGCAATGGAAAAAAGAAATGGTAAAGTCCGATGCAATCGAAAGCAAATAGCTATTTTTGTGGCTCATTAATACTCCAAGTCGAAAAATGAGATCAAGATCAGCAGTTATATTGGCCAATGGTAGCTTTCCAAAGCATGAAATTCCTTTGAATGTGCTTAAAAATTCAGAGTTTATTGTGTGTTGCGATGGTGCGATTAATAAGTTGGAATCTGCTGGTATCGAAGCTTACGCTATAGTTGGTGATTTAGATTCTCTTTCGGATGAATTAAAACGAAAATACCAGGATATTATACATCATTTTTCGAATCAGGATACCAACGATTTAACCAAAGCGGTTGAGTGGTGTTTGTCTAATAAATTCAACGATATTACCATTGTGGGGGCCACAGGTGAACGCGATGATCATATGATCGGAAATATTTTTCTTTTGCCTTTATACACTAAAAAAATGAAGGTGAAAATGCTTACCGACCATGGTACCTTTACCCCAATTATCCGTTCCCGGAATTTCGAAAGTTATATAGGACAGCAAGTCTCAATTTTCTCTCCACAAGCCGACACCGTGATCACCACTGCCAATTTGCGCTATGAATTGACCAATCGGAAACTTGAAATGCTATGGCAGGGCACTCTTAACGAATCCATGGGGGATAGCTTTCGTATTGATTTTGAAGGAAATTCATTGGTGGTTTATCAGGAATACTAGAGGCCTAAAACGATAAACGATAAACGATAAAGGATAAAGGATAAAGGATAAAGGATAAAGGATAAAGGATAAAGGATAAAGGATAAAGGATAAAGGATGGCCATTTTGTTTCATGAAGTTTTCAAGTGCTTCCTGAAAATTCCATCCTCACATGCTCACATCCTCACATCAACACATCCTCAAATCCCCACATCCCCACATCAACACTTCTTCTCTTTAACACATTTTAACTGTCAGTAAAAAAACTATCTTTGCCGCGAATCTAAATCTTAAGCAATTGCTATGAAACGCAACAACTACTTATTCTTATTTATTTTATTTTTTTGCAGCACAACTATATTGTCTGCACAATCTCAAGAAGAGAAGAAGCCTATTAAAGTGAAATTTGGGGGCTATGTCCATTCTTTATTTACGTATGATACCCGTCAGACTGTAAGTGCACGTGAGGGTTTTATTCTTTTATATCCCAAAGATGAAGTTTTGGATGCTAGTGGTAAAGACATTAATGAAGGTGGTGTTTACAATATGGCTGTTATTCAGTCGCGTGTGAATGCTAAAATTACCGGTCCAGATATTTTGGGTGCTAAAACCAATGGTTTGTTAGAGGCTGAATTTATCGGTAATGGAGAGTCTGATGTTAACGGTATGCGTTTGCGTCATGCTTTTGTGAATTTAAACTGGGGAAAAACGTCATTGTTGATTGGACAAACCTGGTCGCCACTATTTGTAGCTGAAGTATTCCCTGGTACAGTAGGTGCCAATGCAGGTTTACCATTTAAACCCTTTGCTCGTAACCCACAAGTACGTTTGACTCACAAAACCGATAATTGGAAGTTTTTGACTGCTTTAGCATCAGAGCGAGACTATACGAGTACAGGTCCTAATGGATCGAGCAATCAGTATTTACGAAATGCAGGTTTGCCAATCGTACAAGGACAAGTTCACTACTACGCAGGCAAGCATTTAATAGGTGCCAGTGCTGAGTTTAAAAATATTAAGCCAACACTTGAATCAACAACCGGGTATAAAGCAGACGAAACACTTTCGTCATGGGCAATGATGGCTTACTTTAAGCTGAATTTCAAGCCTGTTACATTTAAAGCTCAAGCAACTTATGGTTCTAATATGACTGACGTATTGATGTTGGGTGGTTATGCTGCAAAGAGTTTAAATCCTGTGACTAATGAGGCTGCTTACACACCAATTAATGTGTTGGGAACTTGGGCTGATTTATCATATCAGAAGAATGACTATACATTTGCTTTATTAGCTGGCTATTCGAAGAATTATGGTGCTGATGATAAAGTAATTCCTGGTATGGTTTATAGCAGAGGCGCAAATATTGGTGAGTTGTATCGTATTGCTCCTCGTGTTTGTAAAAAAATCAACAATCTAAAGTTAGAGTTGGAAGCAGAATATACTGCTGCTGCTTATGGTGAAATCACAGAGAAAGCAGAAGTTGAAAATACCCATTGGGTAGGTAATACGCGTATTTCTGTAGGTTTATACTATTTCTTCTAGAAGATAGAAAACGATGATATGATGAAGCTTCACTGATGAAAATCGGTGAAGCTTTTTTTATGGACTAATATATCTAAACAGGTTTTGGATTTTAGGATATGGATTGTGCGATAATTATTATTGGCCAGTCAATTCAATTAGTAGTTCTTCCAATTTCTTATTCAACTCTTTACTGGAACACGAGTAATTGTTGATAATAAGACTAATCGCAATTTGCTGTCCATCTTTTGGGGTGAGTATTCCAGAATATGAACGAACCCCAGTCATACTACCCGTTTTAGCTTTGAAATTTCCCGCTAATACACTTTGCTTTCCAAAACTTTTTAGGGTGCCATTTTTCCCGGCTATTGGCAGAGAATTAAAGAAAGCTTCCGAGTTTTCATTCTTATACATGTGAATCAATATTTGATTCAATACGTGAGTTGGAATGGCATTAAAGTGGGATAAGCCAGAGCCATCAAAGAGAAATAAACTGTTGGAATCAATTCCCTTAGTTTGCCAAAACTCTTTTATAGCCTCTATACCAGAAGCCCAATTGCCTTGTTGTTTTTTTGATATCCCAATCTGAAATAGTAAATGATCAGCAAAGAGGTTGATGCTTTTTTGATTGGTTAATGCAACTATTTCAGATAGTTTTGGAGACTTGTATTCTAACAGGAACTTCTGAGTTTTGACTTTAAAATTTTGATTCTTAATTGGAATTCTACCTGCTTGAAGTACTTTTTTAAAATCAGATAGCAAAACCATTTCAGGGGAAGATACGGCGCCTTTAACTTTAAAGTCAGAGCGGTTTTGAGGAATAGTTCCTTCAACAAGTCTATTCAAACTTGTTGGTCCACCAAAAATATAAGCCCTGTCCTTATTGATGGTTGAGCTCATCACTTTATTAGAGAACCTTATCCCATTTTGTTTGTTATCAATTTTTTTTATCTCAGTGAGTTTATCAGCTTCTTTCGACTCAAAATGCAGAATATAAGTATTGTCTTTATAGCTTAATGCATGCGGAACAGCCCCATAATAATTACCAATATCTTCCCAAATCCATGTTCGGGGAATCGAGCTGTCGAAGAAATTGATATCTGCAATTAGCTTTCCATTAATCTGTCGAATTCCATTTTTCTTTAGCTCATTATATATCGAAGAGATGAAGTGCTTGTTCTTAGGGAAATATTTTGAAGACAAAGTTGGATCACCATTGCCTTTGATGATGAGATTACCCATTAAGACGCCATCTTTATCAATTCTACCTGTGATATAAACATCAGTTTTAAATTGAAAATCGGCTCCTAAAATCTCAAGGGCAGCAGCAGTTGTAAGCAGTTTTTGAGTTGAAGCAGGCGTTAAGCTCTTCTCTGAGTCATGTTCTGCCAGAACCTCGCCAGTTTTCAAATCACAAATTTCGATTCCTATACTCGCTGATTTAAAAGTTTCGAGCTTAATAAAGTCATCTACACATTTTTGAACAGTCACTTGTTGAGCAGATGCTGAAAAGTACATCAATAGGAGGAAGCTGAAAAGACTTAGTTTTAGAGCAAATCGAATCATACTTAAGAGAGCTTTGGGGGAGTTAAATGTCAATAATTTTCTTGTTTAAAAACAAACATAGATCTTAAATCAATACTAATTTTAGACTTCCATCTCACTTAAAATATTTTCTACTTCCTTTTCGGTATTGTGTAGTTTCTCTTTACAGATTTTAAGAAGTTCTGAAACACGTTTTACTTTATCAGAAAGCTGATCCACATCCAGCTCCTCGTTTTCTATTGCTTGAATTGTTTCTTCAATTTCGGTGATAGCTTCACGGTAGTTTATTTTCTTTTTAGGCATGGTCTTATGAGTTTGTTAATGAGAAATGACACATATTAGTTTTTAATCGTTTTGATTTCACTCAAAACACTTCCTTTAGCAAATTTGGTTTCGATAATATCCTTTTCTTTCAGCTGGTTGACATCCTTCACTATTTTCCCATTAGTCAGGGTTAAGGAATAGCCTTTCTTTAATATATTCTCGGGATTGGCGTATTTGGCACTTTGTTCGAAAAGCTGCAACTGATGTTTAAATTTGTTGAAAAACCGACGACTCACATTTTTTTGTTTAAGAACGAACTGATTCACGGCCATTTGTTCCATATCAAGCTTGTGATTGATACACAATTTTAAGTCAAAGGTGAATGCCTGTAATTGATGTTTCGAATTTCGGAGAAGGCTTTTCCCCGAGGTTATCATGCTTTGTCTTGCCAATTCAAGCTGGCTGTTTTTATTAGCGATAATCTGATGGACAAGAGGGGTGAACTTTTGTGAAAGTTGCTGAATCCGATCTGTTGATTCCATTAAAATATCTTGCACACCAGCAATAAAGTTTTCCTGCAAGCCTTCATGATAGGATTCACATTCGTCGAAACAATCAATCAGATATTCAGCAGCTGCAGTCGGTGTTTTTACTTTCATATTGGCAACCATATCCACAATGCTTTCGTCTCGTTCGTGTCCAATTCCTGAAACAATAGGTAGGGGAAATTGCGCAACATTTTGGGCCAGGGAATAGTTGTCGAAACAATTAAGGTCGGCCGTTGAACCACCCCCTCTGATAATCACCACTGCATCGAAAAGGTCCTCGTAAGCGTATATCTTTTCCAGAGTTTCGATAATGGAACTTTCTGCCTGATTGCCCTGCATGATGGCGGGGAAAAGCTTGTGATGAAATTTATAGCCCTGAGGATTATTCTCGAGTTGGTTTACGAAATCTTCGTACCCGGCAGCTGTAGGTGAAGAGATCAGCGCTATGGTCTTCGGTATTTCAGGAAAGAATAAATCCCGATTCATATCGAAGACACCCTCTTGTTTCAATCGATCAATTACCTCCTTTTTTTTACGAGCCATATCACCCAAAGTGTAAGTCGGGTCGATATCTTTAATATTAAGACTATAGCCATAAACCTCCTGAAACTCGACACTTGCCTTAATCAGTACTCTGATGCCGGAAGAAAGAGGCTGGCCTGTGCTGGTTTTAAAATAAGGGCTAAGCATTCGAAAGGTATAAGCCCAAATTGTGGCTCGTGCTTTGGCAGTAATCTGGTCGGTTTTTTCATCCTTTTCAATCAACTCCAGATAGCAATGTCCCGTTTGTGTTTGTCTCAGCTCTGATATCTCTGCTATAATCCACAAATCTTCAGAAAAGGCATCGGCTAAATGCGACTTGATCTGATTGTTTAATTGATATAATGATATTCCTTTCACGGGCTTATCTCTTTGTATTTAAAATTCTTGGAGGTATGTGTAGACTCGTTTTCCTATTACAAAGTAACTATTTTCTTCTTTGCTTCATCAAATATTCCGTTGGATCAGCAATATAATGCTCCGGATCAATATCTTTATTCTTATTTGCTTCCAGCGCTTCTAACTCCTTTTGTTGTTTGGCATCAAGTTCATCTTGATTATTTGCATATCCCAGTTCGTATTCGACAGTTTTAGTCACTTCGCCCTTTTTCGAATAAAAAATCCATTTGCCTTCACGCTTGTTGTTTTTGTAAAGACCATCGACTTTAGTCAGACCATTACTATAATAAATTGTAAAATAACCTTCCAGTTTACCCTTTAGGTAATGGGCTCTTATCGTTTTTTTTCCTTGCATATCAAAACGTTCCCAAAGACCATGCTTTAAATCATTTTCAAAAACGATAGATTCATACAATTGCCCTCCTGGAAAATAATAGGAGCTGAGTCCTTGTTTTATCCCATCTTCGAAATGCTCTTTAATTCTCACCTGCTTATTTTTATCGTAATATTGCCACAGGCTGTCTTTTTTCTTATTGATGTAATTTCCCGTAGCCGATAATTGTCCGTAGTCGTTGAAAAGACGAGCTTTAGCTTTTGCTCCCTTGTTCGAGAAAATAAGGCTGGCTTTAATCATTCCATTTTTATGGTAACGTTTCATTTCCCCCTCAGGATAATCATCCTTGAAATTTCCAGAATAGATCATTCTTCCTAATGGTGATATTCTTTCCCAATGGCCTTGTTTTCGCCCTTGTTCATCTCGTTTATTGCTGTTTTGAGCAGATAAAGTCATTGAAATCAGGAATAATAATGTGATGGATATGATTTTTCGCATGAAACTGAATTTAAGATATTGGCTTTGGTACTGATTTGAATTCTAATATTCAAAAATAGTAAGAATTTAGTCGTAAGGTTTTTGTTTCATTATAAAAATTAAGACTATTTGTTTAATTAATCAGTATATCATGTTCTTTTGGCTGAGGTTTCAATATAAAACAGTCTTAAGTATGGCTAATGCTTCCTCTGCATCAGAAAGGAATGGCGTGCATGCTCAGAGAATGAATACTAAGATACATTTCTGTAAGAATTGTTCTTATATATTGATATTAATTTAAACATTTTTGTTTAATATTGTTTATCATCTTATGTTTTATGTGAAATGTTTAAAATATAGTTTTATCAAATGAATTTCAATTTAATTAATCATCAGCAAAAAGCGGCCCGGCGATCTCCTGTGTTTGGCAAAAGTCTTGGGATTAAAGTCCTGATGGGATTTGTGTTTTTTATTATTTCTCTCGAACTGTTGGGCTTTGCATTTTATGTAGGCAAATCCTTAGCAGAAAAAGGGGGGAATCCCTTAGATGAATTATTGAGCTATTTCATCTATTTCCTTTTTTCTATGTTATTGTTACGATCTTTAGTTCAGAAGTTACCGGCAATGGCAGTGATTCCTTATTTGCTTTTACCCATAAAGAAATCGAGGCTGGTAAATTTTGTTTTGACCAAATCCCTGTATAATATTTTAAATATCATCCCGGTACTGGTCTTGTTCCCCATTTTAATATCTATATCACAATTCATGTCTTCGAGCCAGGTGTGGCTTATCTTTGCGACTCTAATTATTTGTGATTTATTCATTAATTATCTGGCTATTTATATCAAACGCGTGCAGATTAAATATGAAATTGTATTTTATATATTTCTGTTGTTTATTGTTTTGTTCGGTCTGGTAGATTATTTTAATCTGATTGATATAAAGGCATTATCAACGACTCTTTTTAAATCAATATTTAGTCAACCTTATTTACTTCTTATTCCGCTGTTTTTGTTTTTTGGAGCTTACTACCTTAATTACCGATTACTTTTTAATCATTTTTCTTTGGAAGAGTTTTCTAAAGGCAATGAATCTTCCAAAGGGTCTTTAAGTAAGTTGACTTATCTCGAGCGTTTTGGCAAGATAGGTGAGTTTATGTTGCTCGAAATGAAGATGATTGTTAGGAATAAGCGTACAAGAACTCAATTGTTGATGTTTCCATTATTTGCTCTGTATGGCTTTATGTTTTATCCCAAACCAGATATGTTGGAATCAACTTCATTCCTGATTTTTGTGGGCTTATTTATGACTGGTGGTTTTTCGATGAGCTTCGGTTTGTATTTTTTTGCATGGGAAAGTAGTCATTTCGATCTCATCTTAACGTCCAATTCAAGTTATCTGAATTATATCAGAAGCAAATTTAATCTGATGGTATTGACCTCTGTGATCATGTATCTTTTGATTTTGCCATATACTTATTATGGATCTTATATCTTATTGGTTAATACGGTTACTGTTATTTTTAATATAGGAGTAAATACGATTGTCATGCTGTATTTTGCTTGTAATAACAGAAAATTTATGGATCTGTCGAGAGGCTCAGCATTTAATTTTCAAGGGGTAAGTGGGCAGCACTTTGTTTTGATGCTTCCTCTTCTTGTTCTTCCGATAATTATTTATGCCCCTTTTGGTATTGCAGGTGTTCCAAAGTTAGGACTTGCTTTAGTTGGTGTAATTGGCCTGTTTGGGATAATCTTTCATGAAAAGTTACTCCTTGCAGTTACCAAACGATTTATTTCAAAAAAATATAAAATGGCCGAAGGCTTCAGAATCAAATCTTAAAGTGATGATAAAAATAGAGAATCTTAAAAAATCATATCATGGAGCTCTTGTTTTAGATATTGAAGAGCTAAAGATAAATCAAAGCGAAAGTTTTGGTTTAGTAGGCAACAACGGTGCTGGAAAAACAACCCTTTTTCGACTCATGTTGGATTTGATTAAGGCGGATAACGGCTTTGTAGAATCGAAAAATTGTGATGTGAAAACAAGCAGCGACTGGAAAACTTATACCGGTAGTTTCCTGGATGAGGGCTTTTTAGTTGATTTCCTTACGCCTGAAGAGTATTTTGATTTTATAGCAAAAATCAACTCTGTATCAAAAACAGAGCTTGATAGCTTGATTAAGGATTTTACTGATTTTTTTGGTGGTGAAATTTTGGGGAAGGGCAAATATATTCGTGACTTTTCAAAAGGGAATCAAAAGAAAATTGGAATTTTTGCAGCCATTATGAGTTGCCCTGAAGTGCTTATTCTTGATGAACCTTTCGCTAATCTGGATCCTTCTTCACAAATTAGATTGAAACAATTATTGAAGAACCTACAGCAGGAACGAAATGTTACCATGTTGATTTCATCTCACGATTTGAATCATGTAACAGAGGTTTGTGAGAGAATTGTGGTTCTTGAGAAAGGTAAAATCATGAATGATATTCAGACATCAGAGGATACTCTAAAAGATTTGGAAAGTTACTTTAGTGCTGAAGTATATTCTTAAGTTTCAAGTTGAACTAATAAAAAATGCCTATTGAAATTAATCAATAGGCATTTTTTATATTGAAGAAGTAGGAGTGAATCAACACTCCTAAATCTTTAATCATCATTTATTTTACTTCTTCGAAGTCAACATCAGTTACTTCGTCGTCAGCTTTAGTTTGCTGTCCGCCTTGAGCACCTGCATCAGGTCCTGGCTGTCCACCTTGCTCTTGTGCCTGAGCATTGTAGATATCCTGAGACGCTGCCTGGAATACAGTGTTCAATTCCTCAATAGCTGTGTTGATAGCTTCAACATCCTGGGCTTTGTGAGCTTCTTTCAACTTATTAAGAGCATCTTCGATAGGTTGCTTCTTATCAGCTGGAAGTTTATCACCAATCTCTTTCAATTGCTTCTCAGTCTGGAAGATTGTACTGTCAGCTTTGTTCAAAGTATCCACTTTTTCCTTAGCCTGATTGTCAGCTTCTTCGTTAGCCTTAGCTTCGTCTCTCATTCGAGTGATTTCCTCGTCAGATAATCCTGAAGATGCCTCGATACGAATTGACTGCTCTTTACCTGTACCTTTATCTTTAGCAGATACATTCAAAATACCATTTGCGTCGATATCGAAAGTTACCTCAATTTGTGGTACACCACGCTGTGCTGGAGGAATGTTATCTAGATTGAAACGACCAATCGTTTTATTTCCAGCAGCCATTGGACGCTCACCTTGTAGAACATGAATGTCTACAGAAGGCTGATTGTCAGCAGCAGTAGTAAAGGTTTCAGTTTTCTTGGTAGGAATAGTTGTATTGGCTTCGATCAATTTAGTCATTACACTACCCATAGTTTCGATACCCATTGAAAGTGGGGTTACATCTAAAAGAAGAACATCCTTAACTTCACCAGTTAATACACCACCTTGAATAGCAGCACCTACAGCTACAACCTCATCAGGGTTTACACCTTTTGAAGGGGCTTTTCCGAAGAAATTCTGAACGATATTCTGGATAGCAGGAATACGAGTTGATCCACCTACTAAAATAACTTCGTCAATTTCAGATGTCGAAACGCCTGCATCTCTCAATGCCAATTTACATGGCTCAAGTACAGCTTGAATCAATTTATCAGCTAATTGCTCGAATTGTGCACGAGACAATGTTCTAACCAAGTGCTTAGGCATACCGTTAACTGGCATGATATATGGCAAGTTGATTTCAGTGCTGGTTGAGCTTGATAATTCAACTTTAGCTTTTTCAGCAGCTTCTTTCAAACGCTGAAGAGCCATAGGATCCTTACGCAAGTCTAGATTTTCGTCTTTTAGGAATTCCTCTGCTAACCAGTCAATAATGATTTGATCGAAATCGTCACCACCTAAGTGTGTATCACCGTTAGTTGATTTTACTTCGAATACACCATCACCTAATTCAAGAACTGAGATATCGAAAGTACCACCACCAAGGTCGAATACTGCAATCTTCATATCATGATCTTTCTTGTCAAGACCATATGCCAATGACGCAGCGGTTGGCTCGTTAATGATACGTTTCACAGCTAAACCAGCAATCTCACCAGCTTCTTTTGTTGCTTGACGTTGTGCATCGTTAAAATATGCAGGTACAGTAATAACTGCTTCAGTTACTTCTTGTCCTAGATAATCTTCAGCAGTTTTCTTCATTTTCTGAAGAGTCATAGCTGAAATTTCCTGTGGAGAATATTTTCTGTCCTCGATTAAAACACGAGGCGTGTTATTGTCACCTTTAACTACTTTATATGGAACACGTGCAATTTCCTTACTTACTTTATCGTGTGTTTCACCCATGAAACGTTTGATAGAGTAGATGGTTTTAGTTGGGTTAGTAATCGCTTGACGTTTTGCAGGATCTCCAACTTTTCTTTCTCCATTTTCAATAAAAGCCACAATTGATGGTGTGGTTCTTTTTCCTTCACTGTTAGGAATTACAACTGGTTCATTTCCTTCCATTACAGAAACACAAGAATTTGTTGTTCCTAAGTCGATTCCAATAATCTTACCCATTTTATTATTTATTAAGGTTTTTAATATTTCAAGTTTGTTTTTGAGTTCTATTTCAAACTCGATTGGGTTTAATCAAAGGCTGTGCCAATATGTTTTCTGCCAAAAGGAATGCAAATATGACACCGAGATTGCCAAACTGATCCTTTCACCTGTCAGGATTGCTGCCAAAAAGACAGATTTGACGATTGGAATCAGCTGCCGGAGTTGTTTATAAGGCATAGCCTATCAGGGACAATTATAGAAAACGGAAACTTGAAGGCCTTGAAAGTCCATTTATCTCTATCAGTTTCAACTTATTTCAATCTTTTTCTAAATTTGCCGAGTTAATCTGCAATACTTAAGTAATTTTGTAGATTGAAGTATTACAAAAATAACCAATAAGAGATGTCAATTCATAAAGACTCAATAAAACGGGTAACGACTCATATTCTTTCAGAGATGAAACTGAAGGGAGAAAAGATCGCCATGCTTACTTCTTACGATTATTCTATGGCAAGTATTGTTGATAGCGCAGGCGTGGACGTGATTCTGGTTGGCGATTCAGCTTCTAATGTGATGGCTGGACATGAAACAACTTTGCCAATCACGCTTGACCAGATGATTTATCATGGAGCCTCTGTTGTTCGTGCCGTAAATCGTGCTTTAGTAGTTGTCGACTTGCCTTTTGGAACCTACCAGGGAAATTCCAAAGAAGCCCTTTTTTCTTCTATACGAATTATGAAAGAGTGTAGTGCCGATGCTGTAAAATTGGAGGGAGGCCGTGAAATTTTAGAATCGGTTAATCGAATTTTATCAGCAGGTATTCCTGTTATGGGACACTTAGGTTTAACACCTCAGTCGATTCATAAATTCGGAACCTATGCTGTTCGTGCTAAGGATGATGAAGAAGCTGAAAAGTTGCTCGAAGATGCCAAGTTACTTGAGGAAGCAGGGTGTTTTGCAATAGTTTTAGAGAAGATACCAGCAAGTTTGGCAAAAAAAGTAGCCGAATCAATTGCTATTCCTGTAATTGGAATTGGTGCTGGTGGTGGTGTTGATGGACAGGTTTTAGTGGCTCACGATATGCTGGGAATTACTCAGGAATTTTCACCTCGTTTTTTAAGAAGATATCACAATCTTTTTGCTGAGATTAAAGGTGCAGTTGAAAATTACATTGGAGATGTGAAATCGAAAGATTTCCCTAATGAGAGAGAGCAATACTAAGAATTTATAAATATTGAATTAGTGATTTTCAAATTGCTAAGTATGCATTAAGATATGGCTAAAGAAGAGAGATTAGATATATTATTTGAGGATAATCATATTATCGCAGTTAATAAACGACGTGGTGATATTGTACAGGGAGACAAAACAGGTGATGAGCCTTTAGTCGAGAAGGTAAAGGCCTATATTAAGGAAAAATATAATAAGCCGGGTGATGTCTATTTGGGCTTACCGCATCGACTTGACAGACCTGTAAGTGGCGTTGTTATTTTTGCAAAAACGAGTAAAGCTCTAACGCGTTTGAACGTTATGTTTCAGCAGAAAGATGAGCAAGTTCGAAAGGTATATTGGGCGATTGTAAGTAAATGTCCAAGACTTGAAGAAGAAGTTTTGACTCATTACTTATTAAAGAATGAGGAGAGAAATAAAAGTAATGTCTTCGATAAGAAGAAGAAAGGGGCTAAGGAGGCAACTTTGGAGTATAAATTACTGACACGATCTCAAAAGTATTTCTTGCTTGAAGTGAAATTGCATACAGGACGCCATCATCAGATTCGTGCCCAGCTAGCCAGAATTGGTTGTGCTATTCGTGGCGATTTGAAATATGGTTATCCACGTTCCAATAAAGGTGGGGGGATCGATCTACATGCTCGAGAGATTGGTTTTATTCATCCGGTAAAGCAAGAACCAATTACAATTAAGGCTCCGGTGCCTAAGAATGATAACCTTTGGAAAGAGTTATATCACCTGGTAATTGGTAAATAGAGACTTCTCTTAAAGAAACTAAAATGGCTAAATCATCAATTGTTTGAAGATTTAGCCATTTTTTATTCTTGTACAGTTGACTTATTATTCGTCCAACATGTTTTTTTCGAAATATAGAGGAAGCAATTGCTTGATGTTCTCGATTTGGAATATGGTTTTTTCACCATAAAGCAAAACTTTCATGGGTGTGTTGTGTCGCTCTTCAGTTTCCAACAACACCTGACGACAACTACCACATGGCGGTATAGGTCTTTCAAGAAATTGACCATTGTTAAAGCAGGCAATTGCAATACTTTTTACAGGAACATTCGGGTATTTGGAATTGGCATAAAACACAGCTACTCTTTCGGCACATAAACCAGAAGGATAGGCTGAATTTTCTTGATTATTCCCTTGGATAATTTCACCATTTTCGAGTAGAACAGCAGCTCCAACACTAAACTTTGAATAAGGAGAGTAGGCCGTTTGAGTTGCTTCTTTGGCTTTAACAATCAACTCCTGATTGATAGAATCAAGTTCTTCAATTGAATCGTATTCGAGAACAGTTGTAATTAGTTGGGTTTTCTTCATTACCATACATATTTCCTGATAAATAATTTTTTCTTACAAATTAACGGAGGATAGCAGGATTATATTTTGATTTCCTATTTTTATGGTTGTTTAAAAGAAACGGCGATAAAGATATGGATTTATTATTAATATATTGTGAAGCATAAGCTTTAATCCTGATTTGTACCTGGTTTGAACAATAAAAACAAATACCCTTCGTGTTTAAGTGATTGCCTTCATATACGAAGCATTGGGAATTTGTTTGCCTGGTTCTGTTTATCTGTGTAATATAGAGATATGTGTAAAAAAATAAAAATGTATAGAAGCCTTTTAATCATTATTTTCTGTTGTTTGTTTTCAGCAACTTCTTTTGCCGAGAAAACCTCACGTAAAGCATATATTGCTAAGTATAAAGAATTGGCATTAACTGAGATGAACCGGACGGGAATACCTGCCAGTATAACTTTAGCCCAGGGCTTGCTTGAATCTGGAAATGGGAATTCCACTCTTGCCAGAAAAGCAAACAATCATTTTGGTATAAAATGCCATGATTGGAGAGGTCCATCCATAAAGGTTGATGATGATAAAAAAAACGAGTGTTTTAGAAAATACAAGGATCCTTACGAATCCTATAAAGATCATTCGGAATTTTTGACAAAACGCTCTCGATATGAGTTTTTGTTTAAATTAAAGTCAACAGATTATAAAGCCTGGGCAAAAGGATTAAAAAAGGCTGGCTATGCCACACATCCGAAGTATGCGCATATGCTTATCGATATCATTGAAGAAGAGGAATTATACCTGCTGGATAGTAATAAAAAGATCTCAAAGCATAAACATTCAGAAAAATCGAAGTTCGAAAAATCGATTGGTGATTTAGATTTGAGACTTGAAGTGGCCAATGGTGTTCATTTTATAAAGGTTATAAAAGGAGATACTTTCTATAACCTTGAAAAGAAAATGGGGGTTAGTCGATCAAAATTGTTAAAGTATAATGAATTGCCTAAGGATTATGTCCTGGGGATTGACCAAATTTTGTATTTCCATAGCAAGCGAAATAAGGCTGCCCGGGGGTATAATTTTCATTTGGTAAAAGCTGGTGAAAGCCTTTATGATATCGCTCAGCTATACTGTGTGAAGCTTAAGAAAATTAGAAAATTTAACGATTTTTCGCGCAAACATGAAGTTTCAGAAGGCGATCGGGTTTACTTGAGGAAAAGATAAAAATGCAGTGATTAATTATAGAAATAGAGAAGGATGCGGAAAGTGTCTTTCTCTTTTTTTTTGTTCATAAATTTAATACCTGTTGTTTCTCTTTTTGTTTAAGAATAAGCTGATTAGGATTTTTGTTTGATAAGATATAAATTGAGCAATGAATAATAATTGTGATTATCATTTAAGGCTGTTATCTGAAATTCGGACTAAACTTTCGGTATCAGTTATTCTTACCTAAAACTCAAATCATGAAAACCCTAAGTCGTTATCTGAAAATTTCAAGCATTGGTTTTTTGCTGCTTGGTTTTCTAATGTTTCCCCTTGTCTCTAATGCTAAAAAGAAGATAGCGGTAACTAAAAAAGATAGTTTAATAAACTCAAAGCTTTTAAGCGGACTCAAATTCAGGAATATTGGGCCTGCAACTACTTCAGGCCGAATTGCTGATTTTGCTGTGAATCCTAATAATCACAGTGAGTATTATGTGGGGGTAGCAAGTGGGAATATTTTCAAAACATCTAATAATGGAACCACATGGAAGGCTGTTTTCGATAAGTATGGGTCTTATTCCATTGGTGTGGTGACCATGGACCCCAATAACAGCAACGTGGTTTGGGCAGGAACGGGTGAAAACAATCACCAGAGAGCTTTAGGCTATGGCGATGGTGTTTATAAAACCATAGATGGTGGTAAGAGTTGGAAAAATATGGGATTGAAAGCATCCCGACACATTGGTGGAATCGTGGTAGATCCTCGAAATTCTAATGTCGTTTTTGTCGCTGCGGAAGGTTCTGCCTGGGGGCCTGGAGGTGATCGGGGGCTCTATAAAACAAGTGATGGCGGTGAGAGTTGGAATAAAGTACTATCAATAAGTGAAAATACGGGTGTGAATAATGTGATTATTGATCCGGTTGATCCTGATGTGATGTATGCCACTTCGGAACAAAGGCGTCGCCATGTATATGCAAAAATTAATGGTGGTCCCGAGAGTAATATCTACAAATCAACAGATGGTGGAGAAACATGGCGAAAACTTAGTTCCGGTTTACCAAAGGTTCATAAAGGAGGGATGGGCATTGCCGTTTCTCCGGTAAATCACAATTACGTGTATGCTATTATTGAAGCTGCAGAGGATAAAAGTGGTTTTTTTCGCTCAGTCGATAGGGGAGAGTCGTGGACGAAAATGAGTAGTCATGTGAGCAGTGGCCAGTACTACAATGAGATTTATTGTGATCCCATCGATGCTGATAAGGTGTACTCTGTTGAAACACGTTCTCATGTTACTGAGGATGGTGGGAAAACATGGACAAGACTAGGCTTGAAAAATCGCCATGTTGATGATCATGCGATATGGATTGATCCGTGTGATACTAAGCATTTTATGATAGGGGGAGATGGAGGCATCTATGAAAGTTTTGATGGAGGAGAGAATTATCTGTTCAAATCAAATTTGTCAGTGACTCAATTCTACCGTGTACAGGTAGATAATGCGAAACCATTTTATAATATTTATGGCGGAACACAGGATAATAATACACTTGGCGGCCCATCAAGAAATACAAGTAACAAAGGTGTAACGAATTCGGAATGGGATCCTATTTTAGGCGGTGATGGCTTTTGGGCTCAGATTGACCCTAAAGACCCAAATATTGTGTATTGCGAATACCAGTATGGGAATTCTTTTCGATATGATAAAAAAAGTGGAGAAAAAATCAATATTAAACCACGAGAAAGAAAAGGTGAGTTGACTTATAAGTGGAACTGGAATGCCCCTATGATCCTATCTTCTCACAAAAACACGAGACTATATGTAGCGGCTAATAAAATATTTAGAAGTGAAGATAGAGGAAACTCATGGGAGGTCATAAGTGAGGATTTGACAAGTGGAAAAGATCGTGATTCTTTTAAAGTAATGGGGAAATACTGGGGGGCTAATGCCGTAAAAAAGCACGTTTCCACGTCCCAGTTTGGAACTATCGTTTCATTAGCTGAATCATCATTGAATGAGAATCTACTATATGCAGGAACAGATGATGGTTTAATTCAGGTGACTCAAGATGGTGGGGATAACTGGGAGAAAACAGCAGAGTTTTCGAATGTTCCATCAATGACTTATATCAGTGATATTTTATCATCAAAATTCGATGAAAATATTGTTTATGCTGCTTTTGATAATCGCAAGCGTGACGATTTTAAACCCTATATTCTTAAGAGTTTAGATAAAGGAAGAACTTGGATAAATATTGCTTCGAATCTTCCTGAGAATGGAACAGTTCATACGATTGAGCAGGATTTTATCAACCCAAAATTTTTATTTGTTGGAACTGAATTTGGAGTTTTCTTTACGCTCGATGAGGGTGAAAATTGGGTGCAATTAAAGGCTGGTATTCCGACCATTGCAGTACGAGATCTGACTATTCAAGAGCGCGAAGGAGATATGGTTGCAGCTAGCTTTGGACGTGGCTTCTATATTCTGGATGATTATTCTCCCTTAAGAGACCTGAATCCTCAGCTTATTGAAAAAGAGGCTCACATTTTCCCCATAAAAGATGCGCTTATGTATATTGAAAAGGGTGGGAAACGCAATATGGGGGCAACTTATTTTGCTGCAGCTAATCCGGAATTTGGGGCTTGTTTTACTTATTACATGAAGGATGTGCCCAAAACATATAAGCAAATCCGGAAGGAAAAGGAGGACGCTTTGTATAAAAAAGGGGAATTTATTCCCCAGGCATCATGGAAAGAGTTGGAAAGGGAAGCTAAGGAGCAGATGCCATATTTAATCTTTACAGTTAAAGATATGGATGGGAATACCATTCGGAAATTGCCGGTAAGTGCCAAAAAGGGGATTAATAGGAGTTATTGGAATCTCCGTTTCCAATCATTAAGACCGGTTAGCGATAAGAAGTTTAAGCCGACCAAAAAAATGAGATCGGGTATGTTGGTTATGCCCGGGAATTATCAAGTTGAAATGGGCATAGTTAAAGCTGGAGTTTATCAGAAGCTTGCAGGTCCAGAAAAGTTTATCGCAGAGCCCTTGAATAATACAAGTTTGCCTGCTGAAAACAGGCGTGACTTAGTTACTTTCCAACAGGAAATAAGTAAAATATCAAGGGCTGTTCAGGGGAGTATTCAATTGATTAATACTTATAAAACAAAGCTTAGTGCTATTCGGATGGCAATACTTCAGACTCCGGATATGGCTAATGGCTTGAGTTTAAAAATTGAGATGATAGGGAATGAGATTGTGGAACTGGACTTTCTGTTTAACGGGGTTAAAGCCAGAGCCAGTGGAGAGGAAATTCCACCAGCACAGGTTCCTATTTCAAATCGAATGAATACTATTGTTGGTACACATTGGGCAAGTACATCCGGAATAACACAAACTCAGAAGGAGCAGTTAAAAATTTTGAAAGAAGAATTTCCAGCTGCACTGCAAAGTTTAGGTAAAATTGCAGGAGATTTAAAAATGGTTGAAGAGGAATTAGAGAAATTAGGAGCGCCCTGGACACCAGGAAGACTACCGATTTATGAAGTGAAATAAAGCTTTAAAGTTTGATGTGTTGAGAATCATATCTGATCTTTATAAAACAAATGGGACAATCCTTTTTCTTGGATTGCCCCATTTTCTTTTACAGACTATTTAAAATTTATTCTTCTAATTGTTCTTTGGTTCTACTTAAAAGGACAGAATCGGCCAGCTGAATGGCAGTTACGATGATCAAGCCAAATGCAAGTGGGTATTTAAATTTTAGGGCAAAATCAAGTACCATATTCGCTTGTTCAGTTTTGAAATAAAATAAGAACGCAACTGTAAATGCTAGAATAACAAACAAGCCTAAAGACATCATCAGATGTTTCAATAAGGCTTCTCTTATCGATTTACGTTTTTCCACCACTTCGGTAACCTGGTCTGCAAAATCTAAAGGAATCGATATCTCAAAATCATCCTCCAGACTATCCTTTATCAACTGATCGATTAAATTCAATTCATCCAAATTGAATTCCTCGTCTCTGTATTTGTCTAGATTTCTATGCATATTTGTTTGATTTATCGCTTAACTAACTCACTGTTTCCAATCAATTCTTTTAATAATTTTCGAGCTCTGAAAATATAATTTTTTACAGTCCCTTCAGGTAAACCTGTAATCTCAACGATTTCCTTATACCCCATTTCTTCCAGATGATATAAACTTAAAACCGTTTTGTATTGAGAAGGAAGTTTATCAACCATTTGTCTCACATAAGTCTTCAATTCTTGCTTTTCTACAATCTTCTGAGGATGATCATTTGTAATCATGTCTTTGTGCAGAAACGCTCGTTCTGATTCATCAATTTCGGTTTCTGCTTTTCTCTTTTTTAAATGATTTACCGAAACTCTGTAAGCAATTGTTGCAATCCAAGTTGATAGTTTTGATTCTCCACGAAATTCTGGCAGTTTCTGATGCACTTTTATAAAAACTTCCTGACAGACATCCTCTAAATCTTCCTGACGGTTCAATAAACGGGCAGCCACGTGAAATACGAGACGCTCATATTGCTTCACCAAAAACCGAAAGGCCTGTGGATTGCCATTACATATTTGGTGTATCAGCTCTTTTTCCTTCATCTTCTGTTCGAGTAGACAAGCACTCGTTTAAATAGGTTGCAGCAAAATCAATAAACTTTGAAAATTTTTATTGTAGTGTTGTGTTCAGAACTCTTAAAGTTAGTTTTTTAATGGAGAATATTTTATGTCAGTTTTGTGTCGTGTATCAATAAGCAGTGTCCTATTCGAAAAAAAAATAAAACTTTCTGCAACATTTTATAACCTGGTTCGGTCTAATGGGCAAAACACATTGAAAAACTTAAAATTTGAAATATGAATATTGGTGAATTATTAATGGCTGTAGTGGTGTTCTTTAGTATCATCACATTTGTGAAAATCTTATCTTCACACTTCTTGAAAAGAAAAATAATCAAAACTGGCCACTTCGACAGAGCTGAGATTTTGGATCAGAATACCGAAATTGAAGTGAAGAAACAAGTGGAATATGATCAGTATCCTGCTTTGAAGTGGGGCCTGGTAGCTTTCTTTGGTGGGCTTGGCTTTATATGTATGGAATTATTGGCTGCATCAAATCCAATATTTTTACGATATGACAGTGCAATGCCTTATGGAATTTTCTTTGTATCTGTTGCAATCGGATTTCTTCTTTATTATGTGGTATTGAATAAAAAGATGAAAGCATAGTCTTTGGTTATTAAAATATAGAATAAACCCTCTCAATAATATCTTTTGAGAGGGTTTGTTATATCAATTAGTTAAAAGCAATGCTTATTTTCTTCTATTAGCTTTTCGGCAATTAAGCGACGAGATGCTTTGCTATTTAAGCCACTGTGCTTGGTAAAACGTTTGATACCAAGTAGCATCATTCTTAATTCATCGCCTGAGGCAAAAGAGTTAAGGGCATCCTTTGCATTTTTGTGAATACGATCAGCCGCATCGTATATGAATACTTCTGCCATCGCAATTTGTTCTTTGCAGTTTTCTTCCCCTTTTAGTTCGATCAGTCGCTCAACTCTCATTAAAACTGATTCCGAAAGGTAACAATCCGTTATGATGTCAGATATATTCATAAGGATTTCTTGCTCTTGACTCAAGGCCTTCATGAATTTTTGAGCTGCAGCACCTGCAACTAATAGAGCCGCTTTCTTAAAGTTAGAAACAAGCTTGTTTTCCCTGACGAATAAGGTTTCGTCTGGTTCACTAAAATCAGGAATCGACATAAGGTCCTTTACTACAGCTTGAGAAGCTGATAAAAGGGGGAGTTCGTTTTTGAAAGCCTTTTTCATAAGGAAATCGATAATAAGCATTCGATTTATCTCGTTTGTTCCTTCAAAAATGCGGTTGATACGCGAATCGCGATAAGCCCTCTCCATAGGAGCCTCTGAGGAATACCCCATGCCACCATAAATCTGCACACCTTCGTCAACAACATAGTCTAAAGCTTCGGAACTTGCGACTTTCAGAATGGCAGATTCTGCAGCAAATTCTTTTTGAGCTTTTATTACAGCATCTTCTTTGCTCATTCCTGTTGCCATTAATTCAGACATGTTGTTATGTATATCATTACTGCATCGGTAAATTGCCGATTCAATAGCAAATAGACGAATACATTGTTGTCCCATTTTGGCTTTGATCGCTCCGAAGTTGGCAATGCTCTTCCCGAACTGAACACGTTCGTTAGCGTATGTAATAGTATTGTTAACCACATTCTTTCCTGCTCCTAATACAGCAGCTGCAAGTTTTAGTCTTCCATTGTTTAATACGTTCAGGGCAATTCGGAAGCCATCACCTCTTTCGCCAAGAAGGTTTTCCTGTGGAATTTTACAATCTTCAAAAAATATCATGCAAGTTGATGATCCTTTAATTCCCATTTTTGGTTCTTCCTGACCTAAACTGATCCCTTCGAATGTTTTTTCAACAATAAAAGCACTTAAGTTTTTGTCATCCTCAATTTTTGCAAATACAGTGAAGACATCGGCAAAGCCTGCATTGGTGATCCACATTTTTTGCCCATTTAGAATGTAGTGCTTACCTTCTTTACTAAATGTGACTTTCGATTTACACGAACTGGCATCAGAACCGGCTCCGGGTTCTGTTAGGCAATAAGCTCCCTTGTATTCTCCACTTGCCAGTTTTGGTAAATATTTGGATTTCTGCGCTTCTGTTCCATAATAAAGAATGGGAAGCGTGCTAATGCCTGCATGAGCAGCAAATGCTACAGCAAAAGAGCTGTAAGTTCCCACTATTTCGGTACTTAACATAGAGGTGTTCATGTCTTGTCCAAAGCCATCATACTCTTCAGGTATAGCAATGCCTAACAAGCCTAGTTCTCCAGCCTTATCCAGTAGCTCAACCATTAAACCTTCCTTTTTGCTATCAATTTCATTGAGTAAGGGGGCTACCTCTTTTTCAAGAAAATCACGACAGGTTTCCTTAATCATTAGTTGTTCTTCTGAAAAATCTTCGGGAATGAAAAAGTCTTTATGGCTGGTCTTCTTAACTAAGAATTCCCCGCCTTTGGGATATTTTGTAGTTGTCATATCTGAGGGGTTTTGAGTTAGATTACGTTCCTCTGTTTGTGATTCTAAGATTGTGTTTTTCATATAAGAGAGATTAGAAAACTTCGAATATACCGGCAGCTCCTTGACCGATACCAACACACATGCTAACCATGCCGTATTTTTGCTTTTGTTTTTTCATTTCATGAATAAGTTGCACCGTTAGTTTTGTTCCGGTGCAGCCCAGCGGATGGCCTAAAGCAATAGCACCGCCATTGATGTTGGTCATTTGTGGATCGATATTGAGTTCACGCATAACGGCCAGGGCTTGAGCCGCAAAAGCTTCGTTTAGCTCTAGTTGTTCAATTTGATTAAGGGTCAATCCAGACCTTTTTAAGACTTTAGGAATGGCAGCAACTGGTCCAATTCCCATGTGTTTAGGTTCTACACCAGCCACAGCATAATTCACAAAACGAGCCATAGGTTCAACCTTAAGTTCCTTCAGCATTTTTTCGGATACAACCAATACAAAGGCTGCACCATCCGAAGTTTGTGATGAATTACCTGCAGTTACTGTACCCTTCATGTCAAAAACAGGTCTTAGTTTGCTTAAACCTTCTATAGTTGTGTCTTTTCTAGGACCTTCATCTTGAGAGACCAGATGTTCCTTTTTCTCAAGAATGTCATTCCCATTTACAAAATTTTCGATGACCTTGATAGGTACAATTTCATCTGAAAATCGGTTGCTGGCAATTGCTTCCAATGCTTTTCTGTGAGAATGGAAAGAGAATTCATCCTGGTCTTCGCGTGAGATATTGTATTTTTTATGTAAAGCTTCAGCTGTGATTCCCATATTCCAATACCAGTCGGGGTGAGCTTGTGCGATACTTAGATTGGGAACAACGCGCCATCCCCCCATGGGTATCATGCTCATAGATTCGGCCCCACCAGCTAAAATACAATCGGCAAGTCCCATTTCTATTTTCGAAGCTGCTATTGCTATGGTTTCAAGTCCTGAAGAACAATAACGATTCACAGTCATACCGGGAACTGTCACCTCGTTGAGACCCATTAATGAAATCATGCGCCCCATATTTAAGCCTTGTTCGGCCTCGGGCATGGCATTGCCAACAATCACATCATCGATGCGCTTGCTCTCGAGCATAGGGAATTGCGTCATGATTTCCTGAACAACTTTAGCGGCCATATCGTCAGGACGAATCAATCGCAGTTTTCCTTTTTTTGCTTTTCCCACTGCAGTTCGGTTGGCGGCTATTATATATGCAGTCATATTTTTAAGTCTTAAAGGTTAAATTGAGTTATTGTTAGTTGAATTGGAGGAATCGTACCCTTTATAAAATGATTACAGCCTAATTCCGTAAAATTTTACCCTTCTGCAAAAGACTTTGCATGCGTTCCAAAGTTTTTTTCTGTTGGCAGAGTTCGACAAAAGTTTTTCGTTCCAGTTTTAATAAATAGTTTTCTGATACCTGTGAAGGTTCATTTAATTCCCCACCACTAAGTATTTTACCTAGTTCGATTGAAAGGTGCTTGTCGTATTCTGAAATAAAATTGCCAACTTGCATACCGTCAGCTCCAGAATAAACAAGACTAAGTCCTTCTTTACCCAGAACAGTAATGTCCTTTGGAGGAATAGGAGGGGTATATCCCTTTTCTATCATGAGTAGGGCAGCTTGCTTAGCGTATTTGAGTTGATGTTTCCTACTAATAACAATCTCGTCAATATTGTTTCTGAGGTAGCCTAAATCGAAGGCTTCCCAAGCAGATGTTGAAACTTTAGCCTGTCCGATTGTTAGGAATTTATCTCTGAATCGGTTAATTCGGACATCATCGGTTTTTATTTCATTAGATAAGCGCAAGGCAAATTCCTTAGTGCCACCACCAGCTGGGATAACGCCCACACCCAGCTCAACTAATCCCATATAGGTTTCGGCATGTGCAATAACCTTATCGCAATGCATGCTTACTTCACAACCGCCTCCTAAAGCCATATTGTGAGGTGCTGCAATAACTGGGAATGGTGCGTATTTAAGTTTAAGCATGGAATTTTGAAAGGTTTGTACCACCATATCCAATTCCTCGTATTCTTGCTCGATAGCCAGCATGAAAACCAATCCAATATTGGCTCCTGCTGAAAAATGATCCCCTTCGTTTGAGATAATTAATGCCTGATGATCGGATTCTGTAATTTCAATAGCCTTATTTATCCCCTGAATAATCTCACTACCAATAGTGTTCATTTTAGAGTGGAACTCCAGATTGATCACACCATCGCCCAGGTTGATAATACTGCAGCCTTCATTCTCCCATAAGGTTTGAGTAGAACGGATATTCTTGAGAGAGATGAATTGTTCTGAGCCAGGTATTGTGATATGCTTTTCCGAGCTGAGTTCGTAATATTGTTTATGTCCACCCTGTAGTTGATAGAACGAACTTTTTTTCTCCATTATCTCGTAAACCCAATTTGCGGGTTTCATACCGAGTTTCTCCATTTGAGGAATGGTTTTTTCCAAGCCTAAGCTATCCCAAATCTCGAAGGGACCTATTTCCCATGCAAAGCCTGCACACATGGCTTCATCAATCTTGTATAAATCATCTGTTATTTCCGGAACTCGATGCGATATGTAGGCAAATAAGCCATAAAAGAGCTTTTGGTAAAAAAGATTGACTTTAGAATTTCCTGTAATCAGACTTTTTATTCTATCGCTTAATTCGGGAAAGGCTTTTGCCTGTTCAAACTCAGCAATCTTAAGTTTCTGTTTGGTTTGATATTCAAAACTCTTCAGATCCAAACTGAGTATTTCACTTTGTCCATTTTCTCCTTTTACTTTTTTGTAAAAACCTTGTTTTGTTTTTGATCCCAGCCATTTTAGCTCCATCATTTTTTGAATGCTCTCAGGAACTTCAAAAGTATGCTTGGCTTCGTCATTGATTAAGACTTCTTGTAAATTCCTTGCAACAAAAACCAGGGTATCAAGCCCCACGACATCACAGGTTCGGAAAGTAGCAGATTTGGGTCGACCAATAATGATGCCTGTAAGCTTGTCAATTTCCTGAACAGAAAAATCCATTTTTTCCATTAAATGAACGACAGACATCATGGAATAAATACCTACTCTGTTGGCAATAAAAGCAGGTGTATCTTTACAGCTCACTACTGATTTGCCAAGATAGCGCTCTCCATACTCTTTGAGGAATGCGACAACATCAGTCAGAGTTTCCTTTGCAGGAATAATCTCTAATAATTTCAAATAGCGGGGAGGATTAAAAAAATGAGTCCCGCAGAAGTAATGCTTAAAATTTTCGCTTCTTCCATTGGCCAGAATCTGGATAGGAATTCCCGAAGTATTTGTTGTAATGAGAGTATCCGGCTTTCGATAAAGCTCAATTTTTTCGTATAGGCTCTTCTTAATTTCAAGATTTTCGATAATAACTTCTATGACCCAATCGCAATCTGCTATTCGGGGAAGATCATCATCGAAATTCCCTAAGCTGACTCTTTTTGCAAATTCCTTTTTGTATAGAGGATTGGGTTTAAGCTTAAGTGTTCGCTCAAAAAGTTGACTCGTCACTCTATTCTTAACCAGAGGATGCTGAAGATCAAGCCCCTTTTTAATCTCATTCTCGTTAAGTTCTTTGGGAGCGATATCCATGAGTAAAACTTCGATACCAATATTGGCAAAATGACAGGCAATTTGAGCCCCCATAACACCTGCACCAAGTACTGCAACTTTTTTTATTTTGAGATTCATATGTCTGAAATTTACAATGAGATTGATCGGGTATGATTAGTTAGAATAGATATCTCTAATAAGATCTCTGTATTTTGCTTTAAGAACTTTACGTTTTAATTTAAGCGTAGGAGAGAGTTCACCTGTCTCAGGAGTCCAGGTGTCAGTGACAAGGCGCATACTTTTTATGCGCTTAGGATGATCATAGTTTTTATTGTTTTCAACCAGTTCCTTCCAAATTCGTTTTTTGATTCGAGAAGTGCTGATAATCTGTTCTCTATTGCTGTAGCTTATGAATTTGCGTTTGGCATAAGCTTTAAGAAAATCGAAATTAGGCGAAATTATAACTGCAGGAAATCGTTCAGATTCTCCTATCACAATCACTTGATCGATAAAAGGTGATTCTTTTAATTTGTTTTCCATAACCTGAGGCGCGATGTAAATGCCTCCTGAAGTTTTGAATATTTCTTTCTTTCGATCGGTAATTTTGAGAAATTTATCGTCCACCATATAGCCTATATCCCCAGTGTGGAACCAGCCATCTTTATCGATAACTTGCTTTGTAAGTGTCGGGTTTTTGTAATAACCCAGCATGATGTTGGGCCCTTTAACTAAAATCTCTCCATCCTTAGCAATCTTAACTTTAACATGTTTGAGTAAAGGACCGACGGTGCCAAAATGAACGTCGGGCCAGGCGTTTTGATTGGCTGCTACAATTGGTGATGTTTCGGTAAGACCGTAACCTTCTTGTACGGGAATACCCGCAGCCCAAAAAAGACGTTCAAGGCGAACTTGAAGTGCAGCACCACCAGAACACATAAATATAATATTACCACCCAAAGCCTCCTGCCACTTACTAAAAATGAGTTTCCTTGCAATTCTTAGTTGAAACTCATACCAGTCTCCATTTTCTCTATTTAGTTCATATCGGTAACCCAATCTTACTGCCCATAAAAAAAGGTTGCGTTTGAAAAATCCCAGGCTTTTACCCTTTTCCATTATTTTATCATAAACCTTTTCGAGTAGACGAGGAACTGTTGCAAAACCATGGGGTTTTATTTCTTTCAGGTTTTCGCCTATGGTATCCATACTTTCGGCATAATAAATACTAATGCCTTTGTACTGATATTGATAGTTAACCATGCGTTCGTAGACATGATTTATAGGTAAAAAGCTGAGCGCCTTGTGATCAGAGGTGAGTATAAGCCTTTCGGCGGAAGCCAAAACATTACTAAGAAAATTACGATGTGAAAGCATCACCCCCTTGGGCGTACCGGTTGTTCCCGAGGTGTAGATGATTGTAAACAAATCTTCAGGCATGATGCTTTGTTTTATAGCATCAAGATTGTTTATTTGATTGTTTTCTACCTCGGTGCCCAAATTGATCAATTTCGACCAGTTTTCAACCCGATTGATTTCATTGAAAGAGTATATTGTGGGGTGTGCACTTTGCTTATCTACAATCTTATGAATCTTTTCATACAGCTCTTCATCTGCAACAAATATTGCCACAGGTTCACAATGTTCTATAATGTAATTGTAGCTCTTACTTCCGATTGTAGGATATAGGGGGACATGCACCAAGCCAGCTAGGGCCAGGGCCATATCTAAAAAATTCCATTCAGGACGATTGTTGGATATACTAATAACCCGATCACCCTTTTTGAAACCCATTTCAAGAAAGGCATAGGCTAATAGATTAGAATTTCGAATATATTCTTGAGTGCTATAGCTAATCCATTTTCCATTCTCTTTTTTTACAAGAGCAGACTTTTTATCATAGAAATTTTCCTGATAATTGTCAAGTAAGTCGAAGATGCGCGTTACCATAAGCCTATATTTTGGGTTAAACTGACCTTAGTTAGTGTCTACCTGAATAAATATTCTGATGATATAGGGAAAATCTAAGAATCCGGGAGATCTTTAGATTAATAATGAGGTGAAACTCAACTGCACAAACCTGGTAAACTGTTTCACCGGAATTGGGGATTATATTAATCCTTATTAAAAGTTAAGGAAAACTTTTTGGATAAGGAAAAATATTTTTTTGATTGAATAAGAGGGTATCTGTTTTCCGGGATTTGAGACAATAATAATGCTTAATATATTGTGAGAAAGAGTATTGCTTGTAATATATAAACTAATGTGATAATACGAAAGTAGACAAAAAAAAGAGGCTATCCCAACTGAGATAACCTCTGAATATATTTAGCTGATCTTAACTAATCCAATAGAATTTTATAATTCTTGATTTGTTGGAAGCCACGTAAGAAATCTTCGATTTGCATTCTCTTTTTTCCTGCCATTTGAATGGTGGTCAGATGTATAAACCCTCCATCAACGGCTACTTTTAAATACGTTTTCTTATCTGTTAAAAGCGTGCCGATTGTCTCTGAATGTTCTGTTGATTCAATAAATGCAGAATAGACTTTTAATCCCACTTTCTTTTCATTAGCATCACACAGTTCTGTCCATGCTGCAGGGTAGGGACTAAGGCCTCTAATGTGGTTGTGGATACTCTCGACTTTGGAGGTCCATTTAATTTTGCAATCGTCCTTGAATATTTTTGGAGCAGTTTTCAAAACCTCACCTTCAGAGACTAATTCTTCCTGAGGAATTTGAGGGTAGTCGTTGGCTTCGATTGCCCGAACGGTTTTGACAACCAGTCGTGAGCCAATTTCCATTAAACTGTCGTGCAATACTTCCAGATTATCATTTTCGCCAATACTTACTTTCTCCTGAAAGATCACATTCCCTGTGTCGATCTCTTTTTGAAGAAGGAAGGTTGAGACACCAGATTCTTTATCGCCATTCATAATTGCCCAGTTAATAGGAGCTGCACCACGATAGTGAGGTAATAAAGACGCATGTAAATTTAGTGTGCCGTATTTAGGCATGTTCCAAACCACTTCAGGAAGCATTTTAAAAGCAACAACAACTTGCAAGTCGGCATTTAATGCTTTGAGTTCAGAAAGGAATTCTTCATTTCTGAACTTTTCAGGCTGAAGGATTTTTAAACCTTTTTCCAAGGCGTATTTTTTGACTGCTGATTCCTGAATTTTTTGTCCACGTCCTGCAGGTTTATCTGGATTTGTAACCACGCCAACCACATTGCAACCTGATTCTATCAGGGCATTAAGAGGAGCCACTGCAAATTCAGGGGTTCCCATATAAACAATTCGTAAGCTATTTTGACTCATGATGCTTTGTTTTTATTCTTTTAACGTACGATTACCTTTAGTGTGTTTGGGGAAATAAGGACAGTGTTTGCATCCATTTCCACAACAATATCCTCTTTCACTTAGATATGTGTGTTAGGATTCGGTAGCCATCAGGGCTCATATAATAATCGATATCTGGCTTTAAATCGTCGAACATTGTGGATAAGTGAATTGGATAATCAAGTAAATAACTTGCGTTTTCGTTTCTTCAGGCGTTCTCGCGCCACCATTCTTGTTATTATTTTATTTCAAGAAATTGTTTCATGTGCTCATTTTTAACAGTGACCGAGAGCTGATAGTGGGATATCTTCCATTGTCCCTCTTTGTGTTGCAGAACGCCGGAAGCCCGACAAACCCCCATCCAGGTGTTAAGCAGTTCGTTAAACCAAGCTGTTTTTCCATCTTCTGAAAAGTAAATCTTTCTATCGAATGCTTTGAAATCCCAGGCCTTACCTTTTTCAAAATAGGGAGCGCAAAAATTATAGAATTCTCTCTTGGTCCATCTCTCAGAAGCATCCGTACCAATATAAACGGCATCCTTGCTTAAAGCTGAAAAGTAAGCATCGATATCAGCATGGCTTGCAGCTAAATGCCAGTCGTTTAATATCTGATTGAGTTCTTCCTTTTCAGTTTTTGTATTGCTTTGACAGGCTCCTAATGAAATAGCGAGTGTCAGAAGTAATAGAATATTTTTAATCATCTTTTTTCTTCAAAAGTTTAGTTGGATTTATCTTCTTAAAAAAGTTGATGTACGATTCAATATTCAGAATGCCTGAGTCAGTAGTTGCTTTATAGGTAAGAATGATTCCCAACGGTAAAATGACGATTGAAGAAATCCACATTCCCATCAAAGGAGATAGAACGAGTTCGCGGGCTGCACGTTCTCCGGTCATCGAAATGATATAATAAATGATAAAGAAGAGGACTGAAACAATAACAGGCATTCCTAAGCCACCTTTTCTGATAATAGCACCTAGTGGCGCTCCAATAAAGAAGAAAATGATGCAAGCAAAGGATAGTGTAAATTTACGATGCCACTCGTTTATGTGTTTTTGAATCCACTTCTGTTTAGAGTTCTGAATTGTGATATTTTTTGATATTCGATCTTTTGATTTTCTACTGTAGTTTAATGCATTCCCAACAGAGGTTAGCTTATCACTTAAATTGAGTTGCTTATATAACGAATCAGCATTCCAGATCTTAGCATTTACAAGGTCTCGTTTAACCGAATCTTTGCGGATCGACTTACTTTCTTTTTTGAAATATTGGTAGCTCGTAAGTTGACGTGCCAGCCTTTGTTTTTCGTCACTTAATTCACCTTCAAGCGTATCTCTTTGACATGATAATTGCTTTAAATTAAGCATTCGGTATGAATTACGAAACCGATCTTCGTCCGTACGCTTCAGCTCATTGCCCGGAAGGCTGATGGTTGTTTTGTATAAATCGAATTTAATTCTTTGGGAAGGATGTTTTGCTTTTTCTTTACGGGTTGTTTTCTTGACTTCTTTATACATGTTGCCACTGTAAAGAGTCAGGTCCATAAATAATTTGTCGTCGCTGGTGGACATAAATCCTGAGTCGGCCACGGTAACCTGAGTATTGCCTTGATTGTCTCTATGATCATAAATCAAGAGATCGTGAATCATGCCATTCTCTTTATTGATTTGTCCAACTTTAATACTAAAACCAGGTAGGTCGCTTGTGAAGATCCCTTCTTTCAAGACCAATTCGGGATTCTGGTGTTTGATGTCGTAGAGAAGTGCACTCGTTTTTAAAGAGGCGACAGGCATGATGTAGTTCGAAAAATAAAATGCGCCTAAACCAATTATTATGACCAGAATAATGAGGGGACGCATGATTCTCTGTAAAGAAATGCCTGCTGCCTTCATGGCTATCAGTTCATAATTCTCTCCCATGTTTCCAAAGGACATGATTGAGGCCAGAAGAATTGCCAGAGGGAGTGCCATGGGAACAAGTGTCGCTGACACATAGAACATGAATTCGACAATAATTGTCCAATCTAAACCTTTTCCAACAAATTCGTCGATATAGCGCCAAAGGAATTGCATGAGAAGAACAAACATGCAAATAAAGAAGGTAAATGTTAATGGACCTAAAAAGCTCTTTAGTATAAAGGAGTGTAATCGTTTCATGGATCTGGTATTCAGGAATAGGTATTAAGTTTCAGTTCTAATTTAACTTGATTGACTTAATACAACCTTATTTTAGATTGCAAAAAATAAGACCAGTTGTTAATGAGTCTGGTCTTATTGCTTACAAAAATAAAGTATTTTATCAGGAATATGCGCTTTTGAGTGTTAAAAATTATGCACCCAACACGTGTTTCAATTCAGAGATTTGAGTATCCCAAAGTTCCATGTTTTCATCAATTTCGTCTTCGTCGGCAAAATCGGTAATAATTAAAGATAGGTCGTTGGTTATGGCATCAATTTCGAAACGAAATTCGAAATAGCTCTCGTCATCTTCACTATCCAGCCAGTGAAATCGAACTACTTGATTTTCCTTTTTGTGGATGAGTTCGGCTTTTTGCTCAGATCCATCCCATTCGAAAGTGAAGATTTTCCCCTTTTGATTCACATTATCAGCAAACCATTCAGATAATCCGCTCGAAGTGCTTAAGCGTTCAAACAATACCTTTTGAGAGGCGCGAATGACATATTCTAAATCGTATTTTGTCATATGTTTTTTTGTTTTCGATTCAATTTGGAATACTCCTAATAGCTCTATTTTATAGTGACTTGAATTGTCTGTCTCTATCTAGTTGCTCTTGATTTTTTTATTTGGCTCAAAAATAGTAAATAATATTTAACTAAATTATCTTTTTATTTAAATTCTAAATATAGAATTAAAACTTGATTCTTAGTGAAGTAGCCAGTTTTACGAGTATTCTTTGGTTTAAGATATGAAAAAAATAGTTCTATTCCGTGATTTGCAATTGAATTAATAGTAATTTGAATAGATTCTGAAAGATGAAACAAAAAAAAAGGCCCAGATAAATCTGAGCCTTTTTGAGTAGCGAGAGGCGGGTTTGAACCGCCGACCTCATGATTATGAATCATGCGCTCTAACCAACTGAGCTACCTCGCCGTTTCTCAATTGCGATGCAAATATAGTGTCTATTTTGAATTTTTAAAATCTTTTTTTCGATTTTTTGGATATAAATTCATTTCGCCTTAAAAATGTACTAATAATCAGGATGCTGAGTCGTGAAAAAAAATATTTTTAATGCTAAGGGGTAAAAAAAAGGCTTAGATAAATCTAAGCCTTTTTGAGTAGCGAGAGGCGGGTTTGAACCGCCGACCTCATGATTATGAATCATGCGCTCTAACCAACTGAGCTACCTCGCCGTTTCTCAATTGCGATGCAAATATAAAGGCATTTCTCATTAAAAAAAAGACTGAACTTGAATTTTATTTGAAAATGGGTTGATTGAAAATTGGTGGCTTTTGTTTATTAGTTAGTTAGCTGTGAATATTTTTTTTTTGAAAAAAATGGATTACTTGGTTTTATCTCAATAAAACGAGTGTTTGACTCTATTGGAGGGCCTTCTCAGGATAGGATGAGCTTTTGTTTTGGCTGAATTTTGATCAGATTTTACGGATTAGACAATTAAAAATCACTTCATGAGTTAATATTTAATCAGTCACTCTTTTTCAAGTGTATTTGACTTGAGAGTATTATCTTTGTCTTCCTTGCTTTTAAAAGAGAATGAAATCGAATTTATAATAATATTAAAAACCCAATAGGATGACTAACAACTGGTTTGAATGTAAAGTGAAATACGTTAAAATTGATGAGAACGGAAAAGAAAAAAAAGTAACCGAGCCTTATTTGGTTGATGCGGTTTCTTTTACAGAAGCTGAAGCCCGTATCCATACAGAATTGGAAAAAATGATTCACTGTGATTTTATTGTGACCAATATCAGCAAGTCAAATATCAGTGAGTTGTTTCCAAATGAGAATGGTGATCGTTGGTTCAAGGCCAAAACTTGTTTTGTGACCGTTGATGAGGAATCGGGTAAAGAGAAAAAGTCGAATAATTACATGTTGGTTGAGGCAAACAATGTGAAGGATGCCTACGAATATTTAACAGAGGGTTTGAGTGACATGATTGTTCCTTTTGAAATTCCATCTGTTACTGAGAGTCCTATTATGGATGTTTTCCCTTTCTTTAAAGATGAGCTGAACGAAGAGATTCCAGAGAACTTAAAACCCGTTGCTGAAATTGAGGCGAATACCGGTGATTTTGAATAGTTGATTGAATCATATTTTTTTGAAAAAGGAGTCGATAATTGAATCGACTCCTTTTTTTTTGCCTCTTCCCTTACTGCTTGTTCCGATTCGCTTTGCTTTTTTACGGAAACGATTGTTTTCTGTTGAAAAACATTTTTGGTTTCGATGTTTATGTGAATTAACTTTGTTGAAATCGAGGTCTTAATGTTCAGTATTACAATCAGTTTGTCGTTTTTATTCAATTTCATTTTTGCTGTTGTTGAAATTGCCATATAAATAGGGTCAAAATCTGTTTGATGCTTTACATTTGTTGCATAAAATTATCTATAAAAAGACGCTTGGCATTTCCTTTTATAAGGGTGATGTTGAAGCAAAAGCTTTAAAATATGAAAACAAGAACCGAACACGATTTACTTGGTTACAAAGAAGTTCCATCAGAAGCATATTATGGAATTCAAACTCTAAGAGCTGTTGAGAATTTTGATATTTGTGGTGTTAAGCTTAGTGCATATCCTAAATATATTAAAGCGCTGGCTATGGTTAAATGGGCAGCCTCAAAAGCAAATAACGAATTAGGTTTATTGAATGACGATCTTAATGACGCCATTACAAAAGCTTGTGAAGAAATTATCGATGGAAAATTAACTGAAGAGTTTCCTGTAGATATGATTCAGGGTGGTGCGGGTACATCAACCAATATGAATGCCAATGAGGTAATTGCTAACCGTGCATTGGAGATTCTGGGATACGAAAAAGGGGATTACGATCATTGCCATCCTAACAATCACGTTAACCTTTCTCAATCGACTAATGATGCTTACCCAACAGGTATTAAGGTTGGTTTGATACTTAAAAATGAAGCTTTAGTTGAGAATCTTAAAGAGTTAATTGCATCTTTCAGAGCTAAAGGAGAAGAGTTCAACGATGTATTGAAAATGGGACGTACCCAGTTACAGGACGCTGTTCCAATGACATTGGGACAAGAGTTCGAGGCTTGGGCTGTGAACCTTGAAGAAGAAATTGAGCGTTTGAATCAAAATGCAAGATTGTTCCTTGAAGTAAATATGGGAGCGACTGCAATCGGAACAGGTATCAATTCTGAACCTGATTATCCTGAAAAATGTATCAAGCACTTACGTGATATCACTAAAATGGATATCGTATTAGCTGGAAACCTTATTGAGGCGACTCCTGATACCGGATCATATGTGATGTATTCTTCAGCTGTGAAGCGTTTGGCTATAAAGCTTTCTAAGATTTGTAACGATCTTCGTTTGCTTTCTTCAGGACCACGTTGTGGGTTCAATGAAATCAACTTGCCAAAAATGCAACCAGGTTCTTCTATCATGCCAGGTAAAGTTAATCCTGTAATTCCTGAGGTAGTGAACCAAATTGCATACAAAGTGATTGGTAACGATCTAACTGTATCATTTGCTGCTGAAGCTGGTCAATTGCAATTAAATGTAATGGAGCCGGTTATGGTTCGTTCTATCTTCGAATCGATGGAGATGTTGGAGAATGGCATGTCGACATTAAAAGATCGTTGTATCGATGGCATTACTGCTAATGTTGAGCACTGTAAAGAAATGGTGTTGAATAGTATTGGTATCGTTACGGCTGTAAACCCTACTTTAGGATACGAAGCATCATCGAGAATTGCTAAACGTGCATTGGCTGAGAACAGAAGTGTATACGATTTGATTCTTGAAGAAGGTTTGCTAACCAAAGAAAAGCTAGACGAAATTCTTGCTCCAGAGCGTATGATTAAACCTCAGAAATTTATTAAGGCTTAATACTTACGATTATAATATTGAAGAAGAGCCACCCCATGGGGTGGCTCTTTTATTTTGTGTAAGAATAGTTTTAATTAGTCTACCGATTAAGGACTAATTTTTTGATGGTTTTAATCCATTGCGGATTATCGTTTAAGCTTTCTACTAAGACTAATTTTTCGCCACCGTTTTCTTTGAAAAGTTCGGTGAATTCACTGCCAATTTCAATAGTTGTTTCCAGGCAATCGGCTACAAAGGCTGGACTAAAAACCATAAGTTTCTTAGTGCCTTTTTGAGGCAGTTCGGCCATTAATTTATCGGCAAAGGGCTCCAGCCAATCTTTGTCAAGCCTCGATTGAAAGGCTACAGTGTATTTCTCCTGAGGAATATTTAATTCTTTGGCAATAAGCCTTGCATTCTCGTAACAGGTGGCTTTATAACAATAATAGTCCGTTTCACGATTGAATTTTTTATGGCAGTCGCAGGTTTTGCAATTTCGATCCGGATGCACTTTATTCACTTGTCTGATAGGCAGACCATGGAATGAGAATACAAAATGATCGAAGTCTGCGATATCGTGTTTACGTGCATTATTAGCAATGATTTTGATATAATCAGGATCTTCAAAAAACTGATTGATAAAATTGACCTCAGGAATAACTTCCCATGACTTCATCAGCTCCATAACTCTTTCAATAGTCGATCCTGTAGATGATGAGGCGTATTGTGGGTAAAGAGGTAATACGATTAAACGCTCAGGCATTTCAGCCTTAATCTTATCTAAAACTTTCGGAAGTGAAGGTTCATTGTAACGCATCCCTAATTCCACCTGGTAATGATCTCCAAGCTCTTCCTGTAGCATGGCCTTTACTTTTTCTCCATAAATCATCAGGGGAGATCCTTCCGGAGTCCATAGCTCTTTGTAGATATTGGATGAGGCCTTGGCTCTGAAAGGTATAATAATAAGATTGACTAATATTTTACGGGCCAGCCAGGGGATATCAATTACTCTCTTATCGTTTAAGAACTCTTTCAGATATGATCTTACATCTTTTACACCAGGACTTTTGGGGGTTCCAAGATTGATAAGAAGAACAGTTGTTTTTTTATTCATTGTAGAATTATAGGTTGATCTTGTGTGAAGATATTTAAAATTGAATCAATGAGCAAGCCTGGTGTTTGTCTTTAGAGGTATTGAATCCAGTCGATACCTTTCTTTAAAAGCTTTAAAGTATTTGCTTCAGGAGAATCTGACTCAATATTGTATTGATAGGTCCATTTTACTTCAGGTGGCATACTGACTAGTATTGATTCGGTTCGTCCATTCGTGTCTATGCCGAATCGAGTGCCTTTATCTTGAAGGAGGTTAAATTCAACATATCGACCACGTCGGTGTAGTTGCCAGTCTTTTTCCTGTTCAGTGTATGCCTTATTGGCTTTGCTTTTCATGATTTTGGCATAGAGAGGAGCAAAAAGATGCCCAATTTCCAGTACAAACTTGAGTATTTCATCCTTGTTTACTCCTTCAGATCCGTTTAAATGATCGAAGAAAATGCCGCCTACGCCTCTTGTTTCATCTCTATGGGTGAGGAAAAAATAGTCATCGGCCCAAGCCTTGTATTTTGAATAAAAATCAGGGTGGTATTTGTCACACACTTCTTTGAGAGCCATATGGAATTCTGCCGCCTCTTTTTTGTCAATATAAATGGGAGTGAGGTCAATGCCTCCTCCAAACCAATAACTACCATCCTTCAACTCAAAATAGCGAACATTCATGTGTACGATGGGCACATGAGGATTTTCGGGATGCATAATGAGAGAAACGCCTGTTGCAAAGAATTCATCGCAGGTAAGGCTGAGTTTGGTTCTTATTTTTTCAGGTAAACGACCATGTACAGCTGAGAAATTTACACCGCCTTTTTCTATAATGTTCCCTTCGGCTATTACCCGGCTTTGTCCGCCACCACCACCTTCTCGCTTCCACACATCTTCCTGGAAATTGGCTTTCCCATCGGTGGATTCTATGGTTTTGGTGATAGTATTCTGAAGCGCTTTAAAGTGTTCTGCTATTTGATTTTTTGTCATTTGAACTGCTTATCTGTTGTGTATTTTGTTCTTAATCATCCTTATAAATTGAAAAGACATAAGTTCTTAGTTCTTTTTTTTGAATTGAAACCGGCTAAGCATTTTCTTCTCGAAGGCCCAGAAGAACCTGAATTGACCAAGCACTGAGCCTACTATTATTAGTAAAACCTGATACGATGGTGTGATGATAAGTATGCTCATGGGGACTTTAATCCACAGGCTGGTTGTAGCATCAATGGTTAAGTATTCAAAAATGGGACGACGCACCATCAGTGTAAGACTTCCGGTTACCGAGAAAGTAATGAGAATTAAGATGAGTTGGAAGTTGGATTCGATCTTCCATCTATTTTTAAGTTTTTGAAGCATTTATTGATGTGTTGGTGTGTTGATTAGTGGATTTGGGTTTAATAATTTCGTAAATAATAAGAAGTCTTTTTATTTCCACTGTTTCAATTTGTTTTCAAAGATATAATAAAATACCTCTTAGTCTTAAATGTGATTGCGTGATTTTTATTGTTATTCTTTATGAGAGTATAGAGCAAAAAAAAGGATGCCCAATTGGACATCCTTTTAATATATATGATTTGATAATTTCTTATTCAGAAACTCTTTCTAACCACTTAAGCATGAAAATCATGATAAACATTGAAATAGAACATGCTACGATGAATACTGTCCAGGTTAACCAGATAGGTACACCAGCGTAAAGTAATGCACCAAATACTAGAAGTTGGTTACCAGCACCAGTTGCACCTAACCATAAACCTTGCATTAGACCTTGATACTGAGGAGGAGCTACTTTCGATACGAAAGAAATTCCAAGTGGACTAATGAAAAGCTCAGCTACAGTCAAGATGAAATATGCACCTACAAGTAGGAATGGTGTAACCTTATCAGCTTCAGGAAGACCACCCATCTCAGTAACTTTAGAGAACAAAGGCACATCAAGAGAACCAAGAGTCATCAATACATAAGCCAATGCAGCGATAAACATACCGATTGCAATCTTTTTAGGCGTTGAAGGCTCAATGCCACGGTTACGTAACCATCCGAAGATGCCTACAACTACTGGAGTTAAGAATACCACAAAGAATGGATTCATCGACTGGAAAATCTCAGGATTTAAATCGAAACCACCAATATTCAATACAGTATAATCTCTAGCAAAGAATGTAAGAGTTAAACCATTTTGGTGGAAAGAGAACCAGAAGAAAATTACAACACCGAATACAGCCAAAAGAGCGTAAATTCTTTGTTTCACTTCTTTAATATCCATTTCAACAACAGTGTTGTCAGCTTTTGCTTGTGCAGCTTTAAGAGCTGGATCCGGGAAATTAACTTTGTTTTTAAGGTAGATCACCAATGAAATTAACATTGCAATAATTGCAACACCGAATGCATAGTGGAATCCTTCGTTAAACACATTAAGGTAGTCATTACTAAAAGCAGTGAAGTCTGTTACAGGTACTGAACTTACTTCGCTTGCTAAAGTATGGAAACGTTCAGCTGCTTTTTCGGTAAGAGTACCACCTAGTTGTTGATGACAAAGCTCAGGTAAATTTGCATTATACTCATATCCAGCTCGTGCTAACCACCAGCTTCTGATACCAGGAGCAATCATTGGAGCGAATATACCACCTACATTAATAAACATATAGAATAGAGAGAAACCAGAGTCTCTTACTTTATCATATTTAGGATCATCATACATCTGACCAACTAAAGCCTGAAGATTACCTTTGAATAAACCGTTACCAAAAGCGATAACTGCTAAACTAATAATTGTTGCAGTTAGGTATAGACCTAGGTTAGGGACTGGTGTAGGAGTTGGAATGGCCAATAGTAAGTAACCAAACGCCATCATTAGTAAACCTGCTAAAATAGTTCCTTTGTAATTTTTGGTTTTATCAGCAATAAGACCACCAAGAATAGCTAGGAAATAAATTGATGCGTAGAAAGTAGCATAAATTATACCTGAATCTTTTACATTCAAGCCAAATTTCGCTTGTAAGAATAATACCAGAATAGCCATCATGGTATAGAATCCAAATCTTTCGCCCATATTTGCTAAAGCGGCAGGAATCAGACCCTTAGGATGTCCTTTAAACATAGTTGTTTGTTTTAATTATTAATAGTTTTTACTTGTTTTCATGAGATGGACAAATATATAAAAATATTGTAAGGCAATGGTGTGTTTTGACTTTTATGATATTATTTAAATCGTTTCCGTAAAATCAATTCCTGATATTCTTTATCTTTGGTATAGAGATCATAAATAACCGATGAAATAGTTCATGTTTAAGGTGAAAAAGTTCAAATAAAAATGATCATTTAACTATTTAGAACTCATATTAAATGAAAATATTCAAATCGAAACAAATTGCTGAAATTGATGCTTACACTATAGAAAAAGAACCAGTGGTATCGATTGATTTGATGGAAAGGGCATCCCGGAAAATATTCGATTGGATAAAAGAGCGGTTTTGTCATGAGCAGTATTTTAAAATTTTAGTGGGGCCCGGCAATAATGGTGGTGATGGTTTGGCTTTGGCCCGCCTACTCGCTCAGGATGGATTTCAGGTTGAGGTTTTTATTCTTAAAGTTAGCCCTCACTTGTCTGCTGACTGTCAAATGAATCTCGATAGATTAAAAATTCAAAACCTGGTTTCGATTTCAGAAATTTCGAGTTCAAAAGATTATCCTGTTATTAAGTCTAAGGATTTGATTATTGATGCCTTGTTTGGTTCCGGATTATCCAGACCCTTGAATGGGCTGGCTAAGGGTCTGGTACAAGCGATTAATTCCTGTAAGGCTGAAGTGATAGCCATAGATATTCCTTCCGGTTTGTTTGGTGAGGATAACTCTATGAATGCCTCTGAAAATTGTATTCGAGCCACCTTTACGCTGAGTTTTCAATTCCCTAAGCTGGCTTTCTTTTTTCCGGAGAATGCCAATTGTATTGGCGATTGTGAGGTTTTACCTATTGGCTTGCATCCTGCTATAATTGAGCAGAAGGATAGTGTCTATCAACTTGTAGATGCTGATTTTGTCAAAAGCTTGATGAAGCGTCGTCAGCGTTTTAACCATAAAGGAACCTTTGGGCATGGTTTGTTGATTAGTGGAAGTTATGGGAAAATGGGAGCCGCAATTTTAGCTTCAACAGCTGCTTTGCGTTCTGGAATTGGTTTGCTGAGTACTCATATTCCCCGATTGGGTTATGATATCATCCAGACTGCAGTGCCAGAATCTATGGTGAGTATCGATCGGTCAGATATTATTTTTACAGAGTATCCTGAGCTTTCTAATTTTGATTCGATAGGCATTGGACCAGGGATTGATACAAAATGCAATTCAACCAGAGCTCTTAAAGAATTACTTGAGGAATGTGATAAACCATTGGTTTTAGATGCAGATGCTCTGAATATTATTGGAGCGAATCAGGAAATGAAGACGATGTTACCTAAGGGAGCTATTCTGACTCCGCACATGAAAGAGTTTGAGCGCCTTCTAGGTAAAAACAAAGGTGGCTACGATAGAAATGAAATGCAAAGGGCCTTCTCTCAGGAGCAAGATGTAGTAATGGTGTTGAAAGGTGCCTATACCGCTATTACCGATGTGGATGGGCAATGCTATTTTAATCCGACAGGAAATCCAGGCATGGCAACTGCCGGAAGCGGCGATGTACTCACGGGAATAATATTATCTTTGTTGGCTCAGGGGTATTCATCACTTCATGCTGCGATAATTGCTGTATATGTTCACGGTTTGGCTGGCGATTTAGCTGCCGATGAGCTTGGACAAGAAGCATTGATCGCAGGTGATATTGTACGATTTTTACCCAAGGCGTGGAAGCGAATGAGAAGATAAAGAGATGAAATTTATTCTACTAGAATCAAATTTCAGCGTTTTACTTTAGTTTTATACTTAATCCGTAATTTAAAAGATATGTTCAGAGTTGTAGTAAAATTAGTATTGGTTGCTATATGTCTGGTTCAGTTTGTGCCAGCTGAAGCACAAAAACGAAAAGCTGATTTAGATCTGCCATCAACTGTTGTGTATGCTTTGCCGCGTACTGTATTGAATGTTGATGTGCTTGTTGAAAAGAAGATCCGAAAAGTCGGGCCTTTTGCCGATTTGTCGGAAAAATATATTGGCGTTAAGCCTCAAATAAAGTTTGATGCGGTAAATTGGGAAATTAAGTCGATGGCTGTATTTGAAGGGGGAGAAGTGGATCCTCAGCATTTTTACAAGTTGACTACTGTTGGAAACTATGAGCCTAATTTGATTCAGTTAACACCTGAAGGAATGATTCGTGGTTTTAACAGACAACATTTATCAGACGTAAAAACAGAGGTTTTTCATGCAGTGATGAAAGAGCCTAATGTTGAGATCGAGTATGGTAAATTTTCGATTGATCCGAATTTGAATATTAAGAAGGATACTATTTTTAAGGTTGTTGAAACCGATACAGCTTTTATTAAAGTGCCAGTACTGGAAGAGCAGGCCTTTGCAAAATCATTGGAAGAGAAAGCGAAAGAAGCGGCTCACCAGTTGTTTAAGCTTAGAAAGCGTCGTTTTAAGATCCTCACTGCAAATTTCGAAGTTTTACCACCTGATGGAAAGGCCTACGAAGTGATTGTTCGTGAATTGGATAAGTTAGAAAAAGAATATTTAGCCTTATTCTTAGGTAAAGAGGTCGGTGTGTTGGAAAATCGTCGATTTACATACAGTCCTGATGATAACGAAAAAGCCGCGGTGCTCTTCCGTATTTCACCTGAAAAGGGGCTGGTTGAATCTAACGATCTGAAAGCCGTGCCTGTTCGTATTGAGTTTAAAGATTTGGGTATTACATCGGAATTGCCTGTTTTGCCTTCTGACCCCAATGCTTCAGCTAATAGTCTGATCCATTATCGAATTCCGGGCCAGGCTGAGGTTGTGATTTTAAAAGGAAAAAAAGTGCTTTATAAAGAGAGGCATATCATCAGTCAATTTGGAAAGGTGTTGACGATGCCTTCGCAGGTTTTAATGCATGAGGGCTACAGTCTTGAATTTTATCCAGAGTCAGGTGCTATTAAAAGTATTTCGAAACAGAAATAATACCGTATAGATTAGAATCTATAATGGTATAATTATTGGATTTTTGTTATGAATAAGAAGAGGGAAAAGTTGCTACTTTTCCCTCTTCTTATTTTAAAGTCTTTTGTTCTAAAGTGCGAGCTCCCCAATACCTTCGCGAATAATTTCGAAATCACCAGTCGTGCAATCTACAATGGTTGATGCCACATTGCGGCCATAATCGCCATGAATCACTAAATCGACATCCTTACTGTATTTTTCGTGAATTAATTCAGGATCGGTCGTGTATTCTATAACTTCATCCGGATCGTGAATGGAAGTGGTCATGATTGGGTTTCCAAGCTCTTCGACAATGCCGAGAGGGATATAATGATCGGGTACTCTTATGCCGACGCTTTTCTTTTTACTTTTAAATAGCTTTGGCAGGTTGCTGCTGGCAGGTAGGATAAAAGTAAAAGCCCCGGGAAGATTTTTTTTCATCATCTTAAAAGTGATGTTGTCAACTCGGGCGTATTCTGATAAGTTGCTTAGATTATGGCATATGATAGAAAAGTTAGCCTTGTCAGCAGCAATACCTTTCAGTTTTGCAATTTTTTGTATGGCTTTGTTGTTATTTATGTCACAGCCTATTGCATAAACAGTATCGGTAGGGTATATAATTACACCACCGTTTCGTAGAATGTCAGATATTTTACGGAATTCTTTGAGGTTCGGATTATCAGGATAGAGCTTGAGTAACATCTTTTGTTGTTAGGGAATTTTTGTTTAAAGATATAAGTTTCCGTCAAATTGTGAGAGTTAAGATTAAATTTTCATCTTTTTTTTTAATCTATTAGCCTGTGAATGAGGTTGATTATGTTACGTAAGTGTAGGTCTTGTGTAGAGAGTTGTTGGACGTTTTAAAAGGATGCTGATCCTTTGATATTAAAGAGGGGTGTAAAGCAAAATAAGGAGCCTAAGGCTCCTTATTGGATGTCTTTTGTGTCAACAGTCTAGCTGTTTAATTTGTTGTAATCGGCCAGGAATTGTTCCAGTCCTTTGTCTGTTAAAGGGTGGTTCAATAAGCCTGTGATGGCTTTTAATGGACAGGTTGCCACATCAGCACCAGCTTCAACGCTCTGTAAAATGTGCATTGTGTGACGAATGGATGCTGCCAGAACTTCAGTTTCGAAGCCATAGTAGTTAAACATGTTGGCAATTTGGCGAATCAAATCGATACCATCTGTTCCGATATCGTCCAGACGTCCAACAAAAGGAGAAACGTATGTAGCACCCGCTTTGGCAGCTAGTAAAGCCTGACCCACTGAGAATATTAGGGTACAGTTGATTCGAATATCCTTAGAGCTTAAATAACGAATAGCTTTAATACCCGCTTTTGTACAAGGTACTTTTACTACGATTTGAGGATGGAGCGCAGCCAGTTCTTCTCCTTCTTTAATCATGCCTTCGAAATCTGTAGAAATAACTTCAGCACTCACATCACCGTCAACTATATTGCAAATGTCGATGTAATGTTTTTTGATGTTATCTTCTCCCTTAATGCCTTCTTTTGCCATTAGAGATGGGTTGGTGGTTACACCATCGAGCACACCAAGGTCTTGGGCTTCATTAATCTGATCAAGATTAGCTGTATCAATAAAAAACTTCATGTTTCTGTATTTAGGTTTGGTTAGTGATAAACGAAAATACATTATTTTTTTTCGATGAGCAAAAGGCAGAGGGGGCGAAAAGAAAAATTAGTCAGGGGATATTATGGTGTTGGATCTTAACGAAAGCATAGGAGGTGTAGGGTGAAAACAAGTATCCGAAATAAAATAAATCTTTATCTGTGGGTATTTGCGAAATCTGCGGGAAACAATTGATGAGATCTATATTCTCCCGCTGATGCCGCTGATAATCGCAGATTTCATTTTAAGACAGAACCTATGATCGGATCCTCTTCAGGAAATCATAGAGCATTGGGATTTGTATGTATCATGTTTAACCCAAATAAAATCTTTATCTGTGGGTATTTGCGAAATCTGCGGGAAACAATTGATAAGATCTATTTTATCCCGCTGATAATCGCAGATTTCATTTTAAGACAGAACCTATGATCGGATCCTCTTCAGGAAATCATAGAGTATTGGGATTTGTATGTATCATGTTTAACCCAAATGAAATCTTTATCTGTGGGTATTTGCGAATTCTGCGGGAAACAATTGATAAGATCTATATTCTCCCGCTGATGCCGCTGATAATCGCAGATTTCATTTTAAGACAGAACCTATGATCGGATCCTCTTCAGGAAATCATAGAGTATTGGGATTTGTATTATCATGTTTAACCCAAATAAAATCTTTATCTGTGGGTATTTGCGAAATCTGCGGGAAACATTAAATAAAATCCATTTTACCCGCTGATGGCGCCGATAATCGCAGATTTCATTTTAAAACTGAACTTGTGGGTCTGTCGCAAAATCTGATCCCTTCATCTTGAAAAGGGTTATGTTAGAAATGCCTGTAAACAACAAAAGAAAGCCTTTCGACTTTCTTCTGAGATATTGGAGCCGGTGGCCGGATTCGAACCGACGACCTGCTGATTACAAATCAGCTGCTCTGACCAACTGAGCTACACTGGCGAATTGTTTGATTGAAATATAGCTTTCAATCTTAGCTTAAAAACTGGAGCCGGTGGCCGGATTCGAACCGACGACCTGCTGATTACAAATCAGCTGCTCTGGCCAACTGAGCTACACTGGCAAATTGTTTGATCGAAATATAGCCTTCAATCGTTGGCTTTAAAACTTGAGCCGGTGGCCGGATTCGAACCGACGACCTGCTGATTACAAATCAGCTGCTCTGACCAACTGAGCTACACTGGCAATGTTCTGTTTGATTTGCTTTTAGGCGAAAGCAATTTTTTGTTGAGCCATTGATGAGATTTGAACTCATGACCTCTTCCTTACCAAGGAAACGCTCTACCCCTGAGCTACAACGGCATTGTTGTAAAGAACAAAAGAAAGCCTCTCAGCTTTCTTTCATTTTTTAAAAATGGAGCCGGTGGCCGGATTCGAACCGACGACCTGCTGATTACAAATCAGCTGCTCTGACCAACTGAGCTACACTGGCAAGTGGATAAGCAAGCTACGTCGCATCTGCTACAACCACTTACCCTTGCTGCCTTCCGACCCTGGGGGAGTTCAGTAGGAGCTGATCGCATAGTTGCTTATCCGTCGACAAAAGTAGAAAAAACTTGTTACGCTCCAAACCTTTTGGCTAACTTCTTTTGTGATTTCTTCAGTGTTTCCACTCAAGAGATTTATTTTCAGCGAAATAATTTTTCAAAAAAAATCCATTTTTTTTTGAAGCCCTGTGTTTATTTGCTCTCTCGAATGTGAAAGAATGTTTATTTCTTTCAAACTTTCTAACAATTTCTGACAAAATAGATACCTTTGCTATCCAATTTTAGTAAGTCAATCCTTATGTGATGATGAATTGACTATCGTATTCGATTTATCTTTGAAAGATTATAAAAAACATATGCAAACAAACACGAATCCTCTTCTTCGCCACGCCTTCCTTTTTGGATCACTTGTTGGTGGGGTTTTAATTCTAACTTCTCTCATGTTTTATTTTAGAGGAGTACCGATTACAATCAATCCACAGATTACTTCTATCAACTATTTTTTGATCATGACTGGCGTCTATTTTGGGATCAGAATCTATCGCAACGATTTGCTTAATGGGATAATCACCTATGGAAAAGCCTTAGCTGCAGGGGTGCTTATTATAGGATTTGCCGGGGCTTTTTATGCGGTATATATTTATATCTTAATTAAATATTTTGATGCTTCAATCCTTCAGGAATTCATTGGTTTAATGGAGAAAAGTATGCTTGCGGCAGAGTATTCAGAGGCTGATGTTGAATTACTAATGAGTTTTTATAAAAACATAAGTCCCGGAGTTTTTGCCTTTGCGCAATGGTTTAGTAAATTAGGTGCCGGATTCTTCTTTTCTCTTATTTTGGCTTTTTTCTTTAGCCGTAATTACGGGACGATGAGGAATAAGTCTAACGATAAAAACCAGAACTAAGCTATGGATATTTCAGTAGTAGTACCTCTATATAACGAAGATGAATCTTTACCCGAATTGATTGCATGGATTGATCGGGTGATGAAAGAACATAGCTTTTCTTATGAGACGATTTTAGTTGACGATGGCAGTAAGGATAAGTCCTGGGAGGTTATTAATAGCCTTCAGAATGACTATGCCTCTGTACGTGGAATTAAGTTTCGACGAAACTATGGCAAGTCGGCAGCACTGTTTAGTGGTTTCGAAGCCGCTAAAGGCGATGTAGTGATTACTATGGATGCTGACCTGCAGGATTCACCAGACGAGATTCCGGAATTGTATAGAATGATTAAGGAGGAGAATTACGATATTGTTTCGGGTTGGAAACAGAAGCGTTACGATCCCATTACCAAAACCATCCCCAGTAAGTTTTTTAACCGCACAGCACGTGCTGTTTCAGGCATTCGCCTTCACGATTTTAATTGTGGTCTGAAAGCTTATAACTGCAAAGTGGTTAAAAGCATTGAAGTGTATGGCGAAATGCATCGCTATATTCCTATTTTAGCTAAAGAGGCAGGATTTACTCGTATTGGCGAAAAAATAGTGCAGCATCAGGAACGAAAATATGGGGTGACTAAATTTGGTTTGAGTCGCTTTGTGAATGGCTTTCTCGATTTGCTTTCTATCTCGTTTATGACCCGTTTTGGGAAAAAACCCATGCACTTTTTTGGACTGATGGGCAGCCTGATGTTTGTTTTAGGTTTCTTGTCATCGGCTTGGATAGGCGTTCAAAAATTGATTAGTCTCAGTCAGGGTGTTAAGGCAGCTTTAGTTACCGATAGTCCCTACTTTTATATTGCATTAACGACTATGATTATTGGTACTCAGATGATTCTGACGGGTTTTGTAGCTGAATTGGTAAGCCGCAGTTCCTCTGAGCGTAACTTGTATCAAATCGACAAGGAAATATAGATGTTTGGGCCTAAACCTGAAGTTTAGGCTTAATTTCTAATAACTATTATCTCACATCTCATCCCGATTGTTATTGGGACTCATCTCTAGCATATGCTTCAGAAAATAATACGCACACTCTTAAAATACATTCCCCGCCCGGTTCTTATTCGCTTTAGTTTAATGGTAAACAGGGTGGTAGCTGTTTTTTATATGGGTAATAAGGTCGAATGTCCGGTGTGTAAGCACAGTTTTCGAAAGTTCTTGCCTTATGGATATACTAAGGCAACCAGTCGAAAGAATGCACTTTGCCCGCGTTGTTTATCCCTGGAGCGTCATCGCTTGATGTATCTGTATTTGAAAGAGAAAACGGATTTCTTCAGACGTGATTTAAAGGTGCTTCATATTGCTCCCGAACAATGTTTCTACAAGCGATTCAGAGCTCTCGATAATCTGGATTACACCACGGGAGATCTGGAATCTCCTATAGCAGATGTGCATTTCGATGTTCAGGCCATTCCTTTTCCTGAGGAAACTTACGATGTGGTGATTTGCAACCACGTATTGGAGCATGTCGATGACGACACTCAAGCCATGGCTGAGATTTATCGTATTCTTAAGCCTGGTGGGTTTGCTGTATTGCAAGTGCCTCAGGATAGCGATGCAGAGTTAACTTACGAAGATCCTACGATTACTGATCCTGTCGAACGAGAGAAGCATTTTCTGCAAAAAGACCATGTTCGCCTATATGGACGTGATTATGCGGAGCGTTTAGCCTCAGTTGGTTTTAAAGTCACAGCAGAGACTTATGCGAATAATTTCCCACTTGAAACCGCACAGCGTTACGGCTTACCGATGAAAGAGATCTTCTATTTGAATCAGAAGTAGATTTTACATAAATATATTTAAGAGCCATGAATACACAATTTAAACGGTGTGTTCATGGTTTTTTTCGTTTGTATTTATTAATAATCGGAAAATAATTATTGATAAACGATAAATAAATGTTGTTTTGGATGAGAATAATGTTTAGGTTTGTTTAACTTAATCACTAAAAATCTAATTTGGAATGAAGAATAACAGTAGAATCATCAATTTTTTAAGAAAGCTATTTAGGTTTCTTTTTGTATTAATTACGCTTAAACTCACTGCAGGTGTTTGTTTGAATATTATCTGTTTATTTTTTCCATCTTTCCCAATACCAGCTGGAGGTATCAATTTTTATGGAGAAGCATTCCTGGAAGCTGAGACTTCCTATCAGTTATTCGGGAGTGATCTTTTTAGTGGGCAATCAGAAGTTGTGCTACGTTTGAAAGAGATAGAATCAGAAGATTTGCTTTATAGGATTGTTCGATTTTTTGATTTTACAATTTTCAACTTATTAATTTATTTTTTGTTTAAAAAGGCTTCAGATCTGTTCACAAACCTGGCTAATACATACAAAACGAGCGATAATTTCAGTTGGGATAATTATAGGATCATTAAAGGTATTGGTTTTTTATTATTGGGTTTGTGGACATATGGTGTGATTAACGGATTGCTATTTTCATTGGTTCTAGTAAAAAATGTTGTTGTACAAGGATTGTCTGCTAGTTTTCATCCAGCCTTATTAGAATTGCCCGGCTTAATCTCGGTACTTTTGATCTTTGTTTTTGCAGAAGTTTATCGTTCTGGAATTGTTATTCAAGAAGAAGTTGAACTTACTATTTAAAAACAAAAGACTATGCCTATTATAACAAATTTAGATGTGATGCTTGCCAAGCGAAAGATGACGTCGAAGGAACTGGCGGAACGAATTGGGATTACTATGGCCAATCTGTCGGTACTAAAATCGGGGAAGGCTAAGGCGGTACGCTTTACCACGCTTGAAGCTATTTGTCGGGAACTCAATTGTCAGCCGGGAGACCTTTTCGAGTTTCAGGCTGGAGAGTTTGATGCAGAATCTGAGTAAACCTCGAGATACTGACAAAAAATAAAGAGGCCGTCCGAAAATAAAATCTCACGCAAAGGGCGCTAAGATTTCCCAATCCCGAAGCATCGGGACGCAAAGACAGAATGTTTGATTACTACATCTTTGCGTTCTTGTAATTTCTCTCTGCGAACTTTGCGTGAAATAAAAATCACATTTATAGGCTGCTTCTTTAATTTTCGCCTTTGATTTGCTTATCTAAATACGCGATAATCTCATCTTCCTGATCGGGATGGAACCATTGAATTTTCTCATCTCTGCGGAACCAGGACAGTTGTCGTTTGGCGTAGTGGCGAGAGTTTCTTTTGATCAGCTCTATGGCCTTTTCTAAGCTGATATGGCCTTTGAAATGCTCGAACAGCTCTTTATAGCCAACCGTATTGAGCGAGTTTAAGTCCCGGAATTCAAAAAGGGCTTTGGCTTCTTCTAGCAGTCCTTCTTCTACCATTTGATCTACACGCTGGTTGATGCGTTGGTAGAGTTCAGCTCTGTCTCTGTTCAAGCCAATTTTAATGATGTCGAAATCTCGTTTCCGGGATTTGTTGGTTCTGAGTGAGGAGTAGGGCTTGCCTGACATCAGGCAAACTTCTACGGCGTGAATCACACGTTTGGCATTTTGCAAATCGACTTGCTCGTAAAAAACAGGATCAAGTTCTTTCAGTTCAGCTTGCATGGCTTCCAAACCATTTTTTTCGTAGCGATCGCAAACTTCTTTTCTTAATTCAGGAGAGATTGTCGGGATCAGATCGATGCCATTACAAACCGCATCGATATACATCATGGAGCCCCCAACCATCAGCATTTCATCTTTGTCCTGAAATTTTTCAGTAAGCAAAGCAAGTGTTTTCTGTTCGCATTCCCACGAGCTAAAATAGTCGTGAATTGAATGGGAATGTATAAAGTGATGCTTCACTGCCTTGAGGTGCTTCTCTTCAGGTACAGCGGTTCCTATGCGCATTTCACGATACACCTGACGACTGTCCGATGAAGTGATTTCGGTATTGAAGTGACGGGCAATGCGTATGCTGAGATCGGTTTTCCCTACACCAGTAGGTCCTAGCAGAACAATGAGTGTTTTTGACATCGTGTATGAGCGTAATAGAATTAAAGCCCCTTAATGGAGCTTTAATTTTTAAGAGTTGGTACAGATTATTATTAAAGAATGTCCTCGTAGTCGTCAAGGTTCTCGAATTTAGGTCCTTCTTCTGAATCGTCATCAAGATCATCCATAAAGTCGAAATCATTGTTCGATTTGCTTTTAGGTTTTAAATCAACACCATTAAGATCCAGGTCGCCAAGATCATCGAAATTCATCACAATTTGTTCAGGAGCTTCGCCTTCAGCTAAACAGATTTTAGGGGCATTAACAGCTACACGTCTTCTCTCAACAGCTTGCAATTCGATATTGAAATAGCGATCGGAGAAAAAGTCGAATACATAAATAAGTTGAGGGTTTTCTTTAGATAGAAATTCTCTCATCATAGCAACATCCATGGCCACGATATTTACATTGTCGTCTTCTTCGCTACTCATTTCGAAAAGGGCAATTTCTTTTCCTCTTTCACCCATATCGGAAATCTGGAAAAATGAGGCCATCTGCGTGTTGTCGTAAGCCAATGCTTGTTGGATGGCATTGTGTAATTCCAGGTAAGTGCCTTCGTTATCCATTTCAATTTCCATCAGGAAATCGTCATTTTCGGGCGAGGTGATTTTAAGCTTGTATATATTCATGGTTCTGTATTTTTTATAAAGGTAGAAAAGATCTGGGGTTTATTAATTCAACTGACTTAAAAAAGCCATGGTGTCAACATTATCAGCATAGTCGTTGAGTCCGGGTTGTTGTGCTTTACCAAAAGGTATGGTATCATCCATTTGTCCCACGATACATTGTATGTTTTCTTTATTTTCGGTCAGCTTGATTTTTACTTGTTCGATGTCCTTGTAGTGTTCGTAAAACAAGACTGCTATGGGTGAAGCAATGGCAATATCTTCTTTTAGTAATAAGAAACCATTGTCGTAATGCTTCACGGCGTTCATTAAATACAGAGAGCGCTGATAGTCGTGATTGTTAGTATATTTGTTGTGATCCACAGCGGGAGCATAATCCTGCCAGGTATCTAATAATTTTGTGATGTCGTAGTTCTCTGGCACATAAAGTTTGGATACGTTTCTGCAGCCCAATCCAAAATATAAGAACACATCCTGACCTAAATTGTGAAGTTCTTCTTCCGTTTCTTTTCCTGTGAGTAGGGCTACTGAGTTTCGATTTCGGCGAATAATATTGGGGTATTTACCAAAATAGGCCTCGAAGTAACGAGCGGAATTATTACTTCCTGTTGCAATAATGGCATCGAAATCCTGCTTGCCATCCAGACGTTCGTTTTTGAATGTAATCAGGCTATTAAATTCGGGCTGAATTTCACCTAACAATCGCGCAATAAAATCGAGCAAGCGGTTGTCTTTCGAGGAAAGTTTTCCAATAAAATGATGCCCTGAAATAAGAACAGAAAGCATATCGTGAAAGCCTACCATGGGGATATTCCCAGCCATGATTACAGCGACTCTTATTCCTGTGTTTTCATCTGAAATGGCATAGTTAGCGAGCCACTTGTTCAGTTTTTCCTTATCTAGAAAAGTGCAAATTCCAGCAATGGAAGCTCTCACATGAGAAGGTGTAAACCAGGCATTCTCGACATATGAATGTTCGATTAAATCAGCAAATTCAGAATAGAATTGCTCGTTTAATGGATGATTTGTATTACCAAGCTCATCGGTAGAGAATTGTTTAAGGAATTGCCCTAAACTAACAAATGCCTCTATGCGTTGTAATGTGTTCATATTATATCCTGCTGATGAAAAAACAAAGGAAGGTCTTTTATTTTGATGCAAATATATTAAAGAAATTGGGATTCTGGAAAGCTCACTTTTTATAAGTGAGGATAGTTTTGACTAGAATGTTTTTAGAAAATAGTTGCCCAGAATCAGGAGGATTGAAATGAGTGCCAATATGCGATTCGATTTTAGAGTCCATTGGGCACTAATGCGGAGATGCAGACTTAGGCTTATAAATAGAAGAAGTAATGGCAATATGGCAGGATAGGTTTGTACACTCTCCATGAAATTGCCTTTTAGCAGAGCTATAAAAGCTGATTGGAAACCGCAACCCGGACATTCTATCTTATAATGTTGATAAAATTGACAGGGTCGATGGTGTGTTTCGAGCCAATGTATTAGTTTTTGCCACATTAGAATGGAAATCTATTAACACTTATTTGCAATTAAATGTTAAATATATACAAAATGCATAATTGTAATTATGAGTTGGTGACAAAAACTGGGTCAATAAAGACATTAAATAGGGGTGAAAAAAAAAGCGCTGCAATTAGTTGCAGCGCTTTTTATATCCTATAATGATAGTTTAGTTATCATCGTCAGTTTCTTCCATTGTTGGGTTGAACTCCCAAGTGTCATCAAGATAGATTCCTGAGTTAGTACCTGTAGTGATGAATCCTCTGTTGTCTAATGTGAAAGCAACAGCGTCTTCTCTTGAAATAACTTCATCTTCCAGTGATGTTCTTTCTACCCAGTCGTCTTTAGTTGGATCGTATTCCCATACTTCTCTTGAGTAACCACCTAGTTTACCCGTTACAATGTAACCTTTGTTATCAATTACAAATGAAACACCCTCGGTACGTTGAACGTTTTCCCAGTTGTTATCATCGTCCAGATATTTTTTGTTTGTCCAATGGCTGCCCTTTTCATTGACATTAATTGGGTCAAATTCCAAAACATATTTCATGCTGTTATCACCTGAAACAACATATGCTTTATCATTGATCACAAAAGTTGTCGCGTTTCGTGATTTCTCACCAATGTAGGAAATCTTTTCCCAGGTGCCATTCTCAAATTTGTAAAAATCTTTAAGATTGTTTCTATCTTCACCTTCCTGGAAACCATAACCTGTTCCAACATATCCGATACCATTGATTGAGAAAGCTACAGCGCCTTGTCTGGCTCCTCCAGCAAAATCGTTAGCTACTTTAGTCCAGGTATCGTTTGAAGGATCATATTCATAGAAGTCTGCGAATCTGTTGTCATCATCATCAACGCCTGTACCAACGTATCCTTTCCCATTAGCAGCAAAAGCAACAGCTTCGCGTCTGGCAGTTCCAGGGAAGTCAGCAATTCTTACCCATCCTTCTTTGATACTATACTTATAGAAGGTATTTAAAGCATCTTTTCCATCATAACCGGTACCAACATACGCGTTATCATCAATAACAAAGCTAACAGCTCCACCACGAGGACGCCCTTCGAAAGAAGAACCTTTAATCCAGTTACCATCTAAGCCGTTGTCGCTACCACAGCCAGTGAAAAATAGAGATAATGCAAAAAATGCAAATAATAATCTTTGTTTCATGTGTTATGATTTTATCAATAAATAATACGATTATACATTTAAAAATTACAAGAAAAGGGAATTGCTTTTTTTTCTTATGACGACAAATATATATAAAAATCAATAGGATTGTTTTTTCTATACCTAAAAATCGGTGGACTTTTGAAAAATTAACAATTAAAAATCTCGATTAGAAAATCTCGATATTTTATTTACATTTGTGCGTTATCCGATAATTCGTTATAAATCATCGCATGATATTAGTTCATGATTTATCCTTAATTTATATGATTAGCAACCCGCTTCTTTTAAGAATGAGAAAAATTAATTCTATTGTATTTCTATCCCTACTTGCTTTTTTGTCAAGCTGTAATTCAGGTGTTTTTGAAGAACATGAAATTGGGGACAACCTAATTGATCAATCAACGGAAGTTCTTTTGATAGATACTTTTACAATACATAGTTCAACTGTTAAACTGGATTCTATAGCAACTTCCGGGGCTAAAAATATATTGTTTGGACAGTACAACGACGAATTTTTAGGTAAGGTGAGTTCTGACTTTTATGGCATTCTCGATATAGGAGACGGTTTTAATTTAGCTAAGAATAATGAAAATGTGATTATTCCTGTTGAATTTGATTCTTTAATATTTATAACTTATTACGATAAGCGTTATTACGGTGATACTCTTCAGGAGCAAAGTCTTTCAATTCACAGAATTCAGGAAGAGTTAGAATTCGTAGATGGAAGTTCTAGTTTTTATGGACACAATACATTTGATTTCGATGCAGAACCACTAGCTGAAATTAACTTCAAAGCACGTCCTAATAAGAAAAGGGATAATGGCGATCAGTATAATTTCAGAATTCCAATGGATACCGAACTGGGAACTGAATTGGGTGAGGAAATTTTACAGCTCGCAATGCGAGCTAGTGATACGACTTCAAATAGCCAGCAATGGAACGATTATTTTAAAGGAATCGTTCTGAAGGCTGGAGATAAAAATGGAGCCATGGTATCCTTCCAAACAGGTGATACGCTAATGAAAATGCGTGTGTATTATAGTGCTTTAGAGGGTGAGAATACCGAAGAGGCTCTTCATAAGGATTTTCCTGTAAGAACGTCAAATTTAAATTTTTCAAATTATAAATCTGATAAAACAGCAACGCCTCAGGATCTGGGTCGTATTGTAGAGGAAACTGAAGATTTAAGCTCAGAAGAAACCGATAATCTCGCATTTATTCAGGGGGGAATTGGATACCTGACAAAGGTTAGGATCCCATACGTTGAAGAGTTAAACACTTTAGGTTTGACAGGTGGGATATTAAAGGCTGAGTTAATTTTTTATCCAAAAGATGAAAGTTATGACGATGAAATTTTCAGGTTGCCTTCTTCATCATTTAACGTCTTTGTTACTGATGATAAAAATCAGCGTTTGCAACAAATCATGAGCCCTTCTACAAATGCTCCAATAAATTCAGTTTATAACTTTAACTCTGAAAATAAAGATGAATCTTTTTATTCAATAGAAGTGACCAGCTTTATTAATAGTTTATTGCTTCAAGGACAGGATTTTGATGATGCTTTATTGATTAGTTTACCATTAGGAGAGCTTGGGAATTCAATGGAGCGAATGGTTATTGAGAATGATAAAGATTCTGATTTTAGAATAAGATTGAGGACAACGTACGTTGTGCAAAAATAATCAGGAATAGTTGAACAAATTTAATTACAAGATATATGTGGAACATAAGAATGAATATTAACCCTTTTTATTCTACTAAAAAATTCATTGCTCTAATTGGTTTTGGATTGTTATTTATTGCAACGACTACTTCTGCCCAAAATAGCACAAGTTCACCTTATTCATATTATGGAGTAGGGGAGTTGATGGAAAATGGGAGTGGTAATAGTATTTCGATGGGAGGCACCAGTCTTGCTTACAGAGGTGGTGGCGTTCTTAATATCAATAATCCTGCATCTCTTGCACATGTCGATAGTTTAAAGTTTATTTTTAATGTTGGTATGGCTGCTAAGTTTACCAATATGAATCAGGGGCAAAAAAAGGACTTCTTTAATGATTATAATTTAACTAAAGTTGCCTTTGGATTTAAAGTTTCCCCAAGATATTCAACCGCCTTTTCTGTTTCACCATACTCAAGTTTAGGTTACGACATAACCAAACGTGAATTGGTAAATGGAGACACGGATTACATGATACGTTCTTTAAAAGGTTCGGGAGGGCTTAATCAGCTTACCTGGTCGAATGGTGTAAAAGTGACAAAAAATCTATCATTAGGAGTTAATGGTATTTATGTCTTCGGAAATAATACCAGAAGTGAGGTCATCAATTTAGAGAGTGGTTCTGATTACGTTTATAGAAATAATTCTGAATTAATCTCTCAGGGATTGTATTTTAATTTAGGTGCTCAATATGAGATGAATGTTGGGAAGTATGTGTTAAATCTTGGTGCAAAATATCAACCCAAAATTGGTGTTAGTGCCAAGCAAAAGATAGAAGTGACTAACTTTAGTGGTAGTGCTGGCGCGGTTAGACATGAAGATGAAGATAGGGGTGCTTTTGATGTGCCTGAGAGCTATGGTTTAGGTTTCGGTATGAATAAAGGGAAGCAATTTTGGCTTGGTGCCGATTATATGCACGAAAAATGGAGTGATACTCAAATATTTGATGAAGATAATGACCTGAGTGATCGTGATAAATTTAGTTTCGGAATGGAATATAATGCCAATGATGGCTATGCCAGAAAATTTCTGAAAAAAATGACATATCGTCTTGGTGGTTTTTATGATACGGGATATATAAAGTTTGAAAGTGAGAAGATCAGCACAATGGGGGTAAGTTTTGGTGTTGGAATCCCTATGGCAAGACAAACAGGAATGATTAATCTGGCAGTAGAATTCGGCATGACAGGAACCACAGATAATAATTTGGTACGTGAAGATTTTACTCGAATTACAGTAGATATAAATTTGTTTGAACGTTGGTTTGTAAAACGTAAATACCGTTAATTTTTAGTTTTACAATAAAATATACATACACCCGAAAGCTTTAGTTTTCGGGTGTTTTTTTTATATAATAATTGACAATTATAAGAATAAAAAAATAATAGACCTCTTACTCCAATTTATAGTTGATTAAGAATAATATTAACTAATTTTGTGCAGGTTTAAAGCTATTGTTCAGCTTTATTTAAGACTTCAACAACAACATAACATTGATAATATCACTTGGCTTTTGCTTTTGTATTGAATGTTTGATTATCATTCTGTCTAAATAGCTCGCCAGGTATTAAAGCTTAGAAGATGAAGATGATTTATAAACCTCAGGAATATCGTATCAAAGATGAAAGGATGAAACCTTTTATCGATGAATCTGAAATTTGGGAGATCTTAGATGCTGCTCAACCTACAAAAGAAAATGTAAGGGCAGTTATTCAAAAATCATTGGCGAAAAACCGTTTGAGTATGCAGGAAACTGCCCTCTTGTTAAAAACGGAAGATCCTGAATTAATCGAGGAGATTAAAGCGGGAGCCAGATCTCTCAAGGAAAATGTTTATGGTGATAGAATTGTCATTTTTGCTCCCTTATATGTTGGGAATAAATGTGTAAACAATTGTACCTACTGTGGATTTCGAGCGAGTAATAAAAAACAAAAGCGTACTACGCTAAACGATGCTCAGATTAGAGCAGAGGTAAAGGCTTTGGAAGATAGCGGGCAAAAACGATTGATATTGGTTTATGGAGAGCACCCCATGTATGATGCTGACTTTATTGCCGACTCAGTTCGTTCAGTTTATTCTGTAAAATCGGGTAATGGTGAAATTCGACGTGTTAATATTAATGCGGCTCCACTGGATATTGACGGTTTTAAAACGGTAAAAGATTCGGCCATTGGAACCTATCAAATTTTCCAGGAAACCTACCATCGTGAAGCTTACGCCAAATATCATTTAAGTGGTGAAAAGAGTAATTTTGATTGGCGACTAACGGGTTTAGATCGTGCTCAGGAAGCTTTAATCGATGATGTGGGTATTGGTGCATTGTTTGGATTGTACGACTGGAAATACGAGGTTTTAGGACTTTTGCGTCATGTAAATCACTTTGAAGCTTGTTATAATGTAGGACCTCATACTATTTCATTCCCAAGAATAAAAGCGGCATCCGATTCAACTATTGATCCGGCTTATGAAGTAAGTGATGAAGATTTTATTCGTTTGGTTGCCATTCTTCGTTTGGCTGTACCTTATACCGGATTAATTTTAACTGCTCGCGAAACTAAAGAGCTGCGTGAAGAAGTTATTAAGTTGGGCGTGTCCCAGATTGATGCAGGAACTAATATTCAACTAGGTGGCTATTCTGAAGAAAATCGTGAAGAGCAGCAGTTGGATCATGAGCAATTCGAAATAGGAGATACAAGAAGTTTAGGTGAAGTAATAGACGAATTGCTGGATAAGCAGTATTTGCCATCTTTCTGTACAGCATGCTACCGTAAAGGCAGGACTGGTGAGCATTTTATGGAATTTTCAGTTCCCGGTTTCATTAAGCGTTTCTGTACTCAGAATGCTATTTTAACTTTGGCTGAATACCTTGAGGATTATGCTACGGATGAGCAGAAAGAAAAGGGCTACAAATTGATTGATGTAAAAATCGAGGAACTTAATAAAAAAGATAGTCTAAAGGTTGCTCCTCTTTTGGAGCGTTTAGAGAAAGTGAAACAAGGCGAAAGAGATCTGTATTTCTAAGTAGATTAAATAAATCATAAAAAATCCCCCATTATTCTTTAAGAGTAATGGGGGATTTTTATAATAGATCTTAATTTGCTCTTATCTTACAGGTGTAATATACACAGTCCATATTGTAGCCAATAACAAAACTTTCAACGTAATTGCTTTGTGAGTTTATGTTTGTAGACCATTCTTGACTAAGGCTTATGATGCTTGATGCAACTCCTAGATTGTTAATGGTTTCGTCTCTTCTGTTGTCATTGTCTCTAAAATCTGTAACTTCCAGGTGAAGATTAGATAATCTATCTTTTAGTAGTTCAATGTCTACCTCTTCAAAGGTTCCGGCATTATTTAAAAACCATTTGATCTCTATGGTTTTAACTAGTTCATTTTCTGTGTTAATTTTAATGGCTGGAATAGGAACATTAATGCGATTATCATTATCGATAGGTTGTACTGAACTAAGTAAGAATGTAGAGATTAATTCATTGTCCTTCATTAGTTTCCATTCTCCAGAAGGTATCTGTCCTTGTGGTAAATCTACTGAAGTTTCCCCTTTGAAAAATTCAGCAAAACTAAATCCTGCCTCATCAATGTCAGATTCTGTGCTTATCGGATTCGAGGCATTATAAGTGACTGAATTTGCAGTAATGTCAGTAGGTGGGACAAGCACATTACCTGTTTTTAAACCTTCACCGAAAACATATAATTGATATCCACTGTAAGTTGTGTTGTTGTAGTCAATCCAACTATTAAATTGTAAGGGAGCATAAAATGAAAATCCAGGAGTTGCAAGATTAATGAAATTTGAATTCACATAGTTTGCATAGGTTCTGATATGATCATCCATTCGAGATAACTTTTGAATCAATGAAGTATTCCCTTCTTCCAGACTAATCTCAGATAGAAGTTTTTCAGAAGCTAAAACACCTGCTTGTGATGAGCTGGAGATTGTTCCTAAGCCAACTAGTCCATTTAAATATTCGGTGTTGATATCTTCCCAATATTCAGATTCACCAGTGCCTATACCTATAACGCCTTTAACTTTGAAATTATCTTCGCTTGAAACGACAAAAGCCATGAATTTTCTCCCCTTTTCAATATCAAAAACAAAGGAGCCGTCTTCATTAATTGAAATTTCTGTGTATTCATGACCATCTAAAAAGTTCTCTTCTGTGAATAATTCTGTGTAAACAACAACAATTTTGTTTGCTGATTCTGTTTTAAGTGAAGATGTCTTATTGTTTGTTAGGTATTTTCCATTAAAGCGAACCATATTTTCAGGTACATTCTGCGTCTTATCAATAATGTTAAATGAGGCAAAGCCAAAACTAGCAGGAGTCTTTTCTTCAGTACTCAAAACTTCAACATTAATCTCTGTGGTTTTATCTTTCTCAATATCAAAATCTATTGGCAATGGGTTTTCTACCTGATCAGCCAGGTCTGAGTTTTCGAATGGAGATGCAAAGATGATTTTATTGTTTGCGTTTTGTAATTCGAATCTTGTAAGTTGATAATCTGAGCCAGCTTCTAATAATATTGGCTCTGTGGTGTATGTACCACCTCCCCAATTGTTAACGCTTATTCCTTTGTTGTTAAAGTTTTCTAATACTTCTCCTTTGTATTGGATTGTTATGAATACTTGAGTAACATTTTCTAAGGAATATTCTGAATTAGATTTTGTGATGATTTTAGGATTGATTGAAAAGGAAAATTGTCCTTGTTTATCTTCTATTTCATGATCTTTCTTGCAGGAACTGAATATAAGTAATACTGCCAAAATGAATAGGGAAAAAGAGAGTTTTGTTTTCATAAAGAAAAAAAATAGATTAGTTTATAATGAATTTTGTTTAGTAGTGTAAAAATAGTTTTTTTACATAAAAACTTATCATTATTTTAATCTAAGTGTATGCTTTATTCATTTCTATATAGAAATTACTACCCTGACCGATTTCACTTTCGCACCAGACTTTACCTTCCATAGCTTCAACGTATTTTTTTACAATAGAAAGACCTAAACCTGTTGAGCGTTCACCAGCGGTTGGTTTTGCACTAAGAACTTGAAATTTTCCAAACATTTTTTTCTGATCTTCAATAGAAATTCCAGGGCCTTCATCTTTTACCATAGTTTTTACTTTATCGCCATCTTCCCAAACTTTCACCCAGATCTTTTTATTGCTTGGTGAGAATTTTATAGCATTCGATATTAAGTTTTCATAAACCTGGGTCATGTATCCCGGATCAACATTCACATAGGTGTCTGCTGAATCAAAGTTAAGTGTGATCTGTTTTTCTTCTAACTTTTCTTTGAAATTTTGATTTACGATATCAAGTAGCTTTGATAAGTTGGTTTTTTCTAACTGAAGATTTATACTCTTCGATTCAATCATTTTAATGTCCAGAATTCGAGTAATCATGCTGTTCATGCGGTTTAGCGCGCTAAGCATGTAGTCAATGTTTTCCAAGTCCTCAGGGTGATTGCTAATTTTAATCTGTGATTTTAAATATTCAGCAATGGTAAGGGTCGATGTTAAAGGGTTCTTTAAATCGTGAGCAATAATTCCGATAAGATGATTCTTTTCGTGGTTCAATTCAGTAAGTTCTGTGTTTTTTTCAATGATTTCTGCCTTTTGTAAATTGATGTTACTGTTAGCCTTTTGTAACCATTTTGCCTGAAGCTCTATTTTTTGGAAAACCTGTGCATTCTCAATGGCAATACTGGCATATACAGCAATATTCTGCAAAAGACTAAGGTGATACTCTTTAAATGCATCTTTCTTGAAGCTTTGGACAGTGATAACCCCAATGATTTTACCTCTGACTTTTAAAGGAAGGTAGATGACTGATTGGGGAATTTTACTGTTTCCAATTGGAACAATTTTATTTATGTATTTATTATGTTCTTTATTCAGGTCATTTATGAAAATTTCAGCCTGTTTATTATAACAATATACAGCAAGTCTTGTGGGATCGTCAAGTTTAAACCTGACATCATTTATGTTGTCTCCATCTTCAATAAATCGTGGGAAATACAGATCTTTCTTCGATTTGTCGTAAACACCAATTCCAAATACTGCAGCATCCATTAATTCGTTCACCGACTGATATACAGAATCGATGATGCGTTCAAAAGATAAGCTTGCAGTAATAATTTTGCCAATATCACTCAAATGAATCAGGTTCATGTATGATTTTTGAAGAAATTGTGATTGTTGTAATATTTCTTCTTTTTGTTCTTCTAAAGCTTCATTCTTTTTCTCAATTTCTGTTTTTTGTGAACGAATCTCCTTTGTTTTGTCAAACACCATTATTTCGAGCACTTTTTGCTTATTGCGGATATTGACTAATCTGATTTTGATCGTTAAGAAAACAGCTATGCCAACAAAGGCAACCACCAAAGTTTTAAACCACCATGTTAACCACCATGGGGGTAGAACGTTGAAATCATATTCATAGGGAGTCGGTGTCCATATACCATCGCTATTCGAAGCCTTAATTTTAAACGTATAAGAGCCTGGTGGAATTCTGGAATATATGGCTTCGGTTTTGTGTGAAATAGGCGACCATTCTTTATCTAAGCCTTCCAGTTTCCACTTGTATTTCACCTTTTCGGGAGATTTGTAGCTTAAAGCTTCAAAATTGAAGGTGAGGTGGTGCATGTCGTGTGTAAGGTTCAGATCCTGTGGCAAAGGAAACCAGGGGTTGATAGCGCATGAGCAATGGCTGTACTTTGGATCTCTCCAATCTACTTTTTTAAAGAACAAATAGATGTCGGTGAGTTGAATAATGGGGGGTGTTGTGTTTATTTCGTCAGTAGTGGGATTAAACATCATCGCACCATTCACAGTTCCAAACCACAAATTTTGCTTTGAGTCAATGTAATTACTTGAGCCATTATTTTCGATGCCCGTAAAGCCATCGTATTTATCGTAGTTTCGAATGTTGTCTATTTCACCTGAAAGATCGAAGGAGATACGATCGACACCATTTTGAGTACCTGCCCAAATGTTACCTTCACTATCTGATAGTATTGAATACACAATTTCGGAACTTAATCCATCGTCAACACTGACATAGATCCACTTTTGATCATCCCAGATGCTAACTCCTCCACTATAGGTTGCGGCCCAGATTCTTCCAAGTTGATCTTCGCATGTTTGCATGATCCAATTGTGACTAAGTCCATTTTTATCGTCAAAATTGATCATGTTTTCACCATCAAGCACCGATAACCCTTGTAGATGAGAAATCCAAACTCGATTTCTTGAATCAACAAAAACATTGAAAATTTGCCTTGCAGTTAAGCCGTGACTTTCCTGGTTTATGACACGTCTGTTGAAATTTTTATCAATAAAAACGATGCCCTGACCATTGGTTGAAAACCAAATTCCCTCATTAGTTGGGCACATATCACTGATAAAAACTCCGGGATTAAAGCCATATTTTTCTAGAACATCCAGAAAAGTTTTACCATTGTATTCGAGTAAAGTATTTCTCGTAGCAATCAGTAAATTTCCATTTTCGAGTTCATGAAAATCCCTAGTGTCTAACAAAGATGGATGATCATTTTGAGTAAATGATTTAGTATCTCCATCTTTATAACGAACGATACCTTTTCCTGTGATGTTAAACCAATAATAGCCTTTTGAATCTTGTATTATAGATCTTGTTATATTACCGCCAATATCATTATTGAAATCAAGCGATAGAAACTTATTTGAACCATATTTTATTAGTCCATTCCCACTGGTAGTAAGCCAGATGTTATCTTCATTATCTTCAACGATACTGTTTATAAATGGCGTGATGAGACCCTTGTGTTGATCAATGATTTTCGTGCCCCTTTCTGAAACAATTGCTAAACCGACTTCCCTGATACTTATCCAGAGTCTGTTTTTTGAATCCAGAGTTATATTACCGATATTTTGAGGATTGATGGAATTGGGGAGATCAATTTTAGTGATCTTGCCGTTTGAAGTTTTGTTAACAGAGAATCCATAACCAGCTTTAAAAGCTCTGTACCAACATTGTTGTTTGGAATCGAATAAGGCTGGAATAATGACTTGATCTTTGAAAATTGGATTGTTGTTTAGCTCTGATTTTGAAAGTTTGTTGTCCTTAAATTCATATAAAGCATTTTGTGTTGTAATAAGTATATTCCCTGTGGGGTCGGTTAGGATTGAAAATACCTGATTATTGGCTGTAAGTTCAGGATGTAATTTGCCAACATTTGAGAAACGCCCGTTTTCAAGAAAAACTAATGTTCGTTGATTATCGTTTACTCCCAGTGCCCATATCTTACCGTCACCCCCTTCTTGTATCTGGTAGTATATACCTGTGGGCAGACTATCCTTCTCAGTGTAGTTTAAGAAATTAATGCCATCAAAAAAACTGATGCCTACACTGGTTCCGATCCATAAATTCTCTTTTTTATCTTGATATAAAGCGTTGATGTTATTGTCGGCCAGACCATGTTTTCGGTTATATGAAAAAAAATATTTTCCATTGAAACGAGAAACACCCCCACCATTTGTCCCTAACCATAAATTCCCTTTTTTGTCTTGTATTAAGGCTTGAACTTGAGATTGAGGGAGCCCCTCTTCTAATGAATAATTTTTAAAACCGTATTGTTGGGCATGGTTTGCAAGTGTGAATGCTATAAATAAAAAGCTTAGTAATATTTTAGCGATATATTTGTTCATATTTTTTTCAATGCTTATTTGATTGCTTACATTAAGCGTACCAGTTGTGGCTTATGGTTAATTAGGGAGTCTATGTTTCCCAATGTCAGTGTGTGTATTAGGTTAAGTTTACCTCTCAAAATTAATTGAGACTATCCGGTGAATAAAAGCAGTAAAAGGTACTAATTTTTTAAAGCATATAAAAATTATACTTTTGTTTTGGAAAAACATTGAAAGATTGATGAAACTTAGAATTGAGTATCTCTTTAATCTTTTAGGAATAAGTTAGTGTACAGTACACTTTAGCTGTGTTACAATCTTGTACTTAACAATTTATTTGCTAGTTTAATCTTTAAAATATCTAACATTATAAAATAATGACTACAAAATTAATTACAGGAACTTTAGTTGTCAGTTTAGCTCTTTCTATGTTTTCTTGTCAATCTAAACTTTCTATTGAGGAGGCTGAAGCGCAAATGTCTGAAACTCGAATGAAAGATTACATTCAAGTTTTAGCTTCGGATGAATTTCAAGGAAGAAAACCATTTTCGCCAGGAGAAACTAAAACCATTAAATATATTTCTGATGTATATTCAGAATTGGGTTTAAGTTCTGTATATGAAGATAATTACTTGCAGGAAGTTCCTTTGGTTGAGGTTACGGTGGGGGTTGACATGCCAATGAATTTTAAAACGGATGGGAAAGATAAAACCATTCGTTATAAAGATGACTTTGTTGTTTTTTCTCGTCGATTGGAGGATCAGGTTGAGGTGAAAGATTCTGAGCTGGTATTTGCAGGTTATGGTATTGTGGCTCCAGAGTACGGGTGGAATGACTACGAAAATTTGGATGTAAAAGGTAAAACAGTATTGGTTTTAGTTAACGATCCCGGGCTCGATTCTGGAAATAAGGACTTATTTAAAGGAAATGAAATGACCTATTATGGTCGTTGGAGCTATAAGTTTGAAGAGGCTGCAAGACAAGGTGCTGCTGCTTTGTTAATTATTCACGATACTAAAGGTGCTGGTTATCCCTGGTCTGTTGTGTTGAACTCTGCTTTGGTGCCAAAATTGTATCAGCAATCTGATAACCGATATCAGGATAGAGCGGCTATCGAGGGCTGGTTGACACACGATAGCGCTTCTGAAATTTTTGCAGATAATAAGCTTAATTTAGATGATGCTATTGAGAGCGCTAAAACGAAAAACTTCAAGGGCTTTGCTTTAAAATCAAAAATGAGCATGACGATTCGAAATTCTTATCGTGAAGATAAAACTCACAATGTGATAGGGGTGATTAAGGGTAGCGATTTGTCTGATGAATGTATTGTTTATTCTGCCCATTGGGATCATTTGGGGATAGGTAGAAAGATGAATGGCGATAGTATTTACAATGGAGCCGTTGATAATGGTACATCATTGGCCTGGATGTTTGAAATTGCCCGTGCTTTTAAAGCTATGCCTACACCTAGGCGTTCAGTCGTATTTTTGGCGCCATCTGCAGAAGAGTCAGGATTGAATGGTTCTGCATATTACGTCAATCATCCCGTATTTCCTCTCAATAAAACAGTTGCCAATATTAATAACGACTTGATGTTACCCTATGGCAGAATGAAAGATTTGATGGTGACTGGATATGGTCAGTCGGAATTGGATGATTATGCTGAAGAGGCTGCAAAGCAACAGGGACGTTATATATTACCTGATCCAAACCCACATACAGGCATGTATTACAGGGCCGATCATTTTAGTTTTGCAAAAGCCGGTGTGCCTGCATTATTTGCACGTGGGAACAATGATCATATCGAAAAAGGGAAAGCCTATATGTCCGAAAAGGAGAAGGACTGGTTGGCAAATAACTACCACAAACCATTTGATGAATACCAGGACTGGTGGGATTTATCAGGAGTAGCCGAAGATGCTAAGTTGATGTTTCGGATTGGATGGAAGTTGGCGAATGAAGATACTTTTCCTAAGTGGAAAACAGGATCTGAATTTAAAGCCCTTCGCGATAAGCAATTTGAGAAATAAATTATCTTTTTCTGATCGGTTTGGGCTATGATTAGTCTTTCTATTGAAGGATCTGTCCCTAACATGATGAGATTAAAAAAAAAGAAGCGATCTCAGTCAATAGGCTGAGATCGCTTCTTTTTTTGATATGTATAAGTTGTCTATCGTCTTGCTTTATAGTGTAGGGAATCACCCCACTGACCATATCCAATTTCTCCGTCAGCCATATTTATTCGAGCTTCCATGCAATTTGTACAGTCATCGGCACCTTCGTCGATACATGGCTTGTTTTGGTAGAGGAGATAGTTGGCTCTTTCCTGGGTTGGTGTAATATTAGGCATAATGATGTTGGCTCCAATTTTCAGCGCCTTTTCTCTTCCTAATGGGTCGATGGCTTGCAATGCAGTAGCTGAAGCGATATTGATGTCTTTCATCATGATACGAAGAACAGCAATCATTCTAAGAGTTAGTCTGAATCGGTCATTCAGACTCATTAGATCGTCTTTGTATTTATAAAGTGGGGTTTGATCGTGTTCTATAAAGGGACCCATTCCCACCATATCAATATCAAACTTCTTCATGAATAATAAATCTTCTGCCAGGTCCTCATAAGTTTGAAATGGAAGACCAATCATCACGCCGGTTCCGGTTTGGTAACCAATCTCCTGTAGCGACTTTAAACAGTCAAGGCGGGTTGCGTGGGAATGTTCATCGTTGTTGGGATGAATTTTATTGTACAAACCGGTATTGCTGGACTCGATACGGAGTAAATAGCGATGTGCACCGGCATCGAACCATTTCTGATAAGTTTCACGGCTTTGCTCCCCAATAGAGATGGTAATTCCAAGTTCGTTGTTGCTTAATTTTTTTATATCCTTTAAAAGCTGGCAAATTCGATCAACAAAAGCATCGTCTGAGCGTTCTCCTGCTTGTAAAACCAAAGAGCCGTAATTGTGCTCGTGGGCAAATTTAGCCGCTTTTAAAATTTGATCATCAGCAATATCGTAACGATTGACCATTTTGTTTGTCGCACGAATGCCGCAATACAAACAGTCTTTTTTACAAATATTTGAAAATTCAACTAAGCCACGAAAATAAACTTTATTGCCAATGTGCTGAAGTTTCACCTCGTGTGAACGCTTAAATAGAGCTTTTTCTTGTTCTCCATCAGCTTTTAGTAATCGAATGATTTCTTCTTTAGTAAAGCTTTCCTGCTGCAATAATGCTTCGAAACTGATATTCATTTTTGTGGGATTAAATTTTCAATACTCACATAAAAACCTGGCATTAGATAAACAGATGGGATCTGAATTAAAAAATGCGAAGTTTCATTATTTTATTCTGTTGATCAAGAGGCAAAAGTAGTGATAAAAATTTAAGTAGTTTCTTTAGTTTGGTAGTATTTAGAGTTTCGCACTCGAAACTCTTTAATGCGATTGTCTGAAATTTTAAATTATTGTTCATGGCTTTTATTATTGGTGGATACTCAAACTTGAATGCAACTGTTTTACTGAGGTTTTGCCTTTTGTCCTGATAAATATCTTTTTTATTTGAAAACGCTGGAAGTATGAATGAAACGCAAACGTTTGTTTTAGAACTGATCTAAATTGTTGATTTTTCTTAAATAAACAGGAGATTGCTTACAGTTTCCTCTTATTTCTCCTTTTTAGAGTATTGATTCTTACTATATTTGTTCGAAATTTTGATGAATTATTACCTGATTTAGGGGAAGTATTTTATTTAAGACTCACCCAAAATCTATTTAAGGGGGTCTTTATAATGTGGCAAATTTGATTTAGCTTTTTGTGTGAATCTAAATTTGCTTGAGAATAATTACTAAAACACATACAATGATAAACGAACAGTTATTAAATCCTAAAAGTATAGTAGTTGTCGGAGGTTCTGACGATGTACAAAAGCCAGGAGGTAAGGTTTTAAAGAATCTTATAGATGGTGATTTCAAAGGAAATCTTTATGTTGCTAACCCAAAGTTAGACGAAGTTCAAGGTATTAAGTCATTTAAAAATCCGCAAGATTTACCTGAGGTAGACTGCGCAATTTTAGCAATCGCAGCTAAGTTTTGCCCTCAAACCATTGAGTTGTTGGCAAAAGAGAAAAATACCCGTGCTTTCATCATTCTTTCTGCTGGTTTTAGTGAGGAAAATGAAGAGGGAGCAGAACTTGAAAGAAAAATTGTTGAGACTGTTAACTCGGTAGGCGGTTCTTTAATTGGTCCTAACTGTGTTGGAGTTTTAAATCCAAATTACAATGGTGTTTTCACGACTCCAATCCCATCATTAGATCCTAAAGGATGTGATTTTATTTCAGGCTCAGGTGCTACTGCAGTATTTATTATGGAAGCAGGCGTACCTAAAGGACTATCTTTCGCTAGTGTTTATTCAGTTGGTAACTCAGCTCAAATGGGCGTTGAAGAGATTCTTAAATACATGGATGAGAGCTATGACCCGGAAACGTCTAGTTCTGTGAAATTATTATATATCGAGAACATCGATAAGCCTGAAATGTTATTGAAGCACGCTTCTTCTTTGATTCGCAAAGGATGTAAGATTGCTGCAATAAAATCAGGTAGTTCTGAGGCAGGTTCTCGTGCTGCATCTTCTCATACTGGAGCACTAGCTAGTCCTGATGTTGCAGTTAACGCACTTTTCAAAAAAGCAGGTATTGTTCGTTGTAGCGGTAGAGAAGAGTTGGCTACTGTAGCCTCTATTTTCATGCACCCTGAATTGAAAGGGAAGAATGTCGCCGTTATCACTCACGCTGGTGGTCCTGCAGTAATGCTTACCGATGCGCTTTCAAATAACGGTTTGGATGTACCGCATATCGAGGGACCAAAAGCTGATGCTTTATTGGAAAAATTGTATTCTGGTTCTTCAGTAGCCAATCCTATCGATTTTCTGGCAACAGGTACTGCTCAGCAACTAGGCGATATTATTGATGCTTGTGAGAATGATTTTGAGAATATCGACGCCATGGCTGTTATTTTTGGTAGCCCTGGATTGTTCCCTGTATACGATGTATACGATTTGTTGGATGAGAAGATGAAACAGTGCAAGAAGCCTATTTATCCAATTCTTCCATCTGTCATCAATGTGAAAGATGAAATTGAGCATTTCCTTGCTAAAGGAAGAATCAATTTCCCTGATGAGGTTGTATTTGGAGATGCATTAGCAAAGGTTTATAACACGCCTAAGCCAGAGCCAGAAAATGTTGTTATTCCTAATATTGATAAAACTGCTATCCGTGCAATTATCGATGAGGCTGATAACGGTTACTTAGCTCCTGAAAAAATACACGCATTATTAGATGCTGCCGGTATCGACCGTTCTAAAGAAGGTGTGATTGATACTGTTGAAGCAGCTAAAGAGATGGCCAAAGAGATTGGTTACCCAATGGTAATGAAAGTGGTTGGGCCAGTTCACAAATCAGATGTAGGCGGTGTAGTATTGAATGTGATGAATGAAGAAACTGTCGTTTCTGAATTTGAGTGTTTGATTAAAATTAAGGATACTTATGCAGTCATGATGTGTTCGCAGCACAGCGGAACAGAGGTATTTATTGGTTCAAAGCGTGAAGATAAGTTTGGTCACATGGTATTGTGTGGATTGGGTGGTATCTTTATTGAGGTCTTTAAAGATGTGAAAGCTGCCTTAGCTCCAATTTCAAACGAAGAAGCTCACGAAATGATTCGAGGTTTGAAATCTTACGGTATCATTAAAGGCGTGCGTGGACAAGAGCCGGTAAACGAAGATAAGTTTGCTGATGCTGTTTCACGTGTAGCTGCCTTAATGACAGTTGCTCCTGAGATCTTCGAGATGGATTTAAATCCACTTCTAGGCTCAAAAGATGCAGTTGTTGCTGTTGATGCTCGTATTAGAATCGAAAAGGAGATTTAATTCTGAGAATTAGTTTGTTTGTGAGTTCTTGATTTTGAAGATATCTTTACGTTTTTCAAACTGACAGATATACTAATTAACTAAATCACTCATTATATTATGAGAAAATTCAAAGATCTTAGCCTGAATGAAAAACTGATGATCAGTTTTGTTATTATTCTTTTAATCGCTGTTGCTCTAAATTGGAGCAATATTTATGAGGGATTGAAGAAAGGTTTCGAGACACATACAGAACAGCCAGCTAAATAAGCTGGATGATACCCGGGACTTTGTCTCGGGTATTTATTTTTTACAATCCTGATCTTTTTTACCATCTGCATCATAAACTTAAAAATGAAAAAACAAGATTTAATATTTATCCTTTGTGTCATTGCTTTCTTTTTGCCTTTTTTTCTGTCAGAAGAGGTTTTCAATTTTTATGTGAGTTATAATAAAGCTCATGGTATGGTTACCAGTTTTATAAAATTTGCCATTTTGGCAACTTTGGGTGAACTTATAGGTTTGCGAATAAAGTCTGGCGTTTTTTATAAAAAAGGCTTTGGAGTTATGCCCAGAGCAATTGTTTGGGGCTTCTTAGGCTTGACAATTAAACTGGCCTTTGTGATTTTTGCAACTGGAACACCAATATTCCTGTCATATCTTGGTCTCGAAGGTGCTGTTGATGCCATGAAAGGTGGCTTTACTCCTAATAAACTGTTGGTAGCTTTTGCTATATCTACATGTATGAATCTGATTTATGCTCCTGTGATGATGACCTTGCATAAGATTACAGATATTCATATTCTGGATAATGGAGGGACTGTTGCAGGTCTGTTGCGTCCAATTCAGTTTTCGAAGATATTTATAAATATGGATTGGGGCGTGCAATGGAATTTTGTATTCAAAAAAACAATTCCATTTTTCTGGATTCCAGCTCATACATTTACTTTCTTATTGCCTCCCGATTACCAGGTTCTTTTTGCAGCAGCATTAGGTATTGTGTTGGGGGTATTGCTTGCTATCGCCAGTTTGAAGAGTTCTTGATTAAAGTATTAGTAGTTTAAAAAAGGGGCTGTCGAAAAAGTATCGACAGCCCCTTTTTTTATCCAGTACCTACCTTATTGATAATTTTTCCGATACTCCATTCGCAAGAATATTGATTTCCATTTTCAATAGCCATTTTTTTTGTTTGTGTGTGAAAATTATTACGACGATCGGTTAAAATGGCTATGCCTTAAGATAGGTATACAATCTCTGTTGTGGAGTTTTTAGATTGGTTTTTACTTCTCAGGTTACCAAATATTCCAACAACAATACATTTAACCTATACTGATAGAGTTGTCTCATCAAAAAAGGTTATAGCTCTGCTGAGTTTTCAGCGTCTCTTAGCCCCAATTGGTTAGTGTTCTTCGAATTTTATTTTTTCCCTTTTCCGTGTTGAGTGACTCAAATTTTTGAATGAAATATCAGGTGGGCTACAATTCTATTTGTTCTCCAAAATTATGCGAATGGAGGGATAAAGGGGTGTTAAAAAAATAGACAAGTAAAATTAATTACCAATGGTTTTAATTAACTATAAGGACAAGGATTGATCTTGAAAGTTGTACAGAATATTAATTTCATGTAAAAATATATTACAGGGGTTTATTGAAGGGAGTGAGAACGAAATAATAAATTTCAGCTTGTGTAAGTGCCATAGTTGTAGTGTGTTGAGAGTGCGCCTTGAAGCCGCTTCGGTATTCTGGCATTGTAGTTGCCTACTTACTGTGTGAAATAAAGGGATTGATTATCCCTTTTTAGTATTAACATAAACTTAAACACAGATTGTATGACTAAAACATTTAAAGAAATGATGGCAGAGTCTGGTCAGGAACTTGAGTTTCAATATGGCGGGACTGCTCCGGAGAGCATGGTTACAAGAGAAGTTAATTGGAAAGCTCATCCAAGAATTGAGAAACTTAAAGAGATCTATTTAGATTCTTTATCGTCTACTAATAATGAGTTTCCTTATTGGTATACCAGAGAGTATTTTAAACATGACAATGAGATTCCTGTAGTGAGAAGAGCCATGTCGTTGAGATCGGCATTCTCGCATTTAACTCCTGTAATTTTTCCTGGTGAATTGATGACTATGAGAAAAGGGTCATTTTTTCGTGCTTCTTTTCCTATGCCTTGGCTTTCTGAAGGTTTCTATATGGCTAATGAATCTGCTTTTTATCAAGAGGCTTTAGATCGTGGTTCTGCTTCTGTAGATGAACATTCAAAATTTGGTCAAGGTGGAGGTAATGTTCCTCAAAGTTTTGGGAAAGTTATATCTATCGCTGGTAAGTTTGGTATGCGTCAGGAGGAAGTTCCTGTTATGCTTGAACTAGCAAAAATGTGGAATGGTAAGTCTGTTGATGATTTGGGACATAAGTATGAGCAAATGGTTCCTGATTATCAAGTTAAAGAAGATATCATGCGTTCTGTTGTATGTATGTTCGATTCAGGATTTACCTTGCCTCAAGGTCGTGAGGTTGTAAATTACTATTATCCTTTGGAGTATGGTTTTGAAGGCATCAAAGCTTTGGCTCGTGAACGTAAGAATGAAGTTGCTGGTAACGCCAATGGAGATGGTTTGGTTGGAATGAATCGTCTTTACAACTATGAGGCAGTTATTATCATTATAGAAGGTATTCAGAAGTGGATTCATAATTATGCTGTACATGCTGAATGGTTAGCTAAGAGAGAAAAGAATGCAGTACAAAAGAAGGAATATAAAGAAATGTCAGAACGTTTGTTCTGGATTGAGAATAATCCTCCTAGAACTTTTATCGAAGCTTTCCAATTAATTGAAACTGTTCATTTAGGAGTATTGAATGAAGATGCAATTTCTGGTTTGTCAGCAGGAAGAATAGGTCAGGTATTATATCCATATTTCGAACAAGATATTGAAGCTGGTCGAATTACAGAGGATCAAGTCCTTGAGCTTTTAGAACAAGATCGTGTTATAAAAACTTCTATTGATTGCTTTGCATCAGTAGGTGTTGTAGGTGGTGTACTTTCAGGTAATACTTTTAATACTCTATCGATTGGTGGAGTTGATAAAGATGGAAAAACCGCTGTAAATAAGTTGGAGTATCTGATTCTAAAAGCAGGGGGTACTAATGCAATGCCTCAATCTACTATTGCTTTGCATTATGATGAAACTTTACCAGATGATTTTCTTGCTTTGGCTGCAGATGTTATAAAAACAGGATGTGGATACCCTGCATTTATGAATAATAGTGTGGCTCAGGAATTCCTTATTCGTCATTATGGCCACGAAGGCATGAATGTAGAAGAATCTCGTGCATGGGCTATTGGTGGTTGTTTGGAAACTTCTCCTTGTTGCTGGAAACCGTTGCATCTTAATGGAAAAGAGTATTGGATTCCAGGAGGTTGTGGTCAGCCTACATCTGTTGGAGTGCATTTCATTTCTATGCCTAAAGTATTAGAATTGGTTCTGTTTAATGGATTCGATAAGCGAACTAATCATAAAGTTTTTGAACCACATAACCGTAAATTAGAGACTTACGAGGAGTTGTTCGATCAATTCAAATTATATTGGGCTAAGGCTGTTGATGTATTAGCTAAGACTAATAATATTCAGCATGATGTATGGAGAAAAAATAACGCTAGTATTTTTAACTCATTACTAAAACCAGATACTCTTGATAAAGGTCATTTGATTAATGAACTAGGATATCGTTATAATGCTACTTTTAATGTTGAGAGTGCTGGCAATGTAACCTGTATCAATAGTTTAGCTGCTTTTAAGAAGTTGGTGTATGAGGAAAAAGCCTATACATTAAATGATATGGCTGAGGCAATTTCAGATAATTTTGGTTATAAAACTGCTCATGAGATAGGTAAGTTCTCTCTAATGGATCAGGAAAAGGCTGATGATGCTACAAATAAGTACGAGAAAATGCATTTTGATTGTCTGAATGCTCCTAAGTATGGAAATGATAATGCTTTTGCAGATCAAATTCTACTTGAATGGGAGAACTGGTTCTGTCGTCATAGCGAAACTGTAGAATCTCTTTACGGAGAGCCTATGTATAGTTGTCAGATTTCTGTTTCTACTCATGGAGCTATGGGTTCGGCTACTTTAGCGAGTTTCGATGGTCGTTTACAAGGAACTACCTTTGCTGATGCATCATTATCGGCTTACCCAGGTACTGATAAAAATGGACCTTTTGCTTTGATGAATTCAGCTGCAATTTGGGATCATTCTATGTCACAAAATTCTCAATTAAATATTAAAATACACCCTTCTGCAATACAAGGACGTGAAGGTGCGAAAAAACTAATCGAAATGGTTAGAGCCTATATGAGAAAAGGAGGCTTTCATGTTCAATTTAATGTTGTTGATTCCAAGGTATTAAAGGATGCTCAGCAAAATCCACAAAACTATAGAGATTTGATGGTTCGTGTGGCTGGATTTACTCAGTATTGGGTAGAGATCGGTAAGCAGGTTCAGGATGAGCTTATTGCTAGAACTGAATATGAGTGTATTTAATTCTTAATTGTTTAATCTTATATAATTTTTGAAAATGGAAGAAAAAACATATAAAAACAGCTTAAACTTTGTGCCAGTTGATGTGGCCAAAGGACTAGATCGTAATACCGGATTGATGGTGAATGCTGATGATATTGATCCTAATTATGAAAGAACTCCAAAGTGTATGCATTGCAAGAATTTTAAGTGCGATGAGGAAAAAATAAGTTTAGGGATCTGTAGTCAGTCCGAAGCGGATCAGGAGTGGGTTGCCTATCCTGATATGTGTGCAGTAACTTGCGAAATGTATAGAGAGAATTAAACATTTATTATGCTATGGGGAGGGAGTATCTCTCCCTATAGTTTTTTAAAATCTCACTGAAAGGATATCGGACAGGTCCTATTCCTTGATAGTTAATGATTTTTGTTTTTTATTTAAATGGATGTATTATGAAACAAAATAAGGCGAAGTTTTATGGAATAATGGTTGTGTTTGCTTCATGGTTAGCCGTCTTTAGTTTATTTGGTTACCGCGCAACTTTTGCAATGTTAAAAGGTCCAATGAGTATTGAGCTGGGATGGTCTCAGGCACAAGTAACTTTGGGGTATTCATTAATGATGACAATTTACGCTGTTACAGCATTTTTTGCAGGTATGGTTCTTGATAAATGGGGTACTAAACCAGTGTATGCTATTGCTGCTGTATTAGGTGGATTGGGTTTCTATCTTACAAGTATGGTTAGTACTCATTTGGCTTACCTATTTACTTTTGGTGTTGTTGCTGGTATTGCTACTGGTATGTTGTGGGTAACATCTACTGTTTCAGTCCGTAAATGGTATGTAGGAAAGACTTATGCAACCATGTGGGGTTTTGCATTTGCTGGAGGGCCTATGGCTCAATGGCTTTTAGCCGAAGTGGTTAAAGGCTCCATGGACGGTGGCGGTGTGGATGCTTGGCGTAACACCATGGTTACTTTAGGAATTATTGTTTTTGCACTGTTAGCCTTTGCTGTTATTTTTGCTAAGCAGAATCCTGAGAACTATAATATTAAACCTTTTGGTGAGATTGCATCTCCTGATGGGCCTGTAAAGAAGGAAAGAGTATGGACTGTGAAGGAGGCATACGCCAAATATGCTATTTGGGCTGCTATCTTTACATTTTTATTTAGTATGATGGCTGAATTCCTTATCTGGACACAATTGGTTAGTTTCTGGGTTCAAGATAAAGTGTGGGCTAGAGAAGCTGCCATTAATGTATACAAGACTATTGGTATTATTGGTATTTTTAGTATGCCACTCTTGGGTATTTTTGCTGATAAAATTGTTGCTAAGTTAAAACATGAAGCTAAGGGGAGAAAGGTTATGTTAGTAATAGGTCCAGCTACAGGAGTTATTGCATGTCTTTTCTTACTGATGTGTACTACTCAGGTAACAGTCGTGGCTTATATAGCTGCAGTTGTTTTTGCAATTTACTGGGCAATAGTTCCTGGTGGTGTAGTGGGATATACTGGTGCTATTTATGGTCGTAAGACTTTGGGGCAAATTTGGGGACTCGCTACTTTAATTGTTATGGGTGTAGGTCCATTTTTAGGTTCATTTATTGGTGGATGGCTAAAAGATTTCTCGGGTAGTTATACCTATTCTATTTATTATGCTATTGGATCATTTGCGGTTTCTATTATTTTCGCTTTGACTTTGCCTTTGTCTGCCGATAAAAGTAATAAAGGAGAGAACGTTGAAACTAGATCAAAAGAAGCTAAACAAGTAGATGAATTAGTGGAAGCTTAAACTTTAATAAAATCAGATTTCTTATTTTTTAAGATGCAAAGATTAAAATAAACAACAAAAAAGACATGGAGCTTGTTGGGGCTATTTCCAACAAGCTTCCTCTTTTTATTTTGTTCGTTTTATTCATGAAAGTTAAATGAGCCGAAATCTGTAAATGAAATATTGGAGGATTAAAATGACTAACATAAATAATGACACTCTAATTAAATCTGCAAAGATTAAGGTTTCTCAAGGTAAAACGGATGTGAATAAAGGGCTAGTTTTTAGTATTCAGTCATATTCTGTACACGATGGTCCAGGCATGCGTACAACCGTATTCATGAATGGCTGCCCCTTAAAATGTGGATGGTGTTGTAATCCAGAAGGCTTGCATCATAAGCAAATCATGCTGCATAGTAACGTAAAGTGTAAAACTTGTGGAGCTTGTATAGAAGCATGCCCCAAGGGAGCCGTAGATCTGCTTGATGAAAAACTAAGGTTCGATAGAAGTAAGTGTGACGAATGTAGCACAATGGAATGTGCTGATGTTTGTTTGAACGAAGGTATTTCAATAGCAGGGATTGAGTATTCTATTGATGAGCTGATGTCCCGTTTCCAGAGAGAGAGACATTTTTGGGGTGCAAAAGGTGGTGTGACCTTTAGTGGAGGAGAACCATTAGCTCAGAAAGAATTTATTTTACCACTTTTGAAAAAATGTAAAGACGCTTACATCAATACATGTGTGGAAACAACAGGTTGTGTAGATTCAGATTATTTTTTAGAGGTTCTTCGCTATATAGATTGGGTTTTTATGGATTTGAAACATATGGATCTTCAAAAACATAAAGAATTAACGGGAGTCGACAATCACCTTATTCTTAAAAATATTAAATTATTGGCACAAACCCCATGGTGGAATGGTTTTATTGTACCTCGAATACCGATTATACCTGGCTGTAACGATGATGTTAATAATTTAAGGGCTACGGCTAAATTTGTTAAGGACATTGGTTTGGAGGTAATTAATATTCTTCCATTTCATAGATTAGGAGAATCAAAATATCGACAATTGGGGCGTGAATATTCATTTATTGAGCAAAATTCACCATCAGCCGAACATATGAATAATTTGAAAGAGATTATCCAGAGCGAAGGCATAATTTGTTTTGTGGGGCACGATACTCCATTTTAATCCAGTAAAGTATTACAATTAACAAAATAGGTTTTACTAGAATAGTCGCATTTTATTTAATTGATCGATAGTATCAATACTGATTATAAATACACTTTCTGTCATGTTATTTGTGAAATAGAACATGTCGTTATTAGTGTTTGATTATAAGTGTTTTAAGTAAATGTGACGATTTTTTGTTATTAATATTGAATTGTTATGATAAAAAACTTACACCTTGTTTTAATATTCCTTTTTAATTTTTTTTTCACTGGAATGCTATTCGCTTCCAATGGCGACGACGATGATAAACTTAAATTATCCTTTTCAGAAAGAACACGGCTTACTGTATTTGATAATTCGATATCTCTTAACGATGATGGTGACCCTTGGGCTTTTTCAAGACATAAAACATCTTTAGGTTTAAAGTATACTGGTTTAGATAAATTCGATTTTAATGTCAAATTTACAAATGAATCAAGAGTCTGGTTTACACCTAAAACAAAGGAATCTAGATTTGATGAAATATTTTTCGATCAGCTATATGTAAAATGGAAAACCGGGGTTAAGGTCCCTCTTGAACTAACTTTAGGGCGACAGAATATAATTCTGGATGAGGGATTTATTTGTTTGGATGGACAGCCATTAACTGGATCAAGATCCATTTATTTTAATGCTGCCAGATTCGATATTACAATAAAAAAAGATCATAATATTACTGGTTTTTATTCTTATATACCTCATAGTGATGATATTCTACCTGTTATGCATGAAGCAGAATTACCTCAGGCTTTGGAAGAGCAGGCAAATGTTGGATTGGGATTGTATTACCGCGGGAAAATAAATAAGAATAAATTATCATTGTATTATTTTCTGAAAAATACTAAAAGTAATGATTCAAATCCATATGAATCTAAAATTAACGCTCTCGGAGCTCGAATGCATATCCCTTTGTATGATAGAATGAATTTTGTTTTCGAGGGAGCTTACCAGTTTGGTAAGCTGGAAAGTCTGGATAGAAGTGCTTTTGGTGGATATGCTTATCTAGATTATAACTTGACTAATAAAACTCCCTTCTTAACGAAACTTACTTTGGGTAGTTTTTATCTAAGTGGTGATGATCCTAATACTAAAAAAGTGGAAGGATGGGATCCGCTTTGGAGCCGTTGGCCAAAATGGAGTGAATCTTATATTTACACACTTATCATCGAGAACAAAGGTAAAGTTGCCTACTGGAGCAATATTAGTTCGTTGTATGCCTCTTTTAAAGCTAAGTTTACTGAAAGTATTTCCTTCCAAACAGCATTCCATCATTTGATGGCTGTGGAGGATAATACATCTGATTTTTGTTCGGGATCAGGTAAAAATAGAGGCAATTTATTGTCATTTCGTTTAAATTATAAGATTGATAAAAATTGGTCAGGCCATTTTTTAGTGGAAAACTTCGAACCAGGTAATTATTATTCTCCAACAGCTGATGGTTATAACTGGTTTCGTTTTGAGTTATTGTTTAAAATTTAATACTTGTTTGGATATTAATTTTAAACCGCCCGAACGTTTTTTAATGTAATATTTTAAAGCTTTCTCACTGAATGAGGAAGCTTTTTTTATTGATATATTAACAAGTAACCGATAAGTGTTGTTTCAAACGTGATTAATGGAACTCAAGTTTCATTGACAGCACTTATATTGAGCGAGTTTTATCTTGTTAATTAATTTGTAGTTAGTTAACTTAGGACTATTATTATGACAATATCATTTTGAATCCTGTTTTACCTCAATGAAAAAATTTAATAATCTTGAGTCCAAGAAAAGGATATTAGTTATTGCTAGTATCATTTTGTTTTTATTGGTTTCGTCTCTAGCCGTTCTGTATTCGGTTATTGATATTTCTAAGTCCCGTAAAATGGCTTCTAAGTATCTGACTTCTATCACGAATGGTGTTTCCGAGACAGTCGATTCCTGGATGGAGGAGAAAAAAAAGATGGTGATGTTTATCTCAGAAATGCCTGAAATTAAGGAGGCTCTTTCTGGAGATATGAATCATTTGAATCAACGATTTCAGCTTATAGGAAAACATTATCCCAATCAAGAATGTATTTTTTTAGCTTCTAAGGATGGAGTCATTTTAACTGATTCTAGTTTTATGAGTCTTTACAAAATAGACTATGTACACCAATTGCCTTTCTGGAAGTCATTTAAAGATAATGGTTTTGGTATTTATCTGGATACCCATATTTCCAGATCTGAAAAAAGTAATAAGTTGATCTTTACGATTATAAAAGGTGTATTTTCTTCTAATAATGAATTGTGTGGTTTCATCGGTATTACCATTAATTGGGATAAGTTTGTTAAGAAGTTTATTATCCCTGTAAGGGTCGGCGAAACGGGTTTTGTTGCGATTACAGATCTCGATGGTCGAAATATTGGGCATCCCGACAAGTCACTTGCACTTGAAGATCTTTCAGGTTATGCCTGGATGCAGAATATGATTACTCAAAAGGATGGATCTCAGGAGTATACTTTTTGTAGTGAGAATAAAATGATGGCTTTTCGACAGTCCAAAGAGTCTGGATGGATTGTGAATTCATCTATAAATGAGGATGAGTTAATTAAACAAACAATTTATATTCGGAATCTCATTTTATTGATCAGTATAGTTATTTTATTTAGTTTGCTGTTTGTCATTGTTTATATGGATATGTTTAAATTGGAAGCTGCTGAGAAAAATTTAATTGAGAGTGAGCGCAATTTTAAGTTATTGTTTGAACGAGGCAGTGATGGAATCTTTGTTCATGAGATTAATAAGAATGGGATCCCTGGGCACTTTACTAAGGCTAATCGCATTTTCCTTAAATTGTTTCAATGCAAAGAGTCTGAGCTTTATAATGATTCATCTTGTTTTGTTTTTGAGGGGAATGGTCGTGATGAATATATGAAAGTTTTGAGTTTAATGGTACAGTCTAAGTATCATGTTATGGACTGTGAATTGTCAGTGAAAGGGCAACGATTAATTGTTGAGTTCCGTTTGTTTTTGATTGAATCTGCACAAAGCTACGCTGTGATGGGTTTTGTAAGGGACATAACAGAAAGTGTTATTTCACGGCTAAAGTTGGCGGAACATCGGGATTCCCTTGATAAAAAGGTACAGGAACGAACAAAGGAATTGATGACCAGTAACATGAAATTAATTAATCAGATTAAAGCCAAGGAGGAGATGGCAAAAGCTCTAATAGAGAGTGAAAATAAATACAGAAGTCTGATAGAGAGAGCCAATGATGGAATTATGTTAGTACAAGATAAGCAAATACTTTATGTGAATAAGAACATGGCGCATCTGCTTGAATATGGTGACCAGGAGGTTTGCAAAATGACTTTTGATCAGATTATTCCTGAAAACCATTGGATCGATATTTATTCCAATTACCAACAAAGGTTAAAAGGTAATAATGAGAAATATATTTATGAGACCCAATTTTTATCCTGTTCGGGTAAGCCCCTTGATGTTGAGGTTAATGCTGGTATTATCAATTACGAAGGTAAGTCGGTAGATTTTCTTTTTGTTCGTGATATTGCCGAGAGGAAGAAAATTGAAGAGGAGAAGCGTAAACATCAAGAACAACTTTTACAAACGGATAAGCTTGTAGCCTTGGGAACCTTAGTGTCGGGTGTCGCTCATGAAATTAACAATCCTAATAGTTCAATTATGTTAGGTTTGCCAATTTTAAAGCAGGGCTGGGATGGTGCATTACCCATCTTGGATTCCTATTTAAAGGCTAATGGTGATTTTTTAATTGCAGGTATACCTTTTATTATGTTTAAGTCATATGTGTCTGACATTATGCGAGATATCTCTAAGTGTTCTGAGAGAATTAAGGTTATCGTTAATGATCTTAAGAATTTTTCCAGGTTCGATAGTGGTGAACTTAGCGATCATGTAGACGTTGGTGGTGTTATTCATGCATCAATAAAATTGATTAATAGTCAGATTTTGAAATGTACAAACAAATTCCAAGTAAAGATAGAGGATGACATGCCTTGTGTATTTGGGAATATTATTCGTTTGGAGCAGGTTTTTGTAAATTTGATACAAAATGCATGTCAGGCTTTAACTTGTTCGGATCAGGCGATTGTAATTAGTGTTAATTATAATCTGGATCAACAGAATATTCAAGTCTTAATTGAAGATGAGGGCTGTGGAATCTCAAAATTTAATATGAAACAAATTTTTGATCCTTTTTATACCACCAAGCGTGGAGTTGGGGGAACTGGTTTGGGACTTTCTGTATCTTTAAAAATCATTGAGGAACACAAAGGAAGCATTGACTTTTATTCGAACGAGGGAAAGGGAACTCAAGTTGTTATATTATTACCAGTAATTCAAAATCAAAAAAAACATGGAATTATCTAGACCAATGTATCCAATATTGATTGTTGATGATGAAGCTTCAATTTTACAAAGTATTGAAATTACACTTCGTACGCATAATTATAATAATATTGTTTGTATACAGCAGAGTGATAAGGTAATTGATTATGTTAGGAATAATCCCATTGAGATCATTCTTTTAGATCTGACTATGCCAAGAGTCTGTGGTGAAAAAATATTGAGAGAAATTAATCAGGACTTTCCTGAAATTCCCGTGATCGTCATTACGGGCTTAAATGATGTGCAGGTAGCAGTTTCTTGCATGCAACTCGGGGCAGTGGATTATCTTCTAAAGCCTGTGGAAAGAAGTCGTTTACTTTCGTCTGTCAATAAAGTTGTCGAATTGAGTGATCTTAAACGACAGTATTCCTTATTAAAAAAGCATCTGCTTAGCGATACCCTCGAAAATCAACAGGCTTTCTCACACATTAAGACTCAAAGTAAGAGGATGAAATCTATTTTCCAATATATGGAAGCTATTGGTAAGTCTAATGAATCCGTTTTGATTGCAGGCGAGACAGGTACTGGCAAGGAGCTTTTTGCCAAGTCGATGTATCAGTTAAATAATTATAAAGGTAAATTTGTAACAGTGAATGTCGCAGGGCTTGATGATAATATGTTTTCTGATTCATTATTTGGACATGTTAATGGGGCCTTTACAGGAGCATCTTCACGCCGGGATGGACTTGTGGAACAGGCCGAGAATGGCGTGCTGTTTCTGGATGAAATAGGAGATCTGGCATATGCGTCTCAAGTAAAACTTTTACGACTTATTCAAGAAAAAGAATACTATCCTTTAGGTGCTGATGTTCCACGAAGGGCTAAATGCCGAATATTGGTGGCTACAAATATGGATTTGAAGAAAAAAATGGAGGAAGGTGTTTTTAGAAAAGACCTTTATTATCGACTTTCAGTTCATACTGTTAATCTGCCACCACTTAGAAAGAGGTTGGAGGATATTGGTGTGTTAGTGGATCATTTTATTGAAGAGGCTGCAAAAAGTATGAACAAGAATAAACCTACGCCACCAACAGAGCTGAATTGCCTTCTAGGTTCCTATAGTTTTCCTGGCAATGTGAGAGAACTTCGATCGATGGTATATGATGCCGTTAGCCAACACAAATCAAGGGTAATGTCTATGAGGGTTTTTCAAGAACATATAAGTGCTAATATGGGGTGCTCCATTCCTTTAATAAGGGCAAAAGTTGGATGTGTGAATTTTTTTCAGGATTTTGAAGATCTCCCTCAAATAAAGAATATAGTAGAAGAACTGATACAGGAGGCAATTTCTAGGTCGAATGGTAATCAGAGTGTTGCAGCTAAGATGTTAGGGGTTTCTAGACAAACTTTATATAGTAAATTAAAAAAGGGTTGCCTTTCTTCTTTCAGTTGAGTTAAAAGTTATTGAATTTGAAATTTAGTTTCTTTAGATCTATTTATTATCAAATATATTGAAGGATTTTGATCTGCTACCATAATGAAAGGTGGCTTTACTCCTAATAAGTTATTGGTAGCTTTTGCCATATCTACATGTATGAATCTAATTTATGCTCCTGTGATGATGACCTTGCATAAAATTACAGATATTCATATTCTGGATAATGGAGGAACAGTTTTAGGCTTGTTTCGTCCGATTCAGTTTTCGAAGATATTTGTAAATATGGACTGGGGTGTGCAATGGAACTTCGTATTCAAAAAAACAATTCCATTTTTCTGGATTCCAGCTCATACATTTACTTTCTTATTGCCTCCCGATTACCAGGTTCTTTTTGCAGCCGTATTAGGAATTGTATTGGGTGTTTTGCTTGCTATTGCCAGTTTGAAAAGTGCTAAATAATTATAACTTTGTAGAGGATTGATAATTATAGATTTTTAATCCTCTATTTTTTTAAATTGCAGGCATAGCTGATCGCTTATTTTTTTTCATGCCTGATCTCTGTGCTTTGTCTGATGTCTCATCTCTTTAAACTGAAAATATGACAAAAATTGGATTGTTTTACGGCCCTCAGGAAGGTAATGTAGAAAAAGTAGCGAAGCTTATTGCAAGCAAAATTGATGCAGTAGATTTAATAAGGGTAAAGGAAATCGAAGCAAATGTTTTGAGAGAATACGATAGTATTATACTGGGTATCTCTACTCTTGGAAAGCATAATTGGTCATCTGAGAATCTTGGTAACGATTGGGATCAATTCCTTCCTAAAATGAATGGTTTGGATTTGAAAGGCAAGAAAGTCGCCCTTTTTGGTCTTGGAGATCATATTGCTTATGCTGATTTCTTTGTTGATGCCATGGGTGAATTATTCGAGGTGGTAAAAGGAACCGGAGCAACTGTTATTGGTCAGGTGAGCGATGAAGGGTATGAATACAATGAATCACGTGCTTTTATAGATGGAAAATTTATTGGTCTTCCCATTGATGAGGATTTTGAAGATGATTTAACTGAAGGAAGAGTAGATAACTGGTTAAAGGTCATTTTACCTGAAATGCAATAATACAACATTGATATTTATAGATCAGGGCTCTCTTCATTAGAAGTGGGCCTTTTTTTGTGTAAAACTACCAATCCGATATTTTTAAAACGATTACTTTCTTTAGACTGTAATTAGATAAGCGTAATATGTTTTAAATTGTAAGGAAAATTCGTAAAATTGCAGGAAATCTGAATAAGGTTTAATTTTCTAATAATAACTCTTAATTAAATAAATATGAAAACCCCCATAAACTCTCAGATAGTCGATAATAAGCTTGCTCTTTGTGAAATAGATAAGATGGAAGATGCAACCATTCGCGATGTTGTTCGCGTGGTGAACATGATTGAAGAGGAGAGCGGTGAAAAATTCATTCGTATGGAAATGGGGGTTCCTGGTTTAGCTGCCTCTAAGTTTGGTGTTGAAGCTGAAAAAGAAGCTTTAGATCATGGGGTTGCATCAGCTTATCCTATGTTGGAAGGGGTACAGGTTTTGAAAGATGAAGCCTCAGCGTTTATTAAAAACTTTATGGATGTGGATTTGAAACCAGAAGGTGTTGTGCCGACTGTTGGTTCAATGCAAGGTGGATACGCTGCATTTATGACTGTTTGTGCTTGTAATGAAGAAAAGGATACCATCTTATTTGTAGATCCGGGCTTTCCTGTTCAGAAAACTCAAATGGATGTTTTGGGCTTGAAATATGAATCTTTTGATGTTTACGAATATCGTGGAGCCAAATTGCAAGATAAACTTGAAGAGATTATGTCGAAGGGCAATATTGCCGGTATAGTTTATTCCAATCCTAATAATCCTGCATGGATTTGTTTGAACGATGATGAGTTGAAGACCATTGGAGAATTGGCAACTAAATACGATGCGATTGTACTGGAAGACCTTGCTTATTTTGCCATGGACTTTAGAACAGATCTAAGTCAGCCTGGTGTTGGGCCATTTCAGCCATCAGTTGCAAAATATACCGATAATTATGTTTTAATGATATCCAGCTCGAAGGTATTTTCATATGCTGGTCAAAGAATTGGCTTACTCTGTATTTCAGATAAGCTTTATAAAAGACGATTCGATGGTTTGAAGAAACGATTCGGAGCAGAGGAGTTCGGTTATACTATTATCTTCAGAATCATTTATACGCTTTCGTCAGGAGTTTCTCATTCGGCACAATATGCCTTGCGTGCTATGCTAAAAGCTGCTAACGAGGGTAAATTCAATTTTGTTGAAGATGTAAAGGAGTATGGTGAACGAGCTAAGATCATGAAAAAACTATTTACTGACAATGGCTTCGAATTGGTGTATAGTACTGATGTGGATTTACCATTGGCAGACGGTTTCTATTTTACGATTGCTTATCCTGGTTTAACAGGACCAGATTTGAATAAGAAGCTATTGTATTATGGCATCTCGGCAATTTGTCTGAATGAAACCGGAAGTTTAAAAGAAGGACTTCGCGCTTGTGTTTCGCAAATTTCCCGCGATCAATTTAGTGACCTGGAATATCGCTTAAAAGAGTTTCATAAGCACCACCAGGTATTGGCTTAATTGTAAGTGTGGTATTGTATAATAAAGTATAGGTTGAAGTGACAAGGATAAGTCAGACAATTCTCGATTTTGACTCAGGAAGTAACGAATTCATTAATAAAAGAGCCTAATTTATTTAGACTGATTGTAAATTTTGTGAATTCGTGACGAATTGTAAGCGGAATAGGGAATAATGCTTTTGAATTGTTACCTTTATCAAGCAAATTAAAATTTAATTCTTAATATATAAACGCTATGGCAAAATTCAAAGGTGCTATCGTTGTTGATACCGAAAAATGTAAAGGTTGTGGCTTATGTGTTGTAGCCTGCCCTACAAAGGTTATCGAACTTGCACGCGACGTTAATGGCAAAGGTTACCATTATGCTCATATGGCTAATGCTGATGCATGTATTGGTTGTTCAAGTTGTGGTTTGGTTTGTCCTGACACTGTAATTACTGTTTACAGAGTAAAAGCAAGCTAAATTCTATTTAATCAAAATCTGAAAATCTTAAAAATATTTTTGTAATGGGAGATATTCGATTAATGAAAGGGAATGAAGTGATTGCTGAAGCAGCTATTCGTTGTGGATGTGATGGGTATTTTGGTTACCCAATTACACCTCAGTCCGAAATTATGGAAACCCTTATGATTCGCCGACCTGAGCTAGAGACCGGAATGGTTGTTGTTCAGGCAGAGAGTGAAGTCGCTGCAATTAACATGGTGTATGGTGGTGCGTCTTGCGGTAAAAAAGTGATGACATCTTCGTCAAGTCCTGGAATCAGTTTGAAAGCTGAAGGGATTACTTACCTGGCAGGTGCTGAACTTCCTGCTTTGATCGTTAATATTGTACGAGGAGGACCAGGTCTGGGTACGATTCAGCCAGCTCAGTCTGACTATTTCCAAGCTGTAAAAGGTGGAGGACATGGTGACTACAAACTTATTGTTTTGGCTCCTGCCTCTGTTCAGGAAATGAATGACTTTGTGGACTTAAGTTTTGAGCTTTCATTTAAATATTTAAATCCAGCAATGATCTTATCTGATGGTGTAATTGGCCAGATGATGGAGAAGGTTGAATTGTCAGAATTCAAGCCACGTTGGACTGCAGAAGAAATTGAAAAGATCTCTGGATCTTGGGCAACTAATGGGAAGAAGCCTGGTCAAAAGCGTAATATTTCTACATCTCTAGATTTAGATTCAGCTAAGCAAGAAATCTTCAATCACAAATTGCAGGCGAAATATCGCGCAATGGAAGAAAACGAAGTTCGTTTTGAGAAGATTGACTGTGATGATGCTGACTATCTATTCGTAGCTTATGGATCAAGTGCTCGTATTTGCCAAAAAGCTATCGAAATTGCACGTGCAAAAGGAATTAAAGTTGGTTTGCTACGTCCTATAACTCTTTTCCCTTACCCAACTAAGCAAATTCAAGAAATGCTTGGACAAGTAAAAGGAATCTTATCAGTAGAAATGAGTGCTGGTCAAATGGTCGAAGATGTTCGTTTGGCAGTTAACGGTAAAGTGCCAGTTGAGCACTACGGCCGTTTCGGTGGAATCATTCCTACTCCTGATGAAGTAGTTGAAGCATTAGAACAAAATTTTTTAGGAGAATAAGTTATGACAGCAACAACAGAACTTAAAAATATAATTAGCGAAGAGAACATGGTCTACAGCAAGACTTCTGTTCTTTTAGATAACGAAATGCATTACTGTCCGGGTTGTACTCATGGTGTAATCCACAAGGCAATTGCTGAAGTTATTGATGATATGGGTATTCAGGAAGAAACAATTGGTGTTTCTCCAGTAGGATGTTCAGTATTAGCATACAATTATTTAGATATCGATTGGCAACAAGCTGCTCACGGTCGTGCTCCTGCATTGGCTACAGCAACAACTCGTTTGATGCCTGAGAAATATGTATTTACTTACCAAGGTGATGGTGACTTAGCGTCTATCGGTTGTGCTGAAATTATGCACGCTTGTAACCGTGGTGAAAACATCGTTGTATTCTTTGTAAACAATGGTATTTACGGTATGACTGGTGGACAGATGGCTCCAACAACTCTTGAGGGACAGGTAACTGCAACATCTCCTTACGGACGTGATTGCCAGACGACTGGTTTTCCAATGAAGATTTCTGAAATGGTATCTTTATTACCAGGAACTCGTTATGTAACTCGTGAGTCAGCAGAAACTCCAGGTGCAGTACGTAAGTTGAAGAAAGCCATTAAGAAAGGTTTTTCAAATACAAGAGAGAATAAAGGGATTTCATTTATCGAAATTGTTGGAACTTGTAGTTCAGGATGGAAACAAACGCCTGTACAGTCTAACGAGTGGATGAAAGAACATATGTTCCCATATTACCCACTTGGTACATTAAAGGACGAGTAAATTTCATTAGGGGTAGAGCTAGATTAACTTTATGGTAGATTATTTAGAAAAATCAACGATCTATCCCATAATCGATTAAAACTGTAAAAAAATGACTGAAGAAATTATAATTGCAGGATTTGGTGGTCAAGGTGTACTTTCAATGGGTAAAATTCTTGCTTACTCAGGTATTATGCAGGATCAGGAAGTATCATGGATGCCATCATACGGACCTGAAATGCGTGGAGGTACAGCTAATGTAACTGTAATCCTTAGCGACAATCGTATTAGTTCACCCGTATTGAAGAAATTCGATACAGCTATCATTCTTAACCAGCAATCAATGGATAAGTTTGAAGAAGATATCAAGCCAGGAGGAACTTTGTTGTATGATCCAAACGGTATCACGCGTCATCCGGAAAGAAAGGATATCAATATCTTTAAAATACCTGGTGCTGCTTTAGCTACAGAAATGGGTAACCCTAAAACATTCAACATGATTATTATGGGTGGTTTCCTTAAAGTGAAGCCTATCGTAAAAATTGAGAATGTTCAGAAAGGTCTTGAGAAATCATTACCAGAGCGTCACCATAAATTAATTCCTTTGAATATTGAAGCAATTCAAAAAGGAATTGAGAATGTTGAAACAGTATTGGCACTATAATACAAAAACAACAACAAATACTATCCAATTAAAAATTATGGGAGCCGCTTTAAGTGGTTCCCATTTTTTTTGTTACTTTCGAATGATTTGTGTAAATCTAAAATTCTGATTAATGGAGACTTATGATTTTTTATTTGATTACAAACTGGAGATTTATACGTTTAAAATGCGAGGAACGAGAAGTATTGGCGATATCTTGGAATTTATCGACATGCTTGTTAAAGATAACACGCTGCCTCTAAATTTTAGATTGATATCTGATAATCTGGATTGTGAAATTGAATTTGATCGTAAGTATATCTCACGTTTGATTGAAGCGAATTCAATATTATTGAATAGACTTCATTCTTTTTCTCATGCCATTGTTAATGATAAGCCCGTAGAGGCGGCAATGTCCGATCTATATAAAAATCTAAGCCAAAACTCTAAATATACGGTGAAAGGCTTTTCTTCAATTGAAGCTGCTCATTTATGGTTTGATAGTCTCCATACTAAAAGCTAGTATGCTTTACCTTCCAAATTTTAATTTAGATTAATGGGAAGTCACGAATTTTAAAATCTTCATAAATTTAGTCTCCGTGACATTCTTCATAAATCCATTATACAGTTTGAGGATTTGAATCCCCATTGATATATTATATGGAGATTCTAATTTAAGTCCTTAGCCTTTAGTTATTACAATTCAGAGAAACTATAATCGAGATATTGCAGCATTGTTTTTGCTTCTTCGTGTTGATTGATTTCTGATTTCCACTTGTTTGAGTTGAGATCAAAAATTAGACTCTGAGTTGAATCCACAAAACCAAAACCATTGTTGTAGGTGAAATAAGCATAACCTTTCTGAGATTTATTCAGAAGATTTTTACCTATTTTAAACTCACTGTCATCTATTCCCATCTGTGGTAAAAGGGTATTGGCTAAATCAGGCTGACAACCATATTTGTCAACTTTAAGTCCTTTTTGTTTCAGACACCCCCCCAACCAAAGCATAGGGATTCTATATTTCACAGGATCGTTGGGTACAAAGTTACCAACGTAACGTGCACCGTGGTCAGCCAATAATATTACCAATGTATTATCCCAACTAGGTAATCGCTTTAGCTTGGCTATAAACTCGCCCAAACACTTGTCTGTATAATAGGCTGAGTTCATAAACAAACTGTTTTCATCCTTACCTTTTATTACTTTCTCCATTGGAACATTAAATGGTTCATGGCTGCTTAGAGTCAGACAAGCTTTAAAGTAGGGTTCTTTCTCCAGTTTGATATCATGGTATAACCTATCGAATAAGTATTCGTCGTGAACACCCCATTTCGATGTGTTTAATTCATCAGGAAAATCTTCCATTGATATGGTGTTGTTGAAACCTATGCTTGAAAAATAGGAATTCATGCTAGCGAAATGGAGGTCGCCGCCGTAATAAAATTTGCTTTTATAGCCTTCCTTTTTAAGCGACTTACATAAGCTAGGTAGGTTTTGAACCTTTTTGTGATATGAGATGACGCTTTTTTTGGGAAGTGATGGGAAACCACTAAAAATACCAACTGTTCCAATTTTTGTTCTGTCTCCAATACCGTAGAAGTTTGTGAACAAGATTCCTTCTTCTGAAAGAGAACGGAAGTTTGGTGTGACACCTGCTTCACCGCCGAGTTCTTCAATTATGGCTGACGTGAAACTTTCCATCACAATCAGGATAATATTGGGAGATGTGTTTTTAAGAACCGTATCTTGATTGATCAGCTCAGATTCGATCATCTTTTGATATCTGATTTGAACTTCGTCGTCAGAAAGCAATTTTAGCCTTTTATTCTTTTTTAGCTTCTTAAGTGAATAGGAAAAATTCCATATGGGGTTTATAGCCAATAGATTGGCGTAAGTATTTGGTGAATGATAAACAAAGCCCACATTCATAGGAGCAATTCCTAAACCGCCTCTGATTGGAATAATCATACTGGCAGTGATAAGCAACAGAACCGGGAGGTATTTGAGTTTGGTTGGTTTTATGGCATCCAATTTTCGAATCAGGAATTTGTCGAATAGTCGGTAAGTGGTAGCAAAGATCAACGTGAAAATACCAAACAAGAGTAAATATGTCGTTGTTGTGGTTGAAGCTGCCGCTTCTTTAGGTGTTTTTAAGTAGCTCAATACTGTGCCATCGATATGGAATCCCCAATTTCGAAAGAGTTCAAAATTAGGAACAACAATTGATAAACTAATTAGCATGAGAATGCCATATAAAACCCGAAAGGGGATTTTTAGTTTTTTTCCGGGTAAAGTGATGCACAGGGTTAAAATTAAACCTGTAAGCAAAAGAATATAGCCTGTTATTGATATATCATGATACAAGCCATACATAAAGGAAAGGAGAAATTCTCCAAGACTCAATAAACTGGTTTGTGAATATTGATACACAGCAAATACAAAGCGGATGAATATCATAAATGCAAGCCATGAAAAAGCTGCGGATAGTAAAAAGGATAATCTCTTATTCATATGATTATAATATTATTTAAAAATTGCCACAAGAATCATTACAAAAATTGAGGCGCTTCCCCATGTTGTAATGTCCCATTTCCAATCTTTGTGGATATGTGGTTTGTCAATTTTTATAGACTTGATTAATGGTAATACCTTATAGATAACAAAGCCAAAAAAGATACCAATTAGCATCCCACATAAAATATCCCCCGGGTAATGAACACCTAGATAGATTCTTGAATAGGAGACCATGATAGCCCATGCAAATAAAAACAGGCTTAAATATCTGCGTCGGAATAACACGCTGCAGAAGGTGGCAAGTCCAAAAACATTGGCAGCATGAGATGAGGCAAAACCATATTTTCCGCCTCGGTAGCCATTTACAATGTGAACCAGGTTGGATAACTCGGGTGAACGACTGGGGCGAAACCTTTGAATAGTGGGTTTTAGGATACCTGAAGCCATCTGATCGCAGCAAGTGATAACCAGTACGATAGCAAGCAATAAATAAAGGCCGGTTTTCCAGCCATAGGTACGGAATATATGAACAAGAATAGATAGGTACAGAACCGCCCAAACAAGTTTCCCAGATATCAGATACATAAATGTATCGAAGAAAGGGGAGTGAAAACTGTTTAGGAACAATAGCAATTCCTGATCTAAATTATTAAGGATTTCAAGCATAGTTCTAATAAAGCATTTGAAAAATTTTCGTAAAAATAGGTATAATCCTTATAATAACGATACTTGTGGATTTTATTAGCCTATTTTAACTCACGTTCTCTTGTTGGCAAACTAAGCTTTCAGTGATCTTTTTGCATTGGTCGCCGAGACTATTATATAGAACTTCTGTGTAGAAATGGATGTCAATTCTTCTGATCTGACCAATTCTTCATTTTTTCTTTTTGTTATAACGGAAGCTTATCGGCTTTTATCGTGCTATGTTTTGTTTCATCCAATAAACTTGATGCAAATTCTAAATAAAATTAAAATTGTAAGTGAATTCATTTTTTTGATTTAATTTAGCAAACATAAATTATTAAAATGTTATGCTTTAGTTTTTTTGAAAACGCCTGTTTTGAAGAGCAGTCGTTCTGATTAGAATTAGGCTAATAATATTAAACAATCAATTCTAAATTTTTAACAATGATTAGAAAACTGTTTCTATCGCTTCTGTTTGTAGGTGTTTTTTCACTAGGAAGCTTTGCCCAAACCGGTAAGATCGTATTTGAAGAATATGATCTTGATAATGGCTTACACGTTATCCTTCAACAGGATCATACTACACCAAATATTGTTATTTCGGTCATGTATCATGTGGGATCGAAAAATGAAAAGCCTGAATTAACTGGTTTTGCTCACTTTTTTGAGCACTTAATGTTCGAAGGAACTGAAAATATTCCACGCCATCAGTACGACAAGTATGTGTCGAGAGCAGGTGGGGAATTAAATGCCAACACTTCGACCGACCGTACTTATTATTATGAATTATTGCCATCGAACCAATTGGCTTTAGGTGTATGGTTAGAGTCAGAAAGAATGCTACACGCCAAGGTAGAAGCGATTGGGATCAAAACTCAAAAGGATGTTGTGATTCAGGAGAAGAAGCAACGTTATGACAATCCTCCTTATGGAACTATTTTGCCACAAACTTTATCACACGCATACGAAAAGCACCCATATCGTTGGACTCCAATTGGAAATGAAGAGCATATTCGCAATGCAAAAGACGTAGATTTTCTGAATTTCTACAAGGAATTTTATGTGCCAAATAATGCAGTTTTAACCATTTGTGGCGATTTTAAAACTGAAGAAGCTAAGAAATTAGTTGATGATTATTTTGCATCAATTCCAAAGGGAACCAAAGAAATTTACCGTCCTGATATTGTAGAGCCAGTTAAAACTGCTGAGGTAAGAGATACTGTTTTTGATAACATTCAATTACCAGCAATTATTCAGGCTTACCACATTCCTGCTATTGGAACTCCTGATTTTTATGCCGTAAGCATGCTGGGTAAACTCTTAACTGATGGTAAGAGTTCTCGTTTGAATAAAACACTTGTTGAAGAAAAACAACTGGCTCTACAGATGATGGCTTTCCCAATGCCTAACGAAGATCCGGGTTTAACTTTAGCTTTTGGAATTCCTAATATGGGTGTTGATCCAATGGATCTTGAAAAAGCAATGGATGAGCAATTCAACTTGGTTCGTACTGATTTAATCTCGGAAAGAGAATTTAAGAAGCTTCAAAATAAGGTTGAGAACGAATTGGTTAGTTCAAATGCGACTATCGAAAAACGTGCTGAGAACCTTGCTACGGCCTATACTTATTACAAATCGACAGAACGTGCTAATCAGGAATTGGATAATTACCTGACTGTTACTCGTGAGGATATCAAACGAGTAGCAAACAAGTATTTTGTTCCTGAAAATCGTGTTGTTCTTTATTATTTGCCAAAAGCAAATTAAGGTTCAGATTAAATAATATTGAGTTGGGTAACATCTCATCCCTTATTGGGACTAAAAAACAAACAAATGAAAAAAATAAATAAATTCTTATTCATTGTCTTAGCTTTTTGTCTTGCAACATCAGCTAATGCACAAGTGGACAGAACCAAGGCACCTGCTGCAGGGCCGGCTCCAAAGGTTCAATTGGGCGATTATGATACTTTTACCCTGAAAAATGGGATGAAAGTTTTGGTTGTCGAGAATCATAACCTACCTAAAGTTTCTTTTAATCTTGAATTGCTTATCGATCCGCTTATCGAAGGTGAAAAAGCGGGTTACGTATCTGTGGCTGGTGATTTGTTAGAAACCGGAACGTCTACAAAATCGTCTCAGCAGATTGCTGAAGAAATTGATTTTATTGGTGCCCGATTGGGAAGTCATTCTGAAGGAGCTTATGCTGCAGGTTTATCGAAATACAAAAGTCAGATTCTTGCTTTAATGGCCGATGTGGTTTTAAATCCTGCATTTCCTGTTGATGAGTTCGATAAACTAATCAAGCAAAATATCTCTGGATTACAAGCCGATAAAACGTCGCCTAAATCCATTGCAAAAAATGTACGTACTAAAGTGTTGTATGGTGATGCACATCCTTATGGTGATGTCGTAACTGAAGCGACTTTAGAGAATATTACTTTAGATGACTGTAAGAATTATTACGAGACTTATTTTAAGCCTAATGTGGCCGTAATGGCTATCGTGGGCGATATCACAACCAAAGAAGCTAAGAAGTTGGTGAAGAAATACTTTGGTGAGTGGGAAGCTGCTCAGGTGCCAAATCATAAGTACGACGTTCCAGCTAAGGTTGAAGGCAAACGTGTTGTTTTGGCAAATAAAGATGCTGCACCTCAGTCAACCGTTCAGGTGGTTTACCCAATTAATTTGAAAAAAGGTGCTGCTGATGTCATTCCTGTAAAAGTGATGGATGCGATGTTGGGGCGTGGATTTTCTGGTTTATTAATGAAAAATCTTCGTGAAGATAAGGCTTACACTTATGGAGCTTATTCAAGAGTTTCTGCTGACAAATTGGTTGGTAACTTTTATGCAGGTGCAGAAGTTGGTACTCAGGTTACTGATAGTGCTTTAGTTGAGATTGCTGTCGAGATGAACCGTATCCGAAACGAAAGATTAACCGAGGACCATTTTAACATGACCAAAGCGACTCTTGCAGGTGACTTTGCTCGTGCTCTTGAATCTCCTTCAACTATTGCAAATTTTGCTTTAGCTATTGAGCGTTACAACTTGCCTTCTGATTATTATGCCACTTATCTTGAAAAACTGGAAAAAGTGACCCTTGATGATATTCAGGCTATGGCAAAGAAATATGTTGATCCGGATAATGCCATATACTTAGTTGTAGGGGACAGAGGATTGAAAGAGAGATTGGCTAAGTTGAGCTCGACCAATACTGTTGAAGAATACGATGGAGAAGGTAAAGTTGTGAAAGAGGATCCTAATGCGATTCCTGAAGGACTGACTGCTGCTACTGTTGTTGAAGATTACCTTAAGGCTATCGGTGGAAGAGAGAAACTTGAAAGCGTAAAAGATATGACTTTGAAGGGCGAAATGAAAATGGGACCTATGAGTATGAATATTGAGCAAGCATATAAAGGCAACAAAATGTTCGCCATGACGATGATGATGAATGGCCAGGTGATGCAAGCAATTAAATACAATGGTATTGCTGCAAAAATGACTGCTATGGGGCAGGAAAAAGAGGCTAGTGCTGAACAGTTGAAGGGCTACAAACTTCAGGCACAAATCTGTGCTGAGTTAAATCTCGAAGCATTAGGCTTTACTGCAAAATTGGTTGGAGCTGAAAAAATCGATGGTAATAAAGCTTATAAACTTGAAGTGATCAGTGCTGATGGGACGACAAAATTCGATTTCTTTTGTGCTACTACAGGTTTAAAGCTAAAAACTGTAGCACAACAAAACGGAATGTCTGTAACCATGCTTTATAAGGATTATAAAGAAGTAGACGGTTTGAAATTTCCTTTCACAACCATCACTCAAATGGGACCACAAGAAATGCCTTTAACTATTACTAGCATAGAGCTTAATAAAGATGTAAAAGATGAATTGTTTAATTAGTAATTAAACAGGATTGAATGAAATGGCTGCCTTATGCAGCCATTTTTTTTTGATCAATATAGCCGTGTCTTGGCTCATTTGATGGCAATTTATGCTTTGTAACACCTGTTAATAGGGCGGTCTGGAATTATTTTGAAAAATTAATAAAGAGTGCTTGGTGATTTTAAAATTACTTCTACCTTTGCGCACCGATTCAGGAGTGTAATTAGTGGTTAGTTAAACATGATGAAAGAATCGATTGTTTCAATATGATTATATAAGGATTTAGGGTTAAATTCGTATTGAAAATTAATTTTGGGTTAGAAGAAAAAGGCTGGTGGGGACCAGCCTTTTTTGTTTTCTTTTTTTTGATGAAATAGCCCTATTTGTTGTTCTTCAATTGACTTTCAGAGTTCTGGGTTTAATTTTCTGTTTCCGGAGACATATATTTGTAGATCACTCCTGCTAAAATTGCCCCAACTATGGGTGCTAACCAAAAGAGCCAAAGCTGTCCCATTGCCCAATCATCAGCAAAAAAGGCCTGACTTGTACTTCGTGCCGGGTTTACCGACGTATTTGTTACGGGTATACTGATTAAATGAATAAGAGTCAATCCCAATCCAATGGCCAGACCGGCAAATCCCTTGGGCGCTTTTGAGTGAGTCGCACCGAGTATAATTATTAAGAACATAAATGTCATAACGATTTCTGATATCAAAGCTGCAAGCATGCTGTAACCTCCCGGTGAGTGTTCTCCAAAGCCATTGGATGCAAATCCTCCGACTTCGAAGCCTGATTTGCCACTTGCTATCAGATAGAGAATTCCAGCTCCTGCAATCCCTCCTAATACCTGAGCGGCAATATAGGGAAGTAATTCTTTTTTGTCGAAACGTCCTCCTACCCATAAGCCGATAGATACTGCCGGATTAAGGTGACAACCCGAGATGTGTCCTAGGGCGTATACCATAGTCAATACAGTTAAACCAAAAGCAATAGCCACACCTACAAATCCAATTCCCAATTCAGGATAGGCTGCTGCCAAAACGGCACTGCCACATCCTCCTAATACCAACCAAAGTGTTCCGATAAATTCCGCAATTAATTTTTTCATGACTTGTTTTATTAAGGTTTGAAATTGGATTAATTCAGTATTAATGTATAGTTAGTGTAATTGTTCGGACTTATATGTTTACAACTCTTTATCTAAAATAAACAATTCTTGTTAATTTATTGTCTTATTTTGATAATCAATATGGTAATTAAAATTCTAGCATCAAGCCAATTGAAGGGAGTATGGTTCCTGTTTTATTCTCAATCTCATTAGTTTTATAGGCAAGAGGATTGTCAGGATCTTCAATTGGATTCCCTGATTCATCACGCTTAACACTCAGGTAGGCTTGTGTTTCGGCCTGGAAATTATAAATGTTCTGAATGTCGATGTAAGCATTTAAGGACCAGGTCCTGAAAAACCATTTTTTGTCTAGTCTGATATCAAGTCCATGAGATGTAGGATTGCGTTTTTCGTTTAGGTGATTCCAATCGAATACACCTGATTGTGTGACGTCCCAAATCTCCTTTAGGGCTGATAATTCAACATTGTAAGGGGTGTAGGGAGCAGGTCCCAGTAGTCTGAATTTCATGCCGAACTCCCAGTTCCTTTTAAATTTTTTCCCTGCGGTGATATTCAGAATGTGTTTGTTGTCCCAGGCTGATGGAATGTAAATGCCGTTTTTGTCTTTAAACTCGCTTCGGACCCATGTGTAGGAAAGAATGCCATAAACAGAGGTGCTTAATTTTTGTTGCAAGAGGATTTCCAGTCCATAAGATCTGCCTTTGGATATTGATTTAGCAGCTTCGTTACCAATCACACCAAAATCTCCACCCAGGTTTGCAAGCGAAATACTATCCGTTAATAGAAAAGGGTAGTCCTGGTATTTTTTATAAAAACCTTCAAGGCTTATTTTCGAGTACTGTGTCGGATTGTAGTCTATGCCGCCCACTATATGATCTGCTTGAATGAAAGTAATCTTATTTTCTTTGTTCACCAGGATATTGTTGTTATCTCTATAGCCCATCACCGTAAAGGCTGGCAATTGGAAATAGCGCCCTATATTAAAGTTGATATTTAATTTAGGATTGATGGAGTAGGAGGCCGAAAAACGGGGTGATAATTGATCCATGGGATTCATCATTTCCCTTGAATAATCAGAGAAATCACTACGTAAGCCCAATGACAAGCTCAATCTTTCATGCCAAAATTTATGACTCACTTGAGTGAAAAAGGCATATTTGCCAAAAGTCAGCTCTGAATCAAAATCGATGGTGACTGCTTGTCCATTTCGTTCTTCTTTATTGAAGGTCGAATTGGTGTATTTCACAAAGTCGCATGAGGCACCTATATTCCATTTCCATCCTTTTTTTCTCCGGGTACTTTCAATTTTAATCTTGTTTTCGATCTCTTGCGACTTGTAGTTTAATAACAACAAATTGGGATCTTCAATGTTATCCTTATATTTTATTGCCTCGTTGTTCAGGTGACTGCGACTTACAATTAAACTTTGGTAACTGTCTTTCGAATAGTGGAGCCATTTGGTACCCAGGGTATAATTCCATTGACTGTTGACAGGCAGGTTTCCTAAAATATATGTGTTCTTTTCAATTTCTTCGGTATCACTAAGGCCTTCGTTAACTGAAGTGTTTAGTTTAAAATCGTCGATGGCACCCAAGCCAAGAATTGTGAGCTCGTTTTTAGTATCTAGTTTAATGCTGTGCTTGTATTGCATATCGTTGTAGGTTGGCAAAAAGGGAAGTTTTAATGCCTTGAACAGGATCTGAAGATAGGAACGTCGAACCGAAAAAATAAAAGTTGATTTTTTACCCAAAGGTCCTTCCAGGCTCAGACCAAAATCGCTTGAGCCTACCGTTAAGGTTCCCGATAATTTTTCGTCATTCCCATTTCGCTGCTTAAAATCAAGAATAGAACTGAGTGCATTGCCCTTACTGGCAGGAAAAGCTCCGGCATAAAAATCCAGGTTTCGAATAAAGCTGAGATTGATCATACCTACAGGTCCACCTGATGCACCCTGGGTTGCAAAGTGATTAATGTTGGATACCTCAATGCCATCGAGGTAAAAACGATTCTCGTTTGGACTGCCACCCCGTACAATAATATCGTTTCGGAACGAGAGGGTAGAAGCCACCCCGGGCAGCACTTGAATAACCTTAGAAATGTCGCGATTTCCTCCCGGACTTCGGAATATTTCGGTGGCATTTATGGTGCGCATGCTCAGTGGACTCTCTTCAGTTTTATTAAAGGGTGATGCTGTTACTGTGATTTCATCTAGCTGTTGTACAGTTTCAAGTAAAGGAATGTCTAAGATGCTGGGTTTTGATGAGCTGACGATGATTTCATAAAGCGTGTTTATTTCGAAGCCCAAACTGCTGCAAACCATATTATAGTTGCCCGGTTTCAGATTTTCAATTCGATAGTTGCCATCGATGTCTGCTGTTGTGCCTTTGGTACTGTTGGCAATTGCGATGTTGGCAAAGGGAATGGGCTCATTATTTATGCGATTGTAAACACGTCCTTTGATGACACCTGATTGAGACCAGCCATAGCTGCATGAAATCATCAATGTTAAAATGAGGAATAGACGATTCAATTTCATGTTAAGAATCTTATTATTAGGCGTTCATTTCTGTTTAGGTTATCAAATTTAATATTTTATGTTGATATGAATAGAAGTTGGAAAAAAAAATCCCATCTAAATGAATAGATGGGATCTCAATTTATTTTAGTTGTGAACTATTTTACCACAGCTTCTTCAATAATTAAGTCGTAAGAATAACCGGCACCAAATTCTTTTTTCAGGTATACAGTACCTTCAATATTGATTACGTCCCCCATATTGGCAACATTCTGTGTTGTCAGGGTTAGATCGTAATTGTCAGCATCTGCCGTGCCATCTTGAATGTGAATCCAGTTGCGACTCATGATGCCGTTATTCACTTTTACTACTCGTCCACGGACTTTTACTTTTTTACCAGCATATTGGTCTCGGTTTTTATAGAGTTCAGCTATACTGATGCCTCCTTTGGCGACCTCAAGCTTAATGCCTTTTATCTGCTTATTAACTTTTGCAGGCATCTTTTTAGCTGCCATTTTGGGTGCCGTACCAGAGGTGGCAGTTGGAGGAGTACTTGTGTTATTTTGTACGAACAAAACACGTTCAAACACACGGTCGAGTTCCTTGCTTTTGAAATCTTTCATCACTAAAGACTTCTCGTAATAAAGGTCATCGCCAACTTTTGCATCAAGTTTGGTAACAGCTATCCAGTATTCCTGATCTTTTTCAGTTACCAGCAAATAGGTGTACGAACTGGTTTGAAGAAATTCTTTTATTATAACATGATGGTAGCTCTGATTGCTCGGAGCTGCACTTTCAGCTATACTCTCGCTCGTTTTTTCTCCAGTACTGAACGATTGTACTTTCTTCGCACTTTCCTGGCAAGAACTCATTAGGAAACTGCCTACTAGCAGGGCAAATATTAATCTCATAGGGTAGAATTTATTAATTTGAGGATTAAGATACATAAAGGTATTAATATATCAATATGGAAAATTGACACTAACCCATTTAAGTGAAAAATATGGATGCAAAAAAACAAAGCTGTATCTCCAACTCATACTCGAGTAAGAAATACAGCTGTTTTTTTTTATAAAGCTTCTCTTTTTTATTTCTTCGGATGTTCTGCTCTGAATTTCGTCCAGTAATCGTTCATGGTGACTTTCATATCTTTGCGAAGCAGTAGAATACCAACGAGATTGGGCAGGGCCATCAGGGCAATGGTGATTCCCGATAGCGTCCAAATAATGGTGGTGTCGGCAAAGGATGCCACAAAAAAGCCGATGCAGTATATAATACGATAGGGTAATACGCCTTTGGTACCAAATAAATAGGTGACCGAACGTCCGCCGTAGTATGCCCAGGCAATAGCGGTTGAAAAGGCAAACAGCAGTAAGCCAATAGACACAATCCAGCGCCCCCATTCGCCCATATAACTTCGGGTAAAAGCCTCAGCTGTTAGTGGTGCCGAGTGAATTAAGGATCTACCTTTAAAATAGGCCCCATTTTCACCGTTAAAAACCCCATTAAGTACTTTCACTTTACCCGTTAGCAAAGAGTCCAGATCATCGTATACTAAGATATCTTCGGCAATCGATCGGGCATGTAGTATTGTAAGCTCGTTTTGAATTCGACCATTCTCTATAATTAAGTCACCTGAGAAAACAGGCAGCTCTGCTTTGCCATTCAGGAAATCGAAAAGTTTGCTTTGATCTTCCTTATTGGTATCGTCGTAAACCTCAGTCATGACAGTCATGTCGGTGGTCTGAAACTGATTTTGGTGTTTTTCGTTCCAAACTCCTGATGAAAGAATCACTAAGCCGGTAAGGGTACAAATAATAATGGTATCGATAAAGGGTTCCAGAATGGCAACCATACCTTCCGAAACGGGTTCTTCGGTACGTGCTGCGGCGTGGGCAATTGGGGCTGATCCTTGTCCGGCCTCATTACTAAACAGGCCTCGGTTAACCCCACGATTAAAGGCATATGCAAAGCCAGCGCCTAGAAAACCACCTGTGGCAGCTGTGCCGGTAAACACGTTCGCAAATACAGAAACCAAAGCAGGTGCGATGTTCTGATAGTTGTAAAAGATGACGGCAAGAGCACCAAAAAAGTAGATGATGGCCATAGCTGGTACTAATTTTTCAGTCACCTTGGCTATACGCTTGATACCACCTAATATCACGAAGCCTAACATGATGGCGAGAATACCACCGCTCAGCATTTTTTCGACACCAAAAGTGGAATGTAATGAACTGGATATGGAGTTGATTTGAGGCAGGCTACCTGTTCCAAAAGAGGAAACGATAGTCATAGCGGCAAAGAATCCTGCAAGCCAGGGCATCTTTAGCTTGTTTTTCATGTAATACATGGGACCACCCGAAATAAAACCCTCTTCATCGGTTTCACGATATTTGTGTGAAAGACTTACCTCCACAAATTTGGTTGTCATCCCCAGAACAGCAGTCATCAGCATCCAGAAAAGCGCAGCGGGTCCCCCAAGATAAATGGCAAAAGCAACACCAGCAATATTTCCGGTTCCTACTGTTCCTGAAAGGGCCGTGGTAAGGGCCTGAAAGTGGGAAGTATCTCCTTTTTCGTCTGCTTTGTCGTATTTTCCGCGAACCACTTTAAGAGCGTGTCCGAAAAAACGAATTTGTGGAAATTTAAGGTAAAGGGTAAAGAAGAGTCCGGTGCCAAGTAAAAAAAAGGTAAACCATTGGCTTCCTCCCAAATATTGTTCTATTCCGGCTAAAAAGGCGTTGATACTGTGCATAAAGAAATGGGGTTTGGTTAGTTAGGTTTCAGAATTTATTCTGAAAATCCCTCTAAGATAAAAATATTTTTGGATGTGAGGCCTTCCCTCTTGCCCCTTAAGATTAATTGCTATAGCAGGAAAATCGACTCTTTATACAGAAAGATACGCGCTAACGGGGTTTATGATTTTTTCAGTTCGAACGATTTACTAATTTTGTACATTGTTTATGATGTAATCAAATCTTACATCTTGATACTAAAATATTAGAATAGGTGATATATCCTGAAAATTTTGAAACTAAAATCCGATTCGATAAGGTTCGGGAACTGATAAAGAAACAATGTTTGAGTGCTTTGGGGCGCGATTTGGTTGATGCCATTAAATTCTCCGAATCCTTTAACAGGGTTACTCGTCGGGTGAATGAAACCAACGAGTTTAAAACCATTTGTCTAGAAGAAGATAACTTTCCTTTGGGGCATTTTATTGATGTGCGCCACAGTTTGGAGAAAATCCGTATTCAGGGCACCTATTTGGAGCTGGAGGAGTTATTCAACCTGAAACGCTCTCTTGAATCGATTTCGGCTATTCTACGTTTTTTTAAGAATAAGGAGGAGGGGAGTTACCCTTATCTGATGAAGCTGACAGGGAATGTGAAAATGTACCCTTATATCTTCGAAAGAATGAATGCTATTCTGACTAAGCATGGTCGAATGAAAGACAATGCTTCGCCTGAGTTGATGCAGATACGTAGCAGTTTGGTTCAGAAGCAGGCGTCAATATCCCGACGCATGCAATCTCTCTTGCGAGCAGCGCAAAAAGACGGATGGGTAGACAAGGATGTGTCTCTGTCTGTTCGTGACGGGCGTGCTGTAATTCCTGTAGCATCTGCTTATAAGCGTAAATTGAAAGGAATTGTGCATGACGAATCTGCAACAGGTAAGACCTCGTATATAGAGCCTGCTGAGATTGTTGAAACCAACAATGAGATTCGTGAGTTGGAGTATGCGGAACGAAGAGAAATCATTCGTGTGCTTCGCGAGTTTACCGAACAGGTTCGCCCTTATGTCGACGACCTGTTTTTAGCCTACGAGTTTTTGGCTCAAATCGATTTTATTCGAGCCAAAGCCAGATTCGCTATTCAGATTAACGGGCTCTTGCCTCAGATGGAGAAAACCCCAACTGTCCTTTGGGAAGATGCGGTGCACCCTTTGCTGTATCTGACTTTTCAAGGTGAAGGACGTAAGGTGGTGCCCTTGAATATTGAGATTAACGATAAGCAACGTATTGTTTTAATATCAGGTCCTAATGCCGGTGGAAAATCGGTGTGTTTGCAGACCATGGGCTTGTTGCAATACATGTTTCAGTGTGGTCTTTTGGTGCCCATGGGAGAGAAATCTAAAGTGGGTATTTTCGATCATATCTTTATTGATATTGGGGATGAACAATCTATTGAGGACGATTTAAGTACCTATAGTTCTCACCTGATGAACATGAAGCATTTCCTGAAGTATTCGAATGCTGAAACTTTGATGATGATTGATGAGTTTGGTACGGGGACCGAACCGACTTTGGGAGGTGCCATTGCCGAATCGATTCTTGATAAACTCAACAGAAAGCAGGTGCGTGGGGTGATTACTACTCACTATACCGGACTTAAGCACTACGCCGCTGAATCGGAAGGTATCGAGAATGGGGCCATGCTCTATGATTCGCACAAAATGCAACCCTTGTTTCAGTTGCAGGTTGGCAAGCCTGGTTCTTCTTTTGCTTTCGAAATTGCCCGTAAAATAGGTCTGCCCGAGGAGATTCTTAAATCAGCAACCGATAAGATTGGGGGAGATCATATCAACTTCGACAAACACTTGCGTGATATTGTTCGCGATAAGCGCTACTGGGAAGGAAAGCGTGATAAAATTCGTATAAACGAAAAGAAACTGGCTCAACTTGTGGAGCGCTACGAAGTCGATTTGAAGGAAACTTCAGGTCTGAGAAAGGAAATTATATCGAAAGCTCAGGAAGAGGCCAAACAACTCTTAAAGCAAGCCAATAAATCCATAGAGAAGACCATTCGTGAGATTAAGGAGAGTAAGGCTGAGAAGGAGAAGACAAAAAAAGCCAGAAAGGCTTTTGAAGAACAAAAGCAGGAGCTGACTCAAGGCGATTTGAAGGAAGAAGAACGAATTCAGAGGAAGATTCAGAAACTTAAGGATAGAGAGAATAAAACAAAGAAATTTACCGGTGAGAAAAAAGCACAGAGCACGAGTCCTGAGAAAGCTGTTCCTGAAAAGAAAAAGCAGTTTGATCCTTCGGTCATTGAAAAGGGAGACAGTGTTCGCTTAGACTCACAAAAAGCTGTCGGCGAAGTGATTGAAGTCAACCCCAAAACAGCAGTAGTAGCTTTCGGTTCTTTAATAACATCGGTAAAGCTGAACCGACTGACCAAGGTGAGCAAGGCTCAGGTTAAAAAAGAGAATAAGACCTACAATCAGACCTCAGCATTGGTGCAGGAGAGAATATCAAAACGTAAGTTGAGCTTCCGAAGAGATATCGATGTGAGAGGTATGCGTGCTGAAGAGGCCTTGCAAATTGTGATGGATCATGTAGATGAGGCCATCATGCTTGATGTGAGTGAATTTAGAATTCTGCATGGCACAGGGCACGGTATCTTGCGACAACTGATTCGCGATTATCTGAAAACGGTTGAATTGGTGCGTTCATGTACCGACGAGCGTCTTCAGATGGGGGGATCAGGCATTACAGTAGTTCATATGGAATAGATGATGAGGTGATGTGTTGATGTGATGGCTTGATGATTTGCTTGTAAAATGCTGTCTTTAAGTAAGTGTCATCTCTCAACAGAAAATACAAATAAAAAAGGCTTGCTGATGTTTAATCAGCAAGCCTTTTTTGTAGTATCGTAAAACTATTCGCATCAAGATGCAGTTTTCAGAACTTGAGGAGAGTTGCTATTTTTTTAATCTGCGATAATCTGCGATAATCTGCGTCATCAGCGGGAGAAATAGTTTTTGTTTCCCGCAGATTCCGCAAATAGCGAATTTGTTAATATTTCATTTAAATATCTGTCTTTTCTGTAAAATATGTCATTCTGTGAATCCTGAATAATAAAATTTAAAAAAGATATTCTAATTTTTAGAATTAAAAAAAAGGCTTGCTGAATCAGCAAGCCTTTTATATATAATTAGTGAGATGAGTCGAAATTCATGAACTCACGTTACTATTCGTTACTATATAAACATCATGACCAGCACATAAAGGTAGTGGGCAAAACAACCTGCTACAATTCCACCAACAGTATGCGAAAGCAAAGCTTTAGATGTGAGCTCACGGTAGTTTAAGGTATCAAGCATGGCTGTGTGAGTACTTAAATAACCACTCCAACACATACCCATTGCAGTAAATACAGCAATAACGTTCCCGTCGATAATTCCTTTTACGATAAATGCCTTTACTAATGATAAAGCAGCACCTACTGCCCCTAGCGATGTTACCGGGAAGGCAATCAATTCAGGATGTTGAAAACCGAATAAGCCTTCGAATAACCACCAAACGTAACCAGCCAATTGAGGCAATAAGGGTACCCCTTCGAAAGCGAGCCCCTGGTATCCAAGTGCCACATCTTTTGGACCAAAAGTTAGCATCATGACCATGGTTGAAATAATCAATACCCCTGGAATAATAGCCAGACCTAAATCAACACCTGATTTACCACCATCAAGAATTGAATTCAGGAAGCGGATAAATAAGCCTCCTTCTGACTTGAAAGAGATTTTTTCTGTCGCACCTTCGAAATCCTGGTCTTTACGAGGCGTAATGATATTTTTGATCAAGCGTTGCATCAATCGAGTTGAAACGATCGCACCAACAAGAGCACCTACTAAACCAATTAATGCAGGTATAAATAGATTTTCATCGTTGCCTGGAATCTTAAGAGTAGACATAAACGTAATCACGATCAATCCCATACCAAAAGCCGTCCCGAAGTTGGTTAAAGAAACCAATTGGTAATTCTTAAAATACTTGCTGAAATTTTTATCGTTAGCTAAACTGATAATTGCAGGATTATCTGAAAGGAAAGTTAGAACTCCGGCTAATGCCCCTACACCAGGAAGGTTGAATAGCGGTTTCATAAGCGGGGCCAGGATTTTCTCCAACAGACGTACCACGCCAAACTCGATGAGCAAACGGCCCAGAGCTCCTGATAAAACGGTAATTCCCATAATGTAGAACACTGTATTCATCAGTAGATCCCAGGCTGTGTTCATAATGGTGTTAAGCATATTTGCAACTCCCATTGTGTGGCCCAGGTAACCGAAAATACCAAAAAAGGTAATTAGAAACATCACGGCTTCGTACCTTCGCTGTTTAAGGAAATTGGTCTCCTTAATCGACTTAATTGCGTTCATTCTGTTTTGTAAGTTTAGGTTGTATAAATTTTGGGCAAAAATAATATTTACTTCTTCCTTAATGCCCTTTTAGATATGACATTTGTCATGTTTGAGTAAATGCGATATGTTTTATAAGCATAAAAGACGAAAACGATTGCAAAGCCGAAGCTTTTAGTGCTTCTCTAAAAAGATTTTTAGCTAGAATAACAACACTTGAATGAGAATAGGGCATAAACTTTGACTAAGCTTGAGGCTTTGTTGATAACTAAATCTATAATGACTAGTATACTCTCCGGCATGACATTATCTTTGTTTCCCCAAATTTGAGTCTGTGAAACGACAATGATTCTGACTTAATAACTGGGCAGATAAGTATATTGGGCTTTCATGTGCCCATAAAAAAAACAAATTTCTTACAGGTGAAGCTTGCTAATCGCATATTAAAAAAATATTTTGGATACGATAAATTTCGTCCTTTACAGGATGAAGTTATTCAGTCCATTCTCAACGGAGATGATACCTTGGTTATCATGCCTACCGGGGGGGGGAAATCGCTTTGTTACCAAATCCCGGCTCTAATGATGGAAGGGGTAGCCATTGTTGTATCTCCTCTGATTGCCTTAATGAAGGATCAGGTTGAAGGTTTGCAAGCAAATGGTGTTAAGGCTGGCTTTTTAAACAGTTCTCAGTCGTCACATCAACAAAATGAGATCATAGAGGATGTACATGAGGGGAAAATTAAATTATTATATGTTTCGCCTGAAAAATTGGTAAGTCAGGAATTTTATTATCTGCTTTTACAGCTTAAAGTGAATCTGTTTGCTATTGATGAGGCCCACTGTATTTCGGTTTGGGGACATGATTTCCGTCCGGAGTATTCAAAAATGGCCTATCTGAAAAAGCAATTCCCAATGGTGCCTGTTGTGGCTTTAACGGCTACTGCTGATAGTCTCACTCAAAAAGATATTATCAGACAATTAGGATTGGAAGAGCCTAAGCTTTATCTCTCTTCTTTCGATCGGCCTAACTTAAGTCTGAAAGTAGCACCGGGAAAGGATAAATTCAAAAGGATATTAGGTTTTTTACGTCAACGTCCACATCAATCAGGCATAATTTATTGTCTTAGTCGTAAGGCTTGCGAGGGGTTGTCCGAGAAATTGAGAAATTCGGGTGTAAATGCTGGTTATTATCACGCGGGTTTACCACCTGAGGAAAGAGCTAAGCGTCAGGAAGATTTTATTAATGATGATGTCCCTATTATTTGTGCAACCATTGCTTTCGGAATGGGAATTGATAAATCAAATGTGCGTTGGGTTATTCATTACAATCTGCCTCGAAATATTGAGTCTTACTATCAGGAGATTGGGCGTGCCGGGCGTGATGGCTTAAAGGCCGACACCCTATTGTTCTATAGTTTTTCGGATGTGATCGTACACCGAAAATTTATTGAGGAATCAGCCTTGAAAGAGGTCTCAAATGCCAAACTTGAGCGCATTCAGCAGTTTTGCGATGCCCAAATTTGTCGTCGGAAAATACTTTTGAGTTATTTTGGAGAACACTTGGAAGAAGACTGTGGCAATTGTGATGTTTGTAAAGATCCACCAAAGCAGTTTGATGGTACTCTAATTGCTCAAAAAGCTCTCTCTGCAGTTGTTCGATTAAAAGAACTGGTGGCTGCAGGTACAGTGATTGATGTTTTGCGAGGATCGTCCCGACACGAAGTGCTTTCTAAAGGCTATAACCGTATTAAAACCTACGGTGCAGGTAAGGATATTCCTCATCAGGACTGGCAGCAGTATATGCTTCAGCTTCTGAACTTGGGCTACATTTCAGTTGCTTATGATGAGGGGAATGCGCTTAAATTGACCGAACAAAGTAAAGAGGTTTTGTTTAGTGGTCGCCAGGTGAATTTGGTTCATTTGGCATCTATGAAATCTGATCCTCAGAAAGCTGTTGCAAAAGCCAAGCCAGCAAAACAGGTCGAGCGAGAAGATTTGTTTGAAGCTTTACGTAAATTACGATTGAAAATTTCCCGATCGGAACGTCTTGCCCCTTATTTGGTATTTTCTGATGCTACCCTTCATGAGATGGCGGAAGAAAGACCAACAAGTGAATTCGAAATGAAAATGATTTCAGGTGTTGGTGAGCGTAAGTATCAGCTCTATGGTGAGATTTTCATCAATGAAATATTAGAATACGGCCAAAGGAAAAATCAGGAGGCTAAAAAAAGTAGCCAATCCTTCTATGAAACTTACGAATACTACAAACAAGGCTATTCTGTTGAGGAGATTGCTCAAGTGCGCCGCATTAATCCTGTAACGATCTACTCTCATTTGGCATCCCTGTACGAGAAAGGGGCTGATGTTGATATTCTGGCCTTTTTAACAGGCTCTGAATTAGAGCGCATTCAAAATGCTGTTCGTGAGCTGGGCCTTGTTAATACTAAAGACTTGTACCTTCATATGAACGAGGAAGTGGCCTATTATAAAATCAGATTGGGCACTTCATATCTGAAGATGTTAGTAGGAGCATAAAATATCTATAATATCAAAAACCTGAAGACTCCTGAGTGCAGAGTGTTTTAAACGAGATGTTTATATGATTTCTGTTTAGCTCAATAATTATTCGTCGAGTCAAATCTATTCTTAATCTTGTAAAACCTTATCCTGTCGAATAGTGGGTGGATTATGTTGAGTTTTATTTATATTAGATTCATCAGTTTTTTGGATTTACACCCAAAAATACGATGTATCCTTAAATTGTAATTAAAAACTTAACACAATGAACATCAAATCTTTTTTAAGTTTTGCTATGCTGCCGGCAGTTTTAATTGGATGTCAATCAACAATAATGGAACACAAAGCCCCAGTAGCAAAGAAGATCGCTAAAGAATTAAGCATTCATGGCGATACGCGTATCGATAATTATTACTGGATGAATCAAAGGGAGGATTCGGCAGTGATTAATTATTTGAATGCTGAAAATGCCTATACCGATGCGATGATGAAGCATACGGATGAATTTCAGAAGAATCTTTTTGATGAAATGGTAGCCCGTATCAAGAAAACAGATGAATCGGTGCCTTACAGATCAAATGGCTATTATTATTACAGTAAAACAGAAGGGGATGCTGAGTACCCACTGTATTGTCGTAAAAAAGGAAATTTAGATGGTGAAGAGGAAATTATGCTTGATGTTCCAATAATGGCTGAAGGGTTGAACTATTATGCTGTAGGAGGTTTATCGGTAAGTATGGACAATAAGATTCTGGCTTTTTCTGAAGATACAGTGAGTCGCAGAAAATATACCATTAAATTTAAGTCTCTGGTGGATGGAAAGCTTTTTACTGATAAAATAGCCAATACCACTGGAGGCATAACCTGGGCCAACGATAATAAAACAATTTTCTATACCGTAAAACATCCTGAAACGCTTCTTCCATACAAAGTCTATAAGCATGTTCTTGGAACTTCTGTTGATAAAGATGAGCTGGTTTATGAAGAAAAGGATAATACGTTTTACACTTTTTGTTACAAAACAAAATCGGATAAATATATTGTGATTGGTATGAGCAGCACGCTTTCTTCAGAATATCGATTTATTGATGCAGATAAGCCAAACTCAAAGTTTAAGGTATTTCACGCTCGTGAGAAAGAGTTGGAGTATAGCATTGACCATTATAAGGATCATTTTTACATCAGAACTAACGATCAGGCTAAAAATTTCCGATTGATGAAAACCCCTGTTGATAAAACAGAAAAGAAAAATTGGCAGGAAGTTATTCCTAATCGTGAGGATGTTTATTTAGGTGGATTCGAAATTTTCAAGAATCAATTGGTTGTTAACGAACGCAAGAATGGCTTGAATCAGATTCGAATTCGAAATTGGGAATCAGGTGATGAGCACTATCTTAATTTTGGTGAAGAAACCTATGATGCCTGGATTTCTACAAACCCTGAATTCGATACCAATGTGTTGCGTTACGGTTATACTTCCTTAACGACTCCTAGTTCGACTCTCGATTATAATATGGATTCTAAAGAGAAGACCGTATTGAAGCAGCAAGAGGTTCTTGGTGATTTCGATAAGAACAGGTACGAAGCCAAACGCGTTTGGGCTGTAGCTAAGGATGGGACCAAAGTCCCCGTTTCTTTAGTCTATAGAAAAGATAAATTTAAGAAAGGGAAGAATCCTCTTTGGTTGTCTTCCTATGGTTCTTACGGCAGCAGTTCAGATGTTTATTTTAGTTCTGTACGATTAAGTTTGCTCGATAGAGGTTTTGTTGTAGCCACAGCACATATTCGGGGAGGACAAGAGATGGGACGCTACTGGTATGATGATGGTAAGTTGCTTAAGAAGAATAATACCTTCACCGATTTTATTGCTTGTACAGAGTATCTGGTTGCAGAAGGATATGCCAATAAAAATAAAGTATTTGCCTGGGGAGGTAGTGCTGGTGGTTTGTTAATGGGAGCTATTTCCAACATGCGTCCTGATCTTTATAATGGTATTATTGCAGCCGTTCCCTTCGTTGATGTGGTAACGACCATGCTCGATGAAACGATTCCTTTAACAACAGGAGAGTTCGATGAGTGGGGTAATCCTAAGGATAAGGAATATTACGACTATATGCTTTCTTATTCACCTTATGATAATGTGGAGGCGAAAGATTATCCTGCTATGCTGGTAACGACAGGTTTGCACGATTCCCAGGTTCAGTATTGGGAGCCTGCTAAATGGGTCGCTAAATTGCGTGATATGAAAACCGATAATAACCCTTTATTGATAAAGATTAATATGGATTTCGGACATGGTGGTGCTTCCGGTCGTTTCGAAAGATACCATGAGATTGCTCTCGAATATGCCTTTGTGCTCGATCTTGCAGGTATTCATCAATAGTAATGAAACTGTGAAGACTAAATTAAAAGTATAAATCATAAAATTATTCGAAAAAAGGCGTCAGATCATGGCGCTTTTTTTTATATTTCGATTCAAAACAGAATTACTATGATAAAAGCCGTCATTGTTGATGATGAGATGAGAAGCCAATCATCTCTCTATAAATTATTGGAACGATTTTGCCCTGACGTCGAGGTTATAGGCTTTGCATGCAATGTACAAACGGCCGTCGAACTGATTGATAAGGAAAATCCCGAGCTTGTTTTTCTTGATATTTCTATGCCTGATGGTGATGGTTTTGAAGTTTTGGAAAAAGTGAATTCCAGAAATTTTGAAGTGATTTTTACCACTGCCTATAACGAGTACGCATTGAAGGCTATTCAATTTTCGGCTTTGCACTATTTGTTGAAACCCATTAATTACACAGAACTCAAGGAGGCTGTTGAACGTTATCAGAATTCGAAGAAAGATATCGGCTTGGATGAGAAATTTAAGGTCTTATATGAAAGCTTAAAAAACGAGTACAAAAAAATTATTTTACCGACTGCTAATGGTCTTCGTATGGTAGAATTGAATCAGATTATTCGTTGTGAAGCCAATGGTAGTTATACCGATTTTTTCCTTGAGTCAAATGACAATTTAATGGTTTCAAAAGCTCTTTCAAATTTTATGGATATTCTTCCTGAGCATTTGTTTTGCAGGGTGCATAGCAAACATCTTGTCAACCTTAATTTTGTGGATCAATACATCAAAGGAAGAGGAGGGCGTCTTATTTTAAAAGATGGTAAAGAGATTGAGGTTTCAGAAGGAAAGAAGAAAGAGTTTATGGAAAGGCTTAAACAATTAGCTCACTCTTTACCTGATAAGAAGTGATTAGTTCCTACCAGGGGGTAAGAAAATAAAAACGTGTTTCTATTCTTTTAGAATTAACTGCAATTTATAATTTGGCTATAAAGCAAAAAGCAGTCATCTACTTATCAGTAGTATATTACTATGTTCAGTCTGTTGATTTTTACCAAAGGACTTGTTTTGACTTGCCTTTTCAAGACTGATTATTTTTACACAACTCAATTCCCAGCATCCTGATTACGCAATAGGAAACTCATATGACGTAGTTACAAAATCAAACTCCCTCCTGATAAAATCTGGCTTGGTTTAAGCTTTCGGTAAATATACTTTTATATTCCAGAAACGATTAAACCGAAGAGTCATGTTAGAGCAATTAAAGAAAGAGGTCCTCAAAAAATTTGGTGAAGAACTTTGTTATAATAAGGATTGTGAGGCTCTTGCCGAAATTGTTTGTCAGGCTACCGGAGGTAGAATCAGTGCGACTACTATTCGTCGTCTTTACGGTTTTTTAAAATCCCCATCAGCACCTTCAAAATTTACTCTTGATTTATTGGCTCAATACATTGGTTTTAAATCATGGAGCAATTTTCAGTCAGACTATTTCTGCGAAGCACAAACACAAAATAGCCAGACTAACAATTGGCTTGCTTTTCAGGAAAGAGCTTTTGAGTTGAGTGATGAGACCTACAATTTGATTAAAGGTCAATCTGGAATTCCTTTCAAGTCGGTTGTGACCAGAAAAATGGCTGAAGATAGAATCAGTAATTTTCTTGAGTCAGATAAAATGGCCCTTAGTTTTGTTGCTCCAGGTGGAGCTGGAAAATCGACTATGCTTGCTAAGTGGTTCGAGCATCATTGCAAAGATGTTTCCTGTAAAGATGTCGTCTTATTTTTTAATGCAACTTTCATGATCAATTGCTTGAATAGTGATTTCATGCTTGAGCGTTGGATTGAAGAACAATTAAATGCAAAGTCGAAAGGCTATTTAAAATACTATTTAGACAAGCCCAAAGCTTGTGAGGGGAATATCATCATGATTCTTGATGCTTTGGATGAAGTCAGTTACGATAATACAAAGCTGGAGCGTTTATTTCTGCAGTTGAATCAATTTATTGCTAATCGAAAGGATAGTAGCAATATGAAGTTGATTTTGACCTCCAGAACTTCTACATGGGAAAAATTTGCAGTTCCTTTCATCAAAAAAGAAAATAGTCTTTTGGATGCCTGGTACGAAATTGATTTAGATCTTGAACAACCCGATAAAAGGAATTTACCTGCTCTTAATAGTCAAGAGATTCAATATGTATTTGATAAAACTGTTAATCAGCAGTTCTTTTACGAGCTAAAGGTTGAAGGACTTGATTATTACCATAGAAATACATTATCTAATCCATTTTTCCTTGAGTTATTTGTTAAAACCTATGCACCTAATAAGATGTGTGATATCAACGATGGTTTTAAACTTATCGATGAATTTCTGAAGAACAAGATTTATTATTCTCGTTATTCTGAAGAAAAAATTGATTTGCTAAAAGGGATTTTACAATTACAGGAATATGGGAAAGTTTCGAATTCCGTGAAAAAAATGGATTTGAAATCAATGTATCCTATCCATTTGAAAACAGCCGGGAACTATTACTATGCCTATGAAGAAATGCTTAGTTATGGTTTGGTTGCAGAGTATGTTTCAATTAATGAATATAATGGCTATTGTAAGTTTGTGAAGATTTATAACGAGCAGCTATTTGAGGTATTGCTGGTTAAAGAATTAATAGACAAAAATGGAGGAATCACCTTTGAATTGTTTCAGCAAATCGAAACCGATTATCAGGATTTCGAACTTAAGAATAGACTAATTGCTCATTTATTTAGTATTGCGGTTGATGCAGAAAATTATGAGGCACTATCTCAATTTTTTGAACTCAGTGAAGATACCTTAACCAGTAGTGCTGTCAGTGATATTTTGCTTTCCGTTATCTCGAATATGGATGATAGTAAGATTGATTTAATAAAGACTTATGCATCAGGAACACGATCAGTTGAGTTCATGTTTGCTTTATCAGGCAATCTAAATCGATTAAGTGGAGATTTTATTAAAGTTGTTGAGATTATATCAGAAGCGAATGAAGATAAGACCACTAGAATAAAATCTCTGAGTTTATTGCTGATGACCTCACTGATGTCGCTAGAGCAGGAACTTTCAGATAAGTATTATGCCCAGCTATTGGAGGTAGAGCCAAACTCAACTTGTTCAGCTTATTCTATAGCCTTACGTTTTACAAGTATTTTATTTTACAATCACATCACTTGTAAAAGTAATGATATTGAACTTTTAAGAGTTTTCTTTTATCGTCAGATGGCTTATTGTCAGGTTGGAGATACCTGCGAGAGTTGGAGTGGTGAATTTGAGGTTTTGGTTTGTAATGCCCTATTCTACATGAAGTCTTATCACAAGGTGATTCAACTGATTGAAGATGCAGAATTGTTTTACGATCAATTGAGTATTAAGGGACATTTCTCGAATCATAAAATTCTTAGAGCTTATAAACTGATCGCACAGAGTAAGCTGGGAATGAAATTGTCTGCTAAGCAGATTGAAGAGCTTGAGTATTGTAATGACAATCTTATTAGTTCAAAAGCCTATCCTCTTCAGATATTCTTTAAGAGTTCCCTGGCAGAAATATATTTTGAACTCGGAAATAGAAAACTTCAGGAGAAACACTCGAATAGAGCTTTCGAAATTAGTGAATTTGCAAGATATGATTTTTGTAAGGTCAGTTTGCTAACAAAAATGGCGAAATATTATGAAGCCTGTGATGAGCAAACCAAAGAAGATCTATGTTTGAGAGAACGTAATGAAATTTTAAAAGTCAGAAATGCTGAAGCTTTAGTTGAAGTGCTTTCTGTGTAATATAATATTGAAAAGAGGCCTTTTGCCCCAGTATCAGGTATCTCCCATGCAGTAGAAGATTATAAAGCTTTGGACAATGAAGAACAAAGCCGGAAAAAAATAATCAGATTAACAAGCAAGTGAAATTGTCTTTTAAGAATGATTAGTATCCCGGGAATCAGTTTTTGATTTCCGGGATTTTTGTTGCCCTACATTATTAATGCAAGAGTTTTTATGAGTGAATACCAGATCGTTTATCTATCAAAATCTAAAAGGGATGATCTTATTCCTTATTCCTAAGAAGCTGAAAGGGAAATAATTGAATTAATTGATATACTTTTAAGCTTATTTGATCGTTTATAGTTTTATATATTTTACAATAAAGACTTCATTCTAATTTAGTAAGCAGTGTAATTACTAGCTATATTTCTTTATTTTTGTTTCATAAGCTTACAATTTGCTAAGTGAAATTTGTGAGGCTATATACAGAAGATATGCGTATTGTGATTTCTGTGAAAAGAACAACTAAAATCAGATTCAATTAATGAGAGTTTTCATTTTTAAATATCAATACATAGGTTTATTAGTGTTCATGTTCTGTTTTTTTTCGGGTACAAGCTTTGCCCAGGAAAAATGTATCGTAAAGGGGAACGTGACAATTGATGGGGGGACTCTTGATAATGTTAAGATTACCTTGTATAAAGATTCTCAGCAGGAGAGTGTGAGGAATGTGCCTAAAAATGGGAAATTCTCTTATGATTTAGATTTTGGTTACGATTATATTTTCGAATTCTCAAAAAAAGAATTTGTCACTAAAAAAGTTAGTGTCTCAACTTATGTCCCCGCAGATGTATTGGAAAGAGATAGTCGTTTCCCTCCATGTAAATTTTCAATCAAATTATTCCGCTTGTTTTCAGGGATTGATTTATCTGTATTTGACCAGCCCATTGGTATGATCATGTACAATAATGAAACCGACTTGATTGAAACTGATTTGTCTTATCTGACTGAAATAGAGGAGGAACTTAAAAGGATAGAAAGAGAAACCAAATTGAAGGAGAAAGAAAGTCTTGCTGAAAGACAACGAATAAATTTAGAATTTAATTTGGCTATAAAAAAGGCTGATGCGGAATTTCAAAAAAGAGAGCTTGAGCTTTCAAAAAAGTATTATAATCAGGCTTTATATTTAAAACCAAAAGAAGTTTATCCTAAAGAACAAATTGTGAAAATTGATTTACATCTTGTAGATCAGGAAGAAAAGCTAGAAGCCCAGCGTGTTTTGGATGAGAAATATACTGGATTGATTCAAACAGCCGATAATCAATTTGAGGAGAAGAATTATGCAGACTCTAAGGTCAGCTATGGCTTAGCGATAGAATTAAAACCCAATCAGGACTATCCGAAGAATCAAATTATAAAAATTCAGGATATTGAGGCAGAAATCAAACTAAGAGCTGATAACGAAGCCCAAAGACTAGCAGAGGCAAAAGCCTTAAACGAAAAATATACAGCTTTGATAAGTTTTGCAGATCAGGCTTTTGCATCGAATCAATACGCTGATGCAAAGCTGCAATATGGTTCTGCTCTGAAACTAAAACCATCTGAAGCTTATCCTCTATCTCAAATTCGGGATATTGATCAACGACTTGCAGAAGAAAAACGACTTGCTGAAGAGAGTGAAAGAATAATGGCCGAACAAAAGGCTCTGGAGTTGAAATATAATAAGTTAATCAAGGATGGAGATAATCTGTTTAAGAGGAAAGATTATCTGGCTGCAAAAACATCCTTTCAAAGTGCTCTGGATTTAAAATCTGAAGAACTTTACCCACAGTCTCAAATACAAGCTATCGATGGTATTCTTGCGGATAATATGCAACTTGCTGAAGAAAAAGCAAGAAAAGAAGCCGAACTGAAAGCCCTGGATGAAAAATACGCGACATTGCTAACTTCTGCCGACCAATCTTTTTCAGATAAGATTTACGAACAGGCTAAGCAAATTTATTTAGAAGCTTCAGTTCTAAAACCAGAAGAGACTTACCCTAAAACTCAAATAGCAAAGATTGATCGCATTGTTGAAGAGAAGCGTTTGTCAGCAGATAAGTTAGCTAAACAAAAGGCTTTAGATGACCAGTACAACAATTTTATTTCACAGGCTGACTCTCAAATGAAGATTAAGGATTTTGATCAAGCCCTAATCAATTATCAGCGAGGATTGGAATTAAAACCTAAAGAGGTTTACCCTAAGCAACAGTTGAAAAAGCTCAAACTTGCTATTGCTGAAAATGCAAAACAGGTACTTGCCCAAAAATCAATTAACGATAAGTATGAGCGTTTCATCCTAATGGGTGATGAAAAGCTAGCGGATCAAACATACGATGCAGCTCGTTTTAATTATAACAAAGCTTTGGAGCTTAAACCAAATGAAACCTATCCGAAGACGCAGTTGAGAACAATTGAAGCACTCATTGCTGAAGAAGTTAGATTGAATTCAGAACAGAAAGCTTTCGAAGAGAAATACAAACAATATATAAGTTCTGGAGATTCTGACTTGAAAGCAGGTGAGTATACATTAGCAAAGCAAAATTATTCTGATGCTTTAGCCATGAAACCTAATGAAAGCTATCCTAAATCTCAACTTCAGAAGATCACGAATTTGATGGCTCAACAGTCTAAAATTCTTGCTGATAAAAAAGCTTTTGAAGATAAGGTCTCGAATCTAATCGCTTTGGCTGATTCACAAATGAATACCGAGGAATACGAAAAGGCGATAAGTAATTACCAGCAGGCCTTAAGTCTGAAACCAAAGGAAATTTACGCCAAAGAGCAGTTGAAAAAGGCCAAACAGGGATTGCTTGACAGGAAACGACAGGAAGAAGAGAAAATAAAACTAGAATTACAGCAGAAGATTCTTTTCAAAAAGTATGATGTCCTGATTGCCAAAGCTGACAAAAACCTGGCAGCTAAAAAGTATTTTGACTCACGTGATAATTATACCGATGCATTGGCAATAAAACCAACTGCAAAATATCCAAAAGATCAGTTGAATAAACTTGAAGAACTTATGGCAAAAGAGCTTCAGTTGACCACAGCAATGAAGGAGTTTGATGCAAAATATGATGCTTACATAACTACTGGAGATTCAGAATTAAAATCAGGAGAATATGTGTTGGCTAAACAAAGTTATTTGAGTGCATCTGAAATGAAACCAGATGAAGTTTATCCAAAGGATCAGTTGCAGAAACTGACTGGCTTGATTGAAGAGCAAGCTCGTATGATAGCTGATAAAAAAATGCTTGATGAGAATTATTCGAATTTGATTAATCAGGCTGATGCTGAATTGAAATCAGAAGATTACGTCAATGCAGGTAATACTTATCAGCAGGCATCTAATCTAAAGCCCAAAGAGTCTTATCCGAAAGAACAATTAAAGAAAGTTAAGTTGGCTTTGTCTGAGCAAAAACGTTTGGCAGATGAAAAGGCTAAACAAGAGCGAGCTACCCTCTTGCTCGAAGAGAAATATAATGAGGCTATTTCTTTGGCTGATGCGGGATTCAATTCAGGTGATTTCAAGGAAGCAGCCCTAAATTATAATGTTGCTTTAAATCTGAAATATGGAGATGCTTATGCAACTTCTCAACTTAAGAAGATAGAGGAATTGATTTTTGAGCAAGAAAGTAAAGCCTTAGAGGCCTCTTTGCTAGCTAAAAAGAAAGAGGAGTTGGAAAAAAGATTTCGATCTTTTATAAATAAAGGTGATAAGTTGTTTAAAGACAGGAAATTGGTGAAGTCGTTGGAGAATTATGAGCTTGCACTTCAGATAAAAGGCAATGACGAATATTCCCTGGCACAGGTTGATCGTATAAAGAAGCAACTTGAGCTGGATAAACTGGCATCTGAAAAACGATTGGCAGTTTCAGAAGGGTATAAGAATTATATTACAAAAGCAGATGAGTTATATTCCAATAAGGAATTAAAGCTGGCTAAGGAACAGTATTTATTGGCTCTTGATATCAAACCGAAAGAAGCTTATCCTAAAACTCAGATTGCAAGAATAAATGTGGCTTTAGAGAAACAGGCTCGTTTAGAAAGGAAAAATAAAAGAGTAGAGCAGGAGTTTGAGGAAGCTATTAAAATTGCAGATTCTCATTTTAAGAAGGAATCTTACAGCATGGCCAGACATCATTACAAATCAGCACTGAAAATCAAACCTGATGATGTATACTCCAAATCCCAGCTAAGTGAAATCTCATTGATATTAAGAGTAAATGCAAGTGCAAATGAAGATGATTTATTGGTTCAAAATTCAAATTCGTTTGATGAAATTTTATTGCGTAAAAAAGAAGCCGAATATGAAGGTTTTATAAGCAAAGCAGATAAGGCTTTCAATAGTAAGTATCTTGGTATGGCTAAGGCTTATTACCGTATGGCTTTAAAACTCTTTGAGCGGGACTATCCTCAGGAAAGATTAATCGAAATTGAAAAAATGAAGATGGCTTTCAAATCGGATCAAGTGCACGAAGAATATGAAAGATTAATGAGTTCGGGAGATAAGCAGTTGGAAAAGAGCAATTATACTATTGCACGTCATTACTACAATAAAGCCATGTCTTTGGCTACAGATAAGAATCAGGTTCTTGACAAATTAGATCTGATTAAAAAAGGGATTGCTGATGATAAGCATAAGGTTTTGGATGCTGAATTTGACACACTAACTAAAAAAGGGGATGATGCATTCAATGCTGGGAATTTACCCATTGCTAAGTTTTATTATTTAAAGGCGTTAAAGATTAAACCTGAGGATTCACAGCTGAGAGAAAGCCTGGAAAACATTAAAAAGACACTGAAGTAAACTATTAATTATATGGCATTAAATTATATCTGGATTTTCTTTTTCGTAATTGCCTTTGTTGTGGGCTTAATTAAATTGATCTTTTTTGGCGATATGGAAGTTTTTCCAGCCATGATTAATTCCACCTTCGATATGGCCAAAACAGGCTTTGATATTTCCCTGGGTTTAACGGGTGTATTAACCCTTTGGTTGGGAATTATGAAGATTGGTGAAAAGGGAGGTATTATCAGAGTTTTTTCTCGTTTAATTGGGCCGTTCTTTAATCGTTTGTTTCCTGAGTTGCCCAAAGAGCATCCTGCTCATGGCTCTATCATGATGAATCTTGCAGCCAATATGCTGGGATTGGATAATGCAGCCACACCTATGGGCTTAAAAGCCATGACGCAAATGCAGGAGGTTAATCCGGTAAAAGATCGTGCTTCCAATGCTCAAATCATGTTTCTGGTGCTGAATACTTCGGGCCTGACGATTATACCCATTTCAATTATGGTCTATAGGGCTCAACTTGGAGCAGTGAACCCTTCTGATATTTTTATTCCCATATTGCTGGCGACTTATTTTTCAACAATTGCCGGACTGATTGCCGTAGCCATCATGCAGAAAATTAAGCTCTGGGATAAAGTTATTTTGCTTTATCTGGGTGGGATGACTGCTTTTATTGTTGCCATAATTATGTATTTCTCGAGTATTGAGAAAGAGCAGATTGCTTTAGTCTCAAGAGTCGTAAGCAATGTATTTCTGTTTTCGGTAATAGTAGCTTTTATATTATTAGCTTTTATTCGCAAGGTAAATGTTTATGAAAGCTTTATCGAAGGGGCAAAAGACGGCTTTAATATTGCTGTGAAAATTATACCTTATCTGGTTGCCATATTGGTTGCTATTGGCGTTTTCAGAGCCTCAGGTGCAATGGATATGATCATTAATGTCGTGGAGCGCTTATGTGTGATGCTGGGCGTTAATGGCGATTTTATACCGGCATTACCAACAGCTCTAATGAAACCCCTAAGTGGAAGTGGGGCACGAGGCATGATGGTTGATGCGATGACTCAATATGGAGCGGATAGTTTTGTTGGCCGTTTGAGTTCTGTTTTGCAGGGAGCCACCGACACGACATTCTATATTGTAGCCGTTTATTTTGGTGCTGTGGGAATTAAGAATACCCGATATGCCATTACATGTGGTTTGATCGCAGATTTTGTTGGAATTATTGCGGCTATTGCTATCGCTTATTTATTCTTTCATTAATCTCCGGAAAAAGAATACCTTTGCCCATCTATTTTTATTTATAACACAAACTTGTCATTAAGGCTATGATTAACTTTAAGATCGATTCGGAGTATATTGAACTAATAAAATTAATAAAAGCATTAAATATTAGTGAGAGTGGGGCACAGGCCAAAATTTTCGTTGAGGACGGTCAGGTAATTCGCAACGGAGAGATTGAGTATCGTAAGCGTGCTAAAATTCGCCCGGGAGATAAAATTGAAATCTTCGATGAGGTGATTATTGTAGAATAATCAGAATGTTGACTGGTACAACAGGAATTTAAATAAAAAAAACGTCCGGCAATGTCCGGACGTTTTTTTTTTGCGCCAAAGGCATGTATTCTATTGGTTCGGATTCATTAACTGAAGGAAATACTCATCCTTCCATGAATTTTGAACTTTAATCCATTGTTTTTTTGTTCCTGTAATTTCGAAATTTTTAGAGCAGAATAGATCGATGCTGCTTTGGTTACTGGTGGTGATATTACAAAAGAGTTGATGCAGTTGTAAGGTTTTAAAGCAATAGCTTATAAGGGTTTCCAGCGCCTCACTGGCATAGCCTTTTTGACGATGGATACTGCTGTGTAGGAGTACACCAATACCTGCTCTGTTGTGAAAAGGATCAAAATCGAACAAATCGATTAAGCCTATTGCTTCCTGAGTATCTTTAAGCTCAATGACCAATCTCAATTGTTTGCTTTCATAAATATCGAGATGAGAGTTCTCGAGATATTGTCTTAACACAAAAAGTGAAAATGGTTTTTGGCAATGACTCACTTCCCAAATGTCAGAATTATTCTCCCATTGATAAAGCAATTTCAGATCTTCGGGTTCCAAAGCTCTTAAACGGATCTTATTATTTTCTAGAATTTGCATCTTATCGTTTGTGAAGAATCAATAGACTATAGTTTGAATGCATTAGTTTTTATTATACCATTTTATGGTGCGTGTGAAAGCATCATAGTAGCCTTTCTTAAATGCAATATTAAGATGAGATTTCGCATCTTTTTTATCCTCAAAAGCATGGTAAGTATATCTCGACAGACCGTCTTTCCCTCTTGTAACGTTGAGATTATCAAGTGGCAGGTTCTTGAAATAATTCAGAGGTTTGGCTTTGTTTAAGGCCATAATCTGAATGGTGTAGTTATTGTCTCTTCTTTGCTTAAGGTCACTGAAAAGCACTCTTTCAGCCCAAAATGCCTTTCGTACAAATGCATCCCAATAATTCTTTTTCAAAACCTCACCTAAGGCAATTTGTGCTTCGGCTTTGCTCTGGTAAATTTGATAGGTGTATCGATAGATATTTTTATAATCTTTATAAACTTTAACATCTTTCAAATTTTTAAAATAGGATGCAGGGCGAGCCTCCTTCAAGGACATCAATTGTATGGTATAAGCTGAACTGCTGGCGAAATCCATTTTAGGATAAATAAGTTGTCCATTGATAACCGATCTGATAAAAGAATCCCAATAGCCAATCCGGATCAATCGATTCAGCTCCTGACTTGCAGCAGCAAATGATTTAAACTTTTTATAAGTATATCGGCTTAAACCATCCTTATTCTGAAATATCTTAACATTATCAAGATAATTGAACATTTCAGGATCCATTGGAATCTGAAGGGCTAAGATCTGTATGGTATAATAGTTTTCCTCTTTTGGAAGCTCCTTTAGTAATTTGCCATCTTGAATAATCCGCACTTTAGCAACAGACATGCCTTCTTTTTCGAATAAGCGTTTTGCCTTCATTGCTTGTGCATAATCTTTATATCTGCCATGAATATAGGAAAGAGATTCTTCAGGATTGTTTATTTCTTGAATCCCCTCAAGTGATTTTAAATTTGAAAGAATACTTTCATCTGATTTACGAAGTTCAACGGTAAAAAGCAAAGGTGCAGTTGTACTGACTGGTGCAGTAGAAGCTTCATCTGTTTTTTTAGGCTTATCCGGGGTTTTATGTGCTGCAGATAAGATAGGCAATGCTTCCTGGTATGAAGGCCCAGGATTCTCAGTTTCAGGTATTACAGTGGCAGGTATAACTTTTTTAGGTTTTACCGTAACTGGCTTCTCAGTTTCAGGTTTAACTGTGTCAGTTTTTACTGTTTCAGGGATCTCTGTTTCTGTCTTCACTACTTCAGGTTTAACTGTGTCAGTTTTTACTGTTTCAGGAATCACTGTTTCTGTCTTCTCTATTTCAGGAATCACTTTGTCAGATATCACTGAGTCAGTTTTTACTGTCTCAGGTTTCTTAACTTCAGGTTCAATTTCAGGAACGATTGTATCTTTTTCCAGATTAATTTTACTGGCAGCATAGTCGATCAAATCCTGGTCTTCAGGGTAATCTTCTTCTTCCTCAAGATGTAAGGCAAGAGGTAGGAGTGTGATAACGCTATGGTTTTCCGTGTTGGCGTATTCTGCAGGAACATTCATGACAGTACTCAAAGGTCTGTACCCTTCAGCTCTAATTTCCAAATCGTACTGCTTACCTGCGTTTATGATGAAAAGAAATTTTCCACTTGCAGTGTTTGGACGATACAAGCCAATGGTCTTATTTTCGTGACTTAACTTGATTTTAGCATGGCCTACCGGTTCACCTTTAGTGTTAACCAATTTTCCCTTCAATACAAATAAACCTGAGATTTCGGCGTCAGGGGTTTTAATCATAAAAATATCAGTTCTACCGTACGTTCCTTTTCTGTAGGAAGCCATGTAGGCTCTTTTACCATCAGGGGTAGGTGTGTAGTAGATATCTTCCTTTGTTGAATTAATGGGAAAACCAATATTCATAGGTCTGCTCCATCGGCCATTTTCGAAGCTTGATTTAAAAACATCGAAACCGCCCATAGTGTTATGTCCTTTTGAACTAAAGTATAATGTTTTACCATCGTGGTGGATAAAAGGAGCTTCGTCGTCGTAAGGCGTATTAATTTTTGGCCCCAGATTTTGTGCTGGTCCCCATTGACCATTGGGTAATCTTTTTACGGTATAAATATCCATTTTGCCATAACCTCCCGGGCGATTGCTTGAGAAATAGATAGTTCTTGCATCGGGGGAGATTGATATATGGCTCTCTTTGCTTGTGGAGTTGATATCGGAATGTAGTTTTTGAGGTCTGGTCCAATTCTCACCATTCAGTTTACTTACGTAGATGTCACCACCATTCGACTCATTATTGTCGTAATAACCTGCTTTATACACGTAAATTTCCTGGCCGTCAGCTGAGATTGAAATAGAAGCATCATGATCTTTGGAGTTCAGAATATTAATGCCTTTAGGCTCAGACCAAACGCCATTATTTTGATGTGAAATGTAAATATCTTCGTAAAACTGCCCGTCTGTATCAACCAGGCTGCCCGTTCCATTTCGACGGGAGGTGAATACCATAGTAGCTTCATCGGCTGTTACCCCCGGGCTGTGTTCAGCATATTCTGTATTGATCCCATCCCCTAAGTTTTCTACCGAAATATTAACTGGATTTTCAGTAAGATCGATAGCGTTCTGGCAGATCTGGATTTCTCTTTCTATTTCGGCAATATAGTCTGCATCATTACGGGAAACCTTATTCAAAAGATTGTTGTAAGTTCTGATTGCCTTACCGAACTGGTAATTAATATGGTAGGACTTTCCCAGGTTATAGTAGTAGACCAGTGGAATATTATTTTGCGATTTTGTATATCGAATTGCTTTTTCCAGGTATTCAGTTGATTTTTCTTTTTCTGATTCCAGGTTAAAATAACAAACTCCCAACATATTATTGAATTCCGCATTTTTTCTATCCAATAGCAATAGATCGTATAGGATAGGCGCAGCTTCACCATAGTTTTTATTGGCAAAATAGGTTTTTGCGACTTTCGTTCTTTTCCTGTTGTTGGTTTTGTTAGGAGATGGAAATGAATTTGCTGCTTGAATGTTGTTGACACCTATTGCTAGAATGATAAAGAACAAAAAGGTTCTTAAAAGTTGAATGGATAGTTTTTTGTGAATTCCAGAAATCAACTCTGTCATATGGTAGAATATTATAGACAATTAATTATCATATAAAATGAGAGGATAGTGTTGAGCTTGTTTGAATGACTGATCATATTAGATCATTAAAATAGAAAAGGAGTCATAGGTAATCTCACTAAAACTCCAGTTAAAAGATCATTTGAAACCGTAAAACTGAACACCTCTAATAATCATGACAAGCCTTATTGTCACTGAACAATGCAAGATATAAAAAACTTTGATTTTTTTGCATAAAAAAAACGCAGAAATCAAGTTCTGCGTTTTCTTTTGAAAGTGCTTTATGTTTATAGTTAAGGATTTATGATCCCTGTTTTTCTATAACAATTGAGAGGTGTCAAAATTTTCAAGATTTTCAGCTATTCTTTTCAGAAACATACCACCTAAGCCCCCATCAACCACTCGGTGGTCGTAGGACAAGGAAAGGACCATAATATGTCTGATTCCTATGGTGTCCCCAAGAGGCGTTTCAATTACTGCAGGCTTTTTCTTAATGGCACCAACGGCTAAAATTGCCACTTCAGGTTGGTTGATAATAGGTGTACCGGTAGTACTTCCAAAAGCACCCAAGTTGGTTATGGTGAATGTGCTACCTTGAATATCGTCTGGTTTTAGTTGGTTGGCTCTGGCACGGTTAGCCAAATCGTTAACTGACTTACTCAAACCAACCAGGTTTTTCTCGTTGGCATCCTTAATAACAGGTACTATCAGATTCCCGTTTGGCAGGGCAGTTGCCATTCCAATGTTTACGAAGTTTTTACGAATGATTTTATCCCCGTCAACTGAAACATTTATCAAGGGATAATCCTGAATGGCTTTGCATACTGCTTCAACAAAGATTGGGGTATAGGTTAGTTTCTGATTGTGTTTTTTCAAAAACTCATTCTTTACCTTATCTCTCCATTGTACAATGCTGGTGACATCAACATCGATAAACGAAGTGACATGAGCAGACACCTGTTTTGAATTGATCATATGGTGAGAAATTAATTTTCTCATACGATCCATTTCAATGATTTCAACATTCTGTCCGGTGTAAGAACTTTGTGTTGGAGCACTAAGCTGAGGAGCAGGAACTTTTTGTTCAACACTTGTTTTTTGTATTGGAGTTGCCTTACGGTCTTCGATATATTGTAGAATATCTTTTTTGGTGATTCGCTTGGCTTCACCTGATCCTACGATAGAATTTAGTTCTTCGTTTGAAATATTTTCTGCTTTGGCAATTGTTCGAACTAAGGGAGAAATGAAATTGCCATTTTCAGTTTTGGATTTCATCGGTTCGTCCACAACAGACGATTCCGTAGTTAAAGTATATGTAGCTTCCTCTGTTTCTGCAGGTGTTTCTTCTTGCTTGGAAGCTGCAGGTGTTTCTTCGATATCCTCGCCATCAGAAGTAATAATTGCTATCAAATCGCCAACTTTAGGCACATCACCTTCTTCGAATAATATTTTTGCAATGATACCATTTGCAGGAGCTGGAATTTCTGAGTCAACCTTGTCGGTTGCAATTTCCATTATTGAATCTTCTTCTTCAACAGAGTCGCCTTCTTTTTTTAGAAGCTTTGTAATAGTTGCTTCGATGATACCTTCACCCATTGCTGGAAGAAAGATTTCGTATTTTGCCATCTTGATTTGTTTTGTGTTTGTTTATTTAGTCTAAATAGAATACAAATTTAATTAAAAATGAGAAAAAGACAAACGAGTCTTAATACTAAAATTTGCGCTTCTTTTCTCAACTTAGAATCCGCATGACTTATATCATAAAACTAATGTTTTGTTCTCTTGAAGATAAGTTTTTGGATGAGAATAATTATTTTCCCGGGCTGAATCCCGGAATGATAATTTCTTTTATTGATTTCTAAATTAGACAATATTGGAGGCTATTACAAACTTTTGTCAAAAGGCATTCTGTTAAGGAGTGAGCGCCCCAATGTGATTTCATCGGTGTATTCCAGTTCGTCACCAATTGAGATTCCGCGTGCTATGGTTGTTACTGAAACCTGGTGAGGTTTTAGTTTTTTGTAGAGGTAAAAATTGGTTGTATCACCTTCCATTGTTGTACTTAAAGCCAAAATGATTTCAGTTAAATCTTCATGCTCTGCTTTATCAATAAGGGGTTGTATACGTAAATCGCTTGGGCCAATGCCATCCATAGGTGAAATAATACCACCCAAAACATGGTAGATCCCATTGTATTGTTGCGTGCGTTCTATCGACATCACATCGCGGATGCTCTCAACCACACATATGGTCGATTTGTCTCGTTTAGGACTGGCACATATATCGCAGAGATCAGTATCTGAAATATTAAAACACGATTTGCAATGCTTCACTTCGTCGCGAAGTTGAATCACAGTGTTTCCGAATTTACGAACTTCATCCTTGCCCTGGTTAAGAAGATGTAAAACCAATCTCAATGCTGTCTTTCGTCCAATTCCCGGGAGTTTTGAGAATTCAGATACCGCATTTTCTAATAGCTTGGATGGAAAATTTTCGTAGTTCATGACTTAATTAAGAATTTTGTTTCAAAAGAGAAACAGGAATAAATATCCCTTACAGAATGAAATTATTAGGTCAAATGTAAGGATTTCTTCGCATAATTTTTCTTTGTGAATATCAGACGGTCCTGGTTAATATTATTTTTTAAGCTCAAAAGAGGCGGAGAGATTTAAATCCCGGATGTACAAGTAACGTTATACTGATAATAATTTCTATTTTTGAGACTTACTTTTAAAATGACCTGCATGTCTCCACTAACGATCATATTTGTAGTCGTAGGCTACTTTTCACTTTTACTTTGCATTTCATATTTCACCAGCAGGAAAGCCGATAATCAGGCATTTTTCCTGGGTAATAAACAGTCTCCATGGTATGTCGTGGCTTTTGGTATGATTGGGGCATCCCTTTCCGGTGTAACTTTTATTTCAGTACCAGGCTGGGTCAAGTCAACCGAATTTAGTTACATGCAAATGGTATTGGGTTATATGCTGGGCTATGTGGTCGTAGCTAACATTCTCTTACCTTTATATTACCGACTGAATCTGACTTCAATTTATAGCTATTTGAAAGGCCGATTCGGTGAAGTCTCTTATAAAACAGGAGCCTCGTTTTTTCTTCTATCCAGAACTATTGGGGCTTCTTTTCGTTTGTTTTTAATGGCCAATGTGCTTCAAATTACAGTATTTGATGCCTGGCATGTGCCTTTTGCACTAACCGTTTTGATCACTATTTTATTGATTTGGTTGTACACCTTTAGGGGAGGAATTAAAACGATCATCTGGACTGATAGTTTACAAACTCTGTTCATGTTGCTTTCTGTTGGGATTAGTATTTATCTCATTATGGATAAATTGGATTTGAATGCATCAGGTCTGTTGAACGTTATTAGAGAAAGTAATTATGGAAAGGTATTTGAGTTTAACGACTGGAGCAGTAAGCAGCACTTTGTAAAACAATTTTTTACAGGGGCTTTCATCACGATTGTCATGACGGGGCTCGATCAGGATATGATGCAAAAGAATTTGAGTTGTAAAAACCTGGGTGAAGCCAAAAAGAACATGTACTGGTATGGGTTTGCCTTTATTCCTGCAAATTTATTGTTCCTCTTACTGGGTGCTTTGCTCTTAATGTTTGCTCAACATCAGGGAATTGCCATTCCGGAACGTGGTGATGATTTGTTTCCTATGCTTGCAACTCAGCATTTAGGACCACTTGTGGGACTTTTCTTTTTGGTAGGTTTGATGGCAGCAGCTTATTCAAGTGCCGATTCGGCTCTCACATCCTTAACGACTTCTTTCACCGTTGATATTTTGGGTGCGGATGAAAATGACGAACTTAAAACAAGCAAGTTGCGACGTCGGTCGCATCTCCTGTTTTCTTTTGTTCTTCTTGTCATCATCATGATCTTTAGAGCCATTAATGACGATTCGGTTATCTCCGCAATTTTTACGGTTGCAGGATACACCTATGGTCCTTTGTTGGGACTCTATGCATTTGGTTTATTCACGAAAATTCAGGTGAAAGATAAGTGGGTGCCTTTGGTGACAATATTGGCGCCGGTTTTATGCTATATCTTCTCTCAAAACTCCATGGATTGGTTTGGATTTAATCTGGGTTTTGAGCTCCTCATGCTGAATGGACTCTTAACCTTTATGGGTTTATTGGTGATTAGAAAAAGGAATTGTTAATGGGCAGTGGTCAGTAGTCAATGGAGGGAAATACCTACGTCGAATTGATTTTCCAATATTTAATCATTTATCCTCACATTAACACATCAACTCATCATCGCATTAATTCAACCATTTAGGCAACTGTTTCGATTTTGGTTTTCGCCCATAGAAGAAATCGTCTAAAGGCGCAGCTATTCTTCTGAAAAGAGGGGAGTACTTAATGCCAAATCGGATAGAATTGTGCAGCAAATTATCCGGATGAGAGTAGGGACAAGTTGCCATACAACGGCCACAATCCGTTCCGGCTTTGCACCAATAGGTAAAGCATGATTCCGAATTAATTTGCCATCTTTTTACTCCATGAACCATTTTTGGAGGAACTGAAGATATGGATTTGCTTGGGCAGACATCAGCGCATTTTTTGCAACTTAAACAGAAGTCCAACATGTGATTCAACTTCTTCCTATCATCAGGTTTTAATGGAAATTCAGTTGTTACAACACCCAAGCGAACTCTTGGCCCCTGTTTAGGCGTCATCAACAAGCCCATGCGTCCAATTTCTCCCAGGCCTGCATCTCTGGCTACCAGGGGACATACTACCTGATAATTACCATCGATATGGGCACGTGCAGAGTAACCCAGGTGGCGAAGAAATTCTGCGATTTGCATGGCAATTCTTCCCGAATCGAGATACTGTTGAGCCGACTCCATGACGATGGATGATAGCGGTGCGGCCTGAACCATTTCTTTTGTCATTTCAACCGTAAATGCAATGGCGTGTGTGTGCGAATTATGCACTTCATTCCCGTACTCTTCTCCTCGTCCTTTGTGAGAATACAGATGGTAATCTTTAATCTCGCAGTAGCCAAGATCTAATGCACCTAATTTTTTCCCCCAGGCTTTTATGAAAGCACTCATTTCCTCTGGACTCGATTCTTTTCGCATTGGGTTTGTCTTGCCATCAACAGCTTTCTGAAACTGTCCAACAGTAAAAAAGCTTGCATGTGCTGCCGCATAGGCAAAAGGGTGATTGAAGAGTGATTTTTCTGAGCAAAGACCAGGTTCTTTTCGAAAGGCATCATCCAGTATTTCTTTTTCTGGATGCCTGTTGTAATAAGCCTTGTATGCTTCGCTTCCTTTAACCAATTCGTTTCTTGAGAACATGACATCTCTTTCATCGATCTTTGTCAGAGGCATGTCATCACAAATTGTAGTGGATGTTTTAAAAGGGTAGAGGAAAAGGAGTCCGGTCAATATCAGATCAATAGCTAATATCAAAGCAAATATATTAAAGGCATAATGCCAGGCGATGTAATAGGGGATAGGCAGAAGTAAACAAATAACAAAAGCCCGAAAGGCTGCTCTTTTTTCGTTTTCAGTGTAAAATATAAAACCGGTGTACAGAAATAGGATAAAGAAAACGCCTGAGCTTATGAGACAGAATAGTGTTGAAAGATCGAAAAGAGTATTCATGTATGACAGGTATTTTAATGTTTTATCATTTAAAATAATACGCTTGCCAATATAGACTTATTTCTTCGTGTAGAGAGGTCGACTTATGAGTTTAGAATGATTACAAAAAGATAAGTACCTCTTTAAAATGAGAGGTGTTTTTCTTAATTGCCGGGGTATTTCCTGCAGCTTGCAGCAAGGTTCTGCCAACCGGCGGAAGTCTCCTGCAGCTTGCAGCAAGGTTTCGCCAACCGGCGGAAGTTTCCTGCAGGCTAAGCAAGCTTCCAAAATGCAGAGAACCTCACTTTTGATGAGGTTCTCTGTCTTTAATATGTGTTTTGGCGGATGTTTAGATGTCTTTTAGAACTGATAAACAAAGGCATTAATACTCATGCCTGCGCCTACTGATGCAAATATCACGTGATCACCTTTTGTGAACTGATGGCCTTCCAGCTCTCCTTTCGAAATCATATCGTACAAAATGGGTACTGTTGCTACTGAATTATTACCCATCTTTTTGATGATCATTGGCATGATATCTTCAGGAACCTGGCTTTCGCCATATAAGCGGAACAAGCGCTTCGCAATGGCTTCGTCCATTTTCTCGTTGGCTTGATGAATCAATACTTTCTTGATATCCTTTAATTCCAAACCGGCTTTATCGATGCATTCTTTCACCAGTTGAGGCACATTCGAAATCACATATTCATAGATTTTATGGCCATTCATCTTAATGTAGAAATCACGATCACGGTTCTGGAAATCAGGGTTGTGAGAGGCGCCTGACCAAAGTAAATAGGCTTCGTTTAGCGTATCTGTTCGAACAGAATGCGACATGATTCCTGTTTCAGTTTCACTTTCTACCGCTTCGAGTATGGTTGCTCCGGCACCATCAGAATAAATCATACTGTCCCTGTCGTGAGGATCGCAAACTCTCGAAAGGGTTTCCGATCCAATCACCATGACCCTTTTGGCATCACCTGATTTAATAAAATAATTGGCCTGAATCATGGCCTGAACCCATCCGGGACAACCAAAAAGAATGTCGTAAGCCACTGTTTTAGGATTCTCAATCTCGAGTAAATGCTTGACACGGGCCGCCAAACTGGGCATCAGCTGTGGTGCAACAGTATTGGCTGACACATCACCAAAATTGTGTGCCACGAGTATATAGTCCAGGCTTTCTTTGTCGACTCCTGATGAATCGAGAGCTCTGCTTGCCGCGATAAAGGCAAGGTCAGAAGCTTTTTGATCTTCCCGGGCATAGCGCCTTTCTTCAATTCCGGTAATGCTGTAGAATTTTTCTAATATTTCAGGCGTTGTCTCACCTATCGAACTGCCACCTGCATCATAAAATGTGTTTGTAAGGAAATCTTCATTCTTTACCTCTATTTCAGGAATATAGCTTCCTGATCCTACGATTTTCGAAAATCTGCTCATCTTTATTTTTTTGGTTATAAGATTGAGTAGGGTACACGAAAAAAAACTTTAAGGAAAAGTCCTTAAAGTCAGCTGGATGTGAATATGAATCAACACTCTTAAGTAGAGTATTCTGTTATAGTAGTTGGTGCTAAGATATATAATTATTTAGGAAATTGATTTTAATGAGCAGAAAAAAACGCAATCGGGAGTCGATTGCGTTTTTGTAATATAATGATGGATTAGTCTTCTAAAAGTTCGGCTTTAAGTCTTTTATCTACGGGATCATCTCCAAGCCAAATGCCCCAAAGGGCCTTCTTAAATTTGTGTCCCTTGATGATGGCAAGTTCTTTCCCATTTTTTAAAATTGATGTCCCGTTTTCAGGACTATAGGTAAATTGAAAAACATCTTTCTTCTCAACACCTTGCTTAAACACATCTAAAAAGGTGTCAATTTCAGTCTGAATAGCTTCAGGTTTGCCTTGAGTCGATTTTACAAAACCATCCCGAATGGCTTTATCCATTTTTTCAGCAGTGATGAGTCCTGAAATAATACTTAAACGAATCATTGCGGTTTCATCATTCGAAACAATGGTGTTAGCCTCCTGATCGGTATCAGAAATAAACAAACCAAGGGTGTACATGTCCATCCACATTTTTACACGAGTACCTGTACCCCTTAGTTGGAGATCCTGGTTCTCAACACTTATTTTTTCAGGAAATGTTTCAGTCTCGTTTTGCGACATGGCATTCAGACTGAATAAAGCCAGAACTATGGGGATTAGTAATCGTTTCATATTTTTAAAAGTTTAGCCCCTTCGATAATCGGGATGAGATGATTTATAAAACTGTTTTAGCTATACATGATTTTAGCGTAGCATAAGTAGAATGTGGCTACAATATTAACCAAATAATTAAGCCAGAGCGGGTACTGGCGTTTGCCTGATTTTAGATCGCCCTCAAAAATGTAGATAAAAGTGAATAAAACACCAAAGGCCCACATCAGAAGAAAAGGCCAGTTAAAACTGCTCATGTCATGTGTTTTCCATGTTTGTACCACTTGAGGAATCACTCCAATACTGAGGATGATATTACCAAACCACCCCAGGGATTTGAAGAAGTCTAATTTTTGAAATATTTTGAGCATATCAGTTTTGTTAGATAAAATTTATTGGTTCAGTTTTTGAAAGTCATCACCAGTAGGGTTCTGAAACACTCTAAGGTTAAACTCAGGTACGGTGGCTATGATATGGTCAAAAATGTCGGACTGAATGGCCTCATAATTTGCCCATTCCTGATCGTTTGAAAACACATAAATTTCGATAGGAAGTCCTTTTTCAGAAGCCTGCAACTGACGAACCAAAAAGGTCATGTCGTTATGAATTTTCGGATGATTCTGTAGGTAAGCTTCGATGTATTTCCGAAATGTTCCAATATTCGTTAGGCGTTTCTGGTTAACCGGAATTTCATTTTCGGGATTAGCTTGTTTGATTTCAGCTTTCTTTTCCTGAATATAGCCCGTGATTAGCTTCACCTTTTCAGCCATCTCAATTTCCTCATCAGATAGAAAGTGAATCGATTTCACATCGATATTCAAATGACGTTTAATTCTTCTTCCGCCTGAGTCTTCCATCCCTTTCCAGTTGTTGAATGATTCTGAAACTAAAGCATAAGTAGGAATGGTACTAATCGTTTTGTCCCAATTCTGAACTTTTACCGTGTTTAGGCTGATATCAGTAACCGTTCCATCCGCATTTTTAGATGGCATGCTAATCCAATCGCCAATGCTCACCATCTTGTTTGCTGATAGTTGAATGGAAGCAACAAATCCTAATATGGTATCCTTAAATACCAAGATGAGAACAGCAGCGAAGGCACCCATTGTACCTAAAATATAAATAGGTGTCTTTCCAATTAGAATACTAATAATTGAGATACATCCCATTACATAAAAAAAGATCTTGACAATTTGGATATACCCCTTTATGGGGCGAGTTTTACTTACCGGGAGTGTGTTGTATATATCATTAGCCGCACTAAGGAAAGAATCTATAAGCATCAATGATAAAATAATCATATAAATTTGGGCTGCTTTTTCGATAACTACACCACTAGAAGCAGGATTAATCAAGGAAGCACTATAATAAATGATAATAGCAGGTGCAAAGTGCGAGATTTTATTGAAGACTTTTCTTTCCAACAGAATATCGTCCCAATGTGTCTTTGTTTTACGAACGAGTTTCGTGATGATACTAATCAAAACCTTTCTAGAAATGACATCTGAAAGCCAGGCTAGAATTAAAACCACAACCACAGCAATGGCAGATTGCAGGATGATTGCATAATTTTCAGCAATACCTTCTTTGATTAACCAATCTTTAAGGTGGACTCCAAGTAGTTCTTTCATATGTTTATATATCTATACAGCAGATTGTTTTTTTATGCAAAAGCATGAATATGTATAATTGAGTTTAATATAAGAACAAATATATCGAATCAGTCAATTATTCCGAAGCATAAAAGAGAATACTTCTGAATAAATTGAAAATTCCAGATCTAATGAGCTTTTAGAAACAAATTGTGTTGAGATGAAAAAGATCATATGTTCCAGATAAAGTTTCAATTATCTTTACATCAACCTTAATTATTCAAACATGATACGATCAATAACATTAATTTGCAGCTTGCTTATTTTAGCAACGAAGCTGAGTTTAGCCTCAGTTGATTTTGATACCTATTTCGAACACAAAACGTTGCGAGTCGATTATCTCTTAGGAGGAAATGCCAATGAGCAAACAATATTTTTGCAGGATTTAAAGAAAGAAGCTATATGGGGTGGTACAACTATAAACCTTGTGGATACCTTTGATTATGGCAATTATCGTTTTAAGTTAATTGATAAAGCATCAGGTGTTTTATTGTATTCCCGTGGTTTTGGCTCATTATTTCAAGAGTGGCAATCTACGCCGGAGGCTAAAACCCTGAATCGCTCCTACTATCAGGTGAACGTGATGCCTTTTCCAAAAAATAAAGCTCAATTTATTGTAGAATACAGAAATAGGGATGGAGTTTTTGAAAAACTATTTGAATATGAGATTGATCCAGGCAACTATTTTATTCTTGAAGAAACGGCAATGGAGGTAAAGCATTCTAAGCTAATGGGAAATGGAAATGCTAATTCAAGTATTGATGTGGCTTTTATTGCAGAAGGCTATACTCAGGAAGAAATGGAGAAATTCAGAGCAGATGTGGAACGGGTTGCAGGCTATGTTTTGAATGTGGAACCTTTTAAATCTTATGCCAATCGATTTAATATTTATGCTTTGGAATCGGTTTCTGAAGAATCAGGGCCTGATATTCCAGGAAAACAGATCTATAAGAATACAGTTTTACACTCGAATTTTTACACCTTCGATTCGGAGCGATACTTAACGACTTCCGATTTGAAAACCATGCACGATATTGCCGCTAATGTGCCATACGATCATATTTTCGTATTAATAAACACTGAAAAATACGGCGGAGCAGGAATCTACAACTATTACACTTCTTGTTCATCAGATCATAAACTTTCCAGAGAAGTTGCCAGTCACGAGTTTGGTCATGGTTTTGTTGGTTTAGCAGATGAGTATTACACTTCAGGCGTGTCTGTTGAGGATTTTTATAATCTTGAGGTTGAACCCTGGGAACCCAATATTACCACTTTAATAGATTTTGAAAGCAAGTGGAAGAATATGTTGGATGAGGGGATTGTAACTCCCACACCCAGAACTGAAATCTATGCAGAAAAAGTTGGTCTTTTTGAAGGCGGAGGATACATGAGTAAGGGGATCTATTCTCCTGTTCAAGACTGTAAAATGAAATCGAATAATAAAGATGAATTTTGCCCCGTTTGCCAAAAGTCTGGCGAAAAGATGATTCGATTTACTATTGGAGAATGATTATAGAACTACATGAATAAAAAAAATGCACTCAATTTATGAGTGCATTTTTTTTTAGAATTAAAACAGACTAAGTTTTTGTTCTATTCTTCTTTGTGTCTTTTAGCTAAACTGTAGAATGCAAGTAAAGCGATTCCTCCAAATAAGAAAATCATTGAGAAATAGGAAACTTCTTCGCTCATTCTCGTGTATGCATCAAGAATATTTCCAACAAGAATACCAATGGCTAATCCAACCAGTAGAATTCCATATTTTAAACTCTCATGAGTTCTGTCTTTTGTAGCACTAGCTAATATTTCTGCGCTTAGGCCTTTTTCGATTAAGGCTTTTCTCTCGCGATGACGGTGAACAAGAAAGATGATTAATGGAATAATTCCAAATACTGAAATGATTGCTACAACTCCTGTGATATCCATAATATAAGTTTTAGTTTAAATGTATGATAAATTTCAAGATGATAATGAAAGCTTGTTGTTTTTTGCTTTCAACTTTATGACGCCATCACAGATAAATGGGTTACAAATAAAATAAAGTTTTTTGTTTTTTTATGCTTATCTCTTTGTTAATCATTATCTTGTTGTATTGTAAAAAAAGTTCTATAAATATATGTGTAACCAAACATATAAGAACCTCGTCTAAGCATTAGATGGTTTGATAAAGATGCAACATTTAATGACTTTTTACAGTCTATTGTATTGTGGGTAGGAAATGTGGGAACGAAATCATCCCCAAGCTAGTTTGATATATCTAGTTTCTAAATATTAGAACATGAAACCGAACAATGACAACTATTACATACAGAAAATTAAGAACGGAGATGTTGGGGCATACGCCTATCTGGTCGATAGGCATAAAAAAATGGCCTTCAATATAGCGATGCAATTAATTGGGAATCGTGAGGATGCTGAGGAATTGACTCAGGATGCTTTCTTAAAAGCATATCAGGCCCTGGATTCTTATAAAGGGGAATCGAAATTTTCGACATGGCTCTATAGAATTATATACAATGCAGCGATTTCGAAGATGCGAAAAAAAAAACTTGACCAGGTTTCCATTGATGACGATTACAATGCATCTGTTAATGTGAAAACAACACAATCTGCGCTTCAGTCTCTTACAAATGAAGAACAAAGGTTTTATATAAATAAGGCACTGGAAAAAATGAATGGGGATGAAAAACTCATTGTAAGTCTTTTCTATTTAAATGAAAATTCAGTCGATGAGGTTAGTGAGGTCACAGGACTAAGCGTGGCTAATGTGAAAGTGAAACTACATCGATCCCGTAAAAAATTATACAGTATCTTAGAGCAGTTTTTACAAAAAGAGTTAAAAACAATCCTCTAAGGAGTAGATGTTAAATGTTGAATAAAAAAGAACTTGCTTTTTCTAATTGATACAAAATTTAGAACAGATGCAAAACGAAGATAAATATAAAGACGATTTCATTAAGAAGCTCTTGAAGGAGGTTCAACTGGAGGAACCTTCAGCGGATTTCACCAAGCATGTGATGGATGATGTGATGCAAGATTGGTTGACTCACTCTGTTAGTGTGAAGAAACCAATCCCAATAAAACGCTTACTCATATTGATTGCATTAATTCTCTTGTTAATCGTGATTTTATTGGGGACTGATGTACACAGCATTGTTGCTTCCTGGGATCATCCCTTAATCAAACAGCTAAATGCTATTTTGATTCAGCCAATACATGATTTACTACTTGGGGCAGTTGACCGAATCGTCAGCCTGCCCATCATTGTATATATCATTATGCTTGCAGGAATAAGTCTTGCTCTATTCGATAGTGTTGTGAAAAAGATGCTTCAACAATCGTAAAGATTGTTTTTAAAGAAATAGTTCCAAGTGAACACAAAAAAAAGGCTGTCGTTAATTCGACAGCCTTTTTTCTATATTGGTGTTTCATCCTTAAAAAGGAAGATCGTCTTCTTCTGGTGCAGGAGGCATATCAGCTGCATTGAATTCAGGCATTTCTGCAGCTGCAGCAGCTTGCATTTTCTCAATTCTCCAGGCTTCAAGATTTGAAAAGTAGTTTACTTTTCCATCTTTTTCCCATTTTCTTCCTTTGATATTGAAGGAAACTTTGATGTTTTCGTTAACAGACACAGTCTCTAATAAATCGCAACGATCCTGAGTCAACTGAAACTTAATGAAATCATTCCAATCAGAATTTCTTTCATTTTCTACTTCAATAACAAATTCTCTTTTCTTAAAACGATCGCTAATTTGTTGAGTATCTTCTTTAAGGATTACCTTCCCGTTAATTTCAAAATTCATATAAGTAACTTTTGCTTTAGTAATATTTACTAATGTTTGGTTAGTGTTTCTTCTAATAAAATATTGTGATAAGGACTTAGTCTCTAATGATCACGATTTTCTCAATTTCATCACCCGCTTTAATAAGGTCGATTACTTCAAGACCTTCGACAACCTTGCCAAAACAAGTATGTTGACGATCTAAATGAGATGTGTTTTCGCGACCATGGCAAATGAAGAACTGAGATCCACCTGTGTTTCTACCAGCGTGCGCCATAGAAAGAACACCTCTGTCGTGGAATTGGTTGCCACCTGTCAATTCACATTTGATTGTATGACCAGGTCCACCTGCACCTGTTCCGTCAGGACATCCACCTTGAATCACAAAGTTTGGAATCACACGGTGAAATGTTAGTCCATCGTAAAATCCCTTTTCTGAAAGAGTAACAAAATTTTGAACAGTTGTAGGCGCATCCTTTTCGAAGAATTCCACCTTCATTAAACCTTTACCGGTATGAATTTCTGCTTGTAACATATCTTTGAGTTTTTATATTTTTTAATATTCAAATGGAACACTGAAAGTACTAAATTTCTCCCAGTTTGTCTTTATTGTAAGAAGAAAAAATCAAAATAGAACTCGCTCTCTAATCTTTGATTATTAACTGAATTAGATGTAAACAGCTATAGAGTTGGCGTTTGAGAATTTGATGCGATTGAGATGTAAACTCAATTCCTTTATTTCTTACCAGGCTACAAAGCTAAGAAAAGAATTGTACTCGCAAAAGGGAAAAAAAATCCCTTTTCGGATAAAACCGAAAAGGGAAAATTTTATAAAGATCAGCTAAAGCAAGATCTTTTATAGATTTCGAATCTGTAGCTAATTACTTAGTTACAGGAGCAATTTTGTTTACAATTTCAAGAAGCTCAACTTCGAAAATCAAAGTTTCGTTAGGGCCGATATTAGCACCTGCACCACGTGGGCCATAAGCTAATTCAGAAGGGATATAAAGTTCCCACTTAGAACCAACAGGCATCAATTGTAGAGCTTCAGTCCATCCTTTAATTACACGAGTAGGTAAGAAAGTTGCTGGTTCGTTACGCTTGTATGAAGAATCAAATTCTGTACCTTTGATAGTTGTACCACGGTAATGAACTTTAACTTCTTGTTCTTTAGTTGGAATTGCACCTTCACCAGCAGTTAATACTTTATACTGTAGACCACTTTCAGTAGTCACAACACCTTCTTTTCCTTTGTTTTCTTCAAGGAATTTTGCACCAATAGCTTTATTGTCTTCGCCTACTTTGGCCTTAAGCTCTTTAATGTAATTGTTGATGATAGCACTACCTTTACGAGGCTCAATTTTTAAGTCCTCACCAGCTAAAGCTGCGTTTAAACCTGCCAAAAGAACATCCTGATCGATATCTTTCAGGCTATTTTGTAATAAACTACCACCGAAGCTAGCACCGATGCTATAGCTTACAGAATCAACAGTTGTGTTCAAAGCGACGTTTGTATCTACTTTTTTATCGCAAGAGCTTAATGTGATAGCTCCTAGTCCTAATGCTAGAGTTAATACTTTTAATTTCATTGATTTGAAAATTTAGTTTATCTGTAATAATTAAACGATTTCTAATAACTCAACTTCGAAAATTAGAGTGGTGTGTGGGCCGATTAAATTGCCGGCACCTTGAGCCCCATAAGCCAAAGCTGAAGGAACAAATAGTTTCCATTTCGATCCAAGAGGCATTAGCTGAAGAGCTTCAACCCATCCTGCGATAACGCCGTTTACCGGGAAAGTTGCAGGTTCACCACGATCAACCGAGCTGTCGAAAACAGTTCCGTTAATTAATGTTCCGTGATAATGACATTTAACGCTATCTGTTGCTTTAGGTACATCACCATTACCTTCGGTGATGATTTGGTACTGAAGACCACTTTCTAAAGTAACAACACCTTCATTCTTTTTGTTCTCTTCAAGGAATTTAGAGCCTTCGCTAATTGCTTGACCAGCTTGTTCTTCCTGCATTTTGGTGAAAAATTCCTGAAGAATCCCATTAGCTTCTTCCGGAGATAATTCAGGCATTTGGCCATTAAATGCAGCTTCAAGAGCTTCTACAAATGGTTCAGTGCTAAGTGTTTTAACACCTGATGTAATTAAATTGCTTGCAATGCTTAAACCAAGGCAATAGCTTACCTTATCTTGTTCTTCAGTGTACTTCATCTCTTCAAAAATTATTCATCTCAAACCTGATGTTATTGTTTTCAAGAAGCAGATTATAAAATAATTACATTTGAAATCTAACTCACCTGATTTGAGAAATATCAATATTTACTTATTTGGTTGTTTTTCAGCAAATTATGATTTGTGCCAAAAACAAAGCCCTAAGTTAATAGTTTTCTCTTATAATGGGGGAGTTGGTCTGTTTTTTTAAGTTTTTTTTTGAAATTAATCAAGCTGATTTTCAAAATTGAAGTCATTGATTTTTGTGGCCCTTAAGATGTGATGTTTACCGGGAGGACCTGGTAGTCGTTTGACTTGAAACCCAGCTGCTCGTAGTGCTCTTTTAACAATACCTTTTGAACAATAGGTTACGACTATTGCATCATCATTTGTGCAGTGATATAGTTTTTTGAAGATATCCAGTTCCCATAATTCGGGTTGAATGTCAGGAGCAAAAGCATCAAAGTAGATGAGGTCGTATTTTTCATTGAAATTGAAATTTCTCAAATCGCCCTCTAGTTTTTTTATACTAAAGTAGTCCGTGATTCTACAAAGCTTTTCCCATTCGGCCTGATGTATTTTATAGAACAAATCCTTTTGATCGTAATCGATTTGCTCAGGATAGTTCAAAATTTTGACTTGCTCTTCCTCTACAGGAAATCGCTCCAGGGTATGGTAAAGAACTTGCCTGTGTGCTTTTTCCGCTTCCACCAGACTGAGATAAGCATTAAGTCCTGTACCAAAGCCAATTTCTAATATTTGAATAGGATCATTATCAGAAAATCGCAAGCCAGCTTCTATATAAACATGAATTGCCTCCTGTATGGCACCATGGGTAGAATGATAATGCTCATTGAGTTCGGGAATAAAAAGGGTGTGCGAGCCATCTTTTGTTAATTTAATTTCTCTTTTTAGCATGCCATTTTAAGTGAAAAGGAACAAGTATAAGATATGAATTATATTTTGATCTGTCAGGCGCATAAAACGCAAGGACTGTTTTGTTATTTAGTGTTATTAAAGCAAGTTTCAGCTGTGTCGTCTTCGGTTTTGATTGGTGGAATCACAACAGATTGCTGGCGTAAACGATTAGGTAAGAGGTTGATCCATTTCTTTTGAAAAGGCAGGTCCTGATCATTCTCCGGGTGTCGTATCAGTAAGTAGATGAAACCATAAAACAGGAAGCCTCCTTTAAGGATACTCGTCAGGGTCATTCCCCACCACACGCCTGTTACCGGAACGGAATCTCCACTGATGTACTCTGAAAAAGTTGGTAAAAAATCGATAAAGGTGTAGGCAAGAAGAAATGCAAACGGAATGCGCAAAACATTCCCTATAATACCAACCAGCATTGGAGGTACGGCTCTTCCAATACCATTAAAGGCGCCGGTTGCTGTAATTTCAATACTCATAAAAACCTGAGAAAAACTTAATATCACCAGATAAACAATTCCCATGTTAAGTACTGTTGGTTCTGATTGTTTGATAAAAAGACTGAATACTTCAGCCCCGAAGAACAGAAATAATGCCGTACTGATAAGACCTAATATTGAAGCAATTCCCAGTGTAATAAAAAAGCCTTTTTGAATGCGATCCCAGCGCTGAGCGCCATAATTTTGTCCCGTGAATGTTCCCAGTGCTGAAGAAAATCCCAAAGCAGTCATCCACGATAAGGCCTCTATCTGTGCCCCTATGGATTGTACTGAGAAGGGAATGGCTTCTCCATGGGCAATATTGTTCATGACACGTGCCAGCAGCATGGCTAAGAGTGCAAAACAGGTTGATTGCATGGCAACAGGCCCACCAATCTTAACAATTGGTTTTAAGAATTCCTTTTGCAGTTTACCTAAATAGTGTTTGGTGTTTAGAGGGTTATGTTTACCCTTTATAAGCCAGATGAATATACCGAATACTAGGATTTGAGATGCAACAGTGGCGATACCCGCCCCTTCGGCACCCATTGCTGGAATACTTCCCCAGCCAAAAATTAATATGGGATCCAGAATCATATTCAGTATCAAGCCCAATGCATTCACATAGAAAGGGACTTTTGTGTTTCCGGTGCCATTATATATGCCTGAAAGTGTGATGTTAGAGTAGGTGAATGGCATACCAATAGCCACTATTCTCAGATATATGAAGGCTGTTTGGTTCACAAAATCACTTTCTATCTGAAACAGATCAACAATAGGGCCTGTAAAGAGCCAAACCAGAAAGGCAAAGGCTATGGAAATAAGGAAAGATAAACCGAATGCATTACGTGTAAAAGCTTTGGCATCCTCCATATTTTTACGTCCAATGGATTGAGAAATACAAACCTCAGCTCCAATTTTTGTAATAAACATGAGAGAAGATCCTAACCAAACCAGGTAAAGTGCTATCCCCACGGCACTAACTGTTTCACTTCCTACACGACCAAGCCATGCCATGTCGGTCATGTTGTAAGCCATTTGGACAAATGAAGTCGCAATAATCGGAATAGCGAGTTTTACGATTTGAGGTAATATTTTTCCAGAAGTAAGATCTTTAATTTGAGTCACAGAATGTCTTTATTATTGGGGATGATCGTATTGAAACTTGCATCTTACTCTATTAAACCTATCGTTTTGAGGGAGGAATAAAGTCTTTTTAAAATAATGCCGTACAAAATTACTAAATAGCAGCAATAATATTGAAAATACCTCGATTAATTCAGATCTTGCAACACTATGAGTGAGGATGTGATCAGAAAGATAATTCATATTGATATGGATGCTTTTTTTGCTTCGGTTGAACAAAAAGATCAACCCGAGTTAAAAGGGAAAGCTGTTGCTGTTGGTGGCGGAGGAGACCGGGGTGTTGTAGCTGCAGCCAGTTATGAGGCTCGGAAATTTGGCGTACGATCAGCTATGCCTTCAAAAACCGCTTTGAAGCGTTGTCCGCATCTCATATTTGTGAAACCCCGACATGCCCGCTACAAAGAGATATCGGATCAGATCATGGCCATTTTTCATGAGTTTACTGATTTGGTTGAACCCCTATCAATTGATGAGGCATTTCTTGATGTGAGTCATAATAAGAAAGGCTTGCCTTCAGCGACTGCAATAGCCCAGGAGATTAAACGAAGAGTTAAAGAGGAAACGGGATTGACGGCCTCTGCAGGTATTTCGGTGAATAAGTTTCTGGCAAAAATAGCATCGGATTACCAGAAACCCGATGGCTTATTTGTGATTAAACCCAAAATGGTTGAAGAATTTATCGAAAAACTGAGTATCGAGAAATTCTATGGTGTAGGGAAGGTTACTGCTGAAAAAATGCATCAGATTGGCATTTTTCATGGTAAAGATTTAAAGAAGAGATCTTTGCCTGAACTCAGTCGGTTGTTTGGTAAAAATGGTGTTTACTATTACAATATTGTAAGGGGGATTGATAACCGTGAGGTGAATCCCAATCGTATAAGGAAATCGGTAAGTACCGAGAATACCTTTCTCGAGGATATTCGAAACAAAGAACAGCTTAATGTGAGATTAGAAGAAGCAGCTCTGGATCTGTACCGTCGTTTGCAGCGGACTAAGTTTAAAGGACGAACTTTAAGTTTGAAAATCAAGTATAGTAATTTTGAACAAATTACACGTTCTCGCACTGTTTTACATGAAATTGCAGAATATAAAGAGCTACTGGAGTTGTCGTATGTTTTACTTGAACATATAGACTTGAAAGAAGGTGTTCGTCTGCTCGGTTTAGGTGTTTCCAATCAAATAAGACCCCATGAAGTTATTCAGTTAACCTTCGATTTTTGAAAATGAGATGGTCTTGATTTTTTTTCACTTTTACCAGGAGGATTTGATTGCTTTAAATCCTCGGTTTATTTCGTTCATTAAGAATGATTTTTCTACTTTTGTTCTTCATAAAAGATATTCAAGTATTTTATTTTAGAAGAATGCAAAAACACCTACTCAGATTGTTGTGGGCGAGTTGCTTAATGCTAGTAATGGCTTGCAGCCCACAAATTCACAATCAAGCTGGTAATTTCGATGCGAAATTTGCCATTGATTCCAGTTTAGATCAGCAGGCTCAAGCTGACACAGCTTTTGTCAACATCATAAATCAATACAAATTAGGCCTTGATTCTCAAATGAATCAACTTGTTTCTGTTACAGAGGAAGCTATGGTGGCTGGAAAGCCGGAATCGCTCCTGAGTAATTATATTGCCGATGCGATGTTTGCTATTGGTGAGGCTTATTGTTTGGAGAACAAGCTCGATCATGGCATCGATTTGGCCATTATTAATAATGGAGGCTTGCGCACCAGTCTTCCCAAGGGCGATATTTCTACAGGAAAGTTGTATGAGCTTTTACCCTTCGAAAATAAATTGGTGATTGTTGGTATGAAGGGATCTGATCTTTTGAATGTCTTGAGGTATATTGCTTCCAGGAATGGGGAAGGTGTTTCCGGTATTAGAATGGGAATTAAAGATAATGAAGCGCTTGACGTTAAAATTGGTGGACTGGATTTAGATATGAATAAGGTGTACCATATTATCAGCATAGATTATTTAGTAAATGGAGGGGATGGAATGAATTCTTTTGAGAAAAGAGAGAATTTTCGCCACTTGCACATGAAATTACGTGAATCTATTATAGCCAACGCAAAAGCTTTATATCAATCAGGTACAGGGATTAAGTCAGAATTAGACGGGAGGATTTATTATGAGCAGTAGAAGAGATTTTTTTAAGAAACTCGGAATAGGTGGCTTGTTTCTGGGTTTAGGTGGATATTCGTTTCCTTCACAGGCAGCCAAAAATAAGTTAACGAAAATCACTTTGCTCCATACCAACGATATGCACAGTCATATCGATCCTTTCCCCGAATCAGACCCGAAACATCCGGGATTGGGTGGTTTTGCCCGTATCAATGCCTTAGTGAAAAAAATTAGAGCGGAAGAAGAACATCTTTTATTGCTTGATTGTGGAGATATTTATCAGGGCACACCTTATTTCAATTTTTTCAATGGAGAAGCTGAACTAAGGTTGATGTCTAAAATGGGCTACGATGCCGGCACCATTGGTAACCATGAGTTCGATAATGGTCTAGCGGGGATATCGTCTCAGTTGAAGCACATGAATTTCCCCTTTATCAATTCCAATTACGATTTTACGGGAACAGAATTAGAAGGAAAGATTCATCCATATAAAATCATCAACAAAGGGAATCTTAAAATTGGCATTTTTGGATTGGGAATTGAACTTGATGGTTTGGTTTCAAGTAAGAATTGCGAAGGAGTCGTCTATAATGACCCGATTTTTGTTGCTGAAAATATGGTGAAGCTTCTAAAAGAAGAACAGCAATGCGATTTGGTTATTTGCTTATCTCACATTGGGTACAGCAGTAAGGTTGGTGATATTTGCGATTTGGAGTTGGCAAAGAATACCCGTGGGATTGATGTGATATTGGGCGGACATTCGCACACCCTTTTGGAAACCGCTACCCGAGTTCGTAATTTAGATGGTGAAGAAGTGGTGATCAATCAAGTGGGATGGGCTGGTATTGCTCTTGGTCGAATCGATTTTTATATCGATAAGGAAGAAGGCACCAAACTTGCCAGTTCCAGTTTGCATACCATTGATAGAAAGTTGGAAGCCTAAGAATCCCTTATTCTTTTTATGTTTTTAAAATCTATGTTTTATTCTTTTTATGAACAAACTCAAAAAAATACTAGCAAAAGAAAACCTTGCCTATACTGAAGGCATGCTTTCTATAATATTTAATTTATTGTTATTCGGATTAAAATACTGGGCTGGAATTGCTACAGGTTCTATTGCAATTATCGCTGATGCTTGGCACACTCTTTCAGATAGTTTGAGTTCCTTGGTTGTAATAATTGGAGCAAAGATTTCTAAGAAACCTGCCGATAAGGAGCATCCTTTTGGGCATGGAAGAGCTGATTTGATTGCAGCTTTTGTTATCGGACTCTTACTGGTTATTGTTTCGTTAGATTTTGTCTATGAATCCTATCAAACCCTTTTGAAGAGGGAGGGATCTTCTTTTGGGAGCATTGCTATTTATGTTACTATAGCTTCTGTGGTGATAAACGAGTTACTTACGCAGTTTGCTTTTTGGGGTGCTCGAAAAACATCATCAAAAGTTTTGATAGCTGATGGCTGGCATCATCGAAGCGATGCCATATCATCCATGGTGATTTTAATAGGTATTTTCTTTAGCGATTATTTTTGGTGGATCGATGGTGTGTTAGGTTTCTTAGTTGCACTATTAATTGGTTATGCAGCTTATGAAATCGTCCGAGATTCAATATATTCTTTATTAGGAGAAAGTCCTTCGAAAGAAATAATTGAAAAGCTGAAATTGACTTGTGAGCGATGTCACCCTAATGATTTACATCCACATCACTTTCATGTTCATTCATATGGAGATCACAATGAAATAACCTTTCATATTTTTTTACCCCCTGAAATGACAATTCGAGAAGCTCATGAAATAGTAGATAATATCGAAAATCAGATTGCGAAGGAATATGCTTATTCTGCTACATTGCATATCGATCCTCTTGATGAATTACATGCTAATATCGATTTTTAATCAGAAGTTTAAGCTTTTGCGACCTTATTCTCTCTTGCAAAAAAAACGGCAATTATTGCACCTCCAATAACACATACTGCTCCAAGCATAGAGATAGGGTCCAGATTTTCTGTTTTTATCCAATCCACTTGAAGGCTTGAAAGAACTGCCATGGTGATAAGTGTGATGATAGGATTAAGCGTAACGATGATACTGACTTTATATGCCTCGGTATATTTAAACGCAATAGCTAAAGAACCGTAGGCAATCAAAGTGTTGACCCCCAGGAATATTACAATCAGCCATATGGGTAAGCTTAATTCAGTGAAAGCAGGGAAATCTACAGTAGGCGTATAAAGCAGTGCAGGTAGACCATATAAAAACATATTGAGTGTTTGAGCAGGATGTTTTTGCACCAGTTTCTTCTGTAAAGCAGCATATAAAACCCAGGCTATAGCTGCTATCTCTATCCAAAGAAAGCCCTTGTTGAAAGCTTGGGGATCATGAAGGAAAGTTTGCAACTGATTCTGATAGAATAGGATTAAGCCAATTCCGGCCACTGCAAAACCAGCCATTTGTTTGGTGTTGAGCCTTTCTTTATAGACGATAAAGCCTACTAAGGCCAGTAATATTGGCCCCGTTTGAATAATAATCTGGGCATTGCTTGGACTGGTATAATTTACTCCTTGCAGAAAGCCAATATAATTTAATCCCAGACCTAATGCTGCTATAATTAGCAATACTGGCGGTCGCTTCAGAATTTGTAACTGTTTTCTGTCAGCAATCAGGAAATAGATAAAGAGCACACCCGCAGCAAAAGTAAAACGAAACCAAACAATAGAGTTCGGATCGAGATATTTTAGCGACACCTTTAAAAATATAGGTAGAAAGCCCCATAGGAAAGCCGTAACACAGGCAAACAAAACACCTTTTAGATTCGCTGAGATTCCAGAATTTCCCATTTCTTTCGCATTAAGTTATTTAGAATGATTTTAATCTGCGCGAAAGTAAGCTAAAATTTATAATTATAAGCACTTTAAAATATGATTTTAATCTTGTTTTCAATCTGATAGACGATTAATGTCTAATCAAGTGTCATGATTTAGCTGGAGAATGCCACATTATTATTCCTTAATTGTTTCCTGTGGGAGTTCAAAGCAAACGTAGCCTAATGCTTTCCAAACCTCCAAAACCTGATTCAAGCCGATTTCGAAACTTGAATAGTCTGTATTGTCAGAATGAAGGATGAATTGGTTGTTTTCAAGATCTTTCTGAATACGTTTATACACGATCCCATCCTCAGTACTCACCACTACATGGCAAGAACCGTTACGGATAAGTTCCCAATCCTGAACGTACTCGCAAATGATGTAAGCTCCTGCTGGTATAGGCAACATACTCTCGCCTTCTATTTGAAATGCCCGATAGCTTTTATTCTCAGAAAGCTCTGAGAAAGGCATTCTAAAGTTGGGTAATTCGCTAATAAATTCGGTGTCAGAATAGCCATTTAAGTAACCTGCAGCTGCCTTTACCGGCACAAGAGTCATCATCTCTTCGTTCTGGTCATCCACCACAATAGGAAGTATTCTTAACTTATCACCTTTTGTATCCTGTAGTTTTTCTCTATCCAGAGCACTGATGTCATCATGGACTAATTCGTCTAAACTTCGATTAAAGAAATTCGTGAATTTGAGAAGAGTTTCGAGTTTGGGCGTCGATCTCTTTTTTTCGTAAGCGGATATCGATGAGGCGCCAATTCCTGTTTTAAAAGAAAGTTTGCTTTGTGATAAACGTTTTCTGAGACGTAGGTATTTTAAGTTCTGACCTAGATGTTGCATGTGGATTGAGACTGTAATAAAGTTTATTGTACAAAAATTCGTGCAAAAGTAAAGAATACTTGTTGATAATAGCTTTGAAAACTTGTATTTTAGGGATTACAAACCTACAAATGCACAAAAACATGACAAGTATAAAAGTAAAATCACCTTTCGACGGTCGATTGCTTCAGGAGATTCCCCTAATGGATAGTTTGGTTGTTGAAGAAAAAATGGCAAGAGCTTATACTCTTTTCAGAGATCGATCGCGTTGGCTTAAACCCTATGAGCGAATAGCAATTCTTGAGCGAACCAAGAAATTGATGGAGTCTAGAGTAGAGGAATTATCTAAGATTGCCGCAGCCGAGGGAGGGAAGCCATATCAGGACAGTAAAGTTGAAGTGTTGCGAGCCATAAATGGTGTGCAATTAGCCATTGAGCATATTGGTCAGATGAAAGGAAGTCAAATTCCTATGGGAACAACGGCTGCTTCACTTAATCGATTGGCTTTTACGATGCCCGAACCTATCGGCGTGGTGTTGAGTATATCGGCATTCAATCATCCCTTAAATTTAGCTGTGCATCAGGTTATTCCTGCTTTTGCAGTGGGGTGTCCTGTTATTATAAAACCTGCCAGCAGCACGCCCATGTCTGCCATTGAGTTGGTAAAAATGATGAAAGAGGCAGGATTGCCAGCAGATTGGGTGGAAGTCGTGATCTGCAATCGTGAGAATGCGGAAGCCATAGTGAAAGACACGCGAGTGAATTACCTGTCCTTTATTGGTTCGGCAGAGGTAGGATGGTCCTTACGCTCTAAGTTGGCTCCGGGAACACATTGTGCCATGGAGCATGGAGGTTCTGCTCCGGTTATTGTTGAGCCCGACGCAGATATTGATGATGCTGTTAGCTTACTAGCTAAAGGTGCTTTTTACCATGCGGGTCAGGTTTGTGTATCGGTGCAACGGGTTTTTGTTCATGAATCTATTCAGGAAGAGTTTGCATCAAAACTGGTAAGTAAAGCTAAAGCTACACAAGTTGGCGATCCGCTTGATCCTTTTACCGATGTGGGGCCTTTGATTGATTCTGGTGAACAGGAGCGAGTGCACACCTGGGTGAAGGAAGCTGTTGAGGAGGGAGCCGAATTGTTGTGTGGCGGACGTAAGTGTATGGTGACTTGTTATCAGCCAACTGTTTTATTGAATCCTTCTGAAAAATCCAAAGTTTCTAAGCAGGAGGTGTTTGGTCCTGTCGTTTGTTTGTATGCCTATTCTGATTTGCAGAATGCCATCGATCGCTCCAATTCTTTGGATCTGGCCTTTCAGGCATCAATTTTTACAAAGGATATGGACACCGCTCTCAATGCCGTCAATCAGATTAATGCTTCGGCTGTAATGGTTAATGATCATACAGCTTTCCGAGTGGATTGGATGCCCTTCGGAGGAAGAGATGCCTCGGGAATTGGGGTAGGTGGCATTCCCTATTCAATGAAAGAAATGACTCGAGAGAAATTGATGGTGATCCGATCAAAATCGATTTAGATAAAATTAAAAAAGAGGCTGTCCTGACAAAGACAGCCTCTTTTGAATATTTTAAATCAGAAATTATTCCAGATGTTTCAGGTTAATACCATAGAGAATAATGAACAGAACAGCTAGTGCAATGCCTGAAATAATGCTGGTCATCCCTATTTCTGGCCCTATCAGAGCAAGGGGAGCTAACATCCAAAACAGGTTGGCTACTGTATACAGATAAAAACCATTCTTTTTCATTTTAAACATAAGGAAAGCGCCTAAAACACTGAGTATAGCAAATAAAATATTTGTTAAAGAAATAGCGGTTAGGTTTTCAGCTGTTTTCTCAAGAACAATGAGACCATTTACTGACATCTCATAAAAGAAACCTGAATCCATTCCTGCATCTTCAAGTTTTTCGAGAGCTTCTTCAATTTGAGCGACCTTTGCCGGATAGTTTTTTTCGAATGTCAGATATTGATAAATATTGAAAATGCCCATCCCACCACTATAAACAAAAGTTAAAATGCATAGGACTGTTAGAAAGGTGGGTCTTTTTTTAGGTAATACAACCTGAGTAATATTTTCTTCCATAGGTATAGTAATAATATGTTAGTATAGCTTATTAATTGATTAACGAGTTTTTAAGACATATGTTTGAGATTTATTGCATAAAGTGCAATAAATAGAATTGAGAAAAAACCAGAGAATAAGATGCCAGTGCTTACAAAGATATTCCAGCCTAAGAATATGGGGCCTACACATAAGAAGCCAACTTGCGCAGCGATGTAAAGATAAAACCCAATTTTCTTCATTTGAAACATCAGAATGGCACCCGTTAAGCTAAGGGCAAATAAAACAAACTTGGAAAGAACAATGGCAAAGAAGTTTTCTATAGCTAATACTGCTAAATCCAGGGCTTCTTTCGCGATCATATCTCCGGGATTATTACCTAAGTGATTAAAGGCATCATCTAACATTGAAGGTTCGAATAAATCTGTAAAAGGAGCAAAGAACATGGCTATCAAATTACCAAATAAGCCAAAGCCACTACCAATAAAGGTTAAGACACAGAGTACGGTTAGTAGAATTGGTCTGGGTTGGGGATGTACAGATATTGTTTCCATTTTGTAGGGTTTTTTAGCTTAGTTAGGTCTTATTTTCGATTATGGGGCTATTAAATATCATCATAATTCGGTACTAAATGTACAAAAAAGAGTATAACTTCTTATATAAAATAGATGAGTATATTAAATAGCTCGATTTAGCCTATAAAGCAGGGGATGTGTTGAGATAGATTGATAATGAGTGAATGTAGCGTTATTGGATGTTAATGTTAGAGTCTTCAGTATCTATACTGATTTGCATAACTTGATATAAGAGTGAAATAATAGAAATAACTGTTCCTTAGATAATTTCCAATCAGATTTGGTGTTTTGCATTTATCTTATGGTTTGATTTTTACTGGATAAAATCCCCGCTTTAGTACGATCTGCTTCTTCGCTTAATCTCTTAATATTTCAGACTTTAAAACAATCTCTAAAAGCTATTGTAAAAAAGGTCTTAATTATTTTTTTAATAGGTCTAAATGTCTATTTTTGGAAAATTGATTAGGGGCATATCGATTCCATTTTTTAGGCAATTATGACTTGTGCATCAATGCATTGTAATTGGTCTGCTTATGCTTGTAATCATATTATTTTGAGATATACTTTTTATTAACGTCAACAGACTTCGTTTAAAATGTTGCTTTAGTATATCTTTTAGAATAGCACTGACAGATTTTTAAAATACAAACAAAAGAAAAAACAACAATGGAAAGAGATACTCTTATTTTCGACCTGATTGGACAGGAACACAAACGTCAGCAAGAAGGAATCGAATTGATCGCTTCTGAGAACTTTGTAAGTGAGCAGGTAATGCAGGCAATGGGTTCATGCTTAACTAACAAGTATGCTGAAGGATATCCTGGTAAGCGTTACTATGGTGGTTGTCAGATTGTAGATCAAACTGAGCAATTGGCAATTGATAGAGCTTGTGAATTATTTGGTGCAGAGTATGCTAATGTTCAGCCTCACTCAGGAGCTCAGGCAAATGCTGCAGTTTTTTACGCATGCATGAAACCTGGTGATACTTTCTTGGGACTTGACTTGGCTCATGGTGGTCATCTTTCTCATGGTTCTCCTGTAAACCTTTCAGGTAATTTTTACAATCCAATTCCTTACCATGTAAGTGAGGAAACCGGAATGGTTGATTACGATGAGGTAGAAGCTTTGGCATTGGAGCACAATCCAAAAATGATTGTAGCTGGTGCTTCGGCATATTCTCGTGATTGGGATTTCGTAAGATTGCGCGAAATTGCTGATAAAGTTGGTTGTTTGTTGATGGCTGATATCGCTCACCCAGCAGGATTAATTGCTAAAGGGTTATTGAGCAATCCAATTCCTCACGTACACATTGCTACAACAACGACTCACAAAACTCTTCGTGGTCCTCGTGGTGGTTTGATCATTATGGGTAAAGATTTTGAAAATCCATGGGGACAAACAACTCCAAAAGGAGTAGTTAAAATGATGTCTCAAGTGTTGGATTTTGCTGTATTCCCGGGACAACAAGGTGGTCCTTTGGAGCATATTATTGCTGCTAAAGCTATCGCTTTTGGCGAGGCTTTAACCGATAGCTACAAAGAGTATGCTGTTCTGATGCAAAAGAATGCTAAGGTGATGGCTGAAGAGTTTATTAAATTAGGATACAAAGTTATTTCTGATGGTACAGATAACCACTCTATGTTAGTTGACCTTCGTTCTAAATTCCCTGAAATTACAGGTAAGAAAGTTGAAAACACTCTAGTGAAAGCTGACATTACTATCAATAAGAACATGGTTCCTTTCGATACTCGTTCTCCTTTCTCTACTTCAGGTATTCGTGTAGGTACTCCTGCTATCACAACTCGTGGTCTTAAGGAAACTGAGATGCCAATCATCGTTCAAATGATTGATGAGGTAATTTCTAATATCGACAACGAGGAAGCTATTGCTGCAGTTAAAACTCGTGTAAATGAAATGATGACTGAGCGCCCAATGTTTGCCTGGTAATCTTTTCTTACTGATAAATATTTTAAAGGCTGCCCTATGGGTGGCCTTTATTTTTATACCTTGTTAGAGGTTTTAAAAATGATTTTTAGATTAGATAGATTATGGAATGGTACAATTATATATTAGTTGTTTTAGCAGGTGTTTTTGCTGGCTTTATAAATGTAATGGCGGGTAGTGGTTCCATATTAATTTTAGCTTTACTTATGTTCTTGGGCTTGCCTGCAAATGTGGCTAATGGAACCTTGCGTATCGCCATTCTCATGCAAAATATTGTTGGTGTTGCCAGTTTCAAGAAACAGAAGGTTTTTAAGTTTAAAGAAGGAATAGGCCTTGCTATTCCAGCCATTGTAGGATCCATACTTGGGGCTGTGTTTGCAGTTAATATCAATGAGGATATTATGGAAAAGACCATTGGAGGAGTATTAGTTGTGCTTTTTTTTATTGTGCTCTACAAACCCGATGTATGGGTTAAAGGTCAGGTAGGAAAAATGGGGAAGAGACCAAGTCTTAGCCAAAATATCATTTTCTTCTTTATAGGATTTTATGGGGGATTTATTCAGGCCGGGGTCGGATTTTTCTTGCTAGCAGGACTGGTGCTTGGTGCAGGTTTCGACTTGGTTAAGGCCAATGCCATTAAGATATTTATTGTATTACTTTATACCGTTTTTGCACTGGCTGTTTTCATTTATAACGATCAGGTTGATTATAAAATTGGACTCATTCTGGGTATGGGTAATATGATTGGTGCCTGGTTCGGAACTAAATTTGCGGTCAGTTGGGGTGCTAAGTATGTGCGCTACATCCTGATGGGTGTCATAGTTGTTGCCTCAATCAAATTTCTGGGGGTATTCGACTTGCTGTTGATGATTTTGAGATAAGATAATGCGATAATATATTGTTGTGAAATACTCGGTTAATTCTTAGATAACAGACAATATTCACTATAGATGACCAAATGCCCAGTTTTGAAACTAATAAACATCAGTCCAGTTGGAAATGATAGGTGATGGTTCCACGCTGATAGGCAGGCGCCTTATTATCGGAATTGAATAGAGCTTTTAATGCCGCTTTTTTGGCTGCTTCGAGTAGAGTAATGTTAGCAGTCGTAGAGCCAGGCATTCCGGTTCTTGCATTTGTAACCTTCCCATTACGATCAACGGTAACTTCTACAACAACTTTACCGCTTTCCTGAAGATTGTACTGTGGCTTTGGGATTGATATCGAATTTCGACCTTTAAGATCAAAGGAGTACCCTTTGTTGCCCAATCCGCTGCCACTGTAGTTGTCAGAATCCGGAGAACCATTTGTTCTGCCCTGATTGCCTGATGGGAATGTTTTTCCTTGTGAGCTACTGGTGGAAGTTCCACTTCCAAATGCATTTTTGGTTCTATTATTAATGCTGGCAATCTTTTCCTGACGTTCAATTTCGGCTAATCTCTCACGTTCGAGTTCAGCCAATCTTTCTTGTTCAGCCTTTTCTTCTTTTCTTCTTTTTTGTTCTGCCAGACACCTCTTTTCAGCTTCAATTTTTTTCGCTTTTTCCTGTTCTTTTTTCAGCTTTCGGGCCTTGTCCTTTTTAGCTTTCTGTTTAGCAATTTCTTCAGCTGATGGCATGGAAGGTGCATCCTCAGTATTCTGAGTCATTATTTTTTCCCTGGCAGTACTAGCTGTTTTAGTCACAGTTTTCTTCGCTTTCTCCTTTTTTACAACAGGCTTTGGTTTGGACTTTCTTGCAGGGCGTGATTGCGATGTTGCAGGCCTTTTACGGCCAGCACCCTGGTCGCTATTCCCAAAATTGATCAGAATGCCTTCTTCCTGAGGCATGGGTAATGGGGTGCGAAAACCCAGAAAAAACAGGAGTGCAATGATTCCAGCATGGAACAAAACTGTCCCCACAAATCCTATTCGTTTACTTCTGGAATCCTTCATGTTTTATTTTGCCGATGTTGCTAAAATCAATTTGTATTTGTTGTTTTTGGCGATGTTCATCACCTTAACCACTTGTTCCATGGGGACTGATTTATCAACATGAAGCGAAATGGTTGGATCTTCGTGTTGATTAAGTACGGCTTGCAATTTTCTTTCTAAAGAGGAAAAAGGCGTGGGTGTGGTTTCAATATAAAAATTGTAATGCTTGTCAATCGAGACCGATGTAATCGGATTTGCAGCGGTCTGATTATTGCTTTTAGGTAATAAAAGTTTCAAAGCATTAGGGCTAATTAAGGTTGATGTAACCATGAAGAATATCAACAGGAGGAACACCACGTCGGTCATCGACGACATACTGAAATTAGCATTGACTTTATTTCTCGATTTTAATGCCATAGTCCGAATTACTTGATTGGTTCATTCAATAGATCCATAAACTCAGTTGTTGTTGCTTCCATATTGAAAACTAACTTTTCAACTTTCGCAACTAAGATGTTGTAGGCAAAGTAGGCGATGATACCAACGATAAGTCCGGCTACAGTGGTTACCATTGCCGTGTAGATCCCATTGGCTAATAGTGAAACGTCAATGTTATTGCCTGCATTGGCCATTGAATAGAAGGCCTGGATCATTCCCATCACCGTACCAAGGAATCCAATCATTGGAGCTGCACCGGCAACAGTAGCCAGAGTTGGTAGATTTTTCTCAAGTTTCGAAACTTCAAGGTTTCCAATGTTTTCAATGGCAGCATTAACATCGTTCAATGGACGACCAATACGCTTGACACCTTTTGAAATCATTCTTGAAACAGGTGTATCATTCGATTCACAAAGTGATAAAGCAGAATCAATTTTACCTTCATGAATGTAATCCTTAATTCGATTCATAAAGTTATCATCTTTCTTCGAAGCAGTACGGATGGCATTATAACGCTCAAAGAAAATCCAAATAGCAACAACAGATAAAGCTAAGATAGGAATCATGATCCATCCCCCTTTAAATGCTAAATCGATAAAATTAAGTGTTATTTCGCTAGCTCCAGCTCCTTTGTCGCTGATAATCGCTTCATTTTGAGCTATGTTTTGAAGTCCTGCAAACATCGAAAGGTAATTCATATTGTAAATTTTCTGATTAGTCGATATATAAAAAAACGAGATATAATATAGAATATTATATCTCGCTAAATTAATATTTGTAATTTCTTCTTCGACTAAATCGAGAAAAAACTTTTTTATTTTCTGATGGGGTAATATTTTAAAGTATTAGACCTCATTTTCTGTTTAGAGAATATATGTGGCTTGCACATAAAAAGCAGCTGCACCGGCAAGATAACCGATCAATGCAAGAAGTGAAATCTTCTTCAAATACCATATGAAATCAATTTTTTCCATTCCCATTGCAGCAACACCGGCAGCAGAACCAATAATCAGGATACTTCCTCCTGTACCAGCACAATAGGCCAGGAATTCCCAGAAAATACCATCCTGCATGAAATTAGCAGCATAACCAACAGTTTCAGGGCTGGCAATATCATACATACCCATTGCCGCAGCTACTAATGGTACATTATCAACGATAGCTGAAAGGACACCAATTACGAGGTTAATTGAGTATACATTGTGCAGATTAGTATCTAACCAATTCGCCAGTATATCCAAATGACCAGCTGATTGCATACTTGAAACGGCTGATAAAATACCTAAAAAGAATAATACTGTAGGCACATCTACTTTCTTTAAAACTCCGGTAACATTCAGACGAGATTTATACTCTTTACCTTTATTACGATGCATGATTTCAGTTACAACCCACATAACACCAAGTCCGAATAACATGCCCAGATATGGAGGTAAATGTGTAACGGTTTTAAAAACCGGAACAAAAAGAAGCGCAGAAACACCTAAGCAAAGAATAAATACTTGCTCTTTATGTGTGGTGTACTCTTTTCTGTTTGCTTCATCTATTTCAGGACGTGTGATATCACCTTTTAACCAGAAACTAACGACAACAAGAGGAGCAAGCATGGTGATTAAACTAGGAAAAATAACGTGACCTATAATATTTAGCGTTGTTACCTGACCACCAATCCACAACATAATGGTTGTTACGTCACCAATAGGAGACCATGCACCACCGGCATTTGCTGCTAATACAACCATAGAGGCGAAGAACCAACGGTCATGTTGATCATCAATTAGTTTACGGATTAAGGCAACCAGTACAATTGTAGTTGTCAAATTATCTAAGGTCGCTGACATGAAGAAAGTCAGAATACTTAAGATCCAAAGAAGCTTAACTTTATTTGTCGTTTTAATCTTGTCAGTAATGATTTTAAAACCCTGATGTTGGTCAACAATTTCAACAATGGTCATGGCTCCCAACAGGAAGAAAAGAATGGCCGAAATTTCAGAAAGGTGATGCAGAACTTCATGATGGGTGATAAAATGAAGCATGGCTTCAGGGTTATCGGAACCGGGATTGTGTACGATGAATTCATTCCATGCTCTACTAACACCTGAACCAAGGATGTCAACACCACCAAACACATAAAGTGCCCAGGTTATAACTCCGATTAAAAGCGCCGAAGCGGCTTTATCAATTTTTAGGGGATGTTCCAGTGCAATTGCAATGTAGCCTAGAACAAAAACCACGACCATTAATGTAAACATATTATTATATTTAAATAGTTAGTTAATTGATTTTTGTAGGGCACTAATATAATCATATTTGACAATTTAGAGAATGACAAATATCGAATAGGCCCAAGAAAAGCTTATATTCTGTTATTTAGAATGAGCTTTAATTAGGTTGAATCATATTTTGAGATCTGGCCTCCTTTAAGCATAATTATAGTCCTAATTGAAGAGCTAATGTATTATTGCTCTTTAGCTTTCGTTTTACTCTTCCGTCTTAAAAATCCCAGGTATTTTCGAAACAGATCGGCAACAGTATCAAAATCTTCTTTATAGAATACGCCAACTCCCTGCGTGTTATGTGATTCATCATAAGCCATATACTCGTTTGATCGGGTAAAGGCTTTTAATTGCAATTTACCTTTCTGATCAAGCTTTATATTAACGTCGAAATCACCAACTATATCATTGTCTTGTTCTTGATTCGAATTGGTCCCTAAGTTACCATTTATCGTGACTTTATCGTTAAATAGCTGAGTGGAAAGAGCGAATTCAATTTCATCGCTGGTAATATTATCACCGGGGCGGTAGCTGAAACCAACATCAAATTTATTACTGATTTGGCTTAGCCAGTTGGATAGTTGGTTTGATAATAGTTCACTTGTTGTGACCCCTACTGCATAGCCGGAGTTTTTGTTCTCGAAATCAGGATCAGTAGAACGCATGTACTCCGGCGTATAAAAACGATTTAAGACTAATAATGACAGGATCTGCTTATTCATTTCATCTTCTGTAGAGAAGAGGGCATCCAGTATGCTTTGCGTTTGCTGGTCGAGTGTTGGGAAATCAATATCGAAACGGATATTAGGATTGCTCAATTGTTGACTTAAATTCATTTTGCATTGCACCTGTACTTTTTTGGTGTTATCAATGTAAGGGGTGTTTAAAAGAAGGTCGTATAAAGTCGTTTTAACATTGTATACGGCATTGATATCAATTGTGGCATTGTAGGGATCTCCATCCCATTTGATACTGCCTCCATTTGCCAAATCAAATTTCTTATTGATCACATTCTGAAGGGTAAATAAATAGCTTCCCGTTTGTATGGTGTAATTGCCATAAATATTGAAATCACCTTTGGTGTCGATTCCCAATTGTAAATTGCCGTTTCCCTTGGCTTTAAGAACATCTCCAATTTTAGAATCGAAAATGATTTGGATGTCGGTTTCAGGCGTAATCTCAAGATCACAATTAAGCTTGATTCCACTTAAGTCAATATCGTACTTTTCTGATTCAGAATCTGAGGTCTCAAAAGTATTAATAAAAGTAATGAAGTTACTTTTTTCGATATCTCCCGTTTGGTCTAGAGGGATATAAATTCGGGTATCCTTATCTGTTTTGACAGTAATTTCAACTTCAATATCATCCGGAGAGCCATAAAGATGAGTAATGCCGGTAAAATAGGCTTGTCCGTAAAGTAGATCGTTATCTGTGTTTTTGGTATTCAGCAGCTTAAAGTTATTTGTGCTAAGAGCTAAATCCAGGTCTAATTGCTTAAAGTCGTTCAATTCTATGGCACCATAAATCTCAGCCATATTGTTTTCTGAATCGTAGATTTTAAAGTTATTGAATTGTACCTCTTTAGGAGTGAAAATAATACTGTCGTTACAGCTGTAGCTTGTCTGTAATTCGTTTATTTTAAAGGAAGTATCCAGGAATTTCAATTTGCCATTAATTCGTGGCAAGCTGGTAGGCCCTTCGACCTGCATTTGTCCTCCAATTTTACCCTTCAGTTCAGAGATGTTTCCTTCCAGGTAGGGACGAATGAGATTCATTCGCATTGAATCTAATTCAAGACTTATATTGATAGAGTCTGCTGCTGGGAAGTAGTCACCTTCAATATTTATTTCTCGTTTGTCTTTATGGATGGCATAAGACTTAACAGATAATTTTTGTTCATTTTTATCCCAGCAGCTTTTGAGGTGGAAGTCTCCAATTGTATCTCTCTTAAAAGTCAAATTTTCGAGAACAAAATCTGAGTCGGTTAAACGATCTCCATAGAAATCGGAAAGTTGGAAGTAGCCCCGGGTATTGCCATCAATCCCAAAGTCTTGATTGTTTCCTATGGAATTGATGTGATTCAAACTGATATCATGAATCTGAAATTTAATGAGATCTTCAGGTTGAGTTGATATTTTACCATCAATTGAGAAGAATTGATTTTTCTGACTAATTTTAAATTGATCAATACTGTAGCTTGTACTGTCAATCTGGATATGTGACTGACCGATATGCCAGGTGCTGTCAGCCAATATTATGGTGCTTGGTAAGATGTCGATATCCCATTTTGGATCAGAATCGACTTTCATGGAACTGACTTTACCATGTGCAGACAGAGCACCACTATAAGTACTTTCACCCCAATTGTTCCAGTTTAAATCATATTTAACTTGATTCCGATAAGCTTCAATACTATGAGAGAGATTATAAATATTATAATCTTTAGTAAAAGATAATTTATCACTTCGTCCCTTAAGCAGTAATTTATCGTGATTGGTATTCAAATTGATTTTAATGCCTTCTATAGTCTTTGAATAGTATGTTAGTGATGGAATGCTAAGATCCATAATTAACTCATGCGCTTTGGCATTTATTTTCCCGCTCAATTCACTTTGCGGAGCCAGGCTTATATCAGGGTAAATTAACTCAGTTAGTTTGGCGTTTTCTTTAAGCAGTAGATTAAATTCAAATTGATTGGTGCTGTCTACAAGCATGTATGTTGAATCGGGAGCATAGGCTGGCAAATAGTAATAGATCATGTTGGGTAAGGAGGATATAAGTTTATCAAGCTCGTAATTTCCTTTTACATCTATATCAGCTAAATCAGATTCTAATTCAAACTGTTTTAGTTCAGGTGTTGTTTTAGAATCGATTTTAATTTCATTTAACTGGTATTCGCCCCTGGTATTTTTATAAAGAATATTTTTAATGGCGATGTTACCATTTGCATTGTCAAAGCGGTCTCCGGTAAAATTTGCATCAATGCTTAAGTTCAACTCGGCAAGCTGATCTTTTTTACTGAGGTGTAGTGGAAATAGTTTTGCTTTTTTCAGATTAGAATGAAAATTTATTACAGGCGTTTCGCTGGAGAAATCAACTTTTCCTGCAAAGTCAAATCCAATATTGGGGTCTAGTAGGGCTATCTTCCCATCGAAATGTTTGTCTGCAAAATATCCATCCAAGGCTAGGTTTTCATATTCGTAGTCGAAAAAATTAAACTTGCTGATGTTACCTTTCATGACACCTTGAGTCGCTTCATTTGAAGTGGAACCCTTTAAAGAGAGATTCATCGAAACATTTCCAACTTTTTCTTGTCCTAATAAGAGTCCCAAGTTGAAATCAGTCGTGTTTAGATCACCAGTAAAACTCAATTTATTGTCTGATAGATTAGGTTTTAGTAAAATATCTGTAGTGATGGTTCCCTGATCTGTTTTGAAGTCTCCGAAGAATACAAAATCATTTAGGAAGCCATTAAATTTTCCTTTGTAATGAATAAGCCCCAGATTATTTAATTGACTTGGTAGTTGTATGTGATTGTCCCCGAAATTAGGAATATAAACGTTCTCAATATCTGAAATACTTGTAGTAAGCTCTTTAAACTCGGCTTCGAGATAAGAATTTGCGATCTTGGGTAAACCGTTCATGTAAAAACGGCCTTTAAAACTGGTATGATTGCCATAAAGGATGTTAATATTTCGCCCTTTTAAGTCATAGATCGTACCAAAAACATGACCCGATATAAAGCCTGTTTCTTGAAAACCCAATAGTCTTTCGTTAAAATAGGCTAAATCGATAAAACTAACCTTCGATGAATATATCTGAAAATCAAGTTTCATTTTTTTTGTGAAGTATCTCCAATAGCCTTTCCCCGTTTCGTAATTAAAAAGTAGATGACGGGCTGAAAGTTGACTTCTTGGCGAAGAAATTTTCACTTTGGACAAGCCCCATTGTTTAGATGTGACCCAGCTATGTGCTACAAAATCAATTAACCTAAAACCAGATTTCTCCACACAACTCATATGTTTTATGTCGAAATCAACTGAATCGCCTATAATTTTGATGTTACGGGCCTGTAGTTTTATATTTCTAACATCAATATCGTCGTAGTTCATCCCAAATGCCTGTTCTTTCGCTTTTAAGGTTAAGAAGCTGAAATGAGATTCTTCCAAATCAACATTCGACACATTAATGTCCCATGGTTTGTTATGGATTAAAGGATCTTTGGCTGCTTTTCTTTTAGACAGAGAATCAATAAAGATCTGAATGTTTTGCTTTCTGTCTTTACCTTCGTACAAATTGAAGTGTGCCTGTTTCAGACTAAGTTTTCCAATGTAAGCTTTCTTTTCCTTAAAATTAATGGAATCAAGTTGAGTTCTTAGTTCACCAACATAAATCAGAGTATCCTTTTTGTAATCCTCAATGTAAATTTCTTTGAGAATAATACTTTTAAAGGGTGAAAAATTAACCCCTTGAATGCTGATTGGTGTATGGGTTTGTTCAGAAAGGTAATTGGCTACCTTTTGACTGAGGAAAGTCTGTACTCTTGGGCTTAAAAAAAGGAGATAGATCAAAATAAGCAGCATAATGATACTTGCAATGAACCAAAGTGATATTTTGAGGAATTTTTTAATAATTTTGTGCTTTTGAGTGCAGTTGCACAAAATTAGACAAAAAGAAGTAGAAAATTGCTAGTAGAAGCTTTGTTTCTGGTTGTTTTTTGATGTTTTTACTTTAATTTTTAATTTGATGAGTATAACGATATTAGGAATTGAATCTTCATGTGATGATACATCGGCTTCAGTTTTGCGCGATGGAGTGATTCATTCCAACATAATAGCCACTCAAACTGTGCATATGGCTTATGGAGGAGTCGTGCCGGAACTGGCATCTCGTGCACATCAGCAAAACATTATTCCAGTGGTTGACCAGGCTTTGAAAAAAGCCAATATCACGGCTGATGAAATCGATGCTGTGGCATTTACCCGTGGACCAGGCTTATTAGGTTCTTTAATGGTTGGGACGTCTTTTGCTAAAGGGTTTGCTCTTTCAAAAAACATACCTCTTATCGAGGTAAATCATTTGCAAGCTCACATTTTAGCTCACTTTATTGATGACTTACAAAACACATACGATCATCCGGGCTTCCCTTTTTTAGCCCTATTGGTTTCGGGAGGTAATTCTCAAATTATTGTGGTGAAGGATCATATGGACATGGAAGTGATTGGTGAAACCATTGACGATGCTGCAGGAGAAGCATTTGATAAGTGTGCTAAAGTTATGGGAATACCCTATCCGGGAGGACCAATAATTGATAAAAAAGCCAAAGAGGGCAACCCCTTGGCCTTTGAGTTTAGCCGTCCTAAAATACAAGGTTTAAACTACAGCTTTAGTGGCTTAAAGACTTCGTTTCTATATTTTATTCGTGATAGAGTTAAAGAAAACCCCAATTTTATTCAGGAAAATCTGAATGATTTGTGTGCATCATTACAATATACCATTGTTGATGTTCTGATGAATAAGGTGAAACGTGCAGTTCGTGAAACAGGGATTAAAGAAGTGGCAATTGCCGGAGGTGTTTCAGCTAACTCTGGCTTGCAAAATGCATTACATGAAGCAGCTGATAAGCATGGGTGGAAAGTTTATATTCCTCAGTTGGGTTATTCACTTGATAATGCTGCTATGATAGCAATTACAGGCTACTTTAAGTATTTGAAAAAAGAGTTCGTCGAACAGGACACAGCTCCTTTTGCACGAATGACAATTAAATAAAATTTAAACAGCCTTGGAAATCTAATTTTCAAGGCTGTTTTAGTTTTGTTATTGGCTTATTAAATTAAGTCGTCCCCAATATTTAAGTATCCTTTTAAAACCATAATGGCATCATCAGAGAAATCACTGAGATCGATCCTGTATTCTTCCTGCTCTTTAGTTAAAACAATGAGTTCCTGTTCTATGATTTTGAATTCTTTGACGTCTTTGCGGTAGATTTTAGTTCGCCCTTTAAACCATCCTCGTTTGTATTTTAGTTTTCGTGAGTTGATTTTTAAATACTCGCGTGGATACATAAATTTACATCCTAATAGGATTCCTATTGTATATACGCCGGCGATTGAAATTAAGAAGATCCCAAAGTAATCACAGAAGGGGATAACGCCTAGGTACTTAACAAAAATATATAGAACTACTGTTGTGATAATAAAAGCAAAACCGATAGCCAATTGTCTGCTTTTGCCGTTAAGGGCTTGAATCTTATGTCTTCTGATATCGTAATCGAATTGAAGCATGACAGTTAGTTTTTGAGTTTTGATTCAAGTTAGTCAAATTTGAATTAAATAAAAACGATTTGCCGAGATCGATTTCGCCGAATTTATTCTTCAATATATATTTGAGAGAATAAATTAGTTTGTTGGATAAGGTCTGAATAGGAATCTGAAATGAGATCTTTTGCATTTATCTGGAGCAATTTTATGTAGGCGTTGCATTGCCCTTGAAGCTTATCTTTAGAGATGCTTCCATCCGTGTCTATGGCTTCAATTTCGACGAATTCCCCCAAGCCTTTAACCTTGTCAAGGTGAAATTTAACATTCTCAATAAAATAAATTTCCCTGTGTTTGTCTACGACACACTTGCTGCCAATTGCTTTTTCAAGAATTGCTTTCAGGTTTGAATCTGGTGCTGTTTTATAAAGAGACACTTTACTTTCTTTACTGGTTTTGGTATTCTCTCTTTCGTAATGGATTAAATTGTTCTCGATATTGCCTTCTCGAAGTTTTAAGCGTCCATTTTTGGAATTAAAATAGGTGTCGATCTGATGATCAAGGCCTTTGAAATCAGCTTTTTGATCTTTGAGAATTTGTCTGATTTTATTTAAATCGCGGCAATGTGCTTTTATTTCGATATTTATTGGCATAGCTTTATTTGATTGAAGATAACGACTCAAAAGTAAAGATAAATTTGCTTTTAATTTGACTCGTTAGCTTCGGGATTTTACAATCTCAATAATTTTCTCAGCTATTTGGTCTAAGGGAAGAATAAATTGAGGTTTAGCAATTTTATAGGCCGCTGAGGGCATGATTCTGGCCTGAGCATTTTGGGGATCTTCAATCATACAAATACCTCCCATCTCATTTATTTGAAGTAAGCCATAGGCACCGTCCTGGTTCAAACCTGAAAGTATCACACCAATTAAGTTTTGTTTGTAGGTCCATGCTGCAGTTTCGAACAGAACATCGATTGATGGACGTGAGTGGTGAATTTTTGGATCGGTGGACAGAGAAAATGTCTCATCATCCTCAATTGATAAGTGGTAGTTTGGTGGGGCAAAATATACAGTTCCTGGTCTAAGCTTTTCTTTCTCTTCTGCTTCTTTCACCTTCATTTGACTAATATCATTAAGAAAGTGAATAAATGAGTCATTGGGGTTTTGTCCAATATGGAGCACAACAGCAACTACCAAAGGAAAGTCTTTGGGAAATGTGGGGATAATTGCTTTCAATGCCTCCAATCCACCAAACGAAGTGCCAATAACCAGAGCTTTATACATGCTTAGAGAAGCTTTTTTTATAAATTTTCTGTTTGTCGTCTATGTCAGTAAAGCTATGTTCCTTAGATGTAAATTTAAGGCTTTCTTTTGATCCCAGACATAAATGTCCACTGGATGAAAGGCTCTCGTGAAACAAGTTAATGACCTTATTTTGCAGATCCCGGTTAAAATAAATGAGGACGTTGCGGCAAATAATTAAATTTACTTCGGCAAAAACGGAGTCGGTAACCAGGTTATGATCGGCAAAAACGACTTTTCTCACTAAGGATTGATCCAGCTTGATAGAACCATATTTCATGGTATAGAAGTCGGATAATTTAGATTTGCCACCAGCCTTCTCGTAGTTTCTCTCAAATTGCTCTAAATCCCGAATAGGATAGATGCCTTGTTTGGCCACTTCCAGCACATTTCTATTAAAATCAGTAGCATAAATCTGGCAGCGATCTAGTATGCCTTCCTCACGCAACAAAATAGCAAAGGAATACACTTCCTCTCCTGTTGAACATCCTGCGTGCCAAATTTTAATGAAAGGGTAGGTTTTTAGATTTGGAATAACAAGATCTCGAAATGAAGCGTAAAATTCAGGATCTCGAAACATTTCGGTGACATTAATTGATAAATCCTCCAGTAGTTCAATGAAAAAATCTTTCGAACGTAGCACTTTGTCCTGCATCTGTGAGATACTCTCTAAATTACTCACAGCTAAGCGGTGTATCAAGCGTCTTTTTATGTGCGATCGAGAGTATTTCCGAAAATCGTAGCCATATTTTTGATAAATGGCTTCGAGGATCAGAGGAATTTCGATATCAATATTCTCAAATCGTTCCAGTTTTTCCTTATTACTTGTCATTTTATTGGACAGTTTTGGTAGCATGACTCAAAACGGCTCTTAAATCTTCTTCTTTAAAAGGTTTACTTATGAAGTCATTCATTCCGGCATCTAAACACTTCTGTTTGTCTTCGGAAGAAGCGTTAGCAGTAAGTGCTACGATATATGTTGACGAGTTAAGGGTTTCATTTTTTTCATAACTTCTAATTTTTTCAGAAGCATTAAGACCATCCAATACGGGCATTTGCATGTCCATAAGAATCACGTCATATTTATTTTCTTTATACATTTCCAGAGCCTCAAGGCCATTTTTAGCCACATCACAATTCAATCCCAGGTGTCTTAAGGTTAAAATGGCTACCTTCTGATTGATGGGGTTATCTTCTGCGACAAGAATGCTTAGCTCCTGTGGAAGTTCTGTGTTATTGTCTGATATTGTGATCATTTCTTTCTCTTGATATTCAAATTTGAGTTCAAACATGAATTCTGAACCGACACCTTCTTTACTTTGCAGGTTGATTTTACCACCCATTAAGTTAGTGAGATTCTTCGAAATAGCCAGCCCTAATCCAGTTCCTCCATACTCTCTTGAAATAGAGCTGTCTGATTGAGTGAATTCCTGGAATAATCTCTTTTGAGATTTTTCGGGAATCCCAATGCCTGTGTCTTTAACAGAGAATAGGAGAGATACCCATTCTTTATTTTTTTCAAGCACTTTAATCGATAAATGAACAGCGCCTTTAAGTGTGAATTTTACAGCATTATTGGTTAAATTCATGATGATCTGATTCAACCTGAAAGAATCGCCTATGAGAATTTCCGGTACATCTTCGTCAATATCCAAATGAAAGCCAATCCCTTTTTCAATGGCTCTGAAATTGAGAAGTTGGAAAATGGTTTCAAATTGTTTTCTGATATCGAAATTGATACATTCCAACTCAATTTGTCCTGCCTCAATTTTTGAAAAATCCAGAATATCATTAATAATTTGTAAAAGGTGTTCGCCTGAAGTGGTTACCACATTAAGTAAATCCTTGTGCTCCGGATTTGTAGCTTCATTAAACATTAATCGTGATAAGCCTAATATGCCATTCATAGGTGAGCGGATTTCATGTGACATATTGGCTAAAAACATCGATTTAGATCGAGTTGCTTCCTCTGCTTTTTCTTTGGCAATAATTAATTCTTCATTTTTGTTTTCAAGGTATTTTAAAACCAGATTCAATTCTTTTCTTTGGCGGTAGAGATCAAGGAAAATACTTACTTTCCCTTTTAATACTTCCGGAATAATAGGTTTTGGTATAAAATCGACGGCTCCTGTTTCAATGCCCTTTACAATGTGAAAATCGCTTTGATGAATGGCCGAAACAAAGATGACAGGTAAATACTTGGTTTTTTTCCTGTGTCGCATCAGCTCTAAGGTCTCGTATCCATCCATTCCTGGCATTTGTACATCGAGAATAGCCATTGCAAATTCGTCTTTCAAAGTATGCTTTAGGGCTTCCTCACCAGAAGATGCCTTAATAATATCGACATTAAAATCGTTAAGAATATATTCAAGACTAATTAGATTCTCCTCTTTATCGTCAACGATTAATATTTTATCCTTTTTCATAAATTAATTGTATAACCAAATTTTAAGCATCGAAAACAATTTATTCTCATCAATGGGCTTTGATAGGTAATCATTTGCTCCATGCTCAATGGCTTTGTCGTAATCTTCTTTCATTGCTTTTGCGGTAACGCAAATTACCGGGATATCCTTAATTTCCGGCGTTTTTCTGATGTGTTTAATGGCGGTGTACCCATCCATCTCGGGCATCATCACATCCATAAGAACCAAATCAATGTTTTTGTTTTCTTTGAGCACGTCGAGAGCTATTTTCCCATTTTCAGCCTCAAGAACTTCCATGTCTTTGTCTTCCAGAATTTTTCCCAATGCAAAGATGTTCCTGATTTCATCATCAACAACCAATACTTTTTTTCCTTTGAATATTGAATCGTCGATTCCTGTCATTGCATTGTCAGGAGATTTGGGATTTTCTATAGCGACATGGTGTAAAAATAAAGTGACTTCATCCATCAATCTGACATCTGATTTTAAACCTTTCAGAATAATTGAATTGGTGTATTTGCTCAACTCACGGTGCTCTTCTCTCGAGAGTTCCTTCCCTGTGTAGATGATGGTATTGGGTATCGAAATATTTAGTATGCTTAGTTTTTGTAACAATTCATTTCCTGAAAAATCAGGCAAGCCTAAATCCAGAATTACACAATCGTATTGCTTGCTCTTAATTTTTGCCAATGCTTCAGTACCACTTTCGGCTTCATCAATCTGTGCATGGGTTTGTTGTAAGAGTGTGTGAATTACTTTTCGGGTTATGGCACTGTCTTCTACAATTAAAATATGCTTGGAATCAGAAAAAATGTGATTGTTGATTTTATTAATAGCCAGATTAAAATCGATAGCATTTACAGTTGTGAGCTGATCCTTTTCATCATTATTGAGTCCCTCTATGGGTGTTATAATATGAAGAGGTAGACTTGATGTTAGTGGATTTCCCTTTAATTTTCTTAATTGCTCTTCTCCATTTGCTAAAAGAAGTTTAGCTCCAATAATAATTGAAGTGGGTTGATAATTTTCCACCAAGGGCATGGCTGAATCAATATCGGGTGCTACCACGGCTTGAAAATTGTTCTGATGAATGAAATTTAAAAATTTTTGAGCCTTGGTTTTTTCCGGGTGAATCAGAAGCACCATTGCTTTTGTCTGTTTTGAATCCCGGTCATCTTCAATAAATTCAATTAATCCATTAGCCTCTTCATTTATAATCTCTGCAGTTTCTAACTTAGAGTTTTGTACTTCAATAGGCTTAATATCTGAGTTGTTATGTTCATTGTTGGGTTTTATGGGAATAATGATTGTGAAGATGGAGCCCTGATCAATTGCACTTTCTAAATGAATTTCACCTCCTAACATAAAGGCTAATTCCTTTGAAATGGATAAGCCTAAGCCAGTTCCGCCATATTTGCGTGATGTACTACCATCAACCTGTTGAAAGGCTTCAAAAATGGCTTCTTTTTTATCTGATGGAATACCAACTCCTGTATCTTTTACTTCAATTGAAATGGCATTTGAAGGGTCCAGATCTTTTCGCATTAAAGGGGTCTCCTCACTCAGTTTATTAAAGTCAACTGAGATGCTTCCTGTAGAAGTGAATTTAATGGCGTTTGAAAGTAAATTCTTTATAATTTGTGATAATCTCAAGCGGTCACTTATGAACGACTCTGGAATATCCTCAGAGATATCGACATTTAGATTTAATTTCTTTTTTTCGGCCTGGTGTTTGAAATCAAGTATAATTTCGTGCTTGATATCATCAGCCGAAGTAGGGGCAAATTCAACAGTCATTTTGCCAGCTTCAATCTTTGATAAATCAAGAATCTCATTGATAAGCTGCAGCAAATCTTTCCCACTCTTGTGAATGATTTCAGCAGACTCAACATCTGAACTCGTCAGGTTTCCTTTTTTGTTTTTGGCCAACATAGATGAGAGAATCAACAACGAATTTAATGGGGTACGCAATTCGTGTGACATATTAGCTAAAAAGTCTGATTTGTATTGACTGGCTTGCTCCAGTTCTTTGGCTTTTAATTCTAACTTTTCATGAGTTTGGGACAGATTGTTATTTTTTACTTCAATCTCATTTTTCTGTAATTCCAACTGGTTGGTCCGTTCTTCTAACTCTTCATTTGCAACTCTGAGTTCTTCTTGTTGAACTTGAAGTTTCTTTTCGTTTTCGGTAAGAATTTTGGTTTGTTCTTCGAGTTCCTCATTTGCAACTCTTAATTCTTCTTGTTGAACCTGAAGCTCATTAGCTTGATCTTGTGTTGTTTCTAAAAGATCTTCAAGACGCTCTCGAGCTATTGAGGAAGCAATATTAATGGTAACTGTTTCGTTAGCAGCTTCGATAAACTTGATTTGAAGAGGGGTAAACTCACGAATCGAAGCAAGTTCCATAACACCCCACAAGCGATTGTTGAAAACCAGGGGAACAAGCATTAAATCTTTAGGGCTGATTTCACCCGTTCCAGAAAAGATGCTGAAATAATCCTTAGGAAGATCCTTGATATGTTTGATCTCTCTATTGTCGGCCATTGAGCCGATTAGTCCATGTCCTTTTTTTATGAATTTAAATTGATTTTTATCTGGTAAACCATGTGCAGCAACCAGATTGAAGATTTCGTCAACTTCATTATAAATGTATAAGGCACCAAGCTCAGCATCAAGGAAATTGATTGCGAATTGAAGGGCATTGTTGGATATTTCTGCAATTTCCTGATCGCCACGTAATTTTGCATTTAGGCTGTTCATTCCTGAACGAAACCAGTTTGTTTCTTCATTTTTGATATGAGCAGCTTCCAGCTGATCAACAATTTTATTGAAGGTATTCGTGAATTCATCTTCTTTTGATCGGGGCTTTAATTTGACGCTGTAATTCCCTTCTGCAACTTTTTGAATATTGTGAATGATACGTGAAAAGCCAAATTGAATTTCGTTGAATGATTCAGTCAAAATACCCAGTTCGCTTTCACTATTATATCTTAATCGTTCTTGAAGAATACCCTTGTTCAGGAGTTTAAAATTCTGGACTAAAATATCAACTGGTTTTGAAATTGATTTGTTGATGATGTAAGAAATACTGGATATGAATATTGCAATCAGAAGAATCATCAAACTGGTCAAGGAAACCAATACTGTATTAACTGTATTGGCGATCTGATTGGTCTCTTTGGCAAAATCACCAAAATGAGTTTGTAGTTGGCGGATCTGATTGAGAAGTTCGAGATCGACTTCCCCTTCTATATGGTTTTCGATTTGTTTCTGAATACCCAGCCCCAGCTTATATCCATTCTTAGCAGCTACCTGATTATTCTCTAACCTGTCAGGGTCGATCTTACTGAGTAGCTTTAGTCTGCTGTATAGAGTATTAACAATATCTTCGTCTGGATGGTGTGTTTTAGGAAATGAGCTATAAAAAAGAGCTATAAAATCTTTTTTTGATAAGTTTTTAAGATGTTCATCGATTCCTGAAAAAGCATAAGCCATTTGGTTAGCATCTTTCAGGTTTTTTAGCGATGAAACATAGTAGATCTCGTTGTCAGTTGCTAAATATTTATAGTAGTCTTGTATGCCATTGTTAAATAGGTTGTTGTGGATGCGGTCTGAGTTCATAAAAAGGGTCAGAACCCTGCTTGATTGGAAAAAGAAATTTCCAATAAGACCCAGAAGAATGATGCTTAAGATGGAAACTGTAGTGAGTAGGAATAATCTGGTTTTTATTTTCCAATCTTTAAACCTCGATATTGACAAGTTCATAATAGAATAAATGTTGATTTTATAAATTCACAACTAAGATGTGCAAAAATAGTGGAAAATAAAATGGATATACCTAATTCCTCCACGAATAGATTAAAAATTGTGGTTAAGGGGATTATGGAGGCAAGTCTCTGATTTTTGTTACAAAACATATTGCAATAATTATTATAAACTGTAGCTTTATCTAATCGTTTAAACCTAAATAATATTAGATATCCAATGAAGCATATTTTATTCGTTTTTCTACTCTCATTAAGTTTTACATTAACGGCTCAGGTCAAAGATTTAGGAAAATTGTTCGCCAAGGGCAAATATGAAAAAATCATAGAAAAGGGAATCGTACTCTTAGAAAATGATACTGATAATCCAGAAATTAATTCTCTCATCGGAAGAGCCTATGTGGCTTTGGGTAAATACGAAAAAGCAATTCCTTTTTTGCAAATGGGAGTCGTTCCGGTTGATGATAAACCTTTTGTTCGGGCCTGGAGTATGGCTGAGTTAGGAAAAGCTTATTATCATACGGGACAACAAGAAAAGGGGATAGCAAATTTGAAAAAAGCCATTGAAATGGGGGTAAACCGAAATTGTACTCGTTTTTCGAATAACTGTTTGATACGTTTTCAGGAAAACGCTTATTTTCAGAATTGGGAGGTTCATGAAACGAAGAACTTACGATTTCACTTTCAGGATATTTCAGATGTTGATAACATTGAGGAATACATCTCTCAACATGAAAAGGCTTATAATAAGATCAATGCATTTTTTAAAGTAAAGCTGGCTAAGAAGATCGATTTTTTTGTTTGGAAGGACAGGGAAGAGGCCTATCGTGTTCTGGGACGCCAACTAGGATTTGCCAATTTGAAAAGGAAAATTATTAATGCCTGGTACAAACAAACTAAAGGTCATGAAATTTGCCATATTTTGTGTGACCTGGCTCTTCAGCCCAAAAAGAAAAGCTTGTTGATTAACGAAGGCATTGCGGTGTATTTTGATCAAACAACCCGGAATAAAATGGATCAAGCCCGAAAGGCATTACCTGAAGGAGAATTTTATTTGCTCGAACTCTGGGAGTCTCCAACACACTACGAGAGAGACTTATCTTACCCAATGGGTGGCGCTTTTATCGATTTCTTAATGAATAAGGAAGGATCAGCTAAGCTTAAGGAGCTCTTAAAGAATCAAACCATCGAAAATGCGAAAGCCATTTATCCGGATTTTAAGGATCTGGTTAAGACTTTTGAAGCCATGTTGGAGCGATAAATTTATTTCCAAGATTTTTAATTCCTTGTGTAAGGATCTGTAAATTCCAAAAGCATCCCAATAGGATGCTTTTGGAGTATATACTAGCTTTATTTTGAGACTTGCGATTTTTAGTCATAATTTTTTAATATGGCTTACTCACATTTTAGGCTAACGACTGGATTTCGGGTTGCCGATTTCCAACTTTGATAGGAAACTGTGAAAATTGCAATGAAGAAAATGGTAACAGTAACAAGAACAAAAATCCAATAAGGAAAATCGATTCGATAGGCAAAATTTTCGAACCAAAGGTCGAGCATATAATAGGTGATTGGCCATGAAATAATCGAGGCAATCACGATCCATTTGCTGAATTCTTTGCTGAAGATATAAATCAGTTCGCTAACTGATGCCCCAAGCACTTTTCGTACACCAATTTCTTTGGTACGTTCTTCGGCCATAAATGAGGCTAAACCAAACAACCCAAGACAAGAAATAAAGATGGCTAAAATAGAGGCATAAAAAAGGATTGTCATTGTACTTTGTTTCTTTTCAAATAAGCTGTTGTAATTATCGCTCATATGATGGAAAACCAAGGGGTAATCAGGGTTGTGTTTCTCGCAAACCGCTTGGATATGCTGACTTACCTTTAATGTCGATCCTTTTTGATATCTGACAAACATGTATTTTGGTTTATTGCTCAAACGAAGCATAATGGGTTGTATTTTCCGATCGACAGGTGTGCAATGGTAATTTTTTATAACACCAATTATTCTATAGTTCTTCCCGTCATTATCTATGGTCTTATCAATAACTGATTCTTTTGAAATAATATGTGCAAATTCCTCATTTATTACAACAGAACTAGAGTCGGCAGCTGGATTGTCACCACTAAAGAAACGGCCAGCAGCCAATTTCACATCAAAGGTTTTTGCAAAATCAGCATCCACCCTTGGGTAGGTAATTAAGGGCTTGTATTCAGGATTTTTCCCCTCCCAGTTATTACCCCAGCCATTGTTGAATACTATATAGGGAATATGAGAGCCATAAGAAGAACTTTCAACATAGGGATTGGCATTGATTTCAGCCCTGATCGTTTCAATTCTTTCTCGCATTTGCTTATTGACTTGAACTGTTATGATTTGGTCTTTTGATATGCCCATGTCCATATTCATAAGATAGTTCATTTGCAGAACGATGGATAGGGTTGCAATTAAAAGGGATGAGGCCAGGATAAATTGAAAGACAACGAGTATCTTCCTGAAACGATCGCCACCTTTTCCCGCTTTATTTGCTCCCTTAAGAACTTTTATTGGGTTGAATGAGGAGAGATAAAATGCAGGATAAGCTCCAGCCAGAATCCCTGTACAGAGTGTAACACCAATCGTGATCAACCAAAATTCAAAACTTGAATAATCAAGACTCAGATTTCGATCCATCAGGTTGTTAAATTCGGGTAGAAATATACGAACCAGAATAATGGCAAAATTAATGGATATTAAGGTCAGTAATAGTGATTCGCCTAAAAATTGTCGTATAAGCTGAGGATCTGTCGCACCAATGGTCTTTTTGAGACCGATCTCTTTTGAACGTTTGACAGCTCTTGCTGTCGACAGGTTCATGAAATTGAAACAAGCAATAATTAGAATGAAAAGGGCAATCATAAAGAACATTCTGACCTGTTCAATTTTTGTGGGTTTACCACTGATACTGTAGAGGTGTACTTTGCTTAAGGGCGACAGTAAAACAGAGTTCTCCATTTCATTATCGACATATTTCTGATAAAAAGTTTTTAGCCTTTTTTTTAAATCTACCACATTGGTCTTTGATTTGAGCTTGGCATAGCCATAAAAATACTTCGATCCCCAGGTCTGAAGCATAGGCATCTGCTTTTTCAAGAGTTCGAAAGGAATAAGATAATCAAACTGAATACTGGAGTTGTCGGGAATGTTTTTGCAAACAGCAGTTATGGTTAAGGGGTGTCTGTTGTCAACCGTTATAACTTGACCAATGGGATTCTCCTTACCAAATATTTTTTTTGAAGCTCTCTCCGAAATCACCATCGAATTCAGATCGTTTAAACAGGTTTCAAGATTCCCTTTTAGTATAGGGAAATTAAACATTCTAAAGAGATCCGGATCGGCACTTTTTATTTCAATGTATTGCTTCTGCCCCTTGTATTCAACCATTGTCTTTTCTCCACGAAAATTAAAGTTTGTGGCGTATTCAATTTCAGGGTACTTTTCCTTTAAGGTTTCGATTAGTCTACCAGATAGGTTGGGGATAGGATTTTTTCTGCCATTGAAGTTTTGCACATTGGCCACTTGAAAGATATCTTCTGTTTCATCATGAAATTGATCGTAGCTCAATTCATGATTAACCCATAGGAGTAACAGAATGGTACAGGACATGCCAATGGCAAGACCCGAAATGTTTATAAAGCTAAACCCTTTATTTCGAATAAGATTTCGATAGGCAATCTTTAGATTGGTAAGAAACATATATGGGGGTGTGTTGATTATTAAATGATATGCAGTTGTAAATTTATTCAGATCGGCAATACGAACTATTTTTGAAGACTACATAATTTCTAGAACTTGTTTTTCCATAGTTACCTGCTTATTGTTGATGTTTTCGCTTACGATTTGTCTTTCAAAAGCTTTGTATTCAAAGTAGAGAAAAAGGCTATTTGTCGTTATTGCGGAAATGGCAAAAAAGACAACGTCATACCATAAGAAAGTTTGTGAAATGGATAAGGTTCTTTTTTTGCATGGGAACTGCAATAGGTTTTCAAAAATACTGCCTGAAAATTATAAATAATAATAAGGTGAAGTTTTTTATTTGTTGGAATGTTAAAAAACGAAAATTCGCAAGCTTCATATTGAGGCTTGCGATTTTAAGATAATTATCATTGATAATGCGGGCTTTCTTGGAATGAAAAGAGTATAAGCTACCAGCTAACATTTAAATTGTTTCGTATGCCTCCATATTCACCAGAGCTAAATCACTCGGTGAAAATCTGGCAATACATAAAATATTCGGAACACTTATTGCCGCTAAAGAATAGCTACATCAGTTCATTAGTGATAAGCTAGATAAGAAGATCGTTAAATCAATAACTCACATTTCTTTCTTTAATGAAATCGTATAAGATAAGTTTTGATATTTAATCAACAGCTGTTAAAGTTTGTTTCCTTTTCTCCTTAAGCAAATCCAAAGTGTATAGAATCTCAGTCTGTTTATTGAAATTGTATTTTTTATAATCTTCCCAATTTATAATGTAATCCGGATAGAATGTCTTTGCTCGTCTGTCGTTGGGAGGTAAAAACAATTGAAGACTGTTTGATATCGACCCGTTTAACTTCGTCTTGGGTAATGTAAAAGCGGTTGTTTCCATAAAAGTATTTGGAGCCTGAACACATGGCACACCTACAAGCGTAGCGCCAAGTTTCCATAAATAGAAGGCATAATGGAAGGCAGCACTATAGGTTAGATCATTTGTGATCACAATCACTTCTTTGGGCTGATAGGTTGGCTTGCCATTAAAATCCTTTACCCTTGGGGATAGCATCGATCTTCTTTCTATGAACTCATCGCGTTTTTCTTTAACAGATATCTCTTTATCGGCAGTTTCATCCTTAAAATTATAATCTCCAAACGTATAATTTGTTTCAAATTTTTCATTGTAAGCCTCCAAACTCATCCCTCTTTTTTTTATATATAAAGGGGAAATCATACGGATAAATTTGGTTTCCATATCAGTCTCCAGATACTTGTCTCCATACAACTGATATAAGGTAGGCAGGGTTATCGCCGTAAAACCGCCTGAATTATCACGCAAGTCGATAATCAAATTTTTCGATTGATTTTCCTTCATTTCAACAAGCATATTGTGAAAGAGCTCTATCATAGCAGGTATTTTAGCTATCGCTTCGTCTACGTTCTCAGGTCTCTTTTGTTTCATGAATTTTTCATAGTAATAATCCATGTATTGTTCCATATTCGAGTAATTCCCTTCTTTCATTATTGTAAAAGATTCTTTTGACATAACCGACCCAAAATGAAAGAGCATGGTCTCCTTTTTCTCATCCAGAAACTGGTAAAAAAGGTAATCTTCAGGCAATTTACTCAAGGTTTCCACTTCCGTTAATTGGGTGTTTTCATATTCTTCGGGAGTTAAATAACTCAAAGATAGTTCCTGTATATCACCATTCGGCTTTTTAAATTCCAAATTAATTTGAATTTCTACATCAGGCATCAAACGTTGCATATAATCGAATTTGACAAATCTTTTCCTGAAATGACAACTCTTTCCTATGGCATTTTCCGATGGATTTAGTTCTCCTGCTTTTTCAAAAAGGTCTTTTGTGGGAATATTGTTAATCGACACCAAGCGACTTCCCAATAAGTCTTTGTGATCCTGAGGTAAAGAAGTGATAAATAATTCATCACCCGAATTGTATAGAGTGATGGGCAAAATCATTTCTTTGCCATCCATCTTTTTCGCTCCAGTATGAATATTCGTATGCCCATCTTTCATGTTTGACACAAAGGCTGATAACATCGAGCTGAATTCCTCTTTTGTGTAGTCGTTGTTTTTCAGTTTATTTTTAAGTTCAAAAGCTTGTTTTTGAAAGAAAACCCGACCTCCAAAAGCTGAATAGGGATCTGGATGGGTGTTTTCCAAAGCATCAATAAAATAATTGAAGTCAGACACTAAGCTATCCCTGTGAATTGTCTCCTGAGCTCTTACAACACCACAGACAGCTATAGCCATTATAATAAAAAGTAGTTTTTGTTTAATCATGTTTTTTTTTAGGTAAAATATAGGGTTTATAATATGATATTACACCGACTGGTTTTGATTCTAAAATGGTATGATTTATGAATAGGCTTTACTCACATTTCAAGCTAACTACAGGATTTCGGGTTGCTGATTTCCAACTTTGATAGGCAACTGTAAAAATTGCGATGAAGAAAATAATGAGGGTAACCAGAATAAAAATCCAATAAGGAAAGTCGATGCGATATGCAAATTTGGCAAACCAAACGTCGAGGGCGTAATAGGTGATTGGCCATGAAATAATGGAGGCAATCACGATCCATTTGCTGAATTCCTTGCTGAAGATATAAATCAGTTCGCCTACTGATGCACCAAGCACCTTTCGCACACCAATTTCCTTGGTACGCTCTTCGGCCATGAATGATGCCAAACCAAACAGTCCAAGACAAGAAATAAAGATGGCTAATATTGAAGCATAAGAAAGTATTGATATGGTACTTTGTTTCTTCTCAAATAAGCTGTTGTAATTATCGCTCATATGATGGAAAACCAAGGGGTAGTCTGGGTTGTATTTCTCACAAACTGCCTGAATATGCTTACTTACCTTTAATGTCGATCCTTCTTGATATTTGACAAACATAAATTCTGGTTTATTGGTCAAACGCAGCATAATGGGTTGTATTTTACGTGTCACTGGTGTACAGTGGTAATTTTTCACGACTCCAATTATTCGGTAGCTTCTCCCTCCTTTTTCTATTGTTTTATCAACAACTGATTCTTTTGAAATGATACGGGCAAATTTTTCATTTATAACAATAGAGCTTGAGTCTACAGCAGGATTGTCGCCATTAAAGAATCGTCCAGCTGCCATTTTCACGTTGAAGGTTTTTATAAAATCAGCATCCACCATTGGATAGGTAATTAGGGGCTTGTACTCAGGGTCTTTCCCTTCCCAGTTCTCTCCCCAACCATTGTTGAATACCTTATAAGGAATGTGAGAGCCATAAGAGGAACTTTCGACATATGGACTGGTGTTGATTTCAGTCTTAATCGTTTCAATTCTTTTCTGCATCTGTTTATTGACCTGAATTGTTATAACCCGGTCTTTCGACAAGCCCATGTCCATATTCATAAGGTAGCTCATTTGCAGAACGATGCTTAGGGTTGCTATTAAGAGGGAAGAGGCCAGGATAAATTGAAAGACAACGAGTGTTTTCCTGAAACGATCACCACCTTTTCCTGCCTTGTTTGCTCCCTTAAGAACTTTTATCGGGTTGAATGAGGAGAGATAAAATGCAGGATAAGCACCAGCTATAATTCCAGTGCTTAGGGTGACACCAATGGTAATTAACCAAAATTCATAACTTGTATAATCAAGACTTAGATTTCGACCCATTAGGTTGTTAAATTCGGGTAAAAATAAACGAACCAAAATAATGGCAAAGTTGATGGATATAAAGGTTAGGAGCAGTGATTCGCCTAAAAATTGTCGAATGAGTTGGGGATATGTCGCACCAATGGTTTTTTTGAGACCGATTTCCTTTGAACGTTTTACAGCTCTTGCTGTCGATAGGTTCATGAAATTGAAACAAGCAATGATAAGAATGAAAAGGGCAATCATAAAGAACATTCTCACCTGTTCAATTTGTGTGGGTTTACCATCGAGATAATAAAGATGCACTTTGTTTATTGGCGACAGTAGAACAGAGCTTTCCATTTCCTTATCGACATAGCTCTGATAAAAAGATTTTAACTTTTCATTTAAATCTTCGACATTGGTCTTTGACTTGAGCTTGGCATACCCCCAAAAACAGTTCATTCCCCAACCCTGCAGCATGGGCATCTGTTTTTTCAGCAGTTCGAAAGGAATCAGGTAGTCAAACTGAATACTTGAGTTGTCTGGAATATCTTTACAAACAGCGGTAATGGTTAAGGGTTGTCTGTTGTCTACTGTTATGACTTTACCGATGGGATTCTCGTTACCAAATATCTTTTTGGATGCTTTCTCCGAAATCACCATTGAATTCAGATCATTTAAGCAGGTTTCAGGATTACCTTTTAGAATGGGAAAATTAAACATTCTGAAGAGATCAGGATCGGCGCTGTTAATTTTAATGTATTGCTTTCGCCCTTTGTATTCCATCATTGTTTTTTCTCCACGAAAATCAAAGTTTGTGGCGTATTCAATTTCTGGGCAGTTCTCCTTTAAGGTTTCGATTAGTTGACCCGACAAGTTGGGCATAACATTCTTTCTTCCACTGTAGTTTTGTACATTGGCTACTTGAAAGATGTCTTCTGTTTCATCATGAAACTGATCGTAGCTCATTTCATGATTAACCCATAGAAGCAGCAGAATGGTACAGGCCATGCCAATGGCAAGACCCGAAATATTTATGAAACCAAAGGCCTTGTTCCGCAGAAGGTTTCGGTATGCAATTTTAAGATTGGTAAGAAACATATATGGACGTATTGATTATTAAATGATATTCATGCGAAAATTTAATCAGATCGGCAATATGAACTGTTTTTGAAGATTAAATAAGCTCTAAAACTTGTTTTTTGTGCGTAGCCTTCTTTTTGTTGATGTTTTCACTTACGATTTGTCCATCGAAAAGTTGAATAATTCTATGTGAACGGTCGGCATCAGCAGGGGAGTGGGTTACCATTACAATTGTAGTGCCTTCATCGTTGAGCTGACAAAGTAAATCCATTACCTCGTTTCCGTTGGCAGAGTCCAGGTTTCCTGTAGGCTCATCGGCAAGAATCAAATTTGGATTCGAAACTACGGCTCTGGCTATGGCTACACGTTGCTGCTGTCCTCCAGATAACTGCTGCGGGTAATGCTTGCTTCGGTGCAATATCTGTACTCTATCCAGAACTTTTTCTACCATTTGTTTACGCTTCGATGCGGGCACCTTCTGGTAGATAAGGGGCAGTTCCACATTTTCGTATACAGATAGTTCATCAATCAGGTTAAAGCTCTGAAAAACAAAGCCGATATTTGATTTTCTCAATTGGGTTCTTTGCTTTTCAGTAAAATGTCCCACTTCCTGGTCAATAAATCTAAATTGTCCTCCCGATGGATTGTCCAATAAGCCAATAATATTCAGAAGAGTCGATTTGCCACAACCCGAAGGTCCCATGATGGCTACAAATTCGCCTTTTCTAATTTTTAAGTTCACATTATTTAGAGCTGAAGTTTCTACTTCTTCAGTTCGGAATACCTTGATTAAGTTTTCGGTTTGTATCATCTTGTCTGTCTTAAATATTTAGGTCTTGTTTATATATAGGGATATAATTCCAATTAAGGCATTTCCTTAATCAGGTAGTTTCAACTGCTGTGCCAATACGTGTAAGTCTATGTCCGGCAGACTGTAGGGGTTTGTTGTGTGTTGCCCGCCAAGTCATAAATGTCACAAAATCATCCAGCCCTTGTGTCAAAATGATACAAGGTGTTTCTGATCATTGATTGACTCCGTATCGAATTTCCTTAATGTATTGGATGGATTCCTTTTTGTTGTCTTCCTCAATGTCTTGTTCATTCTCAACCATTCTGATAATCATGTTTAAGAATCTGAATAATTTGACATGGTTTGTAGATAGACAGGAGACGTTTTTATATTTTGGGAATGTCATAAAACAAAAATTCGCAAGCTTCATATTGAGGCTTGCGAATTTAAGAAATGAATTAAAAATGGAGTTTATTCACATTTTAAACTAACAACAGGATTCCGGGTTGCTGATTTCCAACTTTGATAGGCAACTGTAAAAATTGCGATGAAGAATATGGTGACAGTAACCAGAACAAAAATCCAATAAGGAAAGTCGATGCGATATGCAAACTTGGCAAACCAACCGTCGAGCGCGTAATAGGTGATTGGCCATGAAATAATTGAGGCAATCACGATCCATTTGCTGAATTCCTTGCTGAAGATATAAATCAGTTCGCCTACTGATGCCCCAAGCACCTTTCGTACACCAATTTCCTTGGTACGCTCTTCGGCCATAAATGATGCCAAACCAAACAGTCCCAGACAGGAAATAAAGATGGCCAATATTGAAGCGTAAGAAAGTATTGATATGGTGCTTTGTTTCTTTTCAAACAAGCTGTTGTAATTATCGCTCATATGATGGAAAACCAAGGGATAGTCTGGGTTGTATTTGTCACAAACTGCCTGAATATGCTGACTTACCTTTAATGTCGATCCTTCTTGATATCTGACAAACATGAAATTTGGTTTATTGGTCAAACGCAGCATAAAGGGGGCTATTTTACGCTCTAGAGGTGTACAATGGTAATCTTCTACGACACCAATTATTCGCCAGCTTTTCCCTCCATTTTCTATTGTCTTGTCAATAACTGATTCTTTTGAAATGATACGGGCAAATTTTTCATTTATAACAGTAGTGCTGGAGTCAGCAGCTGGATTGTCGCCATTAAAGAATCGACCAGCAGCCAATTTTACGTCAAAGGTTTTTATAAAATCAGCATCCACGTTGGAGTAGGTAATGGTGGGATTGTACTTTGGATCTTTCCCCTCCCAGTTATTCCAATGTCCATTGCTGAAAACATAATAAGGAATGTGAGAACCATAAGAGGAACTTTCGACATACGGATTGGCATTGATCTCGGACTTAATGGTTTCAATTCTTTCCTGCATCTGTTTATTGACCCGAATTGTTATAACCCGGTCTTTCGACAGCCCCATGTCCATATTAACAAGAAAGTTCATTTGCAGAACTATGGTTAGGGTTGCAATTAAGAGGGAAGAGGCCAGTATAAATTGAAAGACAACAAGTACCTTCCTGAAACGATCGCCACCTTTCCCCGCTTTGTTTGCTCCCTTAAGAACCTTTATCGGGTTGAATGAGGAGAGATAAAATGCAGGATAAGCCCCGGCTACAATTCCAGTACTGAGAGTAACACCAATTGTGATCAACCAAAATTCAATACTTGAATAATCCACACTCAGATTTCTATCCATCAGGTTGTTAAACTCCGGTAGAAATAAACGAACCAGAATTAGGGCAAAGTTGATGGATATAAAGGTAAGTAACAGTGATTCGCCTAAAAATTGTCGAATAAGCTGGGGATATGTCGCACCAATGGTTTTTTTAAGACCGATTTCCTTTGAACGTTTCACTGCTCTTGCTGTCGAGAGGTTCATGAAATTAAAGCAGGCAATAATAAGAATGAAAAGGGCAATCATAAAGAACATTCTTACCTGTTCAATCTGTGTTGGGTTACCATTGATATCATAAAGATGTACTTTGCTTATGGGTGATAACCTAACAAATCTCTCAATTTCCGGACTGACATATTTCGTATAAAAAGGTTTTAACCTTTCATTTAAGTTCTCAACATTGCTCTTTGACTTGATCTTGGCAAAGCCTGAAAAATAGTTCGTTTCCCAGTTCTTAAGTACTGGAATTTGTTTTTTCAGCAGTTCGAAAGGAATGAGATAGTCAAACTGAAGAGTGGAGTTGTCGGGAATATTTTTACAAACAGCGGTAATGGTTAAGGGTTGTCGGTTGTCAACTGTTATAACTTTACCAATGGGATTCTCGTCACCAAATATCTGTTTTGAGGCCTTCTCCGAAATTACCATCGAATTCAGGTCGTTTAGGCAGGTTTCAGGATTCCCTTTTAGTATGGGGAAATTAAACATTCTGAAGAGATCAGGATCAGCACTTTTTATTTCAATGTATTGCTTCCGTCCCTTGTATTCCACCATTGTCTTTTCTCCCCAAGGATTAAAGTTTGTGGCGTATTCAATTTCAGGGTAATTCTCCTTTAATTTATCGATTAGTCTACCGGATATATTGACCAGAGCATGCTCTTTGCCTGTGTGGGTGTACACATTGGTCACTTGAAAGATATCTTCAGTATCATCATGAAACTGATCGTAGCTCAATTCATGATTAACCCATAGGAGCAGCAGAATGGTACAGGCCATGCCAATGGCAAGACCCGAAATATTTATGAGACCAAAGGCCTTGTTTCGCAGAAGGTTTCGGTAAGCTATTTTAAGATTTGTAAGAAACATATAGTTTTGTTATTATTTTAAAAATACCACTATCTTATGATGTTTAATCTAAATTTCACCCTAAGTTATTATTCTGTTTTATTCGTATTTAAGACTTTCTATTGGGTTTTGAGAAGCCGATTTCCAACTTTGATAACTCACAGTAGCAAGTGCAACAATTAATACCATTACAGCAACAGAAATAAAAATCCACCAAGGCATATCAATCCTATAAGCATGTTCGCTGAGATACATATCCATGAAAAACCAGGCAATTGGCCAAGCAATAAGGTTTGCAATTGCTACCGATTTTGTGAAATTTTTAGACAACAGACTGATCAAGCCAAACACACTAGCTCCCAATACTTTTCTGACCCCAATTTCTTTGGTTTTTTCTTCGGCCATAAATGATGCTAGCCCAAATAATCCTAAACATGAAATAATAATAGTAAGCAATGTAAAGTAATTTAAGATGGCTATAATACTATCTTCTGTTTTGTAAAGAGCTTCATATTTGTCTTCTATAAAGCCGATAGTTGTTGGGAAATCAGGATTGTATTTTTCGCAAATCTGTTCAATATGTGCTATTGCTCTACTTTTGCTATTACCCTCGATTTTGATACTTAAAAAGTTATACCTGTTTGTGAAAGGGAAAAACATCATAGGTTTTATAGAACTTTCTAGGTGAGTGTAGTTGAAATCTTTAACCACGCCAATAACTTCAGCTGAATGGTGCGATTGACTGATGGTTTTGCCGAGCACCGATCCTTCATCAATCATTTTTGCTAGTGCTTCGTTAATTACAATATTGTTAGAATCTGCTGCAAAATGCTCTTGATTATAGAATCGTCCTTCTAAAAGAGAAGCTTTATAAACATCCATAAAATCAGCATCAGCATAAAAATGTGTGATTAAAACATCTTTGGTGCTTTCTTCGCCATTCCATTCAAAACCACCACCATTACTATAAATACTGATAGGTAAGTTAGACATAAAGCAGGACGATAATATGGATGGATCTTTTGCCAATTCCTCCTTAATACTTTCCCTGTTTTTATTCATTTCACCATTTAAAACTACAAAAGCGACATCCGATTTATCTATACCAGTTGGCCTGGTTTTCATAAATTTGGTTTGCAAACTAATCACAAGTGTGCCAATTAATAAGATAGTGGTTAGAGTGAACTGAAGCACAACCAATAATCTTCTCATAGCAGCACCTCTTTTGCCCGAAGTTGTAGCTCCTTTAATCACATCAATAGTTTTGTACGAAGTCAGGTAAAAAGCAGGATAAGAGCCAGCCAAAAGCCCAGTGATAACTACTACCGAAAACATAATGCCAATCACACTCCAATCGTCATAATACCACTGCAGATTTTGTCCGATAATATGGTTGAACTCAGGTAAAAATAAGCGCACCAATATGATGGCAAAGTTGATGGCAATAAATGCAAATAGAAGCGATTCCATTAAAAACTGAAACACCAACTGCCTTTTTGACGATCCTATGGCCTTTTTTAAACCAATCTCTTTAGCTCTTTTCGATGCTCTTGCCGTTGATAGGTTCATGAAATTGAAACAGGCAATCAGTAAGATGAAAAGTGCAATGATTAAGAACAATCTAACCATTTTCATTCGGGTTTCTTCACCATCTAGCGAATGCAAATGAGTTTTGCTAAGAGGGAATAAGGAAACTCTTTCGGTAGATTCCTTATCAACATGATCAACGTAAAAAGAGTTGAGTTTGGCACTCACTTGTTCAGGATCAGCATTAGGATCAAGTTCTACATAACCACTGTAGGTATGAGAACCCCATTTGTTCCAACTAGAATAAATTTTCTTTTTAAATTCATAAGGATAAATCAAACCGAATTTGAAAACCGAATTCGTGGGCAAATCTTTTAATACGCCAGTAATTGTTAAATCATGTTTGTTGTCGTATTTAACCACTTGACCAATAGGATCAGACTCCCCAAAATATTTTTCAGCAATCTTTTCGGTAATCACCAATGAGTATGGATCTTCAAAAACCTTTTCTGCATTCCCTTTTACAAGAGGAAAAGAAAACATCTGGAAAAAATCGGGATCGGCATGATAAACACTTTCGTAATTTTTTGTGCCATTAATAACAAACAAACTTCTTTCTCCCCATGGATTCGTATTCGAAGCTCTAATAATTTCAGGGGTCTTTTCTTTCACAAGCTCAACAAGCTGCCCCGGTAAATTAGGCCAAGCATATTCCTGTCCGCTATAGGTTTGCCAATTTACAATTTGAAAAAGCTGCTTTTCATTTTTATGAAATTTGTCGTAGCTCAATTCATGATTGACCCATAAAAGTAATAGAATGGTACAAGCCATACCTATGGCTAAACCTGAAATGTTTATAAAGCTAAACCCTTTATTTCGAATTAGATTTCGATAGGCAATTTTAAGGTTCGTTAAGAACATAGTTTGGGTTGTTTGTTATTGATTATACTCAATCAGAAAATAATTAGATTTACATATATTGTCTTAGATGACTTCAATAAGTTGATTTGCTTTTGCTGTAGGTTTTTTATTGATATTTTCACTTACGATTTGTCCATCGAAAAGTTGAATAATTCTATCAGCTCGATCAGCATCAGCAGGTGAGTGAGTCACCATTACAATGGTTGTACCTTCTTCGTTGAGTTGGCAAAGCAAATTCATCACCTCGCTACCGTTGGCAGAGTCTAAGTTTCCAGTTGGCTCATCGGCAAGTATTAAATTTGGGTTTGATACCACGGCTCTGGCTATGGCTACACGCTGCTGTTGCCCACCCGATAATTGTTGTGGGAAATGCTGGCTACGGTGTTGTATTTGTACTCTTTGTAGTACTTTTTCTACCATTTGTTTGCGCTCTGATGCAGGTACCTTCTGATAGATAAGCGGGAGTTCTACATTTTCGTAAACAGAAAGTTCATCAATCAAATTAAAGCTTTGAAAAACAAAACCGATATTCGATTTTCTCAACTGGGTTCTTTGCTTTTCGGTATAATGTCCGACTTCCTGATCAATAAATCTAAATTTTCCTCCCGATGGATTGTCTAATAAACCAATAATGTTCAGAAGAGTCGATTTGCCGCAACCCGAAGGTCCCATAATGGCTACAAATTCTCCCTTTTTAATTCTTAAGTTCACATTGTTTAGAGCTGAAGTTTCGACTTCTTCAGTGCGGAATACCTTGATTAAGTTTTCGGTTTGTATCATCATGTTTGTGTTAAATATTTAGGACTTATTTTTTTTAAGAATATTAAATCTCCGTTTAGGTTTTAACTTAATTGTGATGTATCAATAGATGTGCCAGTGACCGTAAATTCATGGTTGTTAGTTGTTAGTGGTGTTTTTGTTGTTTTCTGTTAAATAATAAATGTCACAAAATCATCCAGACTTTGTATCAAAATGAGACAATGTGTTTTTTATCTCTTATTTTACATTTACTTTTAAATTTTGATTGAAAGATGTGAATTTGTCAGCATTCAGGGTCAACTTAATTTCGTAACTATTTTATACTCTATAATCACTTATTCCATGAATAAACAAGGGAAACTTCTCATAGTTGATGATAATAAATCTGTCTTAAAATCTCTTCAGCTTTATCTTAAAAATAAGTTCGAAGAGGTTGTTTGTTGTAGCAATCCCAATCAAATTCCTGCTTTGTTAGGGGAGTATGCTTTTGATGTAGTCTTGTTGGATATGAATTTTTCTGCTGGCGTTAATTCGGGTAACGAAGGCTTGTTTTGGTTGAAGGAAGTGCTGAAGATTGATGCCAGGCTGGTGGTTATTCTGTTTACAGCCTATGGGGAGGTTAAGCTAGCCGTTGATGCCATGAAATATGGTGCTACTGATTTTATACTGAAGCCCTGGGACAATAAGAAACTACTGGCTACATTAAAGACAGGAGTAAACTTACACCAATCGCGATTAGAAGTTGAAAATCTGAAGCATGAAAAGAAACAACTTCAGCAGGATTTGAACCAGGGCTTTGAGCATTTTATTGGGAAGTCAGAAGCTATGCTAAAGGTGTTTGCGACTATCGATAAGGTGGCAAAAACCGATGCCAATGTTCTGATATTAGGTGAAAATGGAACGGGTAAAGAATTAGTAGCCCGTGAAATTCATAATCGCTCCCTTCGCAGGAAAAAGTTGTTTATGACCGTTGATTTGGGAGCGATAAGCGAATCTTTGTTCGAGAGCGAACTCTTTGGACATTTAAAAGGGTCCTTTACCGATGCAAAAGAAGACAGAAAGGGACGTTTTCAAGTTGCCTCAGGAGGTTCCTTGTTTCTCGATGAGATTGGCAATTTGTCTGCTGGCATGCAGGCAAAACTTTTAACGGCTCTTCAAAACCGCGAGATCACACCACTTGGTGGGAATCATGCCGAGGCCATCGATGTTCGATTGATTTGTGCGACCAATAAGAATCTTGGCAAAATGATAAGCGAAGGTGGCTTTCGGGAAGATTTGCTCTATCGTATCAATACCATATTAATTGAATTGCCTTCCCTGAAAGATAGGGGGGGGGATGTGATTGTTTTGGCCGAGCATTTTCTAAAGCATTATGCCGATAAATATGACAAATCGGTTCGAGGCCTGAATGCTTCAGCCAAAGAGAAACTTGAAAACTACAACTGGCCCGGTAATGTCAGAGAATTGCGACATGCCATGGAAAGAGCCATTATTTTGAGCGATCAGTCAGAATTAGGTGCTGATGATTTTCTGTTGGAAACAAAGGACAGTTCAATCAATTTTGCCTCGAAAGCGATGAGTCTGGACGAAGCCGAGACTATTCTCATTACTCAAGCCATGAAACGGCACAAGGGTAACATCAGTCATGTTGCTAAAGAATTAAATATCGGTCGTCAAACTCTTTATAGAAAGATAGATAAATATGGTATCTAATCTATGTCTGGATTTATGATCGTGTCAATTTAATCATCATTCTTCGACTCCTCCCGATAAATATCGGGACATGACAACGCATCATCATATCAACTAATTATCACATTAGCATATGCTCTATAAACGATTATTCCTAAATGTAAGCTTACGTGTTTTTGGCATTTTAATCAATTCACTTCTTTTGGCCTATGTTTGGTTTCAGTTTTTCGATTGGCTCATCGCTCTTAATTTGTTATTCTTTTTGCTCTTGCAATGCGTCATGCTCATTAGGAGTCTGAATAGATTGAATCAGGATCTTGAGAATTTTTTCATTTCAGTTCGTAACAAGGATACAAGTGTGATTTTTAATCAAATGAATAAGAATAGTTCGTTAAGAAAAGTATACAAGCAATTCGATTTCATTAATGAGGATATGCAAAATCTTAGATTTGAGATCGAGAATAGGAATCAATATTTCAAAACCCTGGTTGAGCATGTTGGTGTTGGTCTGATTGCTTTTGACGAAAAAGGTAAAGTGAGTCTGTTTAATCCTGCCGCTAATGAACTGTTTAATCTGAATCAATTATTTCGAATACAAGATCTCGATCGGATTCAAACAGGACTGTGCGATGAACTCCTGAGTTTGAAACCTGGGGAGCAAAAGTTAATTTCTCTGTATCGCAACAAAGATGTTGTACACCTTTCAGTGAAGATCAGTGATTTAAAATTAGGGGATAAACGTGTCAGATTGGTTTCTTTTCAGAATATCAAAAATGAATTGGACGAAAAAGAACTGGATTCCTGGCAAAAATTGATTCGGGTGCTCACACATGAAATCATGAATTCGGTTAGCCCTATAAACTCATCCATTGGTACCATGATGGACTTGTTTGCCGATGAGGCCACGGGTAAAGCGATAAAAGCAGACCAAATCAATACTGAAATTCTGGATGATGTTTTGACAGCACTCTCGATTATCGATGAGAGAAATACAGGCATGATTGATTTTGTGACCCGATTTAGAGATCTCACCCTCTTACCCGAACCCAATTTTCAGACTATGAACATAGAGAAACTTGTGCGCGATGTGATAGCCCTGCTTTCGCATGATATCGATGAGGGTAATATCACATGTCAGCTCGATGTAAGGGAGACTAATTTAGATATCAGAGCAGACAAGGGGATGTTGGAACAGGTTTTAATTAATTTGTTACGTAATGCCATACAGGCTTTAAATGAAGTTGAATTTAAACGCCTTGATATTATCATCGGCCTAAATGGAAAAGGACGCCCCTATATCGAGGTTGTGGATAATGGATGTGGCATATCTGAGGAAATTAAGAGCGAAATATTTGTCCCTTTCTTTACCACCAAAGAGCAGGGTACAGGTATTGGTTTAAGCTTATCGCGCCAGTTAATGCGCTTGCACGGCGGAACTCTAAATCTGCAATCCGAAGCAGGACAAACCTCTTTTATTATGAGGTTTTAATCAGTTTTGTAAGTTTATTTTATTCTCTTTGAATACCCATTTCAAGATGAAAATAGTTCTGGGATTTCAAGGAACTATTCTTTAAGACTAAGCCTGTATTACCACCATAAGCAACTGATTATGCAGATACTTTCTATTTCACATGGCTGGTCGTTTTACTCTGAGTGAGGATATTGTTTATCATCTTATTTTCATAAATTTGGAAAACTTAATACCCAACCTCACCATACCTGGGAATGTTGGCTATAAAAATAATATAAAATGGAAGCTGAAGTAATAAAAATTGCAAAGAGGATACAGGCAATTTCTCAATCGGGAATGAGATTTACTAAGGATGATTTCGATAAGCAACGGTTTGAAGAGCTCCGTGAATTAAGTGTTCAATTAATAGCACAAGTAACGGATGCAAAGCTTGAAAAAATTCGGGATTTATTCACATGTGAAAATGGGTATCAGACCCCAAAAGTAGATATAAGAGCTGTTGTCCTTAACGATAGCAAGATACTTTTAACCAAAGAAAATTCTGATAACAAATGGTCACTACCGGGAGGATATGCTGATGTTAATTATTCACCTAGTGAGATTGCAGAAAAAGAAGTGTTTGAGGAAACGGGTTTAAATGTAAAAGCCAATCGCATATTAGCCATTGTTGATACCAATAAGCATAACTTCCCTCCTTTGGAATATCATTTTTATAAAATCGTCATTTTATGCGATTTAATTGATGGTGATTTGCGAGGTAGTGATGAAACTCAAGAATCAAAATTCTTCGATTTCAATAAATTGCCTGAATTATCAATAAAACGAAATACATACGAATTGGTTGATTTGATAAAGCTTAGAATTGAGAACAAAGAAACTTATTCAGATTAAGTAATCATCGTTACAATAGATAGTATGTTTATATTAATTTAATCAATGAAAGAGGCCTGTCCTGGTGAATCGGAGTAAATATCATAGCCAAAACGGTCTAATTTTTCACCCAATAATAGTTCCTAAATCTATAACCCTAATTTATAAGCTCTAATATTTATAATTATGAAACTGACCTATCTCTTTACAATAATAACACTTCTGTCTTTACTCTCTTGTAATACAATTTTTAAAGATAAAAATGCAATTATCTTAGGAGACACGATTCAAACCCCAAGTGGTCTTCAATATTTCTATGTGAAACAAGGGGAAGGTCGTCAAGTTGAAACAGGATGTGAGGTTGGCACTTATTTAAGTCTAATGGTTAAAGATTCTGTTGTCTGGACCAGCACTGATTCCCCTGATTCCTTATTTACCTTTGTTGCCGGCTTTACCAGATTGATTAAAGGGTTTACAGAAATGAGCATGTTGCTTAGAGAAGGCGATGAGGTTATTGCCATTCTTCCTGATTCATTAGCCTATGGAGCAAAAGGTGCTGGAGATATTATTCCTCCATATTCAACGCTGGTTTATAATAAATTCAAAGTCGTAAAAGTTGCTGAGCCCAAAGGTTTATTATCAGATGCATTGTTCAATATTCTACAACAAAGTGGAATAGAAGAAATGATGAAGAGATATAAACAGATTGTAACCACGAATGATTCTAGTAAATATCATAAGGGAAATGAGCATTTATATCGTTTATGGGATAAACTGAATAAAGGCAAGATGCATCAAGATGCTGCTGAGGTGGCATCTTGCTTTGCTGATATTACAGGAGATAATAAGCTTTGGTACAAAATGGTTCTATCATTTGAAAGTTTAGGACATTTAAAACTGGCAAAAGACAAGCTGGAAATTATTATTCAAAAAGAACCTCACAATGAAGTCATGAAGGCTAAATTGCATGAATTGAAAGAGAAACTTTCAGAGAAGTAATCATAGATCAGAAATACGAAATCTAAAATTTAATGTGATGTCGACAAAAGAAAAGGATAACGATTTAATAGTAATCTTTAGAGGAAACCCTGTTGATTCTGAGATTATAAAGGATATGCTTACACATCAGGGTATTTTAGCAAATCTTAGAAATCAACTGATGGGAACGATTGCCCCCTGGCAAGTTTCAGCAGGAGGCTTTGAACCTGTAGAAGTAGAAATTTTTGCAAGAGATAAAGAAAAAGCCCTGGCCTTGATCGAAGAGTTTAATAAAAGTAATCCATCAAGCTAAATATTAGTTTTGAATAAACTTTTAAGTGAAGCTGTAGCCATAAGGTTACAGCTTTTTTTATGCACAGTCTGTTAGTCTATCTATTATTACCCCATTTTTAGAATAGATCGTATAATGAAAGATTACTTGTAGCCTTTAACTTCCTGGAATTTATCTTCCTTTTTTTGCTCTAAAACGGATAAGTGTCTGTGGGTATCTGTTCCATAATAAAAGTAGCTAAGTGTGATTTCGTTTCCTGGTGTTTTAAACGATCAAATCCAACTTTTATAAACAATAAGAGCTCTTTAATCAATAATATTTTGGTTGATTTAGATAAATTATTTATGTGGTTTATTTGAATGGGTGTTAGAGTAAAGTCTCTATTAATCAATAAGATGATGTAGTGAAAATAGATTTAATTTTTGAGTAATTATTAATTATATTAGAGTATGAAACGATGAATACACCTCTTTAAATTGGCTTGCAGGCCGTATTGTGGAGATTGTATAATTCGAAGAAAAGTGGCTGTTTAAATGCCCATTTAAAATGAAGAACTGGCATTTAATCTCGATAAGATTTGCCAAAGATAAGATCTTTAAGATTGTGATTTATCAGGGAGTTATCGCTCTGATGGACAATCAAACCTACTAGGGATTGATAGAGAGCAGTGATTGACAGGCAAAATCCCTGATTGTATGTAAGCATACAGATTATTCCCAAAAGCATATCCAATAATTCAGACAAACTATAATTGTGAAATAACCTTCATGAAATTAGAATGATTCGAAAGCTTGTTTCGTATGTCAACTTAAAATCAAATAATTAAGCCATGAAAACAGATTTGATTCAAAAACGATTACAAAAATATGCTAAGCATATTCTTTTTTCTTTAATTTATCTTGCTTTTGCTTTTCCAGTTCAGGGACAGGATGAGAAGACACAGACCTATTCAGATTTAGGAGAAGGGTATAGCGCAAATGATACCCTGGCTAGTGGTTATACGCCTTTTGTTTTTGATAGCTTATCTTACCAAATTGTTGCATTGTCCGGGACAGAGGCTGATGCCGTATTAGTTTGGGTAAATGGAACGACTTTGCATCTTAAAGGGAGCGATAATGTGACGATTACAGATTTTAGCATCAAAAATGTTGCAGGGGATCTTTTTTCTGCCAAAAGTATCCAGTTGACAAGTTTTGGGGCGACCTTTAATGTGCAAGGATATAAAGCCGGTGCCTTAACCCAACAAATAGCACCATTCATATCAGATGGGGTATTAGATTTAGATTTCACGAATGTCGATGAAATTAGATTTGTAGGGTCTGATCTAGAGGCTCATATTGATAATTTTACATACACTATGGGCGACACAAATGCTGCCCCCACACTTACCCTTAATACTTCCAGCTTATCTTACACTGAGAACGATCCGGCCACCCAAATTGACAAGGACGCTTATGTTAATGATTCAGATGGTGATTCCGATTGGGATGGTGGCAGCCTGAAAGCACAAATTACTGTGAATGCCGAAGATGCCGATGCCATCAATATCAGTGATACGGATGGAGATCTTGTCAAAATTACAGTTAGTGGCACCAATGTGTTAGCCGATGGCACGGATATTGGCGATTTGAACATAAGCGGTGGTGCTGTTACTGGAGGGGACAGTTTAAAGTTCACCTTCGATTCAGATGCTACTAATATTAATGTGATGGAAGTACTTCAATCTCTCAGATACCATAATACTTCAGACAATCCTGGCACTCAGGATCGAAGCTTTACGATTACTGTAACAGACAATGATACTGTGAGTGCAACGCAAACCCGATTGATTAATGTAGTATCTGTTAACGATGAGCCTGAGCTTTCAGTTAATGAAAATCTAGAGCTTGATGAAGGGGCTACAGGTTCTATTTCCAGTTCATTACTACGTGCAGATGACCTTGATGATAGCGGAACAGGACTTAGTTTTACAGTCACAACTCTTCCTTCTAATGGAAGCTTGTTTGTGGATAATAACGACAATGGTATAGCTGATGATGTAACCGAAACAATAGACTTAAATGAGTCTTTTACACAAGATGATATCGACAATGGTCTACTTAAATTCGCCCATGATGATAGTGAAACCTCATCCGATAGTTTTGTGTTTTCTCTCGCTGATGGCGGTGAAGATGGTGTAGCTCCTTTAGATGATCAGTTATTTAGTATTGATGTTACGGAAATTAATGATAATGATCCTGTTATTGCTCCTGATCAGACATTCTCTGTCGATGAAAATGCTGAAAATTCGACTGTCGTAGGCACTGTGTCAGCATCTGATGCTGATGTTGACCCTGTTTTTTCAAATTGGACCATTACCGGGGGAGATCCTGATGGAATATTTGCAATTGGTTCTTCGAATGGTCAGCTAAGTATAGCTGATAATACGAATCTTGATTTCGAAACCATCACCTCTTATACGCTTCAGCTTTCAGTAAGTGATGGCAGCAACACGAGTAACACGGAAAGTATAGAAATCAATGTTTCTGATATGAATGATAATAAACCTGTTATAACCCCTTCTCAGGAATATGTGAGAGACGAAAATCTTAATGAAGGGCATGTTTTGGGAACACCTGAGGCAAGTGATGCTGATGACGGTTCATCATTTTCTGATTGGAAAATAGTCAGCGGTAATCCCAATAATGCATTTACAATAAATGCTGGGAGTGGTCAAATTTCGGTGAACAACAGCCAGGCAATCGACAGGGAAGCAGTTGAGAAGTTTAGCTTGCAAATCTCTGTTAGTGATGGTGAGTTGGTGTCAGATCCAGAGGTTGTTATAGTTTATCTTAATGACTTGAACGATAATCGTCCGGTGATCAAAGCTGATCAAAGTTTGAGTATTGACGAAAATTCAAATGCAGGTGCTTTAATCGGAGTAATTTCTGTGACAGATGCTGATGTAACTCCCACTTCATTTCAGAATTGGACCATATCAAATCTTGTAGATCTTAATGGAAACGGAAACAATGCCCTTGCTATTAATCCTGATTCTGGTGAGCTAAGCGTTAATGATCCCTTAGATTTTGATTGTGAGACAACTCTAAGTTTTACGATCAAGGTAAAAGTTTCTGATGGGACCGATTTTGGTGACGAGGAGGAGGTGATCATAGACATCAATGATGTCAATGAATATCCACCAAGTATTATTCCTTCACAAAGCTTTTCAGTTGACGAAGAAGCTCGATATATAGGAGTCGTTGAAGTCGAAGATCTTGACGCTAAGAGCGAGTTACATGATCTTAGTATTATAAGTGGTGACATTAATAATGTCTTTAAACTTCATTCAGAAACTGGCGAAATATCAGTTGCAGATAATTCGACATTAGATTATGAAACCACAACAGAATATGAATTGTCTCTTACGGTAAATGATGGTTATACCACAAGCGAGGCTGAAACAGTAAAGATTAGTGTAAGCAATGTGAATGAAAAACCGATTGCTGATGCGGGCAAGTCTCAATTTGCAGATGAACTGACAAGGGTTCAGTTGGATGGTTCGAAATCTTCTGATCCTGAAGGAGAGGAACTTGAGTATCGTTGGACGGCTCCTGCGGGAATACAACTTTCAGATATGTATGGGGCACAACCAGACTTTGTAGCACCAGATGTAAATGAGACAAAAGATTATGAATTTAGCCTCATTGTAAATGATGGCGTATTAGACTCCGAACCTGATAAGCTTATTATTACAGTAGGATTGGTCACAGGTATTACAGATGTTGACACAAGTGGTGAAAATGTTATTTTATACCCTAATCCATCAAATGGAGCCTTTACTCTTGATTTGGATCAGCTTCCAATTGATGGGGCCCTGGTTAGTTTAACTGATTTGAAAGCGAAGGTGATTTATAGCCAAAAGATTTATGAGAAGAAGACTATCTTTAATTTATCCTTGTCCTCAGGCATGTATATCTTAAAGATTGAGCAAGCCGGGAAAACCTTTACGAAAAAACTAATCATTCAATAGAACTTAATTAAATTTGTAAATCGCCCTGTTTACCTGAAACAGGGCGATTTAATTTTTTGTACTTAGAGAAGGATTAGTTGTAGACCTCACCGCCGGCTTCTACGAACTCCTGACGTTTCTGTTCTTTCTTAGCAGCCATATCCCGAACGTCTCTACTGGCTTTCATCGAGCAGAAGTGTTCGCCACACATCGAGCAAAAGTGAGATTGTTTGGACCCTTCATCAGGCAAGGTTTCGTCGTGGAATTTCATAGCCGTTTCCGGATCCAGTGAAATACAGAACTGATCTTTCCATCGGAATTCGAAACGTGCCTTGCTCATAGCATTGTCACGAACTTGTGCCCCCACAATGCCTTTGGCTAAATCGGAAGCATGTGCCGCAAGCTTGTAGGTAATCACACCAACCTTTACATCATCCTTATTGGGAAGCCCCAGGTGCTCTTTAGGGGTGACATAACAAAGCATGGCCGTTCCAAACCAGCCAATCATAGCCCCACCAATAGCTGAGGTAATGTGATCGTATCCCGGTGCAATGTCAGTGGTGATAGGGCCTAGGGTGTAAAAAGGCGCGTTATGGCAATACTTCTCCTGTAAATCCATATTTTCCTTAATCTTGTGCATAGGCACATGACCAGGTCCTTCAATCATCACCTGAACATCTTTGTCCCAGGCACGCTGGCAAAGTTCACCCAAAGTTTCTAATTCGGCAATCTGAGCGCGGTCGTTGGCATCGGCAATAGAGCCGGGACGCAAACCATCTCCCAAAGAAATAGCGATGTCGTATTTGGCAAGGATGTCGCAAATTTCGTCGAAGTGGGTATACAAAAAGCTTTCCTGGTGGTGGTACATGCACCATTTGGCCATGATGGCTCCGCCACGCGATACAATACCTGTGGTTCGCTTAATGGTGTGACGAATGTGACGCCACAATAAACCTGCGTGAATGGTAAAGTAATCAACTCCTTGTTCAGCCTGTTCAATCAGCGTATCGCGATAGGCTTCCCAGCACAGATCTTCAGACTTTCCATTCACTTTCTCAAGTGCCTGGTACAAAGGAACCGTTCCCACAGGTACCGGTGAATTACGTAAAATCCACTCACGGGTTTGGTGTATGTTCCTTCCGGTGCTCAAATCCATAACGGTATCAGCCCCCCATCTGAATGCCCAAACTGACTTTTCCACTTCTTTCTCAATGCTCGAATCTACTGGTGAATTCCCAATATTGGCATTGATCTTGGTTAAAAAGTTGCGACCGATAATCATGGGCTCACTCTCCGGGTGATTGATATTCGCAGGAATAATGGCTCGTCCGCTGGCAACTTCTTCTCGAACAAATTCTGGTGTCACCAGTTTTTCTCCCTTCTGTAGCTGATCCTGGCTTAATCCCTGATTTTCGCGAATGGCTACGTACTCCATTTCCGGGGTGATGATACCTTGTTTGGCAAAATACATCTGGCTTTGGTTGGCTTCTCCTATTCTGTTCTCAATCCAAGCCTGTCTGATTTTATCTAGTCCTTTGTTAAGATCGATTTCTATCTTAGGATCGGTGAAGGGACCCGACGTATCGTAGACTGTGAGTGGTGCGTTTTCTTCAAGTGTATCATCCGAATTTCTGGTCTGACTCAGCTTGATTTGGCGCATGGCTACATTGACGCCATCCATTTCTCCTTTGATGTAAATTTTCTTTGAATTCGGGAAAGCATCCCTTGATATCACTTCGTTGATGTCCGTATTCTTCATTTTATATTTTTATTAAGTATTTGTTTTATTTAAAAGTTGAAAGGTCGAAAAGTCAAAATGTCCAAAGGTTTAAAGGTCAAAAAGTCAGATTTAGATTATCAGTGGTTTATCGTATTTGTTGTCTAACAGTCTAACAGTCTAACAGTCTAACAGTCTAACAGTCTAACAGTCGAAAGAAAGATGCATTTCCTTTAACCTTGAATGTCTTTAACCTTGTTCCTCCTTTATCCTTGTTTTCCTATCTTCAGCTTCATACTGCTTAAATCCAAAGCATTGTAGAGCAGGAGTTCCCCATCGAGAATTTTGCCAATTCCTGTAATTATTTTAATAGCTTCACTTGCCTGCATCATGCCAATAAGGCCGGGGACTGAGGGAAGTACGCCCACCTTCTTCCCATCGGAAAGGGGGACTTGGTCTGGTGCTTCGGGATACAAATCGCAGTATTGCGTTCCAGTCTTGTAATTAAAAACTGAGATTTGTCCGCCGTATTCGAAAACCGAAGCGTAAATCCAGGTTCGTCCTGCTATTTGTGCCGCATTGCAAATGATGTAGCGGGTTTCAAAATTGTCGCAGGCATCCAGAATCAGATCATATTTCAGAAACAGATCAACCGCATTATCAGCGGTCAAGCGGAAATTATAGCTGTCAATTTCAATTTGAGGATTCTGTTCCTGCAATTTTCGGGCACTCACTTCGACCTTATATTGTCCTTTGTCGCTTTCGTCGTACATGACCTGTCGTTGCAGATTGCTGACTTCAACCACATCCCCATCCATTAAACCGATGCGTCCTAACCCGGTTGAGCAGAGGTATTTTAGTAAGGGAGATGCCAGTCCGCCTGCTCCAATCACCAAAACACGTGCATTTTTCAATTTGATCTGAGCCTCCTCCCCAAAACCCGGAAGAATGATCTGACGCTGGTAACGGTCCAGTTCCTTATCGCTTAGTTTACTTGTATTCATAGATTCGTTTTATTTTGCAGTCTAACAGTCTAACAGTCTAACAGTCTAACAGTCTAACAGTCTAACAGTCTAGCAGTCTAAGATTCAATTATCAGTAATCGTTAATTGCTCATCACTAATCACTCATTACAGATTACTAATTATTCATTACATAAACTTGTCCCAATCCTTCCAAACTGCTTCGTATTGTTTGTCACGTAGCATGTCTACAATCTCTATAGGGCTTCGTTGGTCGGAGACTTCAAATTGTTCCAGGGCCTTGGTGTGGACGGCATAGCCTCCCGGTTCTGTTTTGGATCCGGCGCTCATGGCGGTCACACCCAGTTTGAATACATGGTCCCGAAACGTGGGCGTTTCCCTGGTTGATAGGGAGAGTTCCACTTCCTGGTTCAGAAGACGAAAGGCACAAATGACTTGCAGCAGTTCCCTGTCTGAGATTTCCATATTGGGCTGAAAACCTCCTGCATTCGGACGCAATCGGGGAAAGGACATAGAAAAGCGACTTTTCCAGTACTGTTTTTCCAAATAGGCCAGGTGAAGGGCGACGCTCCAAGTGTCTGTACGCCAGTCTTCAAGCCCCAAAAGACAGCCCAATCCTATTTTGTGAATGCCGGCTTTCCCCAGTCTGTCCGGTGTTTCGAGTCGGTAACGAAAATCCGATTTCTTTCCGGCAGGGTGATAGCTCTTGTAGTTTTCCTGATGATAGGTTTCCTGATAGACATATACTGAGTGCAAACCAGCTTTAATCAACTGCTGGTATTCTTCAGTTTTCATGGGTTGAACCTCAACAGATATCTGTGCAAAACAGGGGCGCAGCAGTTCAATGGCTCGCATCAGGTAGGCAAAACCAGCTTCTTTCTGATGTTCACCAGTAACCAGGAGGATGTGCTCGAATCCCATTTTTTTTATGGCTATGGCTTCTTCCAGAATTTGATCCTCGCTCAGAGTCACTCGCTTAATCTTGTTTTTATGGCTGAAGCCACAGTAAACACAAGAGTTCGAACAGGTGTTGGAGAGGTACAGGGGCACATAAAGCTGTATGGTTTTTCCGAAACGTTTTTGAGTTTCTGCCATACTCTTTCGAGCCATTTCTTCTAAAAAGGGCGCTGCGGCCGGGGAGATTAAAGCCTTGAAATCTTCCAGATTGCAGGGTGTATGAGAAAGGGCCTTCAGAACATCTTGCTCATTTTTAGCATAAATGCTTTCTTTTACGCTGTCCCAGTCGTATTGATTTAGGGTTTCAAAAAAGCTCATTGTTATAAATCTAGGAATGAAGTTAAAGGACTACTTGCTTCTGCTCTGTTTTGTTGTGCACCAAGTTTTGCTTCATAGCCCATACGTCCTGCCTGTACAGCTAGTTTGAAAGCTTCTGCCATTTTTACGGGATCGCTTGCAACGGCAATGGCCGTATTAACCAGGACTGCATCGGCACCCATTTCCATGGCTTCGGCCGCATGACTGGGGGCTCCGATTCCAGCGTCAACAACCACAGGAACATTTGCCTGTTCGATTATGATTTTGATGAAATCACGGGTTAGAATGCCTTTGTTGCTGCCAATTGGTGAGCCTAAGGGCATGACTGCTGCGGCGCCAACCTCTTCGAGTTGTTTAGCCAAAATAGGATCTGCCTGCATGTAGGGAAGAAGGATAAAGCCTTTTTTCGCCAACTGCTCACAGGCTTTCAGTGTTTCCACAGTATCAGCAAGTAAGTATTTGGGATCGGGATGAATCTCCAGCTTCAGCCAGTTGGTTTTCAGGGCTTCCCGGGCCAGTTCTGCTGCAAATACAGCTTCTTGGGCTGTTCGCACCCCAGAAGTGTTGGGGAGTAGTATGAAGCGATTGGGATCGATGTGTTTCAAAATGTCATCCTCAGGGTTTTGAATGTCCACTCTTCGGAGTGCTGTGGTCACCATATCGCTGCCAGAGGCGATCAAAGCTTGCTCCATGAGTTGATTGGAACTGAACTTGCCGGTACCAAGAAAGAGACGGGAATTGAATTCCTGTCCTGCAATTGTTAGTTTTTGCATGATGGGGGTGTTATTTGTTTAAGGTAGTTTTTTGTTGTGTGAATGATATCCTCAGCCGATGTGATGGAAGAGGAGAGGGCGATGCCGTGTAAGCCGCATGATATCAGTGAGGGAACATCTTCAAGATTAATCCCGCCGATGGCTACAATGGGCAGATGGATGTCTTCCTCCCGGCATTGCTTTATAATTTCGGAATAGCCCTGCAGGCCCAATACAGGAGACAGCTTTTTTTTTGTATGGGTGAATCGGAAGGGACCCAGTCCAATATAATCGACGCCTGCTTTGTAGAGTTGTCGAACATCGGCCATCGAGTTGGCTGTGCCACCAATAATGAGATCCGAACCCAATAGCTTTCGGGCTTCAATGGGTGACATATCGGCTTTGCCCAGGTGTACACCCTCCGCCCTGATTTCCTTTATCAGGTGGGCATGGTCGTTTATAATGAGCGTGGCTTGATACTGCCGACAGATTTCAGCCGCCTGCCTGCCCAATTGAAGAATATCCTGTTCTGGTCGGTTTTTTAAGCGCAGCTGTACCCATCGGGCACCCGCCTTGCAAACCTCTTGGATTTGTTCCAGTTCGTTAAGCTCAGAAAAATCGTTGCTGATGAATTGAAAGCTTGAAATGTTTGAGTACTTAGTCATAGGGATGTTAGATTGTGGGTTGATTGGATGTTTCGAAAACGTTCAGACACAATATCCGGATTGATTGCATCGCCTTGCCAAATGGCTCCCAGAAGGGCGCAATCCGCAAAACCCAGTTCTTTGCAGACCTGAATATGGCTTTTGCTGATGCCGCCTAAGGCTATGCAGTTATTTATCTGTGGATGGTCCAGGAAGAAAGCCCTGATTTCATCTGCCGCAAAAGCAGATGCATAATTATTTTTCGAGATTGAATCGAAAACAGGACTCAGGAAGACGTAGTCGTGTGAAGCATAGTTGTCCAGCACTTCCTGAAAAGAATGACAGGATCTACTTCGGCTTAAATCGACATCGTTTAATGGTAATTCTTCACTTTGATTGAAGCTTTTGAAATGAATGCCGCCAAGCTTGAAGTCTTCTGCCAGCTTATGGTGCTGATGAAGTATCAGCCTGGAATGGAATTCTGAAGGCAAGCTGGCAAGCATCTCGCTCAGCTGAGAGATTGAGGCATGGGGTTTCCGCACATGCAGCCTTTGAAGCCCTGTTAAAAAGAGAGCTTCCCACAGGCGCACTTCATCCGGAAGGATTTCGGCCGGGGTAATCACGATGAGTGTCATAGGTAGAGGCTTTGTTGATGGGGGATTAACCGCCTTGAGTGGCGCGAATCAACAAAACCTGATCATCTTCCTTTAGCAGATAGTCATCCCATAGATTCGAGGGGATAATATTGGGGCCAATAGCAACGGCAATACCTTTGGGAGCGGTTTTTATCTGCTTAAGCAGTTGAGCGATATTTGAAGCATCAGTAATATCGACGCTTTCATCATTTACATAAACCTTCATACGAGTTCGTTTTGTAGTAAATGAGAAGAGGCGCTGGCCAATGTGTTGATATTCCTCCGTCGGCATGATCCGAATCAGGTTATGAGGGTGTGATCTCAGCCCATAGGGCACCCCTTATCATTACTAAGTTCAAGAAAAAAAATGTGTGTTTTACAGAAGGCTGGTAAACAGAAATGATATGGTATTAACTCCCTTCGCCGGCATTATCCGAATCAGGTCTTTAAGGGTATAATCTCAGCCTGTTGTTTAAGGCACCCCCGTAAAACGTTGTCAAATGTATGGAATTATTTCAATAAAAAAAGCCCAGGCAAGCTTAGTTTTAAATTATTTTTTGTGAAGTAGATTAATAAACTTATTTCTTCTTTTTAATATGTGTCAGCTCCATTTTTCTGATACGGGCACGAATGGCTCCTTTGGTGCGTTTCAGTTTTAAAGCCATATCGCCAACTGAAACCCCATCAAAAAACAGGTTGATCATTTCATCATCGTCTTTTCTTGTCCAGGGCTTATAGGCCTCTTTGTTTTCTTTCTTGATTTTCTTAATCGAGTCAAACTTATCTTGATCCATGGTTTCCTTTTGCTTTGATTATTTCAGACTGTAAAGGTAGTCAGAAGTATTTATTTTGAAGAGTGCGATTTCACTTATGGAAAATTCGTTTTATAGGTGATTTAATATGGATAGAGGCTGTTCATATATGTCATTTTTATTTCACGCAAAGTACGCAGAGAAAAATTACAAGAATGCAAAGGTGTAGTATTCAGGCTTTAGGCCTTTGCGAGCTTAGGGAATCTTAGCGCCCTTTGCGAGAGCTTTTATTTTGGGACGGCCTCACTTATGGTATCAGAGCAGAACCCCGACCGTGCTCGCCGAACAAGTTCTTTGGCAGGCGCAGAGGTGATTCAACTTTATCTGGTACATTGATAAATTGAAAAGGAGTGGAATGTCTTTTTCTCAGTTTGTTAATGAATTGTTATTATACTTGGAAAAAAGTTTGGTTAATCTTAGTTTTATGAAACAATAAATCAAACAACTGTTTAATCACTAATCCTAAAACTATGAAATATTTGAGTTTAATGGCTTTATGCCTCACATTTATGGCTTGTAATTTCAGTCAGGCTGATTCTAAAAAGCAAAAAGATTTACATCAAGTGATCACCGAAGCAAAAAAAACAACGCTAAGCATCGAGCAGGTGATGGAAGTGGCTGCTGATAAAGTAGGGCAGGAAGTTCGTTTTAGCGGGGTTGTCAATCATGTTTGTGCGCACTCAGGAAAGAGATGTATCTTGAAAAATAATGAAGGCAACCTATCAATTCGAGTTGAAGCTACAGGTAAACTGGAAGGTTTTAATAAGGAAATAGCCGGAAACGATTTATTGGTGACTGGTATACTTCGCGAAAAAAGACTTGCCCTTTCTGAGATTGATGAGTGGGAAACTGAAGTGAAAGCGAAGCACAAAGGCGAAGAAGGAGGCAAGCATTGCAGCTCTGAAATGGCGAATATCAAGGAAATGCGTACCTGGATGAAAGATAACAATAAAGATTATTATGCAATTTATTATGTAGACGGAACGAGTTATGAAGTTGTGGAGTAAGAAAAATATACGGAAGTGGCTTCGGTTTATCCATCGTGATCTGGGCTACTTTTTTGTTGGAATAACAATTATTTATGCCATCTCGGGCATTATCCTGAATCATAAAAAGAACGGCGAAGATCCGGCTTATAAAACAGAGTACCTAAGCTATCAACTGGCCTCGGGTCTTAAGCCCAATCAAGTCACAGATTATTGGAAGCATCATATATCCGATTATGCTTTAAACCGAATCATACCGGCAGGTGAGACCTATCAGATCTACTTAAAGGGCGGTTTGGGAACTTATAATCCGATAAGTGGCGAGCTAAGTTTTGAAGTGTATGAAAAAAAACAATGGGTTTATTTTATGAATAAGCTGCATTATAACAGCAAGAAGGGATGGACCCTAATGGCTGATATTTTTGCCATAGCCATGCTACTATTCGCCCTTTCGGGGATGTTTATCGTTCCCGGAAAAAAAGGTATCAGGGGAAGAGGCAAGTGGTTAATTGCCATCGGGATAATTATTCCATTTTTCTTCTTTTTATAGATGATGATAGACAATATGATAAAAGCTCAATGGAAGTAAATGCTTTCGTTGAGCTTTTTGTTTTTATTAAGAGGTGTATCAAATTATTTGCAATACATCGTAAGGTATAGTTCTACACTGGATTGTCCTAATTCAAGGGCTCTTTCCCAACTTTTACAGGCTTCTTCTTTCTTTTTCATTTGAAATAAGGCAATGCCTCTGTTGGCATAGATACTGCCTTTCATATCATTCAATTTTATGGCATAATCGAAATCATTAACAGCTTCTGTATACAAATTCTGTTTTAAGAAACAGATGCCTCTATTGGCATAATAGTCGTATACAATTTCATAATCTTCACCATTAATCTTGCTGAATTTGATCGCTGTATTATATTCGCAAATGGCAGCTTCCAGATTATTTTCTTTCTGATAAAGTTTGCCCAGATGATAGGGGAATTCATCATCATCGGTATAAATAGATTTGGCTTTATTCAAATATTTGACCTGTGAATCCCTGTTACCTGTTTCGTAAAAGGCCTGATTTATTAAGGTAAAGGCAGCCCGTTGACTTGAATCTAATTTAATGGCTGTTTTTAATTTTACAATAGCTGGAGAATAGTTTTGTGCTTTGACTTCTGCACTTGCCTGGTTGATTAATGCAACGGCCTTGTTACGATCAAAGAGACTCACCTGAGCAAATGTTGAATTGATAGTAATAAAGAATAGAAGGCTTAAGAAACAAATTTTCATGAATGTTAATTGGTTTTAATAAAGTCAAAGGTCTCTCTTATTATTTCTGTAGATTATAAGTGTAATCCGCAGGATCAAATTCTACGATTTCTTCGTCGATCTCGAAATCGACATATTCGTGATAGGTGCAGCATTCATCCGATTTGGAGACCACATTCAGATACATATCATGGCTTACGACAGGGCTTAAGTGCAGCTTGAAATTTTTAAATCCTTCCAGACTTTTCCAGGCAATTTCATGCGAAACAATAAAGGCTCTTTCCTTTTCTTCATCGGTGATGATTTCAATTTCTATTGTCTCCTCATGTTGACCTCTCAGGTAGATGATAGAAATCTCATCAACTTTATAAGTCCCGTTAAAAATCAAATCCTCAGAACTCTCTTTATCCAAGATTTTTAACATCAACTCCTGGGGGGGTGAAAAACACAGAGGACATTCGTGCGTGTCTTTACAAGATAGGATAGAAATGAGCATAAGTCCAATGCTTAATAATCCGATAGAGAATGATTTCATGACATGAATGTTGGATTTATGCTAAATGTAGATATTTTTCATAAATATTCAAATCGTTAGTTTTTATCTGATCAGTTACAGATCCTGCCAGACTCTTCGTTTTTTAATGAGATTCGATCTTTGTAGCTTCATATTAAGGGCTTATCTTATTTTTATTGACTTTAAATAAACAGGTGTTAAATGCTTTTAATCGCCTGTTTTTTCTGTAAATCGGTTATTTATAATTATTTACCTTTCATGTTTTATTGAGGATATTGCCTTTTTATGCTTCATATTCATTAACTTAAGTATCCGTTCGTGATTACATAATGCTTTTACGGATAAGATATTATCTGCTTGTCAACTTTATTGGATCGATGATTTTTATCGGCATTCAGCTCAAAGCAGTCTGTACTCGTGAATCGCTAAACAAAAGAAGAAACTCATTAGCCCTTCGTATCAGAAAAACCTAATTGGGTTTCGATTTATTCATTCATCTAAATCAATAAAGTAATGACAGAAGAACAATTGACCCATTGTAAAGCGCAAGTTGCCGCAATCCCAAACGAGAAAACTATTGTACCCAATATGCCGTGCGCTATTTATCTCTCAGAATGCGAAACCCTCGAAGGCTGGGCTGTAAAAGACAAAGAAAAGCTTGCAATTGGTGGCATTAGTGTCGAGCGAATTGCTGAAATTGGCATCCGCGCCACAGTGCTCAGAACGTATCAGTCTGACTGGATTATCCTTCGCCGTACGGGTAAGGATGCCGAAAAGGAATGGAAAGCCTTTGCCATTGGAGCTTACGATTTGTGCGACGAGCTGAAACATGCCTTCAGGTATGCTTTTCGAAACGAGCCTGAGCTATTAGGTCGTGTCAATGAAATAGCCCAGGGGACTGGTGATCCTGATATGATTCAGGATCTGAAAACCTATTCTCAATTGGGTTTAAAACATCAGAATTTACTAAGTCCTATTGGCTTTGATTTGAGCAAACTGGCAACAGCCGACGAGATGTCTGATCAGGGGGCCAACCTGCTGGCTGAATCCAATGGCAGTAAATTGAAGGGCAATGAGACAAAAGTCTTGCGCGACAAAGCCTATACCCACTTAAAAGAGGTGGCAGACCAGGTACGCGCTTGTGGTAAATACATTTTCTGGAAAGACAAAGACCGCCTTGTGGGCTATCAAAGTGATTATTGGAAGAAAAAGAAAACCAAATCGAAGCCCGAAGAAACTGTCGAAGCATAAATCAAAGCTTTTACAGAGAGCCAAAAACTCCGCATTGCGGAGTTTTTTGTTCTTTAGCTTTTGTTGCTTCCCTGCTAAGTTTTCACCCTTCCTGCCGGATATTTTTTCGTCCTGCTGTGATTTACTCTCTCCTGCTGGTTTTATATCCTTCCTGCCGCTATTGTGTCTATTCCTGCTCGGTTTTTTCCTTTCCTGCTCAGCAGGGCTGGCATAATTACGGCAGGGCATCTGTTTTTTACAGCAGGGAGAGATTAAAATGGGCAGGGAGGTGAATTAAGTGGCATGCTTGCTTTTTTTCCTGCATGAAGCCCTAAAGACTGACATGAAGAGTGAAAACGAAACTGGGTTAATAAAATTATTAGGTAGATACTTTCTATTCTGCATTCCTCTAGTATTTTACATTCACTAACTATTTTGTTTATGATTATCTTTTGATAAATTTGGTAGACTATCTTATCCCCCACTGGTGGCGATTGTATCGCGTTCCTTTATGTTATAAATCAAATACCACACGATATAATCGTGCGGTAGCAAGGCTTAAACATCAAGATTATTAAACGATGTTAGAAAAATTTAAAGGCAAATACCGAATAAAGTCAGCCCGTTTGCAAAATTGGGATTATTCGTGGAATGGCCTATATTTTATTACCATCTGTACTCAAAACCGTGAATTCTATTTTGGAGATGTTGTAAAGGGAGAAATGATTTTGTCTGCAATCGGGGAAATCGTCAAGAAATATTGGTATGAGATACCGAAGAATTTTCCATTTGTTGAATTAGACGAATTTGTTGTTATGCCCAATCATATTCATGGTATTATCATTATTAATAAGAAGGATGATAATGAATCCCATCCTGATAGAGACGCGATTAATCGCGTCTGTACGGATGTTGGGGGTATTACAGGCATTAAGAATCCCATGTTGTCAGATAATTTATCAAGAATTATCAGATGGTACAAAGGCCGTGTATCATTTGAATCGAGAAAGATTCATCTCGATTTCACCTGGCAATCCCGATTTCACGATCACATTATACGAAATGATGAATCGTTGCAGAGAATCAGAGATTACATCTCTAATAATCCTATAAGATGGAGGGGCGATAAATTCTACAATGAATATAGATAATAAAAAAAAATCAGCCATCCCGATGTCTCGGGATGGCTGATTTTTTGTGTGTGCCAGAGGCACGATCATATGGGGATTTAGGTATTTCCAGTGTTTGTACGAATATAGTACAAAGTTTTCAAAATACCTACTTCAATTGTTAAACAATACCAGAGAATCCCATAAAGGCCATAGCCAGCAAACCAGCTACAATAAGAGCTGCTGGAGTCCCTTTAATACCTTTAGGCAGTTCAATCAGGTCAAGATGCTCACGAAGTCCTGCAAACAGAACAAGAGCTAAACCAAAACCGATAGCAGATGCACCTGAGAAGACAACGGCTTCCAAAAGATTGTAATCTTTCTGAATGGTCATAATGGCCACACCAAGAATCGCACAGTTTGTGGTGATTAGAGGTAGAAAGACACCCAAAGCCTGGTATAAAGCAGGACTCACCTTTTTAAGGATGATCTCAACTAATTGTACTAAGGATGCAATGACCAAAATAAAGGTGATGGTTTGCATGAAACCAATGCCAAAGGCATCCAAAACATATTTCTGAATCAAGTAGGTCACGATGGTCGCCAGAATCATAACAAAGGTTACGGCTCCTGTCATCCCCACTGCTGTGGATACTTTTTTTGATACACCAAGGAAAGGACAAATTCCAAGGAACTGAGCCAAAACAACGTTATTAACGAATATGGCCGATATAATAATTACAATATATTCCATGATAATGTCTCTTTAAGCTTTTCTTAATCGGTTAATAAATGCAATCAGATAGCCCAATGCCAGGAAAGCACCCGGAGCTAAAACGAATACCAACATGCCGTAGTTTTCGTTGAACAGGGTGATTCCGAAAACTTTTCCACTTCCGAATAATTCACGAACAGCTCCCAGCATGGTTAGTGCCATAGCGAAACCCAGTCCCATACCGGCACCATCGATGATAGAAGGCACCAACTTATTTTTAGAAGCAAAAGCTTCGGCACGACCCAGTACCACACAGTTTACAACAATCAGTGGAATAAACACACCCAATTGCTCGTGAAGGGCAGGCACATAGCCAGCCATCACCAAATCAACCATGGTTACGAAAGATGCAATAATCACAATAAATGAGGGGATCTTAACCTTGTCAGGAATCAGATTACTCACGAGTGAGATAACCAGATTCGACATGATTAGTACAAAGGTCGTTGCTAATCCCATACCCAAACCATTGATAGCCGATGAGGTGACACCAAGGGTTGGACACATACCAAGAAGCAATACAAAAACGGCATTCTCCTTAAAAAATCCTTTTGAAAAATTCTGCAAGTTAGTCATTAGTTCGTTCCTCCTTTTTGATTTTTCATATACTCGTTATATGCCGTTTGAACAGCATCCAGGAAAGCACGTGAACTGATAGTAGCCGCTGTAATCGCATCAATATCACCACCATCTTTGCTTACAATAAAATTGACTGTTCCCGGATTCTTGTTGATGATGCTACTTTTAGCTTTTTTAGGATCGCTGGGTTTAAACCAGCCAGCCATTTTTGTTCCCAAACCTGGCGTTTCCTTATGCTCCAAAACTGAATAGTTATTTACTGTACCATCGGGTTTGAAACCCACCATCACCCATATGTAACCTGAGAAACCATTGGTTGTATAAGTTTTTACTGCAGTACCAACCAATTCGCCGCCATTTGTTGCCGGGTAGAATTCCAGTTTATCGCCGCTTGGCATCTCTACCTCGTACATCTCGTCGCTGGGATTGTTGTCGAATGCAGGAACGACTGCTTTAATTGCTTTTAATTTCTTTGCCAGCTTTGCTGCTGCAATTGGTTCTTTGGTTAGTTCGTAAAGACCACCCAAAGCAGCTGATGCTACCAGTGTTATTATAAACAACACCAGAACCATATTTGTAAATGTAGATTCTTTTTTACCAGCCATGATTATTTCCTTTTTTCGCCGAAACGCTTAGGTTTAACATACACATTAATAAGTGGCACAAATGCATTCATGATTAGAATCGCAAAGGATACCCCTTCAGGATAAGCTCCGAATACACGGATTACAACGGTTAGAATACCAATTCCGATACCGTAGATCAGCATACCCTTATTCGACATAGGTGAAGTCACATAGTCGGTAGCCATAAAAATAGCTCCCAGTAACAAACCACCTGATAGAATATGGAAAGCCGGACCTGCATAAGCTTCAGGATTTACCATATTTAAGATTCCTGAGAAGATTGCTACAGTTCCAAGAACTGCTACCGGAATGTGCCAGCTGATAATTTTCTTAACCAGCATGTAGATCATACCGATTACAAGCGCTGCACCAGCTACTTCACCTAATGAACCACCCATGTTTCCAAGGAACATATCCATGTTCGATGGGAGTTTAGCCATAAGTTCGGTTAAAGAGTCACCTTTGTTTAAGCCTTCTTTAATAACAGCCAATGGCGTTGCACCTGTTTGAGCATCTAAATAAGAGCTCTCAAAGCCTAAAGCTTTTGGCCAGGTTGTCATCTGAACAGGGAAGGAGATCAAAAGGAATACACGTCCTACAAGAGCAGGATTGAATACATTGTTTCCTAAACCTCCAAAGGTCATTTTACCAATACCAATGGCAACCAAAGCACCAATAATGATGATCCATATTGGCAGGTTGGCCGGCATGTTAAAAGCCAGAAGAATACCGGTTATTAATGCCGAACCATCATTCACAGAAGGTTCAACACGAAGTAAATATTTTTGAATTAAAAATTCGAAAAGATAACATGATGCTACGGCAGTAAGGGTCACAATAATGGCACCCATACCAAAGTAAAAGAAAGATAAAAACAGAGCCGGAAGCATCGCGAAAACCACACCATACATATTTTTTTGTATGGTATCGCCACTGTGTATATGTGGCGACGGAGCGACAAGTACTTTGGTGTTCATATTAATTAAGTTATTTATTAATTTATTTTTTTTGTTTTAGTACTTAAAGTTTAAAAGTATTTATGAGTACTTAAAGTTGAAATACACTTAAGGCACTTTTTAACTTTAGTCATTTTAAGTACTTATATCTTTAGCTTATTGCTAATAGAAGTAAATATTGCAAGGATTTCAGCCGCTTCGACTTCAATTAGTTTCATGGTCTTATCATCTACCCAATTAAGATCTTTGATAATTTCCAACCAATACACCGTTTCGCTTGCCTCACTCTCACTAATTTTAACTTTATTTTTAAAATCAGCTTTACTTCTTGAGCGATTTGCCTCTCTATAATTAGCACCTATGCTTGTTCCTGATTTTGTAATCTGATTCTTAATGACTCTACTTTCAGGCGTGTTAGGTAAGGAAATAGATAATTTAATAATACTTAGAGCAAATTTCTTTGTTCTGCTTTCAAGCTGTTTACTAAATTCTTTATTGTCCATACCCTTTCATTTTTAGTACTTAGAGTTTATGAGTTGAAAGTACTTAAAGTTGTAATGGTACTTAAGGCACTTTTTAACTTTAGGCATTTATAAATACTTATTTTCTGGAACGCATGATCTGTCCAACCTTGCCTTTTCCTAATCGGATGTAATCCAAAAGAGGACGGGTAGCAGGACAGGTAAAGCTACATGAGCCACACTCCATACAATCCATTACGGCATCGTTTTCAAGACGCTCGTAATCTTTTTTGTCAGCTAATACCATTAGCAAGTATGGCTCAAGTCCCATAGGACATACCGAAACACATTTTCCACAACGGATACAAGCCTTTGTCGCTTTTCTTGCCGTTTCTTCCTTAGCTAATAATAGTAAACCTGAGCTACCTTTGGTTAAAGGCACATCAACACTCACCAATGCTTTACCCATCATCGGGCCACCACCTACAATTTTAGCTGTATCTTCAGGCATGCCACCGGCAGCTTCAATAATGTCGCTTACAGGTGTTCCCACTCTGAACTTCCAGTTCGATGGATTTTTTAATGATTTTCCGGTAATGGTAGCCACACGTTCGAACAAAGGTTTGTTTTTTTGAACGGCTTCATAAACCGCTAATGCAGTTCCTACGTTTTGTACCACAGCACCCACTTCGATTGGAAGGGCTCCTGATGGCACTTCGCGTTTCAAAGTAGCAGAAATCAATTGTTTTTCACCACCCTGAGGGTATTGCGTTTTTAAAGGACAAACTTCAATACCTGCATATTTTGTTGCGATTTGAGTCATATGAGCAATGGCATCTGGCTTGTTATTTTCAATACCAATGATGGCTCTTTTAACCTCTAATGCTTTCATCAGGATTTCGGTTCCCACCATAACTTCATCAGCTTTTTCAAGCATGACTCTATGGTCTGAAGTCAGATAAGGTTCACACTCAACTGCATTGATGATAAGTACCTCTGCAGTTTTTCCCGGAGGAACCGATAGTTTCACGTGAGCTGGGAAAGTTGCACCACCCAGACCAACAATACCTGAATCGGCTACGCGTTTTATAATCTCTTCTTTGCTTGCGCTGATCTCAGTAACAAGAGCCTCGCTGCGGTCGATGCTCTCCATCCATTCGTCGCCATCTACCTTAATGATGATTGAGGTGCGGCGGAATCCGGTTCCATCCATCACATCATCCACTTTGAATACCGTTCCCGATACTGATGAGTGAATATTTGCTGACACAAAGCCAGAAGATTGAGCTATCACTTGACCTACTTTAACTTCATCGCCTTTTTTTACGATTGGTTTTGCAGGGGCACCAATATGTTGAGCAATTGGAATCGTTACTGTTTGGGGAATTGGCAATACTTGGATTGCGCTGTTGGCAGAAAGTTTGTTTTCTTCCGGATGAATACCCCCTATTGAAAATGTTTTTAACACTGATTGTCCTCCTTGTTTTTTTAGTTTCTAAGTGCCTTGAGTGCCTAAAGTATTTACAAGTGTCTAAAGTATATTTACAACTTTAAGTATTCATAAATACTTATATAACTCTAAGTACTTACACTTAAAATTATTTGTTATCAGATGTTCCGTTCTTAGTCTCTTCGTTTTTTACAGCTGCGTCAGCTTTTGGCTTGGCTACTGGTTTTGCAACAGGCTTAACAGTTGCGGCAGTAGGCTTAGCTGCAGGCTTCTCTTTACGAGGTGGAAAGTTTAACTCGTGAATAGCATGAGTTGGGCAAACGATTACACACTTGCGACACAGCTTACATTTGTTATAATCGATATAAGCTAAATTGTTCTCAAGAGTAATGGCATCGAATGGACATTCTTTCACACATTTACCACAGCCGATACAAGCAACTGAACAGGCTTTTTTAGCCACTCCACCTTTGTCCTTGTTCACACAGGAAACAAAAATACGTCGGCTCTTAGGGCCTTTCTTTCTGAGTTCGATAATGTTGCTTGGACAAGCCTTAACACAGGCACCACAGGATACACATTTGTCCTCGATAATGACTGGCAGACCTGTCTCCTCGTCCATATACATGGCATCGAAGTTACATGCATCCACACATTCGCCCAATCCTAAACAGCCATACTGACATCCGGTATCACCCGAGTAAAGTGAGGCAGCAATTGTACATGACATTGCTCCGTCGTACACATTGGTTTTAGGACGGTTGTCGCAAGTTCCGTTACAGCAAAGTACGGCAACAGTTGGTTCCTGCGCTTTTACCTCGTGACCTAAAATGGCAGCAGCAGCACTCATGACACTTGCACCACCTACAGGGCAATAGAGTTTGTCAAGTGAGTCGGCCTTAACCATAGCTTCGGCAAAACCTCTACATCCCGGGGAGCCACAAGCCCCACAGTTAGCAGCAGGCAAGACTTCTTCAACCTCGTCGATTCGAGGGTCTTCGTAAACTTTGAATTTTTGTGCAACAAAATAAAGGATGATTGCCGCAGCAATTCCGATAGCACACAAAGCAATAATCGTGATAACTATAATGTTCATTGTTTTAAATATTTACAATTTTATGTATAGTGAATGAAAACGTTTTCTTAAGTCGATCTTTAAAAAAATAGAGCAGGCCATAATAAGGAAATAAAATGCCAAGAGCCAACAAACCACTGATGAGTTCGCTCGTAAATGCTGATGCGATAAATAATGTGATTAGAACCAAAACAAAGGGAAGAACATAGGCTAAAACGAGTGCCAGCCAGCCTAATGACTCGCTATAAACAACTTTAACTTTTTCGCCAATTTCAAATGCCTTGCTGTAGTCAATAATGTCGATCTCTTTTTCTTTCATATCAGACATGGAGCAGGCCGACTTGGCGTGACATCCGGAGCAAGCAGATACATTAAGTATGCTCACAGTTATTTTTTCGTCCTTTATTTCTGTAATGGTTCCGACGTGATCTATTTGCCTGTTGTTCTGCATTTGTTTTCGTCTTGCTGTTTTGCTGTGTGAATTGTAATTCGCGTTTGTTTTAAGTTTGAATAAAGTCAATTTTGATATTTCTCTAATTGAACTTTTAAAACGCATTACTTTTATGAGTATTTTATTGGTTTAGATTGTGTTAGATGGTATTTGTTGACACCATTAATACTCATGATTTTCGATCACACATCAGCAAAAATAACACTTTAGGTCAGATCGCATCAGTAGGCTGGTTTATTTATTATTTGTTTAAATAGAGCGACTTCCCCTGTTTTGTAAACTAGAGATTACAATTTTTTCGCTATCTGTATTGAACACAGTCTGTTTGCTGAATTAGAGAAAAAAATCATTATTTTCTGTGTTCCAGAAAAGCTTTTTTAATTTAGAATGAATTTAAGGAGTAGAGGCTTTTATTATCAAATTTTACTGGAAATTACCTCTTGTTATAAGTTGTAAGGCTTAATCTTATTCTGGTGAGAAGTCTGACTTGTTTGTGGTAATAGGCTTATTCGTAAGTTGTTGTGTTGTTTGATTCGGTTTCCTGATTTTCGATTCATATTCTGAAGTACTTTAATACAGCGAATGAGTTAGTGTCATGAGAGTCTCAAAAACAAAAAAAACGGAACAAAGCCCAAAGGACTGTTCCGCTTTATTATATCTTTTTATATGGTACTAAAACTGAAACTTCAGTGCCACATATGGCATTACAGAGTTATCTATTTTGTAGTTACCGTTTTCTTTCTTAACCCAGGCCCAACGATAGTCAACACCTGTGTACAGAATAGGACTGATCTTGTATGCAAAACGCATTAGAGCCAAAGAGTTTTCATCAAACGTGAAAGCGTCATCCAGTTTGGTTAAATTCCCTTTGCTGTAGCTACCTTCAATTAAGATTCTATCAAATAGATCTTTGGTTCTTAAGTGAAACTGCATAAATGCTGGTGAAGTCTCGCTAATATCATCCGGAAGTAATAAGTTTCCGCCTACAATAATCTTATCAAGAATACTCGCATTTAGTGAGCCGTAAATACCTTCTTGTTTTTCTGCTCGTCCTAATTGTGCAATTTTAGCATCTTTATTCAGCTCATACATGGCATCGAAAAATTGAGGCATGTAATTATCGCTATACCAAAGACGTTCAACGCGTGCATTTAATTTAAACAGGTTGCCTATCACTTTCATGTTAGCATTTAGTCCGATACCCATACCTGTACCATTGTCGTAATTAGCTAGTGTTTCAGGAGCAGTAAAATAAGTTTTCAAACTATCAGATTCAACTTTTCTCAACTGGCTATAATGTGCGTACCAACCCAGGTTAAAAACCGATGAATTAACAAGGGTAATTCCCATGTCTACACTCCAGGCATTCATCCCATCTTTTAGAAAATGGTTGATGTCATTACTTTCGTCGTAACGCTTGCTTTTATCTTTATCAGTTACGTAGGTAAAACCCATGTCGAAGGTTTTAATAACAGGAATGTCGCTGGCTCCAAAAGGACGAACGTAAGGGCGAATGGCAAATAAATTGAATGAACCCGCGTTGAAATCACTGTACATTCCTTCTACACCATAGGTTTTTTTTATGCAGATGTCGTAACTGATTCCTGTTTTGCGTTTTTCGAAACTCATTGAGTTATTGTAGTTGTTTACCAGGCTACCGTATCCAACTCGTTCCCCGCTCAGTTGGCCAACTTTAACGAAAACGGGGTCTTTTTTCTTTCGGCCATAGCTTAAATAGGAAATCATACGCAATAAGCCTGTGCCATCTTTAAACTCGTCGGTGTATAGGTCTCCATTATCCAAACTGAAATATACAGGAATATCAAAACCGATTCCTACTTTGCCTAATCTTAGTTCAGGGTTGAGGCGAACACCTGCATAGTTTTGTCCACCAATGCGAGCGAAACCAAAGGCAGATGAAAACATACTGACCGAATCCAGTGGGTTGATGTTGTCTATAGAGCCTTCAAATTCGAAATTGACTTGAGATTGAGCTGTCTGCGGCCATAATAATGCGCAGAATAGAATTGCTAAAATGGTTTGGGTAAAGTTCTTCATAGATTATTGATTTAGTTTAGGCAATATTTAAAATTCATAGAGTCCAAAAGTCAAAGAGTTGAAAGGTCAATAAAGTCCAACTGTCTAAAAATGAATCATTCATTCCTGATTACTCATTGCCAATCACTCATTATTAATTGTTTAGTTAGCTGATCACACTCCAGTTGAATTGAGCTTTGCTCAAGCGCTTCACTTGTTTGGCTAATGTGAAATTGATTTCTTTTTCAAGTAAGGGGTCTTTGTCGAGAATGCTTTGAGCGATATCTCGCGCGTATTGTAAGACTTGTCCATCCTTTGCCAGGTTGGCAATTTTCAGATCGTAAGCAATGCCACTTTGTTGGGTTCCTTCAATATCTCCGGGGCCTCTTAGTTTCAGATCCACTTCTGCTATCTCAAAGCCATCGTTGGTTCTCACCATTGTTTCAATACGTTTTTTCGATTCGTTCGATAGCTTGTAACTGGACATGAGGATGCAATAGGACTGATCGGCCCCACGTCCTACACGACCACGAAGCTGGTGTAGTTGAGACAGACCAAAACGTTCGGTGCTTTCAATAATCATGACAGAGGCATTGGGTACATTCACCCCAACTTCGATTACAGTTGTTGCCACCATAATTTGAGTTTCCCCTTTAGCAAAACGCTGCATTTCAGCATCTTTTTCAGCAGGTTTCATTTTGCCATGCACCATGCTGATACTATATTTATCGGTTGGGAAAAAGCTGGTTACACACTTATAACCTTCTTCAAGGTTTTTGAAATCCATCTTCTCCGATTCCTTAATCATAGGGTAAACCAAATAGATTTGTCGGCCAAGGTCTATTTGCTTCTTCATGAATTGGTACACCTCTTGTCTCTTGTTTTCAAAGTAGTGAACCGTTTGTATCGGTTTACGACCAGGAGGTAATTCATCGATAACAGAGACTTCCAGATCACCGTAAAGTGTCATGGCTAAAGTTCTTGGAATAGGGGTGGCCGTCATTACCAGGATATGTGGAGGAATCGGATTTTTCGCCCACAATTTTGCCCTTTGCGCCACACCAAAACGATGTTGTTCGTCGATAATTACAAAACCCAGATTCTTGAATTGAACGATGTCTTCCAGCAGTGCATGGGTACCAATGATTATTTGAAGCTCCCCGCTAAGCAAGTGCTCATGTATAATTTTTCTATCCTTAGCTTTGGTCGATCCTGTCAGCAGGGCATAGTTCACATCAATACCATCGAGAAATTCGGCAATGGTTTCCAAATGCTGGGCGGCTAAGATTTCAGTAGGAGCCATCAGGCAAGCCTGGCAGCCATTGTCCAGTGCCATAAGCATACTCATAAGGCCAACTAGTGTCTTCCCACTTCCCACATCGCCCTGCAAAAGACGATTCATTTGTTTACCCAGACCAACTTCTTTGCGAATCTCTTTCAGAACCCGTTTTTGTGCATTGGTGAGTTCGAAAGGCAAATTATTATTAAAAAAGCTATTAAAATACTCGCCAATTTTGATAAACTGATGCCCCTGATAAAGAATCTTTCTCTTCATCTTTTTCTTCAGGATATTTAACTGGATGTAGAAGAGCTCTTCGAATTTTAAACGGTACTGGGCTTTTTTGAGTATTTCAGTATTCTCAGGGAAGTGAACTTGTAATAAAGCGTCGTGAAGGTTGATTAAACCCAGATGTTTCACCAAATAAGCGGGTAGTGTTTCCGGAATTTTCCCATTTACAGACTTTAGAATAGCTTCCTGAAACTTATGAATGGTTTTTGAGTTCACAAATCCGGCTTTCATCTTCTCCGAAGTGGGATAGAAGGCCTGCAGGGCTGCCTGTATCTTTGTATTATTTGCTTTGCATTCTTCCAGTTCGGGATGCACCACATTAATTCTGTGGTTGAATTCTGCAGGTTTACCAAAAACAATATATTCAGTATTGGCTTTTATGTTTGATTTAACGAATTTAATACCCTTAAACCAAACCAATTCAATAATTCCATGACCATCGGTGAAGTTTGCAACCAGTCGCTGCTGGCGTTTTTCGCCTACCGTTTGCATATCGGTAATTCGACCCTTCACTTGTATATAGGGAAGCTTTGAATGAATTTCGGTGGTTGTGTAGAATTTGGTTCTGTCGATGTATTTGTAGGGGAAATGGTAGAGCAAATCTTCATAGCTGTGTACCGAAAGCTCCTGCTTTAGGAGCAGGGCTTTTTTAGGGCCTACTCCGGGTAAAAATTTTATATCCTGTCCTGCTAATTCTGACATTTAAAAACGGGTTACATATTTTTGGATTGCAAAGTGCAAATCTCAGATAACAAATCCGGGATTACAAATTTCAGATTGTATATTTCGACTCAGGCTTATGAATTAACTCCTGATTCGTGATTGACAAAGTCAAAAATACGATTAAATTCGCAATACGATAAAAAGCGACGATTTCTCGATTCTGATGCCATTTATTATCTTCAGTTGTCGAATCTTAAACATTAGATCTATGCCCCGCATTAAGTACCAGATAAAGAAACGATCCACACGATTAATTTCAAAGCATTACAGAGGTTTTGGTATTCATTCCCCATATACTTTTCATTTGGTTCGGGATGTGATTGAGGCCAAAATGCATTATTACCCATTTCGCAAATTGGATAGACAATGCCAAAAAATGCTTTCGATCCTGAAAGAGAAACTTAATAAGGAGGCTTTGTGTGAAGAAGAGCGTCTTTGGTATGAAACGGAATACACTCATTTAAAGGATAGCACAAAGCTTCATCGTCTTTTGTTTCGTTTATTGAATTTCATAAATCCTAAAAATGTGGCTTTTATAGGTGACGATTCGGGGCAGAATTTGGCGTATTTGGCTAAAGTTGATTCTCGAAGAAAAGTACATTGTTTGGGTTCTCGTGTCTTTGCCCGTAGCTTTACCAGTCCCATACTAAGTGATTCCGGAATTTTAAACGTAGTATTTTCAGCTTTGAATTCAGAAATGAATCAGGCATTCGATTTTGTCCAAATTTCAAGAACGATTAGTGCCAGAGCTCTTTTTGAATTTGAGAATAACCTGGATCGATATCTGAATACTGAGTGTTTTCTCATTGTTGAAGATATTAGTAAACAAGAGGAAATGCGATTGTTGTGGGAGCGTTTGAAAAGGCAGGAGCGTTTTAGTGTGAGTCTCGATTTGTTTGATGTGGGCATCTTGTTTTCGAGAAAGGGTATGAAAAAGCAAGATTATAACTTGAGTTCAAGATCGTATAAATAGGTTTGAATTTTTGAAATAAAATCTTCAATAATTTGTTATGAAATGTGCGTCTAAATTTTATCTTTGTATAGCCGATAGAAAAAATATAGGATCAGATTAGATCTTTTTCTTTCTAACTGCAACTAATCAAATAAAATCATGACAAAGTTTAAAATATATACCAAAACAGGAGATTCCGGAACCACCGGATTAATCGGTGGGACTCGAGTACCTAAGCATCATTTACGTCTCGAATCCTATGGGACTATCGATGAGTTGAATTCTTATATTGGCTTGATTAGATCACACCCAATCGAAGACAAAACCAGTGATGTTTTGTTCATTATTCAAAACAAATTATTCCTGATAGGTTCCCGATTGGCAACGGATGATACCAAATCGGACTTGAAAGATAAATTGATCATTTCGGAAGAGGATATCCTGTTGTTGGAAAAAGAAATGGATAGAATGGACGAAAGCCTGCCTGAACTGAACAATTTTGTTTTGCCGGGTGGTTCTCCTTTAAATGGTTATTGTCATATCGCCCGAACAGTTTGTCGCCGTGCAGAACGTCGGGCTAATCAACTATCTGCTGAGGTTGATGTTAACCCATTATTATTGAAATATATAAATAGACTTTCTGATTATTTATTTATTCTTTCCAGAAAGGTTTTACTTGATATGGGAAAAGAAGAAATTAAATGGGAGCCAAACTTGTAGATTCAAAAAAAAAAATTATATTCGCAAACTGTATAAAAAAGGAAAAACAAAACTATGTATTGGACTCTAGAATTAGCTACTAAGCTGGAAGATGCACCATGGCCAGCATCTAAAGATGAATTAATTGATTATGCAATTCGTTCAGGAGCGCCATTGGAAGTAATAGAGAATTTGCAGGAGATCGAGGACGAAGGTGATGTTTATGAGAGTATTGAGGATATTTGGCCCGATTACCCTAGTAAAGGCGATTTTCTATTTAACGAAGACGAATATTAAAAAAAAACGTGAGATTTTGAATCTCACGTTTTTTTTGTGCCTTTATTTTCGATTTATGAACTAGTCCTTAAGTTTATCAGGAATAGCTTTTAATAATCTTTTCTTGAGTTTATCCTTAAGTTCATCAATATTTGTATCCCAGATAAAAATAGCTTCCTTATTTTTTGGACGAAGATGTTCTCTCCATTCAAAATTCTTTAAATACCGCTTTTGGTTGACGATATCGAAAGGGGGATACATGTTACCATCCGGTTTTTTTGTGAACAGAATCTGATCGATCTTTCTCCCTTTAATGTTGATGCTGATATTGCTGCTCTTAGCCACGTTCATACCCACGATAATACCATGTTCATCTCTCGGGAAATAGAGGGTTTCTCCGTTGCCAATAATATCTAGTTTATCCAGATGATTCTTGTTAACATGGCCGAGCATGTTTCGTCCTTTTATTTGATTGTAAAGGGTACTGTCTTCTTTTGAGCATAAAAAAGCATTGCTTCTGAAATGCAGGTATTTAATGGCGTTGTTTTGACTCTCAATACTAATGGTGTCAGCCGTGATTTGATTGCCTTGTGCCCAAACGATAGGGGCGTTGAACATGCGCATGGTAGAATCCATAAGCGAATAGCTCATAGAATCGCATTTGCCTTGCAAATCTTTACGGAAAAATTTCACCTTATTGTAAGCCAGTACTCTCTTAAAATCATTACTGTCTTTCTCAATTCTGATGGTGTCGGAATGCAGAAATAAACTGTCCTGTTCGCCTACATGTATAAATAGTGTAGAATCAGTCATAAAGGCCTCCTCGGTGTCCTTGTACATCTCCAAGTAATGCCCTTTGAGAATGAGTTTATTGGTCGTGTCTTGCAACTCCACGTTTCTGTAAATTTTAGCCAGTTCCTCGTGCTTGTTCAGATAAATACTATCGCCTTTAATCTGGTAGCTTTCACTGTTTACTTTTGTGTTTTTCAGGAGATGAGAAATTCCACTTTGGGTATTGTACCATCCCGATTCACTATAGAGTGTTTCTTTTTCACTAACAATTCGGGTTGGCCCAAGAATGTTGACTTTTTTCTCTATTGTCTGGTATTTTAATGTGTCAGAATATAGGGTGTAATCATCGTTTTCGAGTACTACGCTATCTTTAAAGAAGAAGAGATCTTCATCTGTGTAATATCTGCCAATAATACTGGTTAAAACATTGGTTGAATCGACAAGGGTTCCTCCCTGGTCATAGTAGCCCATGTTGAGGTTCATGTCATAATCGAGCTTGTTAGTTGTCAACTTTACGCGCTGGTTTTTTAAGGTTACATTTCGGCGAAGTTCCGCCTGACGGCTGTCGCCTTCGTATCTTAGATAATCGCCATAAATGTGAACGGTATCTGCATTGATGATGTGAACATGACCAAAAGCTTCAATTTCGTTTTTTTTATCGTATTGATAGGCACTATCGCAATACATTTTCACGTTTTGATGCGTCAGAAAAACGTCGCCAATAAATTTGGTGATATCCGGATGGATATCGCGTTCTATTCTAAACTCATTTGAGTTTTTGATGAGAATCTTAGATTTTTTTTGAGCCCGCAACGCATGAGGTAGTACAATTACCATTAGCAATATAAGAGGCAAGTATTTTTTTACAATGTTGGCCATTGATGATAAATATGAAAATGAATGATAAGGCCTGCAGCCTAAGTGTTATTTTTTATAATAAGTGAGCTCTATTTTAGCAGCTCTTCAATAATATCCTCGATGCTGATGCCTTCAGCTTCAGCTTTGTAATTTTTCATGATTCTGTGACGTAGAATAGAGGTTGCTACGGCTTTTACATCCTCAATGTCGGGAGAATATTTTCCTGAGATAACCGCGTGAGCTTTGGCTCCTATAACTAAATATTGAGAGGCTCTGGGACCTGCACCCCAATTGATGTATTTGTTTGTTATCGGGCTTGCAAGTTGCGTGTTAGGACGGGTTTTGGCAGCCAGATTAACAGCATATTCCAATACATTTCTATTGATAGGTACTTTCTGAATGAGTTTCTGGTAGTAGATAATTTCTTGACCAGACATTACTGTTTCTACATCAAAACGCTTGCCAGAAGTTGTGTTTTCTACAATACAGATCTCATCTTCCAAACTCGGATAGTCAAGGTAGATACTAAACATGAAACGGTCGAGTTGAGCTTCTGGCAAAGGATAGGTGCCTTCTTGTTCAATTGGATTTTGAGTCGCTAAAACAAAGAATGGCTGATCGAGTTTGTAGTTTTTACCATTGACTGTCACTTCTTTTTCCTGCATGGCTTCGAGTAGTGCAGACTGAGTTTTAGGAGGCGTACGATTAATTTCATCTGCCAGTATAATATTGGCAAACAGGGGGCCCTGAATAAACTTAAATTGTCTGTCGCTGTTCAGAATCTCGGTTCCAATAATGTCTGAGGGCATTAAGTCAGGCGTAAACTGTATGCGCTGATATTTAAGATCGAGAGCCTGAGAAATGGTATTAACCAAGAGTGTTTTTGCCAGTCCAGGGACACCAACCAGGAGGCAGTGTCCGTTACTGAAAATAGAAATTAATACCTGTTTGATGATATCATCCTGCCCGTAGATCTTTTTTTTGATCTCAGAAAGCAATGTTTCGTATTTGCTTTTTAAGGCATTGGCCGCCTCAACTTCAGTCTTAAAATTCATCACGGAAAATTTATATTTTCAATCTGTAATAACAAACATATACAAAGAATCAGACACAACTTGCGCTGTGCCTGATTCTTTTATGCTTTGTATTATTTTATCCAATCCTTGAATCTGAATGCAGCGTTTTTGTAGCTATCATCAATACTGATGTAGGTTGATGCCTGCTTTTCACTAATCCATTTGTTTAGCAAGACTTGTTGTTTTTTTGATTTAAGCATGTTTTCAAATTGGCTCCAGTCGTCAGATAAATTTGCTTTGTGTGATTTTGTTTCCGACTTAATCTTGATCAACTTGTAGCTCTCTTTCCCTTGTTGAACATCAAGGAATGCTTCTGAAATTTCACCAATTTTAATGTCATTCACCTTTTTAGCAATCGCAGGAGGTAAACTTTCTTTTTCGAACTTAGATGTTGCATTATAAGGATTGACAATTAATCCCCCATTGTTTCGGGTATCCTTATCATCGGAATAGTAGTAAGCTGCTTCTTCGAATTTGATTTTGTCGTTGCGAATCATATCAGCGATACTATCTAATTGTTGAATAGCTGAGTCTCTTTCAGTTTGAGCAATGCGTGGCTTAAGAAGAATATGACGAACATTGATTCTCTCACCTTTACGGTCAATCAGTTTAATAATATGGAAACCATACTCCGATTCTACAATTTTAGAAATTTTCTCAGGTTTCAGATTGAAAGCCTCGTTGGCAAATTCCGGAACCAAATTGGCTCTTGGGGTGTAGCCCAACTCACCACCTCGTTGCGCACTACCCGGATCTTCAGAATAAAGAACAGCGAGTGTTGCAAAGCTTTCACCCTTCATTACTCTTTCACGGAAACCTCTAAGTTTTTCGCGAATTCTATCTTTTTCAGCATTGCTGACTTTTGGGTTTTTTACAATTTGTTGAACTTGTAATTCTCCAGGTATGATAGGTAAACTATCACTTGGAATCGATTTGTAAAGCTCACGAACTTCAGCAGGAGTAGCAAAGATGTTCTTTGTGATTTCAGCCTGCATTTTCTCCTTGATTTTCTCGTTACGAGTATCGTCGCGCAACTCATTTTTCATATCAACAATACTTTTGTTGAAGTATTGCTCAAGTTTTTCTTTGGAACCGATACGTTGAATGTACATTTCCATCTTACGTTGCAAATCGTTTTCAACTTCTTGTTCGGTCACCTCGATACTATCGACTTGTGCCTGTGCAATCATCAGTTTCTGGATCAGAAGATCTTCGAAGATTTCCGTTTTTAAATCTACGCCACCCGAGGTGTAGCCTTGTGCCTGTAAGCTTAAGAAACGATTTTCTACATCAGATTTCAAAACAACCTGATTGCCGACTACAGCTATGATTTTATCAACCGAATTATCCTGAGCTTGACTCGTAGTGAAAATGACAGCCAATAAGGCTAATGAAGTGCAAACTTTTAAAAAAATGTTGTGCATATGTGATAGTTTAGTAAATTTTGAATTTGTTTTTCGATTCGGCATCTCTGAAAATGCTTTCTTCCATATTTTTAATAAACTGAATTTTTCGTTTGTTGATTATAATTTTTCGAATATCCTCGTTTACGAATGATAGGGGTGCCGTTTCGTTTTTTAATTTAAAATCCTGTATGTTTATTAGATAATGATAAGTGCTGTCTTCAGCCTCAACGTACTTATTTCTTCTTAAAAAATGTTCTTCATTCCTAATCTTAATTGGAGTCTGACTAAGCAAGTTTTGAGAATAAATCCATTGCTCGCTAAAATTATCAAATTTTGTGGCATTCTGAAAGCAGTAGTCTTCTAATTTATCCCAATCTTCATCTTTTTTTAGTTTATAGATCTTTTTGATCTTCGCTGCTTGAGGGAGGGGTTTGGGTATTTTAATGTAAACCGCTTTAACAATATTACGGTTTAATAGGAAATTTCCGGGATAATCACGGTAGTATTTGTCTATTTCAGTATGAGATACTGTGGTGTCGAGCTTTTGCTCGATTAAATGCTGTTGGTACTTGTGGATGATTAATGAAGAACGGAAATCTTCAACCATTTCTTCTACATCCTGATCTTCGTCTGTGAGGTTGAGTTCTGCTCTGGATACGAGCAGTTGTTTTTTTATCCATTGGTGGATGTAGTTTTGGGCAATTCTTAAACTATCATCTTTCGAACTGTTATTGGGGATCAGTTTGCGAATTTTATTCAGATACAAGTAAGAGTCATCAACTTTTGCTACGGTAGGGTTGTCATGCGTGTTTTTTGAGTTACAAGCAATAAATCCGAGGAGAATAAAACATAGGATGAGGCTTCTTGTCATAGTTAGGGTTTAAGATGTAAAGATAACTTATGAATTATCGGCAATCGGTCCTTAGACCAATTGCCGATTATAATTGTAATCTTTAAGAAGATTATCTACTGTAATTAGGTGCTTCACGTGTAATTACCACATCGTGAGGATGACTCTCAGCCATACCCGAACCTGTAATTTTTACAAATTTGGCGTTGTGAAGCGCTTCAATATTACCAGAGCCACAATAACCCATACCTGCACGTAAACCTCCAAGCAACTGGTAAATCACTTCGTAAAGAGTTCCTTTATAAGGTACTCGTCCTACGATACCTTCCGGAACTAATTTTTTAATATCATCTTCAGCGTCCTGGAAATAACGGTCTTTTGAACCTTTTTCCATGGCTTCGATAGAACCCATACCACGATAGGCCTTAAACTTACGACCATTGAAAATGATGGTTTCTCCCGGAGATTCCTCAACACCAGCAAGTAATGAACCTGCCATAATTGAGTTGGCACCAGCAGCCAGAGCTTTTACAATATCACCAGAGTAACGCAAACCACCATCCGCAATTACTGGAATACCTGTTCCTGCAAGGGCTTTGCTTACTTCGTAGATTGCTGTCAGTTGAGGTACACCCACACCGGCAATAACACGTGTTGTACAAATCGATCCTGGACCAATCCCAACTTTTACACCATCTGCACCAGCTTCAACAAGCATTTTAGCAGCTTCAGGTGTTGCTATGTTACCTACGATGAATTGCATCTCAGGGTATTGCTTTTTCGCTTTTTTCAATAAGTTAACCACACCTTTTGAGTGTCCGTGAGCAGTATCGATAATAATAGCATCAGCACTGGCTTTAACCAAAGCATCAACTCTGTCAAGAGTATCACCTGCAATACCTACGGCAGCAGCAACTCTCAATCGACCTTTCTCATCCTTACAAGCTAATGGCTTATCTTTAGCCTTTGTAATATCTTTGTAAGTAATCAGTCCGATCAGTTTATTTTCGGTATCGACAACAGGTAATTTTTCAATCTTGTAAGTTTGAAGAATGGCTGCAGCCTGCTCAAGATCGGTACCTGCAGATGTTGTTACGATGTTCTCATGAGTCATAACTTCCGAAATGACCTTATTCATCTTCAATTCGAAACGTAAATCTCTATTGGTTACAATTCCAAGCAGGACTCTATCTTTATCAACAACAGGAATTCCACCAATTTTATACTCTTTCATAAGAGCAAGAGCATCTTTTACCGTTTTGTTTGGTGCGATGGTAATAGGATCATAAATCATCCCGTTTTCGGCTCTCTTAACCGTTAAAACCTGTTTAGCTTGAGCAGCGATGCTCATGTTTTTGTGGATTACTCCAATTCCTCCTTCACGAGCAATAGCGATAGCCAAAGCCGATTCGGTTACGGTATCCATTGCAGCTGAAACAATTGGGGTGTTTAGCGTGATGGTGCGTGAGAATTGAGTTTTAAGACTAACGTCTTTAGGAAGAACTTTAGAAAAAGCCGGAACCAAAAGGACGTCGTCAAATGTTAATCCGTCGGAAACAATTTTATCAGATACGAATGACATTATGCAATAATTTTAGATTTAAATTGCATGCGAAATTACAAAAAAATAGTGTGATAAGTCTTGTTCAATAATCTAAAAAAGTGTTAATTGATTTTTGATGCTTAGTTTTGTGTGTAATTTAGCCATTAATTAGATGGGATTATTGCAAAATTTATGTGTATATTAAATTCCTGAATAGCCTGTAGATTCCTTGTCTGCAGAAGTTTGTTCGGTTTTTTATCGGTCAAACGAATGTAATGTAGAATTAAATGAGTGAATATCACAAAGTCTTAAAAAAATATTGGGGCTACGATGAATTTCGACCTTTACAGGAAGATATTATTCTGTCGGTGGCTAAAGGTGTCGACACATTAGGCTTAATGCCAACAGGTGGAGGGAAATCACTGACTTTTCAGGTGCCAACTTTGGTTATGGAGGGAATCTGTATTGTTGTTACCCCCTTGGTGGCTTTGATGAAAGATCAGGTTCTAAGCCTGAAAGATAAAGGGATTAAGGCCGAGTTGATTTATTCAGGTATGACTCGTGATGAGATTGAAATCGTTCTGAATAAATGTCTTTATGGAAATAATAAGTTCCTTTATATATCTCCGGAACGGATAAGTACTGCTATCTTTCAGGAAAAGCTTTTAAACATGAAAGTGTGTTTAATTGCTATAGATGAATCTCACTGTATCTCGCAATGGGGTTACGATTTTCGACCTTCCTATTTGAAAATTATTCAACTGAGAGAACTTTTACCTGAAGTGCCCGTGTTAGCCTTAACAGCAACCGCAACGCCTGAAGTGGTTGATGATATTCAGAGTCGATTGGGTTTTGCTAAGAAAAATGTTTTCAGAAAAAGTTTTGAGCGTCCGAATTTATCCTATTTGGTAAGAAATGTTGAAGATAAGAACCGTTACTTGTTGAAAATACTTACCAGGCAGAAGGGCAGTTCTGTTGTTTATGTCAGGAGTAGGAAAAAGAGCAAAGAGATTGCTGAGTTTTTGAAACTGAATCAAATTAAAGCGGAATTCTATCATGCTGGCCTCGACAATGCTTTAAAGGATATGAGACAAGAACGATGGAGAGACGGTCTTGTTCAGGTTATGGTTGCGACCAATGCTTTTGGTATGGGTATAGACAAGTCAGACGTGCGAACTGTGGTTCATATGGATCTGCCAGATACCCTGGAAGCTTATTTTCAGGAAGCTGGGCGAGCAGGACGCGATGGCAAAAGAGCTTACGCGGTGATGCTTTTTTCTAATCCAGACAAGGTGCAGTTATTGAAAAGAATTAAAACATCTTTTCCCGAAATAGAGACCATAAAAAGGGTGTATCAATCTGTGGGTAATTTTTTGCAAGTTGCTGAAGGGGCAGGTAAGGATGCCGTTTTCGATTTTAATCTGGCTCTCTTCTGCCAGAATTTTAAATTTAATGTGTTGCATGCCTTTAATAGTCTGAAAATATTACAACGCGCAGGCTACCTGGAGTTGACTGATGATATTGAACACTCCAGTAAATTACATTTTGCTGTAAACCGTGACAGTTTATATCAATTTCAGTTGGATAATAAGCAACAAGACGATTTCATCAAGTTATTGCTTAGAACTTATACAGGTTTATTTACCGATTATGTGCCCGTAAATTTAGATTCCCTGGCTTATAGGAAAAAAATAGATGTGAAGGTTTTAATAGATAGCCTGAAAGATTTATCCCAACATGGCATCATTAAATATATTCCCCGGAAAAAAACGCCTTTCATTATTTTTACCCAGGAACGTTTGCCTGTCAACTACCTGAAATTCGTAAAAGAAGTTTATCAGGATAGAAAGGAGAAGTTTGAGGCGAAAATTAATTCAGTTATCTCATATGCCGAATCAACTGAGCTTTGCCGTTCGAAAATATTATTGGAGTATTTTGGACAGGTTGATGCACCAAGTTGCGGAGAGTGTGATGTTTGTAAAGAAAAAGAGAATGAGGTTGAAGTCAGAAAGTACAAGGCAATACAGCTTGAGATAAAAAACGGACTGGCAGCAGAGGAGAAAACTATTTATGATCTGGTGAAAGATAGCAAGCATTCTGAAGCTAAATTTTTGGAAGTTATCCGCTTAATGATGGATAATGGTGAGCTTAAAAGTACCTCTGATGATAAGATTCGATTGACTTGAATCTGTGAGAATTGTGCTCAGAAGAATCATTATTATCAAAATCTTCGTATTTTTGCATGATTACACTATAATTTGAGAGATGGAAGAGAATTTTGAACATCAGGTTTACGATAAAAATACCATAGAATTTGTGACTATTGCCAATGAGTTTTGTTTGCTCCTGGAATCGTGCAGTAAAATTTCAAAAATGGATTTTATTGATCGTTCACAAAAGCTATTGCCTTTATTGTATTTAAAAGCAACACTTTTGCCTAAGGTCGAGAATGAATTTGAAGGGGAGATTGAAAAGTTCGTAGGTGAAGGTGACTGGGAATATATCAGAACGGCAGTGATTGAAAAAATGGGGCCCAACGATGAATATCTTGAAGTATTTGACGATGGTATGCGTGATAGCGATGAGCCTATAGTGGCATCTATTTCAGAAAACTTTGCCGATATCTATCAGGACTTGAAAGATTTTTTGACCTCATACCGTATCGCAAGTGTTGAAATTATGAACGATGCCTTGTGGGATTTAAATAATAATTTTTACCAGTATTGGGGACAAGCAGTTGTCAATTCATTGAGGGCAATACATTATTTGTTGGCTCATCCGGAAAAATTAGAAGATAATTTTGATGAACATGGATCCTCATCCACAGATAAGTTGGATATGAGTCAATCAATTTTCTCACAGCGTCAGCAGCAGTGGGGAAATAAAGAAGATTAGTCTTATCCCAAACAATATTAAATGACAAGCCTGCAGATGATCAGCAGACAATGTAAACTATAGAGAATGGTCAGTTTTCAGAAGAGTATAACAAAAGAAGAAATAAATGAACTGCCTTTAGAGGCTTTCGAAGGCGAGATTGTCATCATAGACAGTGATGAAGGTTTAGACGAAGCTGTTGAATATCTAAAACAGTTTCCTGTCCTGGGATTCGATACAGAAACAAAACCTTCTTTTACGAAGGGGAATGTGAATTCTGTTGCCTTATTGCAATTGTCAAGCTATGAAAAAAGTTTCTTGTTTCGTCTGAATAGAATAGGACTTCCTTTTCCTATAATAGATTTGTTAAATGACCCTGAAATTATAAAAGTAGGTGCTGCTATCAAAGATGATATCAAGGGCTTACAGGATATCAATGATTTTGATGGCAATTCATTTTTAGAGCTTCAGCAGTATGTGTCAAGTTTTGGAATAGAAAATTTTTCACTCAAGAAATTAGCAGCCATTGTTTTAAAAATCAGAATATCGAAACGCCAGCAAGTTTCAAACTGGGAAGCTGCTGAGCTAAGTTCAGGACAATTGCGATATGCTGCTACAGATGCCTGGGTTTCATTAGAAATATATGAAGCTTTAAAAGCGAGCATCGCCCAATAGTGTCTGCTGATATTGCGAATTAAGAATAATAAACCAATCCAACTTTAGCGCCTGCTAGAGTCAATTACAAATAAGAATTTTCATGATAAGTTATCCCAAAGTTGTATTAAAAAAAGATAAAGAACACTCAATTAAACGCTTTCATCCCTGGGTTTTTTCAGGAGCCGTTGCTCGTGTTGATGAGGGGCTTGAAGAGGGGGATTTGGTTTCGGTTTATAGTAACGAAGATGACTTTTTAGCCTTAGGGCATATTGCTATCGGTTCAATTGTAGTTCGCATATTAAGTTTCGAGCCGGTTGAAATTAATAAAGAATTTTGGGTCGAACGTTTAAAGTCAGCTTGTGATGTTCGTCGTGAAATTGGTTTGTTAGGTATAGAGAATAATAATGTGTGCCGTTTGGTGCATGGTGAAGGCGATATCCTTCCAGGCTTAATTGTTGACTATTATGCCGGGACTGCTGTGATACAAGCTCACTCTGTGGGGATGTATTTGCATCGTGGAGATATTGCCGAAGCTCTGCAAGAAGTTTTGGGTGATGATTTAATCGCTGTGTATGATAAGTCAGAAGGTACTCTGCCATTTAAATCGGGCATTGAGCCTACTAACGAGTACCTGTTGGGTGAAACTAAAGATTTTACAGCCATTGAGAATGGTTTGAAATTTAAGGTGGACTGGTTAGAAGGACAAAAGACCGGATTTTTCATCGATCAGAGAGAGAACAGATCTTTATTGGAGCGCTACTCAAAAGGACGCTCGGTATTGAATATGTTCTGCTACACGGGCGGTTTCTCATTTTATGCAATGCGAGGTGGTGCCAATCTGGTACACTCTGTTGACAGTTCAGCCAGGGCGATTGAAGTGACCAATGAAAATGTGGAATTGAATTTCCCCGGAGACAAACGTCATGAGGCATTTGCAACCGATGCCTTTAAATTCCTTGATGATTCTGATCAAAAGTACGATCTGATTGTATTGGATCCACCAGCTTTTGCCAAACACAAAAAAGTGCTGGCTAATGCACTTAAGGGGTACAAACGATTAAACCTGAAAGGTTTCCAGGCGATTAAAAAAGGAGGCATCATGTTTACTTTCTCTTGTTCTCAGGCGGTGAGTAAAGAGGAATTCAGGAAAGCTGTTTTTATTGCTGCAGCCAATGCGGGACGTCGTGTTCGCATCCTACACCAATTGAACCAGCCAGCAGATCATCCAGTCAATATTTTCCATCCTGAAGGGGATTACCTGAAAGGATTGGTATTGTATGTGGAGTAAGCAAATTTGATATAACTGTTTGGGCTATTATTAGCCCAAACTTCTTTATGTATGATATGAGAAAGTAGGAAGATCTGGCTTAATGATAAGTTTCAATTCTTTTTTGTATCTTCGAATTGGTCTTTAAGAGCGGTCTCAGCGTAATGACTGATTGCTTATTGCAGACCATTTAGGCTTAATTATGAGATGGGTTCTATGAGTCATGGAAGCTAGAAAATTGGAGTGAAACTCAATCTCATGTTTCGTATTATTTATTCATAAAATAATTTCTCAGAAAACTTGAAATTTTCAGAACTTGACTTTTGTCCCGACATCATGGATGGCCTTGATGCTATGGGCTTCGAAACCCCTTCTCCCGTACAGGAGTTGGCCATTCCACAAATTATAGATAATAAGGATTTAATCGTTTGTGCGCAAACAGGTACAGGTAAAACTGCCGCTTATTTGTTGCCTATAATGGATAAAATCCAAAAAAATAAAATTGAGGGTTTCAGTACCCTAATATTGGTTCCTACACGGGAACTGGCTTTACAAATTGATCAGCAAATGCAAGGTTTTGCATATTTCTTGTCAATATCATCTCTTTCGGTTTACGGAGGTGGTGATGCTTCGGTTTGGGATCAACAAAAAAGAGGCTTGATGGATGGCGCTGATGTGATTATTGCCACACCAGGTCGTTTGATTTCACACCTAAACCTGGGCTATGTGAATACCAAACAGGTGAAGCACCTGATTCTTGATGAAGCTGATCGTATGCTTGATATGGGCTTTTACGAGGATTTAATGCAAATTGTAAACCACTTGCCAAAAAAACGACAGAATCTGATGTTTTCGGCTACCATGCCTGAGCAGATGAGAAAATTGGCGAGTAGCATCATGGTGAACCCTGAAAGCATTAATATCGCAATTTCGAAACCTGCTGAGGGTGTGTTGCAGGCAGCTTATATGGTTTACGATACTCAAAAAATACCTTTGATTCAAACCTTGCTGAAAGATAAGGATGTGAAATCCGTAATTATCTTTTCCTCAACTAAGCTGAATGTGAAAGCCATGACCAAGGAGCTGAAACGTCAGAAGTTTGCAGTAGAAGGAATTCATTCCGATTTGGAACAAAGTGAACGCGAAGAAGTCCTTAGAGGCTTCAGAAACAAAAAATATCAGATTTTAGTAGCTACCGATATTATTGCCAGAGGTATTGATATTGATTCAATTGACTTGGTAATCAACTTCGATGTACCAAGAGATGCTGAAGATTATGTACACAGAGTTGGACGTACTGCTCGTGCCGCTTCTGAAGGTGTAGCTTTGACTTTTATTACGGAGAAAGACCAATTGGAATTTAAAAGTATTGAAAATCTAATTGAGAAAGAGATCTTCAAAATCCCTGTGCCGGCTGAATTGGGCGAAGCTCCTGTTTATAATCCCCAGGTGAAAAAAAGAGGTCCTAAAAGAAACTTTAAAAAACGTCCGTTTAAGAAGAAGTAGGCAATGTGCAGTGAAAGGTCGATAGGTCAAGGGACTTAGGGAAGGATGGTCTGATATCTCAAATCTAATATCTTAAAATCTAATTATAATGAAGACTCACTCTGAAAACTACGATATTGCAATTGTTGGAGCCGGAATTAGTGGACTAACAATGGCATTTAAAATTGCCCAATCGGGTAAAAAGGTGATATTGCTTGAATCCAAGGAGAAAGCAGGAGGGTGTTTAAATACCCTTTATGGAGCAGATGATTTTTGGGTTGAAATGGGGGCTCACACTTTTTATTCGAGCTACACGAATGTGATCGATTTAATTCAAGGTGCAGGATTGGAGTCTGATATCGTAGCCAGAGAAAAGCTGAGTATGAAGCTTTTTACAGATAAGCACGAGAAGATATTTGCCCCTCTTTCGAAACTTGAATTGTTTGGCAATTTGCCAAAATTGTTTGTGTCGAAGCGCCATGGGAAAACCGTTAAGGAGTATTTTTCTAATGTGTTAGGCAAAAAGAACTACGATAAGGTTTTTACCCGCATGTTTTCTGCTGTAATTGTACAGAATGCTGATAATTTTTCTGCGGAGTATTTTTTAAAACGCAGAAAGACAAAAAGTAAACATCACCCCAAAAGTTTTATTCTTAGGAAGGGAATGTCTTCCTTGTCAGCTGCCATTTTAAAGCATGAAAATATTACTGTTGTCTACAAGCAAAATGTGAACACAATAGCCAAATCAGATGGCTACACAATCAGTACTGTTGATGGTGAAACTTATAGTTCTAAAGATCTTGCATTTGCTGTTTCTCCTAAGCATGTAGCGAGTTTACTTAAGGATATAAACCCCAAACTGTCCGAATTATTAAGCGAGTTCCCAATTCAAAACATCGAGTCGACTGGCCTTATTTTGGAAAAAGAAAAGCCCGGTGTTGAACCTTTAACTTTTGTGATTCCCTTGCAAGGTGCTTGTTATTCCATGGTGACACGTGATGTTTTAACTGATGAGAAATACAGAGGATTCGCTTTTCATTTCGAAGAGAACGACATAACAAATGGAGAACAAATTGGTACTATGGCAGAACTATTATCTGTAAGCCAATCGGAATTATCCCCAATCACTAAGGCTAATCATACTTTACCTTTGATAAAGACAGGGCATCAGGATAGAATGTCTGAAATAAAATCTGAGGCTGAAAAATCGGGGGTTTATCTCACGGGAAATTATTTTAAAGGTCTTTCACTTGAAGATTGTGTGGAACGTTCGAATCAGGAAGCACAAAGATACCTGGGGAATTAATAATTCAGGCTTCTCAATCTGGAAATACCGTTCAGTTATTTGGCGTAGGGATAAAGCTAAGGGAAGGAATACATATATGATTCGAAGGAGTGCTGGTGTAAGCAGAAGGAACACGAATGTAACCTGAAGCAAGTGAATTGTAAGAGGAAGCAGTGTAAATGTAAGCCGAAGCAAGTGAAATGTAAGAGGAAGCAGTGTAGATGTAAGCCGAAGCAAGTGAATTGTAAGAGGAAGGAGTGCAAATGTAACTCGAAGGAATGCAATCGTATACTGAAGCAAGTGAAATGTAATCCCTAGCCTCTCCACATATATAACAATAGAAATGAACTACATAAATAGCATAGCAAAGAGTCTGGGGATTCAGGCTTCTCAAGTTGAAAATACCGTTCAATTACTTGAAGAAGGGGCGACTTTGCCCTTTATTGCACGTTATCGAAAGGAGCGGACAGGAAGTTTGGATGAGGTGCAAATTGGCGAGATAAAGGAGGAGCTGGCTCGATTGAAAGAGTTGGATAAACGAAGGGGGAGCATAATTGATGCCATTGAGAAACAGGACAAGTTAACTGATGAGCTAAAGGCTAGATTGGAAGCCTGTACCCAGTTAAATCAACTTGAAGACTTGTATTTGCCTTACAAGCTAAAGAGAAAAACCAGAGCTGTAAAAGCTAAAGAAAAAGGGTTGGAGCCTTTGGCTAAAATCCTGATGATGCAAAACGAGAAAGATCCTGAATCAAGAGCAAGCCAGTTCCTAAATGATGAGGTGTCTGACGAAGATGAGGCTTTGCAGGGAGCCAGAGATATTATAGCTGAATGGATTAATGAAAACGAATTGGCTCGTACTTCGGTTCGTAGTATTTTTCAGCGTAAGGCTTCAATTCGTTGTAAACTAGTAAAAGGTAAAGAAGAAGAGGGTATTAAGTTTAAGGACTATTTTGATTCAGAAGAACCTTTAAGAAAATCAGCCTCACATCGATTACTTGCCATGCGTCGTGGTGAAGCAGAGGGAATTCTTCGTGTGACTATTTCTCCCGAGGAGGAAGAGGTTCTTGAACGATTAAATCGAATCTTTGTGAAAGGACAAACACCATCGTCAAAGCAGGTTGAATTGGCTGGAAAAGATGCATACAAACGCCTACTTAACCCTTCAATTGAAACTGAATTTTCCAAAAGCTCTAAAGAAACTGCAGATATTGAAGCTATTCGAGTGTTTGCAGATAACCTTCGACAGTTGCTGCTATCGTCACCACTGGGGCAGAAGCGTGTTTTGGCTATCGATCCGGGCTTCAGAACCGGCTGTAAGGTGGTTTGTCTGGATGCTCAGGGCAACTTGTTGCACAATGAGACGATTTATCCACATGCGCCACAAAACCAGGGTAAGATGGCAGCTCGTAAGTTGACGAATATGGTCGAAACCTACGATATACAAGCCATAGCAGTTGGGAATGGGACAGCAGGTCGCGAGACTGAACGTTTTGTAACCAACCTGCATTACGACAGAAAGGTTCAGGTTTTTGTCGTGAGTGAAGCTGGAGCTTCAATCTATTCCGCATCGAAAGTAGCACGTGAAGAGTTTCCTGAATATGATGTGACGGTTCGTGGTGCGGTTTCCATTGGTCGCCGATTGATGGATCCTTTGGCTGAATTGGTGAAAATTGAACCCAAATCGATAGGGGTAGGGCAATATCAGCATGACGTGGATCAGAGTCTGTTGCAACAAAGCCTTGATCAGGTGGTGGAATCATGTGTGAATAAAGTTGGAGTCAATCTGAATACTGCCAGTAAGCATCTATTGACTTATGTATCGGGTTTGGGCCCCCAATTGGCTCAGAATATTGTAGATTATCGTGCTGAATCTGGTGCTTTTACTTCACGTAAAGAGTTGATGAAAGTCAAGCGAATGGGGGCTAAAGCATTTGAGCAATGTGCAGGTTTCTTACGTATTCAGAATGCTAAAAATCCATTGGATAATTCAGCAGTTCATCCCGAAGCTTATGGCATTGTTAAAAATATGGCCAAAGATCAAAACTGTTCTGTATCTGATTTGATTAAGGATAAGGCGCTTCGTGCAAAAATTGATTTGAATAAATATGTGACTTCAGGTGTTGGTCTGCCTACCCTGAAAGATATTATGGAGGAACTGGAAAAACCGGGACGTGATCCTCGACAGATTATTAAGGTCTTCCAGTTTAAAGAAGGCATTTATAAGATTGAGCAGTTGGAATTGGGTATGGAGCTGCCGGGCATTGTGACCAATATCACTAATTTTGGTGCTTTTGTCGATATAGGTGTTAAGCAAGATGGTTTGGTTCACATTTCACAATTGGCCAACCGATTTGTATCTAATCCGGCCGATGTGGTTCAGTTGCACCAGCATGTTAATGTTAAAGTTACAGAGGTGGATGTGGCTCGTAAAAGAATTCAATTATCGATGAAAGATCTGGAACAATAAAAGGCTCAGATTTATCACTTGTCAACCATTAACTATATAAACTTACATATTATGGATTTTAACGATCAGGATGTTATTATAGAATGTCCAAAATGCCAGGGAGAAATTGTTGTTAAGATATTAGAAATTACAAATCATCATACGGTTTCATGCCCGGAGTGCAGTGCAAAAGTCGATTTGTCGGCTAATGACCCTTCGGCAAAACTAGGTATTCCAAAAACCTATATGCCATTCGAAGGCCTGGGAGATTATATCGAAGAAGTTGAAAAGAAAAGGAAGAAGAAATAACTGATAGGATAATGGATTGATGTGATGATATGTTGATCTTTAAAAGAATAAAGAAAATTAAAGAGCCTGTTCATTACGAACAGGCTCTTTTAGCGATTAGGTATTAGCGTCGATTAACATCCCCACCGCTTGAAGTGTTTACGTCAACCTTAGTTGGGTTGCCATAATAGCTTACATCTCCGCCTGAACTTGCAGAGGCATCAATTTCTTCTGTGGCATTTACAGTTACATCAGCACCGCTTGAAGCTTTTGCTTTACACACCTTAGCGCTTAATTCACGAGCGTTTAAATCACTGCCACTGCTTGCTTTTGCGAAAAAATAGTCAGCTGTTCCCCAAAGGTCAGCATCAGCACCCGAGCTCACCGAGCATGAAAGTTCGCCAGCATGGACATCTATTTTTGCATCAGCACCAGAACTGACTTCAATATCTAATTTTTTTGATTTAAGTGTTGATTTGGTTTCGAAATCACAACCACTTGAAATATGGATCTCATTGATATTTACCAATGTGATGTATACATTCATGGCTTTGGCCCTGCGAATTCTATCTTCAACTTTCACCACCAATTTGTCACCACGAACTTCTGTGATAATATTGTCCTGTAAGTTTTCGTCAGTTTCGACAGTGATGGCTTCTCTTTCGCCTTGTACCACATAAACATCTAAACCGGTACCCGCAGATATTGCAGTAAAACTACCAACTTCTCTATCCTGTTTAACAAGGTTACCATTGCCTTTTTCTCCTGCAAATTGGGCATTTATGCAAGATGTTACTCCCAAAACTAAAACGATTAGTAATAAGCTGGTTCTTTTAATTTGTGTCATCATGATTTTTATGTTTGTTGTGTGAGAAATGTTAATCTGTGTATATGACGCCGATAGGAGGAATTAAGTTACAGGTCTTAATCATATTTTTTGTTTTTGGTATTGTTCAGATAGAATCAAATAATATAAACAGGAATATTTTAAAGTGTGATTCAACAGAAGAGCACCAATTTGATATCGACTATATAGCAAAAGATTTTGGAGTTGTGTTAGAGTAAATGTTTAAGTTGTTGTCAGTAAGTGTTTTTGGTGTATCGAATGAGGTGTTGAAGCGAGTTGAATATGATGTAGATATGTCTCGCATATTTATCGGTTTAAAATTTTGTTTGGTTCCCGATCTATTAGTAATTTGTATTGAGAAAGGGAATAAATTTTAAGTAGATTAAATTATTTTTTTGTTTTTCTTTTGAGATTGTTGTCTTTAGAAGTTTTCTATCTCTATCTTTGTCTCAGCTATTTAAAACGACTATTATGCTACCTAAATTTCTATTAGCGGATAATTCACAAGAATTACCAGACACTTTGTTTATTATTCATACCAAAGAACCTCGTTGCATCGTTGAATGCGATGTTGAGGATTTTAACTCAAGTCAGATCATACATTGGCTTGATAGCGAACCTACAGACAAGGAGGTTATTGAGGATGTTTTGGATGAGGCTGAAACTTTTTATAATGACGAGTTAGAGAGTCAGGAAGATTTGTTCGACGAAGAGTTTGAAGATTAATTTCGAGGCTTTGTTTTAATTGATTGCCGTAATTCTGACATGATACTTTCTTAGATGATCGTTTAAGTGTGGGAGTTTCGGTCTTCTATTTTTTACTTTTATGAAGCGGCCATAGGAAGTCTGGTTTTACTTCTTTGGATTATTTGAGAGCCCTGAGGATTAATCTAAGTTAATCTTGATTATTGCCGACTTCTTCCCTGTCGATATGGGGATGGCAACTTAAATCTAATTATAATCATATGAAAAAGAAATTACGTCGTTCCTCGAATAAGATGATTGCTGGAGTATGCGCAGGAATTGCTGAATATCTTGGCTTGGATGTAACCCTCGTTCGTGTGGCCTATGTTTTACTTTCCATTTTTAGTGCCGGATTCCCTGGCCTGATTGTTTACTTAATATTAATGTTCGTAATGCCCGATTATTACGAAGTTGAGTAAGTCCTTTTTTTTCTGAAATTTCTTTGTTTTCATTCAAATGAATTGTCTTTATTGAGTTCATTTTCAATGCTTTCTTGTTTTAGTTAATCGAAGTTGTTGAAAGCTGTTAAATTTTTTTTGAGCCTTCCTCTATTTTCGATGGAATTTTCTTTTACTTTTGCATCGATTTTGACCAAAGGAGATGACACCTAAGCCTTGTAACTCAAGCGCTTTAGCTGATGTTTATCATGTTTCCCTTTTTCATAATCGGACAAGCTTTAAACAACAAACACAAGAACGAATGAGAATTTTTAAAAGTTTGCTATTACTATCGATAGCAGCCTTATTGACATTGAACGCACTAGCGGGTAATGAACCAAAGAAAACTGATGTATCCCTAAGTGTTGATGTGGTTAGTCGACATGTGTGGCGAGGTCGTTTTTCAGGCAATGCACCTTGTATTGAACCGACTTTGAATTTTCAAACAGGTAAATTTTCTTACGGCGTATGGGGTTCATATGCTTTAGATGAAACGTATCAGGAAGTTGATTTCTACCTGCAGTACAATACGCCTTTATTTCAATTTAGTGTTTACGATTTTTATTGCCCAAATACTGATTTTGAGAATTCTGATTTTTTTGATTTCGATAGTAATAAGAGTGTTCATTTTTTCGATGCAGTAGCTAAATACAAAGGTTGCGAGAAGTTTCCTATATCAGTAATGGCTTCAGTCTTTTTCTACGGTGAATATGATCGTGATGCCGATAATGATCAGCGTTATTCAACTTACCTGGAATTTGGATATTCAAAATTTATTGGAGGGAAAAAAGTAGCCTGGGCTCTTGGTGTAACTCCTGCCAAAGGTTTTTATGCCGACGAAATGAATGTGGTGAACATGAATATGACCGTTTACGATAAGATTAAATTTAGTGAGCAATATGCTTTGCCGGTTCGTGCCGGACTCAGTTTGAATCCAGTTAGTGAACGTTTACTTTTGAGTTTGGCTTTTACACTATAGGTGCTTAAACGAAGATACTTACGATAGCCCTGCTGAATAGTTTCAGCAGGGCTTTTTTACACTTGAATTTTTCTGTTGAATGATATCAATCAGACTCTATTTGTCATATTCAAAACGTTGTCCTGTTATTAATAAAGTGTGGTAGTATTTCGCTGCTAAAAAAATATTTTTTTTAGAGACAGACTCTGTCTAGGATGGAATTTTCTTTTACTTTTGCACCTTCTTTGATCAGAAATGGTATTGTTTAGGGTCTGTAATTCAGACTCTTTGGTTGGTTTTTATTATGTTTTTTTTTTCTGATCAGATTAATTATTCTACCACAAAAACAAGAACGAATGAGAATTTTTAAAAGTTTGCTATTGTTATCGATAGCAGCCTTATTGAGCCTGAACACACAAGCGGCTAATGAGCTAAAGAAAACCAATATATCACTTAGCGTAGATGTGGTTAGTCGGCATGTAACCCGAGGGATTTTCTCCGGAAATGCCCCCTGTATTGAGCCGACATTAAATTTTCAAACCGGGAAATTCACTTATGGCGCTTGGGGTTCTTATGCTTTCGATGAATCCTATCGGGAGGTTGATTTCTATGTACAGTATAACACCCCTTTGTTTCAGTTTAGTGTTTACGATTTATATAATCCCCATAAAGATTTTGAGAATTCAGATTTCTTTGATTTCGATAGCGATAATAGTGTTCACTTTTTCGATGGAGTAATCAAATACAAAGGCTGTGAGAAATTTCCTGTTTCAGTAATGGCTTCAATGATGTTTTACGGCGAAATTGATCGTGATGCCAATAATGATCAACGCTATTCAACTTATTTAGAATTCGGCTACTCCAAATTTATCGGGGGCAAAAAAGTTGCCTGGGCGTTTGGTGTAACCCCTTATAAAGGTTTTTATGCTGACGAAATAAATGTGGTGAACATGAGTATGGCTGTTTACGATAAGATCAAATTCGGTGAGCATTATTCATTACCCGTACGTGCTGGTCTGTATTTAAATCCAGTGAAAGAACGTTTAATTATGACCTTTGCTTTTACGCTGTAAGTCATTTTTAGTTCAATTAGATATAATAAGGCTGTCGATTTTTTGATGGCCTTTTTTTTAGGAAAAGTGCGTTAGATAAAGGTGTTGGTTTTATAGATAGGAACGCTTTCGCAAAGAATGTCAATGTTGAGATTGGTAGATGTCCGGTTTTATTTTTCGTAAAAGTGCATCTCTTTAATGTACTGGTAGGCAGGTGAAGGTAAAAAGAAAGGGATTTCTTTTTTCTCTTTTATGGCCTGACGAATAAAACTCGAAGAGACCTCCATTAGTGGAGCAGGAACAATATGAACGGTGCCAGGTAAGTTGACCTCTTCATCTTTAAATCCAGGACGAGGGTAGACGTATAGTTCGTGATTTTGCAGCAAAAGCTCATAATTCTTCCACCTTGTAAAACTCTTCAAATTGTCAGAGCCAACAATCAGAGCGAATTCATGCTTACTGTGTTTCTCTTTTAAATAGCTTAGTGTGTCAATGGTGTAGGAGGGTTGGGGTAATCCGAACTCAATATTAGAGGCTTTAAATTGAGGATAGGCTTCTATGGAGAGCTTTACAAGCTCTAACCGGTGGTAATCGGCCAATAAACTAGCCTTATTTTTTAAGGGATTGTGTGGGCTTACCACAAACCAAATCTCTTCTAAATCGGAGTATTCTGCCATGAAATTTGCAATGGCTAAGTGTCCAATATGTATGGGGTTGAATGATCCGAAGAAGAGTCCTATTTTCATGATATATACGCTAATGAGTGTACTGGATGAGCTAATTTAATAAGAAAGAAAAGAATAAAGTCGTGAAATATGAATAAATCATAAATCACGACTTAAGGTTTATCTCTTATTTTAAGAATTTTCTTAGTGTTTCTTCAGCTTCATTTAAAGCATCTTCCAATTTGTCGTTAACAATAATGGTATCGAAACGATTGGCATAACTAAGTTCATATATAAACTTATCAACTCTGTTTCTAATGACTTCTTCGCTATCAGTAGATCGACTTCTCAATCGATTTTCCAGTTCTTCAACTGATGGGGGTTGAATAAAAACCGCTAAAGCTTTATCCTCGTAATATTTTTTAATATTAAGGCCACCTACAACATCAACATCGAAAATAACGTTGTTGCCATTATTTGTAATGCGATCCACTTCACTTTTAAGTGTGCCATAAAAGCAGCCTTTATAAACTTCTTCCCATTCTAAAAATTCATCATTATGAATCTTGTCCTGAAAATCTTCAGTACTTAAAAAATGATAATCTTTACCATTTACTTCATTGGCTCTCATAGGGCGATTGGTTGCCGATATAGAGAATTCCAATTTGAAGTTTTGTGTCAGTAGGTGCTTTACGATAGTCGTTTTTCCAGCCCCGCTTGGTGCCGAAAATATAAGGAGTTTGCCAGACATTTTAATGATATGAAAATCCCGATATGAATCGGGATATGAGTATTAGGATTTGAATTTTGTTATGTGTGATCAGTAATATTGTCTAGAGGACATTCAATAACTGCTCTTTAATTTTTTCCAATTCGTCTTTCATCTGAATCACGATTTTCTGAAGATTGGTATCGTTGGCTTTTGATCCAAGCGTATTGATCTCACGACCAATTTCCTGAGCAATAAAGCCCAGTTTTTTACCAATACCTTCATTGGTTTGTGCAGTTTCGATAAAATACTTACAGTGATTAGCAAGACGTACCTTTTCCTCAGTCACATCAAACTTCTCAAGATAATAGATCATCTCTTGCTCAAAACGGTTTTGGTCGATGTGTTGTTTCTCGACAAATTCGTTTAGGTTATCGTTAATTCGGGTTCTGATCGTATTGATTCTGTCGTCTTCGAATTGAGGAACTTGTGCAAGTAAATCTTCAATCTTATGAATACGAGCGAAAATATCTGCTTCTAAAGCGGCACCTTCCTGTGCACGGAAATTGATTAATTCAGCAATGGCAGTCAGTGCACCCTTGTGTATGATTTCCCATTCATTTTCATCTAATGCCTGATGTTCTACCTTAAGTGTATCTGGTAGTTTTATGATGGTATTCAACAGAGGTTCATTGTCGATTGAGATGTTCAACTCCTCAGACAATTCCTGAAGTTGACGGTAGTAGGCTGCAACAATAGGCTGGTTGATTTTGGTCTCTTTATCGGCCCCAACACTTTCAATAAAAATTGAAAGTTCAACCTTACCACGCTCCAGCTGTTTTTTGATATCATTACGAAGCACCAAATCTTTTTCCTTATACAAGTTGGGGATTCGAGTGAAGATATCGAGCTGTTTGCTGTTGAGGGATTTTATTTCGATGGAAACCTTTTTGTTTTCCAATTCAAGAGTGGCTTTTCCGAAGCCCGTCATTGATGTTAACATAGTCGCGTGAGTTGATTTTTGCAAAGGTAAGGCTTTGAATGCGATTTGCAAATTGACAGTCGGCTAAGTTGTTTAAACTTAGCATATGTAAGTGATATTAATGAACTTTATCGTTTTAGTTATCCTTATTTTATCGGTTTACTACAGATTTTGTCTTCCATTTTCCGGTTCTATAATAAATGTAAGAGAAAGTCATCCCTATAATCCAACCCATTGGAATAGACCACCAAATGCCATCAGGTCCAATTTCACCAGATAAAAAATAGGCCGCTGGAATTCTGATTATCCAAAGTGAAAATAAAGTGATAAACATGGGGATAAGCGTATCGCCAGCCCCTCGCAGTACCCCATGTGTCGTAAACATGGAAGAAAATATCAGATAAAATGAACTGACTATGATGAGATAATTTTGTCCAATTTCGATAACCTTAGGATCTGTGGTAAACAGTCTCATCAGGTCACTGCCAAAAAGAACAATCAGAGCCGTCATTGCCAAACAGAAGATGTTCGACATGATGAATGTGACTTTGAAGCCTTTCCTGACTCGATCGATTTTGTTTGCGCCTAAATTTTGACCTACAAAGGCGGCGACTGCTTGCGAAAAATTCATGGCAGGCATCATGGCCAAGGAATCAATACGCCCTGCAGCAGTATAGGCTGCAATCACATCGGTACCAAAAGTGTTGACGATACCCAGCAGTGCCATCATACCCATAGCAACAAAAGTGTGTTGCAGCCCTGAAGGCAATCCAATTTTTAAACTTTTGTGAAAAAGATCTTTATCGAACCTGAGTTTGGATAAAGCGAACTTCATGATTTTGTGGGTGCTGTTCAGGTAGATTAAAGCTGCTATAAAAGCGATACCCTGAGCTAATACTGTGGCCCAGGCAGCACCTGCAATGCCCCATTTAAACACCATTACAAAAAGCAGATCGAAAACAATGTTTAAGATCGAAGCCAGTATTAGAAAATAGAGAGGTGTTTTTGAATCACCTAATCCACGCAGTACCGAACTGGTGCCATTAAAACCGAAAAACAGAATCATGCCAGCCATGTAAATATTCAGGTAAGTGGTTGCCTGGGGTAAGAGTTCCTCTGGTAATTGCAGAAGCCTGAACAAATCTTCGCTAAAAAAGATCCCAAGAATTGAAATGATAAAACCGGCGACGAACAAAAATATATACATGGTATCGATCGATCGTTTTACCCGATCAATATCTTTGGCCCCGTAAAATTGAGATATGACGATAGTAAATCCGGAACCGATACCTATTAATAAGGCGATAAGCGTGAAGATGATTGGGAAAGAAGCACCCACCGAGGCTAAGGCTTCTTTACCTAAGACTTTTCCTACAATAATACTATCAACAATATTGTAAAGTTGTTGAAATACATTGCCCAAAAGCATGGGTAGCGTAAAATTGAATATATGGCGGGCTACGTTTCCAGTAGTGAAATCTCTCATTGAAAAAAATTGAATTACAAAGCTCCCAATTAAATCTGTTAACTCAAAATTTGAGCTTCGAAATTTAGAATTGATTTAAAGAAAGGCATTCTCTTAAGTTTTAATGCTTATTCCTCATTCTAAATAGAGCATGTTTTTTCTAAGTTCTTTAATCCCTTGATTTATTAATGTGATGTATTGTCTTGGTTCAGCATGATTAGGGTTTGGAGGTTTAAGCGATATATTAAATGAGGATTGATTTATTTCTTATGGAATGATATCTTATGTTAATAGAGTTGCGATGGTCTAATAAATTGTAGCAACTGCTGAGGATAATAGGATTATTGTTTTATTAAAACCTGCAATAAAACTAGTTAACATTTAGTTATATTTACCCGGATTAAAATTATGTGTCGAATTTAATCTAGTTGATACCCATGGTTTTAGTTTGCGTCATGTTTAAAAGAGTAATAATTATCTGAATGAATTGGTTTAAGTATTCCTGGTTAAGATACGAACAGAAATCCAGGGGAAGAATATTAGGAGCAGTGTCTCTTCAAACAGAAAAAATTGCGCTTTGGCAGGATGAATTCTTCTTTAAGATATTAGTTCTTATCATTCCGACCCTTATATTCCCTTTTTTCGCTGGTTTTGTTATGTCTTTGATTGATGGCATATATTTCCTGGCATTCGTTGATGTTCTGGCCCTGAGCACAGTGTTTTACATCTTTTTTTCGAAAAATATTAGTTTAAAAATAAGAAAGACTATTTTTCTGACAACACTATATGTTGTGGGATTATTTATCCTCATTTTTGTTGGTCTTGGTGGTGCAGGTATGGCTTACTTGCTTGGAGTGTCAACTTTTTCGACCTTAATTCTTAACCGAAAAGCCGGATATATCACTCTTTTTGTTAATTTCTTAATGCTTTCGCTGTTTGTGGTTTTAATGACTTTCCCTTTTTTTAAAGAATCTGTTGTTTTTAAAAATAGTGTTGGAAGTGTCGTTGCAGTGGGAGTAAACTTTCTTTTAATTAACATTTTACTTGTGTACTCAATATCCTCACTGATAAAAAGCCTTCAAGATTCTCAGGAAAAAGAGCATAAGTACTTGGTAAAGCTTGAAAAGGAGACAAAAGCGCATAAACGTGCTCGATTAAGGGCTGAAGAGAGTGATCTTTTGAAAAGTAGCTTTCTTAGTAATATGAGTCATGAAATATGTACCCCTGTGAATGTCATTCTTGGGTATGTTGATTTTTTGCAAAAATCCGATTTAAGTAAGGAAGATAAAAACCTTTATATTTCAGCGGTAAAAGAAAACTGTAACCGCTTGATGAATATGATTACCGATTTAATTAACCTTTCCATAATTGAGACGGGACAACTTGAAATTCGTTCTTCGGAGTTTAGTGTTAATGAATTTATCCGTGAGATATATCGTGAAAATCAATCTGTTGTTGAAAATAAAAATCTTAAGTTTTCAATGCATGTGGATTCAGACGAAGCCTGTGTGATTAATACTGACCGTGAAAAATTTAAAGTAGTCATGCAGAAATTAATTGATAATGCTATAAAATTCACTCACGAGGGCGAGGTTATGGTTGCCTATGAAAAGAAGGATGACGAGTTGGAATTTTATATTAAAGATTCTGGGATAGGGATTCCTATTAAGCAGCAAAAAGATATTTTTAAGAATTTCAGACAGGGAGAGACCGGCCTTTCGAGGCAATTCGAGGGAAATGGTTTAGGTTTAGGAATAGCTAAGGCTTATATTGAAGAGCTTGGTGGATTAATAGGTTTGAGTTCCTCTATAGAGAAAGGAAGTATTTTCTATTTTTCATTTCCTTTAAAAAATTAATTTTCTTTAATGAGAATCAATATGAGAAGTATACTGCTGTTTAATAAATAGAATTACAGAGAATATTATTTCAAAATAATAACACAAGAAAGGGCCAACTGTGAAGATAGTTGGCTCTGTTTGATTTAGAGAGGTGTGCATGTTTTGTTTAAACCTATATTTTGCCGAAAATGATGTATTTTAACTTCAGGATTAAGCTTCCTGTTTTTTTTTTATTTCGTAAAAAAAATGGTTTATATCTGGCTATTCTAATCTTAATATAAGTTTGCAAAATATAATTTCGTCATAGAGTTTTGTTAAGTATTTGATTTTAGGTGTATCATGGTGAGGGACCGTAGTTTAATTAGTTATCCTATAGTTAAAGTTTCCTCGCTTTGATTGTTATATGTTAATATGTGTTATGGTTTTAGTTTTCTTAAAATTGCTTATTTCTTTTGGTTGATGTTTTAGTCAAATAAAAGGGGGCTTTTGTCAACTAAAAAGTATTTTTAGTCAGCGATATGCGTATATTCGCAACTTGATAAATATAGGTGCATGTGTGCATATGTAACAATGTGTTTTTGTATCAATTTAGACTAATCTAAAGAGAAAATCCCCAGCAACTTATGACGAAAACTTTACGCTTGAATTTTTGGTTGGTCCCTCTATTGGGAAGCCTATCCCATTTTATGATGTTTGTCGATTGAGTTCTTCAGGCAGAGATTTATAACTGTTTCCTTCAGTATAATTAATTTCATGTTTTTGTTGATTAATTATCCAGTGACAGATCTGTCTCAAAGTGAACATCTTGAGATTTTTTTCAAACCATTCATCATTATATCAGTATAATTTATATCTGGGTTATAATATTTGAAATCGAAGATATTATGCCTGGGTTTTAAAATATGAATCCTGTATTAAGATTAGAATCTTTTCTTTTTAGAGATTTTGATTCTTTGTGTCTTCAGGTGTTGTGATGAAATAATATATAATTTTAAAATGTGGAAATATTTTCACTTTTTCGGAATACGCTAAGTAGAGTGTTCTTCCTTTCTATTTGTATTGCTTCTCTTCTCCGAAGGTGGAGTTTCTGGACAAAACTATCCGTAATTATTTAAGTGTATACTTGTAGCTTTTTAAGCTGATAATATTGAACTATATCAAACCTGTTTATGAATAAAATTCTACGATTCAAATTTATGAATATTGCATTCCTACGGAATCTTATTCCGTTTCTTGTGTTATTCGTACTGATCCCTTTTGGGGCCAAAGCCCAAACAGCCGATTTTAACTTTATATTGACGAGTCAATGTGGAAATGGTACGGCAGAATTTACCGATCTCTCCGGACCCGGAATTACCAAATGGGAATGGGATTTTGGGAATTCAAACAGTCGAACTTTTGTTGCTCCTGAGGATGGGAGTAGTGTTTCGGCAATTTATCCCGGTCCTGGCGTGTATACCGTTACCCTTAGTGTGAATGACGGTGAGCCGGTTCAAAAAAAGATCACAATTTATCCCAGCCCTGAACCGGAATTCACTTCCTCCCTGGAAAGTGGGTGTGAACCACTGGATGTCGTTCTGACCGCTACCAATAAGGCGGTATCCGTACCGGACCATACAATCGGGACGGATGTTATCTCCGATGTGGAAGGTGTGACAGCAGGGGCTATTGAAAGCTACCAATGGGATTTTCAAGGGAAAATTGATGGGGTTATTCAGAATGAGCCCACCTTGAATTTATCTGATCTGTCACCCGACGACTATGGAGTACTACTATCAATTACGGATGAATTCGGTTGTAAAGGAACTGTTTATGAGTCATCGGTTGTAGTGGTGGGAGCCATCCCATCGGCTGATTTTAGTATTACCAAAGAAAGTGATTGCGGCTTGGGTAATGTTGAATTTAAATCCTTGGGCAGTATTTCCTTCGGTCAAATTTCAGAATACCAGTGGGATATTGAAAATGATGATAGTGTGGAATCTACGGATGAAACCTACACCCATAATTTTACTTCAACAGGAGTACATGATATCTCCCTGACATTAAAATCTGACCTGGGATGCTTGTCGCCGGAAGTGACCAAGCAGGTTGCATTTAATGGTGATAACAGTGTGGATTTTAACCATACAGGAACCTGTGCGGGGCAGCCAATCTCCTTTTCAGATGCTTCTTCAGCCGGTGTTGTGGCTTGGGCATGGGACTTGGATGGGGATAACTCTCCAGATTCAAATGTGAAAGCTCCCACTTATACCTTCTCTACCGCTGGTGATCATGAGGTGAGCCTAACCGTTACGCATTCCGATGGTTGTGTGATGAGTCTTACTAAAACAGTAAGCCTTGAAGGGGTTACCGCAGACTTTAATCACACGATGATTAAAGAGTGCCCCTCTGATTACAAAGTTGGTTTTAGCGATATCTCAACTACCAGTTCAGGAACGATAACAGCCTGGTCCTGGGATTTTAATGGGGACCATATCGAGGACAGTGATCTTCAAAATCCGTAGTGGGTATTTACTTCCGATGGAACCCATCGAATGAAGCTTACCGTTACCTCCAGTAATGGTTGTACTACCTCTACTACCCAAGATATCACCCTGGTAGATAAGACTGTAGATTTCACGCTTGCGAATCCAGCTAAAGGTTGCCTAGGCCTTGAGATCGGTTTTACAGGCTCCTATTCCGACTCGGGAAATGATCCGGTTGTAAATTGGGATTGGACTTTCGAAGATGGATCGGAAGCTGGAAGTGGACAAAATGTTTCACATACCTACAATACCCCGGGGGAATATACGGTTGAATTGAAAATAACCACCACCAAGGGTTGCATTATAACCGAAACAAAAACGGATAGGGTTAAGGCTATTCAAAAACCCATAGTAAGTAATGTTACCTATCCTGTAAATGAATGTAGGAGTGAGGGGCTTGAATTTACCGCCGAATTTTCAAACGGGACAGACGCTTTGTCCTGGGATTTTTCAAATGGACCATATGAGGTTTCAAATTTTGAGAAGGGAATAACTTCCAAAAGCATCCCTCATTTTTTTACAGCGGCAAGTGATAATCATACGCTAACCGTAACTGCTTACGATGATGTTTGCGCTTCAGATCCTTATGGGGTGACAGGTATCGCCGTTCACCAACCAATTGCAGCATTTTCGGTTAATAAGACCAGAGTGTGCGCCGTACCCGAAACACTTACTTTTACCAACCTGAGTGTTAGTGATGATTCAGGAACGACCTATTCCTGGGATTTTGGAGATAAAAAAGGAGCTGAGAGTACCAGTACCTTGGAAAATCCAACCCACAAATATACCAGCGCGGGTAATTACCTGGTTAGTTTAAGTGTTGCCAATCCGGTTACCGGATGTACCGATGTAGCAAAAAGATGGATTTATGTTCGGACATCAGCTCCGGATTTCGTTTCCGACAAGACCACCGCTTGCCATCCTGCTGAGATTACATTTACCAATGAAATATTAGTCAATTCTTCCGATAATTTCACCATAAAATCAGTGGCATGGGATTTTGACAATGATGGATCCTTCGATTCCAATGAGGCAAATCCAAGCTACAGCTATACCACTCCTGATTCTTATACTGTAAAGATGAAGGTTACCGAACAGCATGGCTGTGTGTATACAAAAGAGAAATCTGGATTTTTGAGCATTAATGGCCCCGTGGTTTCTTTTTTAAAAGCACCGGATGAGGCTTGTACAGGGAACGAAATTACCTTTAAAAATGCGACATCTAAAGATGACGATGACCCGGCCAATATTTCCAATTACAGATACGCCTGGGATTTTGGGGATGGAGAAAGTTCGGCTTTGGAGTCTCCCGTTCATACCTATTCAAGTGAAAATAGCTTTAAGGTTACCCTGGAAGTAACGGATGAGGCAGTAATCGGAAACATAATAAGCAACGATACCGATTTGGGTGATGCTCCGGTAAAGGTGGATTCTAATACTGATCCTGCCAACGGAACAGTTGTTGTCAATCCTGATGGAACCTACACCTACACTCCGCATAAAGATTTCTTCGGAACAGATAGTTTTGATTATACAATTGAGGATGTGGATGGAGAACAAGCAACAGCAACAGTTACCATTACTGTAAATACCATTAATGATACTCCTGTTGCAGTTGACGATACCAACACAACCAATGAGGATGTAGCTGTAAATGGTAACGTATTAAGCAACGATACTGGTTTGGGCGATGTTCCGGTTAAGGTGGTTTCCAATACCAATCCTACTAACGGAAAAGTGGTAGTTAATCCTGATGGAACTTACACTTACACTCCAAATACAGATTTCTTTGGAGTAGACAGCTTTGATTACACCATTGAGGATGTAGATGGAGAACAATCAACAGCAACAGTGACTATTACTGTTAATGCTACCGATGATACTCCATTGGCTGTAGACGATAATCTTTTTGTTAAAGAGGATGATTCGGTAAGCGGAAATATATTCGACAATGATGAAAAGCTTGTGGATATTCCTGTTGTGGTTGTTGGTAATACAGATCCTTCAAATGGAACCCTGGTATTGAATCCTGATGGAAGCTTTACCTACACTCCTAAGCCTGGATACTACGGAAATGATTCTTTCACCTATACCCTTAGAGATAATGATGGGGATGAATCAACTGCTACCGTTAGGATTTTGGTAGATCCTCTGGATTACAATCCTGTTGCAAAGGATGATGCCGACAACATTAAGGAAGATGAAACAAGTAGCGGAGACCTTTTTGACAACGATGAGGATTTTATTAATCCACCTGTTGTGATTGTTTCCAATACCGATCCGGCTAATGGTTCTGTAGTTGTCAATTCTAATGGAACATACACCTATACGCCGAATAAAGATTTCTTTGGGACGGATACCTTTACTTACACCCTTGAAGATGGGGATGGAGATAAGGATACTGCAACAGTTACCATAACAGTAATACCCGAGAACGATACCCCTGTTGCAGTTAATGATACCAACTCTACCAATGAAGATGAAGGGGCAAGCGGCAATGTACTGGCTAACGATACGGATTTAGGAGATGCTCCTGTTACAGTTGTAACCAATACCAATCCGGCAAACGGAACGGTAGTCGTAAACGCAGATGGAACCTACACTTATACTCCTGTAACGGATTTCTTTGGAATCGATAGTTTTGAGTATGTAATTGAGGATGAAGACGGAGAGCAAGCAACGGCAACAGTTACTATTACTGTAAATACGGTAAATGATACTCCTGTTGCGGTTGACGATAGCAATATTACCGATGAGGATACTGCAGTAAATGGATCTGTATTGGATAACGATACTGATCTGGGGGATGTTCCTGTAAGAATAGTTGGTAATACTGATCCGTCAGATGGAACACTGGTTATCAACTCTGCTGGAATTTATACTTATGATCCTAATGAAAACTTTAACGGAACCGATCGCTTTACCTACACCATTGAAGATGTGGATGGAGAACAATCAACGGCTAAAGTTACCATTACAGTAAATCCAATAAACGATGTTCCGGTGGCTGTTGCTGACACGGATTCAACCAATGAAAATGAACCGGTCTCTGGAAATGTTTTACCGAACGACTCAGAGATTGACGAGGATAAGTTAACAGTGGTTGAAGTAAATGGTGATACAGGTCTTATCGGAACCGACATAGTGATGTCTGGAGGCGGTGTTTTAACACTGAATGCAGATGGTACCTATGTGTTCAATCCAAATGGACAGTACGATTATCTGAATACCGGAGAAATGGTTGATGAGAGCTTTACTTATCAATTGAATGATGGTAATGCCAATTCTAATGTAGTTACAGTTGTGATTACGGTTATTGGTGTGAATGATGCTCCTGTTGCGGAAGATGATCATGTGAATACAAGTGATAATGAGGAAATCATTATTTCTGTTCTGGACAATGACTTTGATGTAGATGAGGATCCTCTAACCGTAAGTATTGTCTCTGATCCTTCCTTCGGAAAAGTTGTAGTGAATGAAGATGGATCCATTTCCTATATCGCCGATTTGGGTGCCTATTGCCAAAGCGATGAATTTACCTATCGTATTTGCGATCCGGAAGGATTGTGTGATGAGGCAACTGTAAGTATCGATATTGATGTGAAGGACAGTGATGAGGATAGCATTCCGGATGCATTGGAAACCTTAACAGCAGATACTGATGAGGACGCAACTCCTGATTATTTGGATTTGGACAGTGATAATGATGGTGTTTCCGATGAGGAGGAGTCTCAAATAACCGACTCTTGTAAGGATTTACCAGTCGATACCGATGAAGATGGAACTCCTGATTACAGAGACCTGGATAGTGACGGAGACGGATTTTCGGATGAAGAAGAAGGGAATGATGATTGTGATGGCGATGGCACTCCCGACTACAGTGATGCTTACGATGATTGTGGTGAATATGTGTCTATTCCCGAAGGATTCTCGCCCAATGGGGATGGAACCAACGATTTCTTTGTGATCAAAGGAATTAAGGATTTTCCGAATTCAAAACTGATTATTTTCAACCGTTGGGGATCGATAATATATGAAGCTGAAGGCTACCAAAACGATTGGGATGCCCGTGCAGAAAACAGCATGACTGTTGGAACTGAAATCGTTCCTGAGGGGACTTATTATTACATTATCGATCTGGGTAACGGATCAAAACCAGTTAAAGGATTCGTTTACATCAACTACTAATTAAAAGCTATGAACAGATCATTAAATTCTCTAAAATACGTTGTCTTAATAATCTTGCTTCTCCCTTGTGTTAAACAGGGGAAAGCACAGCAGGATCCAATGTATACGCAATACATGCACAATCCCTTAACTGTGAACCCGGCCTATGCCGGGAGCACAGATATGATGAGTGCTATATTTTTGGCTCGTGAACAATGGGTCGGCTTTGATGGCGCACCCAAGTCAAGAACCTTGACATTGAGTGCTCCGGTAAGCAAATACGATATAGGTGCCGGTTTCGCATTCGTGAATGACGAATTGGGACCGGTAAAGCAAAACAGTTTTTTTGCTGATTTTGCTTATCATCTAAAATTGAGTGAGCGAGCAACCCTTGCTATGGGTATAAAGGGTGGTTTTGATATGATTCAGATCGATTTGATGAACCTGGATTTGGATCAGGGCAATGATGGTACTTTCACACAAAACTTCGCAGAGGAATTCATTCTTAATTTTGGAGTTGGCTTGTATTATTACACCGATCGATTCTATTTTGGGGCTTCAGTCCCCAGAATCTTGAAAAATAATTACGATAATGATGGCATTAACACGACCAGTTTGGGGTATAAGGAACGTCACTACTTTGTTACAACGGGAGCACTATTTGATTTGAATGATTACATCAAACTGAAACCCTCCATTCTTTCGAAGATCGTTTGGAATGCCCCTCTGTCTATCGACCTTTCTGCCAATTTTATATTCTTTGATCGGCTTTGGTTAGGTACGGGTTATCGCGTTGAAGATTCTATGAATTTTCTGGTTCACTATCAGCTAACAGATCAGCTTCGTGTCGGCTATGCTTTTGACCTGACAGAATCAGAACTCCGACGTTACAGTGATGGAACACATGAAATAATGTTGGCTTTCGATTTCAAGTTCAACAAAAAGAAAATAATGACGCCAAGGTATTTCTAGGCCAATTGGGAACTATTAAAATTAAAGAACATGAAGAAAATTGCATGTGTTATACTTTTTATCGGAGTTCTATTAACTGGCTCCTCGGTGAAAGCACAAATGTCTGATCGGGCTAATAAGTATTTTGAGTCCTTCGCTTATCAGCAGGCGATAGAATTATATGAGATACTATGGCAAAAAGACAGCCTGAACGAGAACCTTGCTAAACAATTGGCAACTTCTTACAGGTTAACCAATAATACCGAAAAATCGGAGCAATGGTATGCCCGGGTGGTAAACATGTCGAGTGCTGAAAGAGATGATTTTTTATATTATGCGAAAGCATTGCAGGGCAATAAAAAATATGGCGAAGCTAAAGTATGGATGGATAAGTATCTCGAAAGTGGATCGAAAGATAAACGAAACAAGATCGATCCTGCATATATTTCAGACTTGATGAAAGATTCGCTTCGCTACAAAATAGAAGCCATAAATGCCAATTCAGAAGCATCTGATTTTGGCGTCTGCTTTTATAAGAATCAACTTGTTTTTTCATCGGGCAGAGAGAAATCCACTTTGATTAAAAGAAACTACAAATGGAATAATCAAAACTATCTTCGAATGTATCGAGCTACAATTGAAGAGAATGGGGATGTGAATCATGCCTCTTTGTTTTCAAAGAAGCTGGGTACGAATTATCACGATGGACCTGTTTGTTTTAATGCCGAAGGCGATGAAATGTTCCTGACTCGAAATCACCTTTCTAAATCTCAAAGAACCAAAAGAAATCAGGAAGGCGTTGTAAGTATTAAGCTCTACCATTGTATAAAGAAGGGGAATGAGTGGTCTGGTCCCAAATTACTTCATTTCAATGTAGAAGGGTATTCTACCGGGCATCCGTCTCTTTCGAATGATGAAAAGCGTTTGTATTTCATTTCTGATCGTCCGGGAGGATATGGAGGAACTGATGTGTATGTTTCTCATAAAACAGGTTCGGGTTGGAGCAATCCGGTTAATCTGGGAGACAAAGTAAATACGTCGGAGAATGAAATGTTTCCTTTTGTTGCCGGTGATAATATGCTGTATTTTGCCTCTAAAGGGCATGCTGGTCTTGGAGGATTAGATTTGTTTTCTATCGAATTAGACGATAAGAAATCTGAGCCTGTCAATTTGGGTTATCCAATCAACACCTCCAAAGATGATTTTGGTTTGATTTTGAAAAATGGTAAGGGCTATTTTACTTCTAATCGTCTGAAAGGGGAAAGTTTCGACGATATTTATCAGTTTACTATGATATCAAGATTGCTTAAAGGTCAGGTTTTTAATTCTGAAACAAACGAAATTCTTGGAAACACACAAGTATCCCTGTTAAATGAAAATGGAGACTTGGTAGATGAATTTTCAACAGGTGAAGATGGAAAATTTCGATTTTTGATTCCAGAAGTGAGAAATTACCAGGTTAAATCGGTTAAAGAAAGATTTACGAATGGAGAAGTTTTTATTCCGGCTTCCGATTTTCAGGATAAAACAGAGTCTAGTGTTCAGGTATACCAGGCTCCGGATAATACTCTGTTTTTAGAAGGATTGGTTATTTTTAAGGAAGATCAAAGCCCCATTGAAGGGATGACCATCGCAGTGCAGGATCAACAAACCAAAGAGGTATTTAATTTATTAAGCGATACTCTGGGTAAATTCTCTTGTCATTTAAAACGTGAAACGGAATACAATCTTGAATATCGTAAAGAGGGTTTGATGTCGAAATACGATCAAATAAGCACATTAAAATTGCCAGGGAATAAAATATATGTTTGTGAGAAGTTCGATCGCTTACAGGTTGGCAAAACCTTTGTGTTGGAAAATATTTTCTACGATCTGGATAAATCCAATATTCGTGAAGATGCCGCGATTGAGCTCAATAAATTGGTTCTTGTTATGGAATCTAATCCAGGTCTGAAAATTGAATTAAGCTCGCATACCGACTCTCGCGGGAGTGATACTTACAATCTGGCATTATCCCAACGAAGAGCAAAATCTGCTGTCGCCTTTATAATTTCAAAAGGCATTTCACCTGCCAGAATAGTAGCCAAAGGTTATGGTGAAACCAGGTTAATCAACAGGTGTTCTAATGGAGTGAAATGTAGCAAGGCCGAACATCAGGCCAATCGCCGAACAGAAGTAAAAGTATTGGAAATGTAAAGTTTTCTATGTCTTAAAGTATTTAGAGCCGTACATCAATTGTACGGCTCTTTCTTTTTTCCTCACTTAAGATGGTTCCACTTGCTATCGGGGTTAGGGAGTATCTCTCAATTTTTTTTAAGAATCCCCGTGGACTTCGTCGATTACTTCGTAATTGAGAGGGGGGCTAAGGGGAGTGTTCTTTTCGTTTTTAGGAATTTTACTGGTCAGTAGTTTCTCTCGGTTCTCAGAGAGGAGCCGAAGGGAGGAGAGATACTTGTGATTTTTCCCCCATTGGGGTCTAATCTGCCGGAAGCGAAGGTGTTTTAACGGAGCTCATACGTCCTTCTTTTCAGGCGGATGTTATCAAAATGGAGAATCAGCATCGGTAAACCAGAGTAGGAGCCTGTTTAATAAGGGCTATATTAGCTAAAATCTGAAACGAAGGTCCTTTAATCAGTGCTATAATCCCATTGTTGTCAGAAGATGCTATTAGGATTGTGAATTAGGATAGGTATACCAGAGTAAATGCCTGTTTTATGGAGGCTATATTAACAGATATTCGGGAAGATGTTGCTTTTTTCATCTACACTTTAGTGTTTCCTTCAGAAAATGGACCTTTTTTTATAAGAAAAGGACCATATTCCCGGGATGATGGCCATTTAGGGAGTTAAAATAGACGTCTTTTTAAGTTTTTGGATCCTTTCTTTTCGATAATATATCATCTCCCGGAATTTATGGTAGTATAGGCTATAAAAAATGACCATCTTTTGGTGTAGAAGGCATTTTTTAATTCATTTCCGATTAACTGTTAAATAGCTTTTTTGCTTTAGCCTTCACAATTAGTAAAGCTTCCAGACCCGCCTTAAATAAAAGCTCCAGCCCGTCATGCTATGACTATAAGCAGGCTCTAACTGCATGGTATAGCTATATCTTGATGTATTATGGCTTGTAAAGGTAATGGTTTTGAGTTGGCTGTAGTTGCCCCTGGTCACAACAAATAGCTTAGGCTTAAGAATATTTTGAGCATAAAAAAGCTCACGCACAAAAGTTGGGTCTAAGTGCACGAAGATTATTTTTAGGTTTATGTGGAAATTTTAGGATTACCTTTAAATTATTTCGCTAGAGCCGCTGGGCTCTTACTTTTTACTTAGATAAAAAAGTAAGCAAAAAATCAAGTCAGCCTGATCCTTGTTTTCTCTATGTGGATGGAACAGTAGCACGCCTCACGGCAGGCTGACAAAGCCCGCCCGAAGCATTTTGATAAAATGTTGTTTAGATCGTGAGGTGAATTTTTATTTCTGGCCTCGGCAGCGCAAGTGGGGTCCCATAGGTGAAAAAGGCGTTAAAAACAGAATGCTGTCTGAGTGAGTTACGAACGAGTTCAGTCTGTTTAGCCTTTAAACCGTGATGGGTCACTGAGTGCAGGAGCCATTGATTTTTGTTTCTTTTCATCAAGGAAAAGTTAATTAAGAAAATAAAAAATAATCTCTATAGCAATCTGATTATGCTGTGAAACCATTTTTCTTTGCTCATATTCTCAAAGAAGTGACAAAAGTGTAATTCTGCCTGTTTCTACAAAGTAAGATTGTTTATCAAACCCAACTTTTGCACCTGATCCCTTATTAATATATTACGAACCCCCATGGGGTCAAATCCATTAAAGTTTAGGGCATAAAAAAAGCACCAAAGTTTTTCAACTTTGATGCTTTAAAGCGGAGAGAGAGGGAGTTTATAAAGTATATGGTAAGGTTTGATTTAATGTTGTTTACAGTGGTGTTGATATTTGTGTTCACTTGAGTGTTCACCTAAGAATAGCATTAATAGAAGTAAAGAGTTT